>Ga0075419_10000607_pt1 | contig 22807 bp, 24 predicted proteins | sample SoiMetdeltSBSDD3_FD_76900 | JGI IMG/M metagenome (GOLD analysis project Ga0075419, IMG submission 76900) | Bulk soil microbial communities from a Populus tree surrounding site in Tennessee, USA - Soil MetaG P. deltoides SBSDD3 | ecosystem: Environmental > Terrestrial > Soil > Tree plantation... | reverse complement strand
GTCGTTCCGGTCGTACCTGTCGTTCCGGTCGTACCTGTCGTTCCGGTCGTACCTGTCGTTCCGGTTGTTCCGGTCGTGTTGGTGCCGGTGCTCGTGTTCGTGCCGGTCGTGCCGGTCGTGTTCGAGCCGCCGGTTGTGGTGCCCTGTTCCTCACATTCCACCCAGAAGACTTTGTGCTTCTGTCCGCCGGGGGCGGAGGGAGTGGTCTGATCCCAGAACAGCTTGTAGTGACCGTTCGGGAGTGTGATCACGCGCGACTTCCAGTTACCTTGGTCGTCCGCTGGGCCCCATGTCTCCTGCAAGACGGTTCCACTGCCGGTGGGTGCCCATCGCTCGATCCGCCACCAGCCGGTGGACCGCGAATCGAAGTTGAACCCGTGGATGTGGAAGATGCACACGTGCGGCTCGTTCCGCATGATCGGCTCTGCCTCGCCTGGCTCCTCGTGGATCTTCACCGTGCCGTTGAACCCGGGCGCGTTGTTGTTGTTGCCGCCTGTGGCGGTGGCCGGGCTCGACGCGGTGAAGACCAGGAGGGCCAGACCAGTGATGAAGGTCAGGACTCCAGACGCCTTGCGCATTGGTTGCCTCCTGTTGGTTTCACAGCACCCCGAATCAGGTGGGGTTTTGTGTCGGCGCACGGGGAGGCAGGACCCGCTCCACGGGAGTGCCGGGGCGTAACGCGATGACAAACGCGGATATCGCAAACGGGTAAAGGGATGTCGTCGCTTTTGCTAAAGCAAGCGTGCGTTGTGCGATTCGTTGCGCAATCAGTTCTGGTTTCCGAGCCGTCGCTGCTCGAGACACGACGGCCGCCGTGCGCCTCCCCGCCGGAGACGGCTCCGCTTGCGGCGACCAGAAGATCCGGCCGGCTCCTACCTACGGGACTTACCGACCGGTAGGTAGAATTGCGCGATGGCAAAACCGTCCGGTCGGCCGAAGGGCTCGACCCGCGAGCGCGTCCTTCAGGCTGCGGACCGGCTCTGGGGCGAACGCGGAGTGCGTGGCGCGTCTCTGGATGACATCGCGCGTGAGGCCGCGGTCACCAAGCCGACCGTCTACTACTACTTCGCCGACAAGAGCGCGCTCTTCACGGCCGTCGTCTGTAGCGTCCTGGAGGAGCACGGCGGCGCGCTGAAGACGGCGGCGCGCCGCGGGGGGCGGTCACGCGATCGTCTGATCTCAGCGCTCGCTTACCTCATCGGCGCGCGCTGCAGCGCGCCACGACTGCTCCGGGACGGTGGGGTGACGCTCACCGTCGATCAGAACAGTCAGGCCCGTAGTGCCTTCTTCAGGCACTTCTTCGCGCCGCTGCAGCAGATCCTCGATGACGGCGTCCATGCCGGAGAGCTCCGCCAGATGGACACGGGCTTCGCGGCGCAAGCGCTGTTGAACCTGCTCGATCCGTGGACCAGCCGCGATCCGCTACCGGGCGGGCGCGAGCCTCAGGAGCTGGCCACCGACATCGTCGGCCTCATCGTCGACGGCATCGGGGTCTGAGCCTGTCTTTGCGGGGCGCGCTTCTACCGACCGGTAGGTAGAGGAGCCGAGCGGCTCGCGTGAGCCCAATCCCGGATGCGCTCGACAGCCAGGCTCAGATTCTCCAGCGAGTTCGCGTAAGAGAGGCGCAGGTGGCCCTCACCCACAGGGCCGAACGCCGTCCCTGCGAGCACCGCGACACCCGCCTCGTTCAGGACGCGTCCGGCGACGGTCGCGGCGTCGCCGAGGCCGAGCCCGGTGATGTTCGGGAAGACGTAGAACGCGCCCTTGGGCAGACGGCAGGTGATTCCATCGATGCGGTTCAGTCCCGCGACGATCGCATCGCGCCGTCGACGGAACTCCGCCAGCATCGTGTCGACCTCGGCGGGTCGCTGTGAGATCGCGACGACACCGGCTCGCTGCGTGAACGTCGCGGTGCACGACACGGAGTTCGTCGCGAGCTTCGTGACCGGGTCGACGAGCGGCTTCGGGAAGGCGCCGTACCCCAGGCGCCAGCCGGTCATCGCAAAGGTCTTGCTGAAACCGTCGAGAAGGATGGTGCGCTCGGCCATGCCGTCTTCGGCGACGATCGAGCGATGCTCGCCCTCGTAGGTGATCTCGGCGTAGATCTCGTCCGACAGGACCCACAGGTCGTGCTCGCGCGCGATCTTGGCGATCTCGCCGATCGCTTCCGGCGACAGCAGACCGCCCGTGGGGTTGTGCGGGCTGTTGAGGATGAGCAGCTTCGTGCGCGGCGTGATGAGCCGGCGCAGCTCGTCGAGATCCGGCACGTAGTCGTTCTCTTCGCGGAGCGCGAGCGGCACGCCTGTCGCGCCGGCGAACGAGATCATCGATGCGTAGATCGGGAAACCCGGATCCGGATAGATGGCTTCATCGCCCGACTCGAGAAGCGCGAGGATCGCGTAGAACATGATCGGCTTCGCACCGGGGGTCACGATGATCTGACCCGGTTCGATGTGTAAGCCGCGCGCTCGGTTCAGGTAGTTGGCGCAGCCCTCGCGCAGCTCGGGAATCCCAGCGGAGGGCGTGTAGTGCGTCTCGCCGCGTTCGAGCGACGCGACGCCTGCCGCGACGACGGACCGTGGCGAGTCGAAGTCAGGCTCGCCGATCTCGAGGTGGATGATGCTGCGGCCTTTGGCTTCGAGCGCGCGCGCGCGCGCGAGGACCTCGAATGCCGTCTCGGTGCCGAGGCGCCCCATGCGGCGCGCGAGCGGACGCATGCCGGCGAGTTTAGACCTTGCCCTCGACGCAGGCGCATCCGTCGGGACCGACGAGCGCGGCGTGTCGCGTCCCGGCGGGTATCAGCATCCGGTCGCCCGCCTTCAGCGTCAGCGTCCGACCATCGCCGAGGATGAAATCGATCGATCCGGTCGTGCAGTAGAGCAGCTTGTGGTACGCGTGAGCGTGTTGCTCGTAACGGTCAGCCGGTCCATTCGACCACCCGTACACGTCGTGGGCTTCGGAGCGCAGCCGCTTCTCGATCGCGCTGGGGTCGGGCGGCGCCCCGCTGTGCCGGTCGACGAGCACGTCCACACCGCGACGATACGAGGCGGCGCGCCGACGAGCGAGCTCACGCGTTATCCCATTTTGATGACCGCCTTGCCCACCCTGATCGCGGCTGCTCTCCGCGTTGCCCAAGTCGCGGTGTTCGTTCTTGCGCTTCTGCCTCTCGGCGCGAACACCGCCTGGGCATGCCTCTGCGATCGGCTCGTCCCACGTGAGGCCGCAGCGAACGCGGCGGCCGTCTTCACCGGCGTCGCGCGCGGGCGGATCTCCCCCGAGCGCCTTGGGTTCGGAGAGCGCGTGGCGTTCAACGTCGAGACCGTCTACAAGGGTGGCGTGCCGAATCGGTGGGCCGTGACCGTTGACGCCACGTCGTGCGGCGACGTGTTCTCTGATGGCGAGCGCTACACCGTGTTCGCGACCGTCGAGGCACGCACGAATCTGTGCATGGGGAACGTGCAGGGCACGATCGATCCCGCGACGTACGGTGTCGTGCCGATCGCGGTCTATCCCAACAGTCAGCTGATCGATCTCGGCCGGACAGCCGACCGCCTGACGCTGGCGGCGATGCTTCTTGTCGGACTGAGCGCGCTGGCGTGGGCCCGTCTTCGTCGCGCGAGGTCCGCCTAGGTTAGGTCGCGATCCGTCGGAACTGCCTCAGCGCCTCGAGATGCTCGTCGACATCGCGGTAGCCGGCGCCCATCGTCGTCAGCTCCACGCTCGTCATTCCCATCTCCCGGAACGCCTCGACGCCGCGCTTCCACTCTTCGGGGCCGCCGCGGGCCGCCGGGATGCGGCCTTCGACTGGGACCTTCGCGGGATCGCGCCCCGCTTCCTGCGCGAACCGCCGGAACGTCTCCATTCCCGCGCGGCCGTCCTCGTTCGGCGGGAGATGCGTGAACCAACCGTCGGCGATGGCGGCGATCCGCCGCAGCGCCGGCTCGATGATCCTTTGCTCACGCGCCTGGTAGCCGCCACCCATCCAGATAGGGATCGGGCGCTGGACCGGCATCGGGTTGAGTCCGGCACGATCGATCCGATGCCAGCGACCCTTGAAGTCCACGACCTCCTGCGTGAAGAGCGCGCGCAGGACCTCGATCTGTTCCACGATCCGCCGGCCGCGATTCGTGAAGCGCAGCCCCAGCGCCTCGTACTCCACCGCATTCCAGCCGATGCCGACGCCGAGGATCAGCCGGCCACGCGAGAGAACGTCGACCTCCGCGGCTTGTTTCGCGACCAGCGCGGTCTGTCGCTGCGGAAGCACGATCACCGCCGTGGCGAGCCGCAGGCGCGTGGTCATGGCGGCGATGTGGCCGAACAGCACGAATGGCTCGTGGAACATCGAGCGGTGGTCGTAGACACCGGTCCAACCGCCGGGCCGGCCGGCGTCCGCGCCGAGGACATGATCGAAGATCACCACGTGGTCGTAGCCCAGCTGCTCGACCGTGCGGGCGTACTTCGCGATGGCCTCTGGATCGGTGCCGATCTCGAGCTGCGGGAAGACCGCACCAAGGCGCATGGCGGCCAGTATCGGCGGGCCTAAGGCTTGGTGATGCTGACCGGTACGCCGATGCCGCTCACGCGGACCAGCGCTCCGCCCGCGAGCGAGCGCGCATACAGGCCACCGCTCGCCGCGACGTAGAACCATGCGCCATCGGGGGACCAGCCCGCGAAGCGGCCGTCGACCTCAGCGAGGACGGAGCCGGTCGTAGCGTCGCGTACCACCGCGCTCGGCTTCGGTTCGGTGGCAGTGCCCGGGATCCCCTGGCCTCCGGTCGTATTCGTGTAGCCGATGAGCGCGCGCGCTGGCGACCAGGCTTCATCGGCGATCCGGTCCCCGAGGACGTACTGCGTTGCCGCGCCGTCGGATGCGCGCAGCAGGACGAGGAACGGGGTCGCGGCCGAGCCGAGGAAAGCGACACGCGCCGTGACGAACGCGCCGTCCCGCGCCGCCGTGATGTTGCTCACCGAGGTGATGCCCCGTGTGGCGATCGTGCCAACCGACGCGCGTGGATCGCTGATGATCCGCGCCACCGTGGTGACGGTGCGCTTTTGGGTGCCGTTCCACAGCTCGATGGCCTGCTCGTCGCGCGCACGATCGTTCGCGCGGATCGTCCCGTTCGTGAGGACGAACATCCCAGGTGCGCTCCACGCCACCTCACGACCCGGGATCGCCTGACCCAGCGCTCCGTCCGCCGCCATGACGCGCACGGTGAGCTCGCTCTGCAGGATGGATGGATCCTGCGACGATGCAGGCAGCGCGACGGCGGCGACGGCGGTGCCGTCGGGCGACCACGCCACACCCGGCGCGACGGACGAGACCGCCGTCAGGCGCGTCACCTTACCGGCGGTATCGATGACGACCGGGATCAGCTGCTGCGACGAGGCTCCAGTGCCCAGGCTCTCCACGGTGAGGATGCGGTCCCCGGCCGGCGACCACCGCGGAAGGGGAATGCTGAACCGGCGCTGGCTCTGCGCGTTGGTCGCGCCCGTGCGCAGCACCGAGGCCACGCCGTCGCTGCCCATCGTCCAGACGTTGCCGCCGAGTGCGAATGCGTAGCGCACCGCCGGCGCTTCGGGCCGCAGCGTCGGCGCTGCCCGCACGAGCGGCGCGCGCGGGAACCAGACGTCGCCTGAATCGATCGAGCCGAGAAGGAGGACCGCGTTGGGTGCGAGGCCCTGTGCCGTGATGTCGACGCGTATCACGGTCGATCCGGCGAAACCGATCGCGTAGCGCTTGTCGGGGGATACGGCGATGCGCTCGATGAGGCCGGCGTTCGACGGCAGCAGGATCGGGATCGCGCCGATGACGAGCTGTGCGGGGTTCGTGCCGCGGTGATAGAGGTATCCGCCCGGCCACGTCCCATCGAGCCGCAGGCCTTCCTGATCCGGCGGTGTGATCTCGCGCCGGACGTCGGTGCCGTCCGCGGTCATGCTCCACACGTTCGCGGAGGCGGCGACGACGAAGGTCTCGCTCGCACCCGCGAACTGCGTCACGCGTCCGGCGAGGAACTGAATGCGACCGTCGCTGCCGATCACGGGCGACGAGGCCTGCAGGCCCGTGAGCGGGCGGAACTGATTCATTCCCGTTGCCCGCACGGCAGAGATGACGCCGCCGGTCGTCTGCACGAGCAGCTCTTCCTCGTCGAGCCAGTCCGCTGCGATCGCATCCTCGACATTCGTGATGCGGGTCCACGTCGCGTCGGCGGTCGAGACATAAACGTCGCTTTGGCTGCCGGTCTGGCGCTGCACGGTCGCGGCGATGCGCGACCCGCTCGGGGAGAAACGATGGTCGACGATGCGGAAGTTGTCGCTTCGCAGCGCGGGGGCCAGGGTGTAAGAGGTGGTCGCGCCATCGACGCGCACGACAACCAGGCGCGTCCCGCCATCGACGTACGCGACGGAGTTGCCGTCGGCCGACCACTTCGTCTTCGTGATCGTGCTGGGCGTCGTGGTCTTCGCGACCGAGCGGCGCCGGGAGTTGTCCGCGTTGGCGAGCCAAAGCAGGTGATCGCCGTTCGGTTCGGCGCGCCAGTAGGCGAGCCGGCCCGTCGCCGAGAGGTCCGTTACAGGTTGTCGCGAGGCGCTGGCCGCAGCCGAAGGGGAGGGCGAGGCGGCCACTTCGGGCCCGGCCGGCTGCCCCGTGGTGGACGCGATGATCGCCGCCACCGAGGCCACGACGACCAGCGCGGAGACCAAGGCATACGGCAGAAGCCCGCGCAGTTGCCGCACGTCCCTAATACTCCTCCCTATGCCTGATCCATTGGAAGCCGCCAAGACCTTCATGGACGCGCTGGAGGCCCGGGACCCCGAGCGGGCCGCGGCGGTCTGTGCCGAGAACGTGCAGATCGAGCTGCCCGGCGGCGAGTCGCAGCTGGAGGGCCGCGACGGTGCACGACGCCTCGTTCGGATCGCGCCGGCGTTCATCCGGCGGATCCGGGAGCAGCAGATCGACGGGACGACGGTGATCCTGCGGGGCCTCACCAGGGCGCCGGGCCACTTCGCGAATTACACGACCTGGACCTTCGAGACCGACGGCCAGCTGATCACCCACGTCACCTTCGCGTGGCGGCCTGCGAACTAGGGCTGGGCCGACACCGCGGTCATTTCTCGACGTATCTGAAGCTGCGCGGGGTCTTCGCAATGCCGAAATCCGCGAGCGGGCGTGCCTTGCGGTAACGACGTGGCTTGCTGACGGGCAGCGTCCAGCCTTTCGCGGTGCGACCTGTGCGCTCTCCGAGAACGCATTCGCCGACCACGGTCCCCGTGCCGACCACCGCGAGGTACGCGCGCGCAGGCAGGCGCGTCGGTGGCAGAGCGCGGTGATCCACGGTGCGTGTCCCATCAAGCAGCGCGTCGGCGTTCTCCCGAGATACGGCGAGGACGATCGCGTCCATTCATTCCCTCCCGACCGGTTCGGTCAGGAGCGACATCGGCTGTGACTTGCTAGCGGCTGACGGCAGCGCCGGTCAGACGCTCCAGCGCGGTCGTGAGCACCTCGAGCTCGCGGTCGGTCAGGTGGTCGGCGAAGTTTCGCGCGATCGACCGGAAGTGCTCCGGCGCGGAGCGCCTCAGGATGCGCCGGCCCTGACCGGTCAGCACGATGAGCTGCCCCCGTGCGTCGGACGGGCAGGCGCGCCGCTCGATCAGGTGCTGAGCTTCGAGCCTGTCGATCGCCCGGGTAAGACCGCTCTTCGTGAGCCCACTGCGCTCGGCGAGGTCCGTTGGCCGGACCCCGTCGGGTCGTCCCTGGTCGAGCGTCGCGAGGATGTGGTGTTCGGAGAAGAGGAGCCGGCCTCCCGCTTCCGCGTCCCGGTCCATCGCGCGCGTCACAGCCAGCCCGGCCCGCATGAATGCGATCCAGGCGCGAAGCTCCTTTGGCGCCAGCTTACGCCGGGGACGGGAACTGGGAATAAGTTGTGTAGTCAATCAGTTGATTGTAGCATCAACTATCGGCGTCCACAGCGGCGCCAGAAGAAGAGGCAGCACATGGTCTGGTACATAGACCCACATCACACACAGGCGACGTTCTCCGTCAAACACATGATGGTCAGCACGGTCCGCGGGCGGCTCGGAAAGCTCCGCGGCGAGATCGACATCGACCCGGATGATCCGCAACGCGCCAGCTTCGAGATCGGGGCGGACGTGAGCGCGATCGACACCGGCGACGCGCGCCGCGACGGACACCTCCGTTCGGCGGACTTCTTCGATGCCGAGAAGTACCCGGAGATCGTCTTCAAGAGCGCCGCTGTCTTCCCGAAGGGGGAGAACAGATACGCGGTGAGCGGCGACCTCACGATCCGCGACGTCACGCGGCCCGTCATCTTCGATGTCGAGCTGGAAGGCGTCGGCGTCGACGGCATGGGCGGCAAGCACCTTGGCGCGTCCGCGTCGATCACGATCGACCGCAAGGACTTCGGCCTGGTCTGGAACCAGCCGGTCCAGAACGGCGTGCTCGTCGGCGACAAAGTGAAGATCGAGGTCGGCCTCGAAGCGCTCGACGCCGCGAGCGCGAAAGCGATGGGCCTCGCCGCCTAGCGCGGCGGCGTCCGCCGCAGCTTCGTCACCATCCGCGCGACCTCGCCGGGAGCGATCCCGGCGAGGAATGCGCGTGTCTGCATGAGGAAGCGTGGCTCGTGTCTCGCGCGCTCGCCGTCGTCCGGGGCGGGCGCGCTCGCCACACCGTCGATCGCCCAGCCGGGCGGGAGGACCAGTCGGAACGTCTCGACAGAACGCTCGAGATGGAACGGTGACGTGACGAGGAAGAGCCGCCGCGCGGGGAGCGCCGCGAGGTAGCGGTCGGCGACGTGGACCGCGTTGCCGATCGTGTCGCGCGAATCGTCCTCGAGGAAGATCCGCTCGCGGTCGATCCCGCGCTCCACGATGAGGTCGGCCATGGATGCGGCCTCGCTCCGCCGCGGCTTCCTGCCCACCCCATGACTCCCCGAGCAGATGATCGCCGCGTCCTCGTGGGCACGCGCGAGGTCCGCTGCGGCCTCAGCGCGTGCCAGCGTCGCCGGTGCCGGTGTGCCATCCGGGAGCATCCCGCCGCCGAGCACGACGATGATCTCGGGAGACGCGGACAGCTGCGCCGGTGACGGCCGCTTCACGCGCGAAGGTCGGCGATCGCGACCGGCCATCCGGACTCCGACGAGCGATAGGCCGCGATCGCGACCTCCAGCGCGCGGAGCCCGTCCTCGCCGGAGATCGGTACGGGGCGGCCAGAGCGGATCGCGTCGACGAAGTCCGCGACCATGCGCATGGTGAGGTCATCGCCCCAGCCCAGGAGCCGCGCGCGACCGGCGGTGTCGTCGTAGTGGGTGAGCGCCTGCCGGAAAACGTCGATGTCGACCGTGGCCTTCTCGCCGACGACATGCAGCGTCACGCCGCCCCAGGTCGGGAACGTCCGCGGCCGTGACCAGCTGCAGTCGATCGACGCGAAGGTCCCGCCGGTGAGGTCGCAGGTCAGAACGCCGCAGTCCTCGACGTCCAGTCCATAGATGAAGGACCCGAGCTCCGCGTGCACGCGCGTGAACTCGACGCCCAGCAGCCAGCGGATCGCATCGGCCGCATGGACGGTGTGGTCCATCGCCGCGCCGCCGCCGGCGAGGCCCTTGTCGCCGAACCATGAGCCGGGGTACTGACCAGGATTCGTGGCACGCACGGCGCGGATCCGGCCCAGGGAACCGGCCGCGATCGCCTCCTTCAACCCCATGACCGCCGGGCTGCCACGGACCGGGAGTGCGTTCCCCAGCTGCACGCCCGCTGATCGACACGCGTCGATCATCGCCTTCGCGTCCGCGGTCGTCGTTGCCAGGGGCTTCTCGCAGAGAACGTGCACCCGCGCCCGCGCGGCGGCCTCCGTGTAGCGGCGGTGGTCGATGTTCGTCGACGCGATGACGACGGCCTGACTCGCCCTCAACAGACCGTCGAGAGTCGGATGCCATTTGGTCCCATGCGTGCCCGCGGCGGCACGCCCGCGCTTTTCGTCCTCGTCGTAGACGCCGGTGAACTCGACCTGCTCGAGCGCGCCGAGCGTGGTCGCCAGAGAAGGCGCGTGGACATGCGCGAACGAGACGAGGCCGACCCGCAGCGTCTTGTTCATGCCGGCGCCGTCCATCTCACGACCTCGCCCGTGTCGGCTGCGTCGATCACCGCGAGGCCGAGGGCCAGCGTCCGCAGGCCCTCACGTCCGTCGACAAGTGGAGGGTCGCCGCGGCCGATGCGCGCGATCACGTCTCGCAGCTGGACCAGATACGGATTCTCGTGGAGCGTCGGCGTCGCCATCATCGCCGGCCCTCCCGGGCCGGCCGGTGACTGGAGCGCGATCGGCGATGCCGCCCTGCTGTCGTGCACCAGCATCCCGCGGTCGCCGCGGAGCTCGTAACCGGTCCGGAAGCCGGCGTGCTCCGCCCAGCTCGCCTCCACATGGACGATCGGCCGGTCGTCGTACCGGATCGTCGCGAGGGCGTACTCGAGCCCGCCGCTCCCGGTGAAGCGCCGTGCGTAGACGCGCGACGGCTCGCCGAACCACCACCGCACGGTGTCGAGGTCGTGAAGCATCAGGTCGAGGACGACGCCGCCGCTCTTCGCGGCGTCGAGGTACCACTCGCGGGCGGATCCGACCGCGAAGTTGCCGCGCACGAGGGTCGCGATCGCCGCGCGGCCGAGGGTGCCATCGTCGAGCAGCTGCTTCGCGCGCTGGTATTCCTTGAAGTAGCGCACGACGTGCCCGACGGCGAGGGCGACACCGGCGTCGTCGCACGCGCGCACCATCGCTTCGGCGTCGGTGAGCGTCCGCGCGAGCGGCTTCTCACAGAACACGTGCTTGCCGGACTTCGCGGCAGCGATGGTGTACCGCGCATGGAGGTGCGTTGGCGTCGCGACGACGACGAGATCGACGTCGTCCGCGCCGCAGATCTCTTCCGCGCTCACCAGGCGCGCACCGCACTCCTTCGCCAGCGCCGCTCCGTGATCGAGCGGGAGAGCCGCGATGGCGACGACCTGCACGCCCTCGAGCCGCATCGCGCTGTGCGCGTGCATCGCACCCGCGAAACCCGCGCCGAGGACGCCGACCCGCAGTGGCACGCTCGGAGGCTAGCGCGATGAGAAAGAGGGCGCTCCTTGCGGAGCGCCCTCTTGGCCTGCGCGATCGCGCGAGATCACTTCGGGCCGATCGTGCCTCGGATGAGGAGCGTCATGGCGAAGCTGTCGCCATCGGGGTTCTTGTAGATGCCGTCGCTCTCCGCCGGCCAGCCGGTGACACGCTTCTGATCGTTGATCGGGTTGTTGCCGAAGCGCTGCCACAGCGGGATGATCGGAAGCAGCTCGTTGAACGCCAGGGCCAGCTCGGTGACGGCGGCCTTCTGCTTCGTCTCGTCCGTTCCGTCGCCGGTGCGGTTGATGAGCTCGTTGAGGTCGATCTCCTTGCCCGTCGATGGCAGCGTCTGCTTCAGCGGGTACTTCATCCCGCCGCCCGCGGGGGTCGTGTTGTGCGTTCGCAGGTCCTGAATGAAGGAGTACTGCGGGTGAGGTCCGGTGTTCGCCCCCCAGGCGCGTACGAAGAACGCGTGCTTTCCGTCGTTGATCTCGGGCTGTTGTGTCGAGTTCACGAGACCGCGCGGAGTGACCTTGATACCGAACTTGGTGAGCGACTCGGCGGCATGGGTCGCCGCGCTGGACCAGTCGGCGAAGTCGCTGGGGAAGACGAGCTCGAGCTCCAGCTTCTTCCCGCCCTTCGCCCAGATGCCGTCGGATCCCTTCGCGTAGCCCGCGTCCTTCATGAACTGCTCGGCCTTGGCGAGGCTGAACTCGTACGGCTTGAACTTGGCCAGATCGGCACTGCTGATCCAGTCGGCGATGATGTTGTCGCTGAACCCGGCCATGTACTTCTGCGCCTTGCCGGAATCGCCGTATGTGATCGCAGCGCTCTCTTCTTTGTTGATCGCGTGCGCGACCGCGTAGCGCAGACGCACGTCCTGGAACTCCGGCGCCTTCTCCCAGTGGAAGTACAGCGCCGGTCCTGTGTACAGCGGCGGCCGTGCGACGCGGATGCCCGCATCCTTCATGGCCTTGTCGACGGCGAGCGTGAAACCGTGCGTCGCGTAGTCGACGTCGCCGGACAGCACGAGAGGCGAGACCTGGTTCGTCTCGCCCTGGTAGACCACGACCTTGTCGAAGTTCACGCGGTCAGCCGCATAACCGCCCGGGTTGCGCACGAACGTCAACTGCGACTCGGTAACGGTGGCCGTGTCGATCTTGTATGGGCCCACCGAGACCGGAGCCGTCGGCCGCAGGGCCGCCAGCTCGGTACGAACATCTCGCCACTCCTGATCGGCGGCCTTCTTGCCGCCCGCGATCAGGGCGTCGGTCTTCTTGGAGATGGCGCCGAAGACCGCGTCCGGTCGAATGGGCTCGCGCAGGAGCAGTCGCTCGGCAAGACTCGACTGACGCGAGAAGTGGAAGTTGAGCGTCTGGTCGTTGACGATCTCCATCTTGTCGACGTACTGCCAGAGCGTGAAGTTCTCGAGACGCCCGACGTTGAACGTCGTATAGACGTCCTTCGCCGTGAAGGCCGCGCCGTCGCTCCACTTGATGCCCGAGCGCAGCTTCAGCTCGTAGTTGTCGCCGCTCTTCGGACCCGAGGACTCCGCCAGCCAGTACTCGAACTTCTTGTCAGCCCAGAGGTACATGCCAAGCGTCGTGAGCCAGAGGTGCCGGTAGATGCCGGTGGTCAGGATGCCGTTGGGCGCGTAACCGTTCCAGTGGCCGGCCGGCGGCAGAACGTACGGCCATGCTCCGTGGAACTCGCCGCCCTTCTTCACCGCTCCGCCCGTCGTCCCTCCGGTCGTGGTGCCCGAGGTGCCCGGCGCGCACGCCGCAGCGATCAATCCGATCGAAGCGAGTGTCGAGTCGCGGAGGAAGCGACGTCGGCTAGCCGTGTAACGAAGCCTGTCGTTGCTCATAGACCCTCTCCTTCCCGGGGCTCAGGCGCTCGCCGATGGACCCGGACTGCGGAACGTTGTAGCCCGTTCCTGACCGTTTGTCATCTTGTTCCGTCGTCCTCGCGCTTCGGAACACGCGGTGTGGACCAGCGCGCGACGAGCGCGACCGCACCGATGAAGAGAAGCGCGACCACGACCGCGAGGACCGTGATGACGAACGCGCCTGAACTCGGATCCTGGAAGGGAAGTATCAGCAGCGCCATCAGCAGGATGAAGAGCGCGAGCGCGAGATTGCCTCGCAGGAGACCGGGGTCCACCTAGCGCACTGCCAACAGCTCGGCGGCCGGAGCGCGCTCGCGGACCGCGACATGGCACGCGACCTCGCGCGACCCCGGCAGTGGCAGCAGCTCCGGCTCCTTCACGTCGCACAGGCCTTCCTCGAACAAGGGACACCGCGGGTGGAACGTGCACCCGGACGGAAGGCGGAGCAGGCTGGGAACCTCGGCGCTGCGAAGCTCGACGCGCTCCTTCGAGCGCGTGAGCGTCGGGTCGGCTTCCGGGATGGCGGCCACCAGGGCCGCGGAGTACGGGTGCGCCGGATCGCCGACGACGGGCTCCGATCCAGCCAGCTCGACCACACGTCCCAGATACATGACGCCGATGCGACCCTTCCGCGCGAAGTACCGGGCGACGGCGAGGTCGTGCGTGATCAACACGATCGTCACACGGAACTCGTCGCGCAGCGCGAGCAGAAGATTGAGCAGGCTGATCCGGATGGACACATCGACCATGGACACGGCCTCGTCCGCGACGATCACGCGCGGGTCGACGCTCAGTGCGCGCGCGATCGACACGCGCTGGCGCTGTCCGCCGGACAGCTGATGCGGGTACTTCACCAGGAAGTCCGCGGGCGGGGTCAGTCCGACGCGTTGCAGCAGGTCCGTGACCGCCGCGACCGCGCCACGTCGATCGCGCGCCCTTTTGTGACGGAACAGCGGCGCGGAGAGCGTCTGGTACACGGTCCGGATCGGATTGAGCGACGCGTATGGATCCTGATGGACGAGCTGGACCGAGCGGCGGAACCGCGCGAGCTCTTCGCCCTTGGTCGTCCATACGTCCTTTCCTTCGAAGAGAAGCTGACCGCTCGAAGGACGAAGGAGACCCGCGAGCAGCCGCCCGGTGGTGGTCTTTCCGCAGCCACTTTCGCCGACCAGGCACATCGCTTCGCTCTGACCCAGGGCGAGCGACACGCTGTCCACCGCCTTGATGACTCCGCCGGGCGTCTTGAAGGTGCGGCTGACGCCGACCAGCTCGATCAGCGGCTTGCCCTTGACGGTGATGTCGCCAGAGACGGTCACGTCGCGGTCGCCATCTTTTCGGAGACCACCGCTTCGTCTTTGCCGAGCAGCTCGGCGACGTGCTTCCAGCGGATGCAGCGCGCGTCGTGCTGCGGCGTATCGACCGGCAGGAGCTCGGGCTCGCGAACCCTGCACTCATCGATGACGAATGGGCAGCGCGGGTTATAGGTGCACCCCTCCGGCAGATCGATGAGATCCGGCGGACTGCCGGCGATCGACACGACGCTCCCGAGCGCTCCGCTCACTCGTGGCACGGCACGCAGGAGACCCATCGAGTACGGATGCCGCGGTCGGTAAAAGAGGTCCTTCACGCTGGCGCGCTCCACGACCGTGCCCGCATACATGGTGAGCACGCGATCCGCGAGCTCCGCGGCCAGCGACAGGTCGTGGGAGATGAAGATCATCGAGAAGCCGAGCTGCTCGCGCAGCTTACGCAGCAGATCGATGATCGCCCGCTGGGTCAGGATGTCGAGTGCCGTCGTGGGCTCGTCGAGGATGATGATCGATGGCTTGAGGAGGAGGCTCATCGCGATGAGCACGCGTTGCTTCATCCCTCCGGACAGCTCATGCGGATACGCGCGGAGAACGCGCTCCGGATCGAGGTTGACGAGTCGAAGCAGCTCGCCGGAACGTGCGCGCACCTCCTGGGCGTTCTTCATGCCGTGTGCCTGCGCGGTATCGAGGAACTGCTCCCAGATCGAGATCACCGGGTTGAACGAGTTCAACGCCGCCTGGAACACCATCGCGCACTCGCTCCACCGGAACTCCCGCAGATCGTCGTCCGGGAGCGAGGCCACGTCGATGGTGTCGTCGTCCTTGCGGTAGAGGATGCGGCCCTTGGTGATCCGCGCGGTCCGCGGCGACAGCCGGATCAAGCTGACGGCACGCGTAATATTGCCGGAACCGCTCTCGCCGATGATCGCGAGCGTCTCGCCACGGCGCAGATCGAACGAAACATCGCGCACGGCCTGCACCGCCCCGCGACGAGTCGCGTACGAGATCGACAGTCCACGGACCGAGAGCACGTGGTCCGCCTCAAGCCGCTCCGGGACAGCGCCGGCCTTCGTCGACGGCACGTTCAGCCCGAGCTACGGAGACGCGGGTTGAAGATGTCCTCGAGCGCGTTCGCGAGCCAGACCAGGGACAGCTGGAAGAGAACGATCGCAAGGACCGGGCTCAGGATGTACCAGAGGCTGTCCTTGAAGTAGAGGGCGCCGCGCACGTACGCGAAGTTGAGCATGAGGCCCCAGTTCTGGCCGGAGAGCGGGATCAGACCAAGGATGGTGAGGCCCGCGACGCCGTAGATCGCGCCGGTCATCGCGAGGATGAAGTGGATGGCGATGTAGCTGCGCATGTTCGGCAGGATCTCTTTGAAGATGATGTGAAAGAGGCCAAGGTCGAGCGAGCGCGCGGCCTCGACGTAGTCACGCTCCTTCAAGGACAGCACCTGTGCGCGCACCTGCCGCAGCAGGCCGGCCCACGTCAGCAAGGCGAGGAAAGCCGCGATCACGAAGATGCTGTTGAACTTCAGGATGCTGCCGAGCAGCACGATGATCGGGATGTGTGGGATCGTTAGCCAGAAGTCCGTCGCGCCCGAGATGAGCGAATCCATCTTCCCGCCGACCACGGCTGCGATCGAGCCGAACGTCACCGCGATGAGCGTGGAGAAGAATCCGGCGATGAGGCCGACGGTCAGGATGTCGCGGCCACCATGGATGATCTGGTTCCACACGTCACGCCCGCTGGAATCGGTGCCCAGTGGATGCGCTGCCGACGGCAGCTGGTAGATCGCCGTCACGTCGACGGTGTCCTGAACGGGAACGAAGAACGGGACGACGTACGCGAGGATGGCGAAGAACACGACGCCCATCAGGCCGATCAGGCCCAGGCGTTTTCGGGACATCAAACGGAGGAAATCCAAGGTCGACGCGAGCGGGCCGGCGATACGGCCGCGCACCGTCGGTCGTGCGAGAGCGGCGACGCTCATCCGCTCGCTCCGCCGGCCCGGCCGATCCGCGGGTCAAGCTTCGCGTACAGGAGGTCCGCGAGGACGTTGGCGACGACGACCGAGATCGTGAGGAGCAGCACGATGCCCTGCATGACCGTGTAGTCGCGCTGCTCGATGGACTTGAAGAGCCGCAGTCCGATGCCCGGATATACCAGGATCGACTCGATGAAGAAGGCACCCCCCACGACAAAGCCTGCCGTGATCGCGAGCTGGGACACCTGCGGCAGCACGGCGTTGCGACCGACGTAGGCCGTCGAGATACGTCCGTCGGACAGTCCGCGCGCGCGCGCCGCGGTCACGTAATCCTCCTCCAGCGTCGCGAGGGTGGCGCTCTTCATGCTCAGCAGCCAGTGGCCGACGGTCGCGAGGAAGTACACCGCGACCGGCAGGGCAGCATGGAACAGGACGTCCGCGATGTACTCGAGGTGGAAGCCGGGGATGACGCTCGGACTCGATGAGCCGCGCATCTCCGCGATCGGGAGCCAGCGGAGCTGCACGCCGAGGATGACCACTATCAGCAGGGCCGTCACGTAATTCGGTATCGCGCTCAGGATCGAGCCGACCGTCGACACGATGTGGTCAAAGGCGGAATTGCGCCGATACGCGGCGAGCAGCCCGAGCAGGGTCCCGACGCTGAAGCTCAGCAACAGACCCAGGCCCACCGTGAGCAGCGTCCACGGGAGGTACGCGGCGATTATCGACGTGACCGTCGTGCCCCGGGAGAGCAGCGAGGTACCGAGATCCCCGCGCACGAGGTCCGCGACGAACTGCAGGTACTGCTCGTGGATCGGCTTCTTCAGATCCAGGTTGAACAGCCCCGACGCCTGCTGGGCCGCGTCCTCGTAGCTGAGCAGCTGCTCGTTCATGATCTGCGCGATGTAGTTGTCGATCGCGTTTCCGGGCATGAGCCGGATCAGCACGAAGTTCAGGGTGGTGACCAGGAAGACCGTGATGCACGCACGCATCAGCGCGCGGGCGATCGGGCGGTCCGCCATCCACGCCAGCGCGCGCCGGCCGCGTGCGTAGGGTGAGTAGCGATACACGTCGGCGGCGAGCCGGGCGTCGGCCGGTGTGGTGGCTGCCACGTTGAAAGACTAATCCCGAGCTGCGGCGCGGATCAGCGGCGCAGCACGAGCTCCACCGCCTCGCCGTCGGCGTCGAGTCCGTCGGGCTCGGGCTTGAGTACGCGCACACGCGTCTCGCTGACGGCTGGAAACCGCGCCAGAACGCTGCGCGCGATATCGAAGGTGATGCGCTCGACAAGCGCTCGCGGCCGTTCGGCGACGGCCTCGCGCACGACCTTCGCGAGCACGCTGATGTCGAGGGCCGACGCGACGTCATCGGCGCGTACCGCCTCCGCGAGGTCGGTGCGCACCACGATGTCGACGAGATAGGCCTGCTCCCGCGCACGCTCGTCCGGCGTCGTCCCCTGACGACCGCGGCACCGTAGCGCCCTGATCTCGATGGTTCCTTCCACGCTCAAGCCGGTCCGGCGTAGCGGCGGAACAGGGCAACGGTCGCGCGCAGCGCCTTCCAGTAGTTGGCCAGAAGGATGTTCTCGTTCGGGGCGTGCGCGCCCGATCCCGGGTGACCCATGCCCAGCGTGACGTTGGCGAGCGAGCGTTTTCCGCAGACCTGCCACATCGGCGATGTTCCGCCCGATGACGGGATCAAGACCGCCGGCCTTCCGATCTCCTCCTCGGCCACCGCCTGGGCGGCGCGCACGAGCGGGTCGTCGATGCGGCCGCGGTACGGCCGCGTCCCCTCCTTCGCGATGAGCTCGACGTCGGTGAACCCGCGACGGTCGAGGTGTGCGCGAAGCAACGCGCGGATGCGCGCCGGATCCTGATCCGGAACGAGCCGGAAGTCGATCTTCACCACCGCCTCCGAGGGTATGACCGTCTTCGTGCCTTCCCCGGTGAAGCCAGAGACAAGGCCGCAGATGTTGCACGTCGGCTCGTAGACCGACGCCAGGCGCGCCTCCGCGTCGGAGCGGCCCCAGGCGAAGGAGTCGATCGCGTAGAGGGCCTTCACCACGTCGGACTCGAAAGGCAGCGACGCGAGGTGGGCGCGCTCGGCGTCCGTCGGAAGACGCACATCGTCATAGAAGCCATCGATCAGGATGCGGCCACTCCGGTCGACGAGCGTGTCGAGCGCCGCGACCATCCGCCATGCCGCGTTCGGGAGGTGCGTCGCCCCGCCCGAGTGGGCGTCGCGTGACATCGATCGCACGCGCAGCTCGACGTAGAAGATGCCCTTGCCGCCGAGGAGAAGCTGAGGTCGACCATGGGAGTCGATCGCGCCGCCTTCCTTCAACGCGCCGTCCCCGTCCGTGAGCGTCGCGTCGAGCTCGAGCAGGCGGGCCAGATTCGGGCTGCCGCTCTCCTCCTCTCCTTCTATAAGGAATCGGAGCCGGAGCGGGAGCTCGCCATGGATCGCGCGGAACGCCTCCACGGCCTGGATGCGCAAGAGCAGATGTCCTTTGTTGTCGTCGACGCCGCGCGCGAAGACCGCGCCATCACGGACGGCCGGCTCGTAGGGCGGCGAAAGCCACAGATCCAGCGGGACCGCGGGCTGCACGTCGTAGTGCTGCACGCAGATGAGCGTGCGTTTGCCTTCGCCGGCCTCGCCGACGACGAGCGCGGGCGCCCCGTCGACCCGGAGCTCGCGCGACGCTGCCCCGGCAGCGACCAGACGCTGGCCGCACCAGCGCGCCGCGGCGTCGAGCGCGCTGGGATCCGTCGCCTCGGACGGTATCGCACAGAGCTCGCGGAGCTCGGAGACGAATCGGTCGCGGTGCTGATCGAGATAACGGTCGAGCATGTCGGGCACGCTCGAAAGTATGCGTGGATACGCCTCTCATCCGCGGAGGAGAGGCCTTGCGGCCTCTCCTCCTTGGATGCGTGGTGCTTGGCGCGTGGTTAGAGGTTGCGGATGATGTTGTTGAGCAGTGCGGCCAGGCCGCCGAGCGGCGAGCTGCCGTCAAGCAGATGCGTCACCGCGCACAGCAGGTTGCCGAGCAGGTTGCCGGGTGCCGACACCGCGGTGATGAGTACGTCGATCGGGCTCGTGTCCACGACGAGACCGAGCAGGTCGAGGTGGATCGCGCCGACGTTGAGCGTGAGGATCTCGCAGGTCGCGTCGGCGATGGTCACGGGCGCCGAGAACGGAGCGTCCACCAGCTCCAGCACGCCCCCACCAACCGTGGCGACCGTACCCGTGATCGTGCCGGTCGCGGTGAGCACGCCATCGACCACGCTGATGTCGGTGATCGTCGCTGTCGCGTTGGTCAGGCCATCGACGATCTCGACGACCAGGTTTCCGGAGGGCTGCGGTGCCCGAAGAGCCGCGTCGGGTGTGGGTGTGGCGGCGAGCGCGGCGATCGGCGCTCCACCCAGAGCGAGGATCGTCGCGATCGCCGGGATGAGGATGAGGCGTCGCATGTCTGTCTCCTTCTGTTCTTTTTCGCTGCGCGCCACCTACGCAGCACGGTGGCCCGAACAGGTGCTTCGCTCGGTTGCTCCGGGGGTGTGCGTGGCCGCTTAGAACAGAGGGCCGCTAGAACTGGTGTTGCGCGCCCGAGGAACTGAGGGGCCCTTCCGCCCGTCGATGGCGTAACAGGACGGGAACGACCTGTCGGGCGAACGCGTGTATGTCGCATATCGCGGCAGCGTCCGTGCCTTGTAGCTGGACATGCGTGATCTGAGTCCTCGTCAGCGGGAGATCCTCGCCTTGGTGGCTGCGGGCCGAACGAGCAAGGAGATCGCGGGCCAGCTCGGTATATCGGAGAGCACCGTGAACTGGCACATCGCGAACGTCTTCGCGCGCCTCGGCGCGTCCAGCCGCGCGGAGGCTGTTGCCGTAGCCCTGCGCGAGGACGTCCGGCTGCCCGACGACGTCCGGCTGCCCGACGAGGGCACGACCTCTCCGAAGCGATCGGCAAGTCCACCGGTGCCGATGACCTCGGTGGCGATCGCGGTCGCGCTCACGCTGGTCCTCGGCCTTCTCGGCGGAGCGCGGATGGCCGGATGGAACGTCACACCGCCGACCTCGCCGTCCTGGCCCGCCGCGCCGACCAGCGGATCCTCGGGATCGGTGGAGGAGAGTGCTCGTTAGCCGCGGACGACGTGCCTCGGATCGAGGGCGTCCCGTAGACCGTCGCCGATGAAGTTGATCGACACGACGGCGAGGAAGATGAAGAGGCCCGGGAAGATCGCGATCCACGGCGCCTTGTCCATGTCGGTCGTCGCGTGATTGAGCATGTTGCCCCACGAAGATGTCGGGGGCTGGATACCGAGCCCCAGGAACGACAGCGTGCTCTCAGCGATGATCGCGGCGGCCACGCCGAGCGTCGCCGCGACGATGATGGGTGCGAGGGAGTTCGGCAGGATGTGCCGCACGATGATCCGCCGGTCGCCCGCGCCGACGCAGCGTGCGGCCTCCACGAACTCCCGATGCTTCAGCGACAGGAAGCTCGCTCGGACGAGCCGCGCGGTCGTCATCCACGAAAGCACACCAAGCACGAGCACGATGACGCCGATGGTCATCCCTTTGAAGATCACACCGAACAGGATCAGCAGAAAGAGACGTGGGAACGAGTACATCATGTCGACGAAGCGCATGAGGAGGCTGTCGATCCACCTGCCGTAATAGCCGGCGATCACACCGATCAGCGTGCCGATGGAGACCGCCACGGTCACCGCCAACAGGCCGATCGCGAGCGAGACGCGGCCCCCGTAGAGGATCCGCGTCGCGAGATCGCGCCCGAGATCGTCCGTCCCGAACGGGTGCGCGAGCGACGGTGGGTCATAGATGAGGAGCAGGGCGGTCTTGTCGGGATCGTACGGAGAGATGAGCGGCGCGGCGGCGGAGAGCAGGGCGAGCGTCCCGAGGACGAAGACACCGGCCACCGCGGGGCGATGTGCGCGGAAGCGCTCGAAGGCCATGGACAGCTGGCTGCGCTGCGCCGTGCGCAGCTCGATGCCGACCGGTACGACGACGGACTTCGTCGCCATCAGGAGTACCTGATCCGTGGATCGAGATAGCCGTAGGCCACGTCCGCCAGCAGATTCGAGAGCACGATGAGGGTGCTGGACACCGCGAGAATGCCCTGCAGCACCGGGTAGTCCGAGCGGAACGCCGCATCGAGGAACAGGCGGCCCATTCCCGGCCAACCGAAGATCGACTCGGTCACGAGGGCGCCGACGAAGAGCTCCGGTATGTCGAGCGCGACGACGGTGACCAGCGGGATCGCCGCGTTCTTCAGCGCATGTCGCATCACGACGACGCGCTCTCGCAGACCCTTGGCGCGGGCGGTTCGCATGTAGTCCTGCGCGATCGTCTCGAGCATCGACGCCCGTAGGAAGCGAACGTGGGAACCGACCTGGACGAGGGCGATGGTCGCAACAGGGAGGATGAGATGCCGCAGTCGATCGCCCACGTCGAACTCGGCGCCGGGTGTCTGGATGCCGCCGAGCGGAAGCCACCGGAGCTGCAGACCGAACACGATGATGAGCAGGAGTCCGAGCCAGAACGTCGGCGTCGACAGGAAGGTGAAGGTCGTTCCGGTGACGACGTGGTCGAAGACCGAGTACTGACGGAGCGCGGTGGTGACACCGATCGGGATCGCGAGCAGTAGGACGACGACGAACACCGTGGCCATGAGCGTGAGCGTGTTGGGCAGCCGCTCGCCGATCAGCTGCAGGACGGGCAGATGGTGCGCGAAGCTGTAGCCCCAGTCGCCGGTGAGGAAGCTGCCCAGCCACGAGACGTACTGGACCGGCAGCGGGCGGTCCAGCCCGAAAGCATGCTCGAGCCGCAGGCGGTCCTGCTCCGTGAAGTCGGGGTTGCCCTCATACGCGGCAAGCGGTCCGCCGGGCGTCGCCTTGAGAATCGCGAACGACGCGACGCTGATGGCAAAGAGGAGCGGCAGCGCCTGCAGGAGCCGGCGCAGGATGTATCTCCCCACGGCGCCGCCGCCCTCCTATCTGCTCGAGGCTATTTCTTGATCCACCAGTCTCCGATGTTCCAGGTGAACCGGCGCCACGTATTGCCCTGCCAACCCTGAAGGCCCGTCACGCGAGCGTCGATGTTGGCGCGGTCGTACATCCAGATGATCACGTAGGCGTCGTTGAGCGCTTTCATGACCTTCGCGTACGCGGACCTGCGCTTTTCGACGTCGAGCGTGGCGCCGGCTTCGTCGATCGCCTTGTCGACGTCAGCGTTCTTGAAGCGCGTGTAGTTCTGACCCGAGCAGTCCGCCTGAGTGGGGATCTGCTTCGAGTGATACCGAGGCAGGATCGTCGAGTGCGGGTCGATGCTCGGCGTCGACGCGTACATGAGCATGTCGAAGGTGCCCAGCTTGCGCGGATCCTTGCCCGTGCACGAGCCGGAGAGGATCACCGCCGAAGGCTGGTTCTGGATCTTCACCTCGACGCCGATCGCCTTCCACTCTTCGACCAGCACCTGCTGCACGCGCTCGCGGAGCTGATCGCCGG
>Ga0075419_10000603_pt1 | contig 22935 bp, 22 predicted proteins | sample SoiMetdeltSBSDD3_FD_76900 | JGI IMG/M metagenome (GOLD analysis project Ga0075419, IMG submission 76900) | Bulk soil microbial communities from a Populus tree surrounding site in Tennessee, USA - Soil MetaG P. deltoides SBSDD3 | ecosystem: Environmental > Terrestrial > Soil > Tree plantation... | reverse complement strand
GGCCTCCACTTTCTGGCCTTTCTTGAAAATCTCCGACGGATGTTTGATGTGCTTGGTCCAAGACATGTCGGAAATGTGGATCAATCCGTCGATCCCTTCGTCGAGTCCGATGAAAGCGCCGAAATCAGTCAGGCTCTTCACCTTTCCTTCGATGCGGGTGCCTACGGGATACTTTCCTTCGACCATGTCCCAGGGATTGGGCGCGGTCTGCTTCATGCCGAGCGAAATTTTTCGGCTTGCGGGATCCACATTGAGCACGGCCGCTTCAACCTGATCGCCGATGGCCACCACACGGGACGGATGGCGCACTTCGTGCGTCCACGACATCTCCGAAACATGGACCAGGCCTTCTACGCCCGGTTCAAGCTCAACAAACGCCCCGTAATCGGTCAGGCTGACGACACGACCTTTCACGCGGGTGCCGATCGGATACTTCCCCGCCACGTTCGTCCATGGATCCGCGGATTTTTGTTTGAGGCCCAGCGAGATTCTGCCGGTTTCACGATCGTACTTGAGCACACTCACTTCGACACGATCGCCGACGTTGAACATCTCCGAAGGATGTCCGACACGGCCCCAGGACATATCCGTGATGTGGAGCAAGCCGTCGATCCCACCCAGGTCGATAAAGGCTCCATAGTCGGTGATGTTCTTGACCATCCCCTGAATCAACTGCCCTTCCTTTAAGGTGGCCAGAGTTGTCTGGCGTTTCTTGTCTCGAGTTTCTTCGAGCAGCACGCGGCGAGACACGACGACGTTCCCACGGCGGTGATTAATCTTGATGATTTTCATTGGGAACGTGCGGCCGACCAATCCATCCAGATCGCGGACGGGATGCAGATCGATCTGCGACCCCGGCAGGAACGCTTTCACCCCGATATCCACCATCATGCCGCCCTTGATGCGAGAAACTACTTTACCGTCGATGCTCTTCTCTTCCTTATAGAGCTTTTCTAACTCTTCCCAAATCTTCATCTTATCGGCTTTTTCTTTGGAAAGAATGAGATTGCCGTCCGCGTCCTCGCATTCCTCGATATAGACTTGAATCCGATCGCCAATCTTGAGGTGCTGCAGGTCGTCATGGGAGAATTGGTCGCTAGGGATCATCCCTTCCGACTTGTACCCGATATCGACCACAACCTTGTCTTTGGTTAAGGCGACAACCCGACCTTCCGTGATGGTACCTTCTTCGAGGTTTTTGAACGTTTCCTCGTAGAGAGCGGCCAGTGCTTCTCGATCTAACTGCGGCTCGTTCGTTTTCGAAACCGTGCTCATGGAGACGATCCTACTCTTCCGACGACAGTCGGGTGCTGATGATCAATAACACCGGTGCTCACTCAGCGTTGCGAGCGCCGGCACTTGCATGATGTTGCGGCGGCGGAGCCACCCCGCCGAGTGCGGCAATCCGCTCCATCACGACGCGACTCACGTACTGATAAAACTGCTTGCCGTCACCGTTCCCGGTAGGCGGGAATGACAGCGGTGGACCGAAGGACACAGACACTGGGTGGAACCGTGGCCGTTTGGCACCGGCGGGCAACACGTCAAAGGTACCCTTGAGATAGGCCGGCACCACTGGACATCCAGTCTGAGCGACGATCATGCCTAGACCAGCCTTGGCCTGTCGCAGACGACCATCGAGACTCCGGCCTCCTTCTGGAAAAATCACCACAACCTTCCCCGCCTTAATCAGGGCAATCGCCTGATCCATCGCCTTACGATCGAGCCTTCCCAGCTTGAGCGGGATCCAGCCAAGCCATCGCAAGATCAACTTCAAGCCCGGGATAAACAAATCGCTTCGACCCAGATACCACGCGCGCCTGAACATGCCACAGCCCAGCAAAGGAATGTCGAAATAGCTGGCATGGTTGGCGGCAACAAGCACACCGCCCTGCTTCGGCACCGCGCCCTCGACGCGAAACCGGAAACAAAGCCACGCGATCGCCCGCGCCAGGACCCATAAGATCCCATATGCCACCGAACTCACAATTTGGCCGTCACCACCGTCAACATCCGGTTGACGACTTCCTCGGCCGACAAACGGGATGTATCAATATGATGCGCATCGTCAGCCGCCACCAGCGGCGCCGCGGAGCGCGATCGGTCTCGGTTGTCCCGCCCGGCCAGCTCGGCGCTCGTCTGCTCGATGGCCCCGCTGTGACCGGCGGCCACCAGTTCGCGATGCCGGCGCTCGGCGCGAACCGTCGGATCTGCTTCGAGAAAAAATTTCACCGGAGCCGCCGGGAACACTTTCGTGCCGACGTCACGCCCTTCTGCCACGACGGAACCATGTTGTCCGATCTGTCGCTGGACAGGTAAAAGCCAGGCCCTGACTGCGGGAATGGCTGAGACGATCGAAGCGGCTGCAGAGACAGCCGGTGTTCGCAACTCTCCGGTGACATCTTTCCCATTAAGTGAGACGCGCACGGTGTTGTTCGTGACCTCAATCTTGAGAGACAGCTTCGGCAGCAGCCGGCCCACTGCCGTCTCGTCACCAGGCTGGATACCATGATGAAGAACCGCCAAGCCTACGGACCGGTACAGCGCCCCTGTATCGAGATACAGGAAGCCCAGCCTCGAGGCCAACAACTTTGCCACCGTGCTTTTTCCCACACCAGCTGGGCCGTCGATCGCCACAATCATTGAATACACACGCCTTTCTTCTGCGACGTGAGTTGCAGAAGTACCTGATCGAAATCAGGAAAGGACGTCTCAATACAACCCGCGTCGTGCACACGCGTTTCGTCCAGCGCCGTCAGCCCTGCAACGGCTATCGACATCGCCACCCGATGATCTCCATGACTCTTGCCGTCCGTCCCTCTCAGCCGTCCGTTGCCTTGAGCGTGCCCCAGTCCCTCAATCGCCATGCCGTCAGGCTTCTCGTGTACCTGTGCGCCCATCGCGCGGAGCTCAGCACTCATGGTTGCGATCCGGTCGCTTTCCTTTACGCGTAATTCCTCGGCTCCGGTTACGACGGTTTGGCCAGACGCAACAGCGGCAGCTACGCAGAGAATCGGAAATTCATCAATGGTCTGAGGAATCCACTCTGGACCGATCGTGACCCCATGCAGCGGAGCGGACCGTACATGAATATCGGCGACCGGTTCACCAGCTTCGTTTCGGCAGTTTTGCAACTGAATGTCGCCGCCCATGCGCCGGAGGATCTCGAGGAGTCCCGTCCTCGTCGGATTGATCCCAACGCCGGTAATCATGAGATCGGAATCCGGCACGATGGTCCCGCCCACAATGAAAAAGGCCGCGGCCGAGAAATCCCCCGGTACGGTCAATTCAGGTGCAGCTGTCCAGCCGACAGAAGGTCGCCCCTCCATGGTCAAAATCAGGCCGTCCCGAGTCAGCGGCAATCCATAGAACTGGAACAGACGCTCAGTATGATCACGCGAGAGCCTGGGCTCCGACAAACGGCTGGTGCCTTTCGCGAAGAGTGCCGCGAACAAGAGTGAGGATTTGATTTGGGCACTGGCGACAGGTGACGTGTAGGTGATGGCGCGAAGCGTTGTCCCTGTCACGGCCAATGGCGCCAGTTCTCCACCTTTGCGCCCGGCGATCGTCGCACCCATCTCGCGTAGAGGCTTGACGATTCGTCCCATCGGACGACGCCGGATGGAGGCATCTCCCGTCAGGACAGTGAAAAAATCCTGACCGGCCAAGAGCCCCGTGAGCAAACGGATTCCGGTACCCGAATTTCCACAATCGAGGACCCCTGCGGGTTCGCTCAGACCCCACAGACCTTTGCCATGCACACAGAGCTCATCGTCGGCTGCATCGATCCGCACCCCCAACGCCTGCAACGCACGCAGGGTGTTGAGGCAGTCTTCGCCGCGGCAATAGCGTTTAATGCGTCCCATGCCTTCGGCGAGAGCCGTAAGAATCATCGCCCGATGCGTAATGGATTTGTCGCCAGGAACGGCAATTGTTCCCCGCAGCGGCCTGCCGGGTGTGATCGTCAACGTCTTCAAGTTTGCCTGTGCTCCTCCAGCCGACCTATCCTGTGCGTACCGGGAGTTTCTCACGTTCCTGCTTCGCCCGTTCCAACGTCTTTTCGATTCCCGCCGCATCGCCCGCGCGAATCAAACGCTTCAAGTCGCCCAACGAGCGTTCATACGCTTCGATACAGGTGACCACATTCTCCCGGTTCCACAGAAAAATGTCGCGCCACATCTCGGGAGAGCTGGCCGCGATTCGCGTCGTATCCCGCAACCCGCCGCCGGAATGGCCGGCCAGATCGAGCGACGGAACCTCCGTACGGATATCGATCAAGGCGCCCATTAATGCGAAGGCCACGACGTGGGGCAGATGACTGACCGCTCCCAGAATTTTGTCGTGGAGATGTGGATCCATCGTGAGCACCGTCGACCCCGATTCCTGCCACAGCGTCCGCACCCGTTCGAGTGCCTCCGGATTCGTCTGCGTGGTGGGCGTCACAATGCACCGCATTCCCGTAAAAAGGTCCTCCGACCCTGCGGCAACGCCCGTTTTTTCCTTGCCGGCAATAGGGTGCGCGCCGACAAAATGGACGCCAGCCGGCATGAGCCGTTCGCACTGCTCGACTAGCTCGCCCTTCACACTTCCCACGTCCGACACAATCGCACCGGGCTTCAAACACGAGGCCCATTCCTCCAAATGGCGTTGATAGGTGTCCACTGGCGTCGCCAAGATGACGATATCGGCATCTTTCACGCCCTCCTTGGCATCTACGACGTAATGGTCGATCGCACCCAATTTGACCGCAAGCTTGAGGTTCTCAATGCGCCGTCCGACGCCCACGACACTGGACGCCAATCCTTTCCGGCGAAGAATCATGCCGAGGGAACCGCCGATCAGGCCGACACCGATAATGGCGGCCTGGCGAAAATGCAATGCCATTAGACTTCTCTTCCGACCGCAATAGCGATCTTGCGCATATCATGCATCAATTCCTTGAACTTGGTCGGCTTGATCGACTCTTCGCCGTCGCATAATGCGCATTCGGGATTCGAGTGGACTTCAATAAGAATGCCGTCGGCGCCGGCGGCCACAGCAGCCTTGGACATCGGAGCCACTAGATTCCATTTGCCGGTGGCATGGCTGGGATCCACAATGACCGGCAGATGTGACAGCTCCTTCAAGGTGGGAATGGCGGCAAGATCGAGGGTGTTGCGATACTGCGTCTCGAAGGTGCGTATGCCCCGTTCACAGAGCATCACATTCCGGTTCCCGCGGGACATGATGTATTCCGCCGACAAGAGAAATTCCTTGATTGTGGCCGACAGCCCGCGCTTTAAGAGCACAGGCTTGTCATAGGCCCCCACTTCCTTTAACAGTTCAAAGTTTTGCATGTTTCGCGCACCGATTTGGATGATGTCAGCCTTTTCGAGAAACAACTCGATGTCGCGGGTGTCGAGAATTTCGCTTACCACTGGCAAGCCTGTCTGTTTTCTGGCCTCCGCCAGATAGTCCAACCCTTCACGACCCAAACCTTGAAACGAGTAAGGAGAGGTGCGCGGCTTGTACGCGCCGCCCCGCAGCACGCTGGCTCCCGCCGCCTTGACCTCATGCGCAATGCCGACGGTCAGTTCGAGGCGCTCTACGGCACACGGGCCCGCCATGATTGCGAGCTTGTTGCCCCCGATCTTGACCCCTCCCACATCAATGATTGTGCCTTCTTTCTTAAATTCTCGACTGACCAGTTTCCAGGGAGCCAGGATCGGCAGCACGCTTTCAACGCCGGGCAGGGCGGTGAGCGGTTGGTTCTGAAGTATGCGGTCATCGCCGATCACCCCGATGATGGTTCGTTCCTGTCCGGTCGAGAGCTGCGATTTCAATCCCAGTTCACGAAGCCGATCGACAATATGATCGACCTCGCGTTCCGATGCCTCCGGCTTCAACACGATGATCATAACAACCTCACCCTTGTTCAGCCTGCTGTAAAACCTGTGCAAGTGCACCCAAGAAAACCCGGTTTTCTTCTGCCTGTCCGATCGTCACCCGGATCATCCGCCCATCGATATGACGGACGATCACCCCGTGACGCAACATCGCATCGAATACGGCACGGCCGTCACGACCGACATCGACATAGACGAAATTGGCTTCGCTGCTGATCGGCGCCAATCCGAGCGCCCGCAATCCGTTCGTGATCTGTTCCATGCCGGCTTGATTCACTGCCCGGCTCCTTGCGACATGCTCGTCATCATCCAGTGCGGCCAGCGCTGCACGCTGAGCAATGCTATTGGCATTGAAGGGCGGCCTCACACGGTTCAAAAGGTTCACAATCTCGCTCGTCGTGACTCCATATCCGATGCGCAACCCGGCGAGGCCGTAGATCTTGGAGAACGTCCGCAGCACGATGACATTGCGTCCTTCCTTAATCCAGGCCATGGAATCGGGGAACTCGGAACTCCGCACATACTCAAAATAGGCCTCATCGAAGACCACCACGACGTGGTCAGGAATGCGCGCGAGCAGCCATGCAACCTCTTCGGCCGACACCATCGTTCCCGTGGGATTGTTGGGATTGCACAGGAACACGAGGCGCGTCCGATCTGTAATCGCACCCGCCATGGCAGCGACATCGTGGCGCCAGTCTTTCAACGGAACGGTGACCGCCTTGCCATGCGCGGCCGTCACTTCCATGTGGTAGATGACGAAGGTGTGGTCGGCCATGACCGCTTCGTCACCGGGTGACAGAAAGGTTCGGGCAAGGAGCCCGAGAATTTCGTCTGATCCGTTCCCAAGAATGATCTGCTCGTCGGTCACTTTCCATCGATGGGCCAGTGCCTGGCGCAGTTTGAACGCCCCTCCGTCCGGATACCGATGCAATGTCGCCGCAGTCTCGTTAATCACCGCCAGCGCTTTCGGGGACGGTCCCAGCGGGTTTTCGTTTGAGGCTAGCTTAATGACCCGGGTAAGACCCAATTCACGTTGGAGTTCGTCGATGGGCTTACCCGGCACGTAAGGACTTAATGCGGCAATATCAGGATGGACGTGAAGCGTCATGGAATTTAGCTATGAGCTGGATAGGAGCCGAGGACTTTCATGAAGAGACAGCGTCCGGTAATTTCCTCGACCGCCTTTTTGACCCGCTCTTCTTCAATATGGCCCTCGATGTCGACGAAAAAAATGTATTCCCACGCCTTGCGCCGGGAGGGGCGCGACTCAATCTTGGTCATGCTCAGCCCATGAGACGCGAAGGGTCGCAGTAAGTCATAGAGCGCGCCCACCTTGTCTTTAATGGACAGCATGAGCGAAGTCTTGTCTTTGCCTGTGCGTTGAGGCGGTTTTTGCGACAACACAAGGAACCGCGTAAAGTTGTTCAGGTTGTCTTCGATTCGGGACTTGATGACTTTTAACCCATAGAGCTGCGAAGCCAATTCGGAGGCAATGGCCGCGATCGAGGAATCGTCCAGGCACATCTCGGCTGCCCGGGCCGTACTGGCGACCTCCGAAACCGGAACGTGGGGCATATTGGTCTCGAGCCAGTTTCGGCATTGGGCGATGGCGTGGGGATGAGAACAGATTTTCTTGATCTCCTCTGCAGACCCGGACTTCGACATCAGATGATGGGAGACCTCCTGAAGAACCTCGCCATAGATCAAGAGGTTGGAATCGATAAACATGTCGAGGGTATGGTTCACCACGCCCTCTGTCGTATTCTCGATCGGCACGACGCCAAAATTCGCGCGACCGCGTTCGACTTCGCTGAACACTTCCTTGATGCTGTTAACCGGCACATACTGCGCGGACGCGCCAAACTTTTGTGTGCAGGCCATATGGGTGAACGTCGCTCGGGGTCCGAGGTAGGCCACCTTTTGGGGACCTTCAAGAGACAGGGACGCCGACATGATTTCCCGATACACAGGACGAATGGCATCCGAAGGGAAAGGACCGGTATTTTGGGCGACAAGCCGCTCGATAATGGCGGCCTCGCGTGCGGGGGTGTGCAGGTTCGCCCCGGCATCTTGCAGCATTTTCAGTCTGCCGATTTGAACCACACTTTTGGAACGCTCGTTGAGGAGACGTAAAATCTCGTCATCGATGCGATCGATTTCTTTCCGGTAATCGGAAAGGTCACCGGACATGAATGGGACCCCTTCCACCCGTGCCCCATAAGTTGGACGAGCGTCCAGAGGCAGGACGGGCGTGAGTAAGCAACGAATGATACAGGAACCCCTCCCTGGAAAGCAAGGAGAGCCTAAGACTTTCAGGAACTTGTGTGATTACTATGGCGGGCGGTTAGAAACCAAAAAGGATCAATAGAGAAGAGAAGACGGCCGTTTGAAATGATCGAGCGCGGCCTTCGTGACCTGCCGGCCCCGACCGGTCCGGTCCAGAAATCCAGCCTGGATGAGATAGGGCTCGTGGACATCCTCGAGGGTGCTCTTGTCTTCTTGAACGGCGGCAGCGAGAGACTCCACCCCCACGGGTCCGCCACCGAATTTATCGATAATCGTGAGGAGGATATGCCGATCCATCTCATCGAAACCGGCTGCGTCGACGCCTAGCCACGCCAGGGCCTCTTGAGCGACCGTCCGGGTAATCTCACCCTGAGCCTTCACTTGCGCATAGTCACGAACGCGCTTGATGAGCCGGTTGACGATTCGAGGTGTCCCGCGAGCGCGGCAGGCAATCTCCGCAGCGCCCTCCTGATCAATGGGGATGCCGAGCAAACGGGCCGAGCGCATGACAATGACTTCCAGTTCGGCCGGTGAATAGAATTCCAGCCGATGAACGAGTCCGAAGCGGTCTCGGAGCGGCGAAGTCAGAGACCCAGCTTTCGTCGTCGCTCCGACGAGAGTGAACCGAGGGAGATCGAGCTTGACCGTCCGCGCCGCTGGCCCTTGCCCGACGACCAGGTCGAGTTGGAAATCCTCCATTGCCGGATAGAGCGCTTCCTCCACTGAAGCGGGCAAGCGATGAATCTCATCAATGAAGAGGACGTCGTGTTCCTGTAGGTTTGTCAGAATAGCTGCCAGATCACCGGCATGCGTTAAGACGAGCCCGGAGGTGGCGCAAAAGGTTCCACCCATTTCACGCGCAATGATATGAGCGATGGTAGTCTTTCCCAGACCCGGCGGACCATAGAAAATCGCATGATCCAGAGGCTCGCGTCGCTGTTTTGCCGCCTCGATGCAGATTCGCAAGGAATCTTTCATCCGCGCCTGCCCGATGTACTCGCCAAGTGTTTGCGGACGGAGGGCCTGCTCCAAGCTCCGTTCTTCATCCGTCAGCTGGGCATTGACGACACGAGTCATGATTCGTCGATCTCCACGTCAATCAGTCTGCGGTTGATCCGGCGCCGGGATGTATTTCGGCGGAGGTGGTAGCGTGCCTCGTCCGGGAAGCGGCGTACTGCCGCAATCAGGGGGACAGATTTTTCCGCCCTGCGTCGGATCGGGGAGCTGTTGCCCCATGTTCTCCAATTGACACTGAGAAAGCCGTCCTCCGTCTTGACTTCCACAACGTGCCGGCACAGATGAATGGCCGACTTCTCGATACCCGTCAGGACAGGATCCGCAAACCGGCAGCATGTTCACACCCAGGGGAACGCACTGCGCCAATGTGGGATCGCCGCCTTTGCATAGTTCAGGCGCCTCGGTCACGCCGGTTGTGGCATATCCATCTGGACACTTCCCACAGGTCTTACGGATGCTTTTCGGCTCTGCAGAGGCTTCGTCCGCCCACGCGACGGAAGGCAGTGCAGGCAGAAGGAGGCCGGCCAGTACCAGCGTGATCGTCGAGGCGGTCAAGAAGCTCGCCCTGTATGCGGTCATAAGCATGGTCATGCCTTGGCCAGATGTTTCAAGGTTTCGCGAATGAGCTCCTGCAGACTCAACGGCTGAGCGGGTGACTTCCGAACCGTTTTGAGTGCGTCTTTTGCGTCTGTTGCCCGATACCCGAGATTGGTGAGAGCCGAAAGGGCGTCGTCAAAGACGTCATCGCTCCCGGCGATGCTCTGGTCAACGGTCACCATCAATCCGGGGTGGATTTTTATCAACTTATCTTTCAGTTCGAGTACCAGTCGACCGGCTGATTTCTTCCCGATCCCAGGAACCGTTTCTAATTTCTCGACATCGCCCGACTGGATTGCAGAGGCCAGATCGGCAACGGGCAAGGCGGACAGGATGCCCAGCGCTGACTTCGGGCCGATCCCCGAGACACTCATGAGCAGTACAAAGGCGTCTTTCTCCTGGCGGCTACTAAATCCGAACAATTGGATGGCATCTTCCCTGACGTGGGTATGGATGCTGAGGGTTAAACTCTCGTCCGCATTCGGGAGGTTATAGTAGGTGCTGAGAGGGATGAACACCTCGTATCCAACCCCATGGACATCGAGGGCCAGATGCGTGGGCGCCTTGAAGGCCAGTCGGCCTGTCAGGTGGGCGATCATGCGTCGGTGCTGATGACTACTAGCCGGCTGTCGCAGCCGCGACTTTTTCCATCACGTCGTCGGGGATATCGAAATTCGCGTGCACCTTCTGGACATCGTCATGCTCGTCCAGAATCTCCATGAGTTTCAACATTTGCTCGGCGCCTTTTTCTTCCAGCCTGATCGTGTTTTGAGGTATATAGGTTATTTCGGCCAGGGACGACTCGATCTTGGCATCGGCCAGGGATTTCTTCACCGCATCGAAGTCGTGAGGATTGGTAATGACTTCGAATGTTTTCTCCCCGACTTTCACATCCTCTGCTCCCGCCTCGAGCGCAAGCGAAAGCAGGGTGTCTTCGTCACTCTTGGACTTGTCGATGGTCAGCAATCCCTTTTTCTGAAACTGCCAGGAGACCGCTCCGGCTTCGGCCATGTTGCCGTGATTCTTCGTGAGGACACTTCGGATTTCCGCCACGGTCCGGTTCCGGTTGTCGCTGGTAATCTCGATCAGCAGCGCAGTGCCACCCGGACCATAGCCTTCGAGCGAAAATTCCTCATAGGTCACACCAGGCAACTCGCCTGTCCCACGCTGAATCGCTTTCTTCAAGGTGTCACCGGGCATGTTGGCTTCCTTGGCCTTGGCAATAGCCAGCCGCAACCTGGGATTGCCGTCCGGATCGCCGCCCGTGCGCGCCGCGATCGTGACTTCGCGGATGATCCTCGTAAAGATCTTCCCCCGTTTGGCGTCTTGGGCTCCTTTATGTCGTTTGATCGTCGCCCAGTGACTATGTCCGCCCATGACTGCTCCATTCGGCCGCCGTAAGGCGTACCAGCGTTCCAATTACATGCAGTGAAGTTGTAGACCTAACACAGGGTTTGGAGGGGTGTCAATTACGGTGCCGGCGACAAAAAGAAGGACACTTATTCGGAATAGATGAGGAGCTGCGTTCCAATCAGCAGGATGAAAGACGCCCAAATCCAATCCCATCTAACCGCGGCTCCTGCGGGCGTCGGATTGAGCCACGTGGAGAACAGCTTTGACGACCCTGCGGTGAGGGCCATTGTTCCCATGATCGCATGGTGCGTCGCAATCTTCTGTGCAGAAGGATGGAATCCGTGTGAGTGGCCGAACAGCATCAAGCCGCCGACTATGGCCATGAGAGGGAGTGGGGAGGCCCACACTCTATGGTCGGCACGGCCCAATCGTCGAAACAACTCGACGCTCCCGACCACCAATGCAAGAATCCCATAGAACTTGTGCTGAATAATCTCGTGGTCGTCGCCAAAAAACGATTGACCGAATGTCAGCGGGCCGATGGGCCAGGCTTCATGATCGCTCCATATCAGAAGGAACGTCCCAGCACACAAGAGGGCTGAGGGCAACAGAAGCCGGACCCAGCCCAAGGCGGCGAGTCGCATGGCATGGGTGAGCTCGGCGACGCCCATCAAGATCACCAGGAGGCCGGCTATGTGATGATTGCGCTCAGAATAGGCAATGCCTTTCGCCGAACCTTCCCAAGCCTCGGGCGTAGGACGACCGTGCTGCCCATGATGCCCAGCATGCGGCAAATCGACAGCTAGCGATGATGACTGTTGAGCAGCGGCAGGTGCCAAGAAGGCCAGGATGAAGCCACTCGTCAGCACCCAGCGTCGCACGATGTGGAGGATACAGTCGACCTTCATATAGGGATGTCAGAGACTTCTCACGTGAAAGGCCCATCCGGTTCCCCGGATGGGCCTCATGTTTCAAGACCGGGGCGATGTCTGTGTTACATGAACTTCATGAACTTGTCCTTGGCATCGTCCATGACTTCTGCGGTGATCGTCGCAATACCGCGTTCCTTGGCCAACCGTTCGATTTCCTTTCGTGCCATAGGACGGATAAAGTCAGGAATATTGTCGAGCCGCTGCTGCGCTTCGGGCGTCCACGACATGCCGTTTGGCGAATCATTCTTTGAATCGTCCATCACTTGAAGAGTAATCGTCTCATAGCCGTGCTTGCGGGCGAAGGCCTCAACACTGCCCTGCACCATCGGCTTGACGAAAGCGGGAAGCCGATCCAGTTTCTCTTTGGCGTCCGGCGTCCAGGTAAAATCAGACTTGTTCGGACCACCATTGGCCGGTTTGCCGCCTGAGGTCAAGCCCATTTCCGCCACCATAGCCGAGAAGGGGCACCCCCCGCTGCTTTTCTCGCCGGATTTAGGCGAATGGTCAGACGCCGTCACAGTCTGACCGCCTTGGATTCTTTCGTTCAAATAGGCTGCCATCTGACCGGAGCCGGCTTGCGCTTCTTCCTTCAGCGTTCCCCGGGTCATTTCAAAGGGCTGCGCCTGCGCAGTCCGTCCACCCAACTGGACCCCAAGCGAGCTGACCATCTGCGTTTCACCGGGATTGGTCACCATCGAGAACTTCGCACCGCACGACGGACAGCCGAAGAAGACACCGAGCGATCCTTCGCCGGGCTTCTCGACCTTCTCGAAGTTCATATATGTTTCGCAGGTGAGACACACAAATTTCATGACAACTCCTCTCAGCTCACAATTTTTCCGCCAACACTCGCTTGTAATCCAATAGAGTCCTGATCCGCCCGGCGATGTCCTGATAACGCTGGATGGTCGGGTAGGTCTCATCGAGCAGAGGCTCACCCTTGTCAAACGTGCGGGCGAGCTTGCGATCAAAGGGAATGCGGCCCAATAAGGGGAGATCAAGCGCCTCGCACATGGCTTCGGTGTTGCCTTCGAACAACTCGTTGAGTTCGCCACATGAGGGACACCGGTACTCGCTCATATTTTCAACAATTCCCAACACCTTGATGCCCATGTCCCGGGCGTACGTGACGGATTTCTGCACGACGTCGGATGCCACTTCAGAGGGCGTCGTCACCACAATCGCACCTGCCAAGTCGGGGATGAAACCGGCGATGACCGGCGGCTTGTCGGCCGCGGCGCCAGGAGGCAAGTCGGCCAGCAAGTAATCCAGTTCTCCCCACGCCACGTCGGCCAGAAACTCGCGAATCACGTTCATCTCCATCAAGCCCAACCAGACCGGGCTGACATCCATAGGACCCTTCCAGCGGACCGGCGATGACGTCCCCAGAAAGAAATCCATGGACGCCACTTTTACCCCGAGTGGCCCAACCGGAGGAACGGCCCCCTCCGGCGTTATCGTCAACGAGCGCCCATGAAGGCCCAACATGCGGGGAACACAAGGGCCGTTGAGGTCGACGTCTAAAAGTCCGACTCGTGCGTGCTGACGGGCCAGGGCGAGGGCAAGGTTCACGGTCGTCATGCTCTTGCCGACGCCGCCCTTGCCGCTCATGACGACCAATTTATGCTTGATGCCGGCCATGCGAGCCTGCACCTGCTTCATTTGATCGGTGATTTGCGCAACGACTTTGGCGTCGTCGGTATACTGGAGTTTACCGAGAATGGATTTCAGGTCTTTTTCAGCGGCCACAAGACGCCTTCACTGCAAGACAAAACAATAAGGGTGGTACGGTAACACAGCGGTTTTAAGTCAGTCAAACCGCGAACCCTGGCCTCCCTGACATTGCTCAGTTGGCGGCGGGTTCGGCATCCTGCTAGATGGAATACTGGAAGGTGGGTTTAGCCCCAATCGCTTGAGCCAACACACCCCGGCGCTTGAGCTCGTCCAGGATACATTTTGTGGCGGCGTCAAAATCCGCCGGACCAGAGAACACGAGATCGGCATTCGTCGAAGCCTCGTCGGGAAGTGTGTTCATCTGAATCGAGATCACTGGCGTCGGATGGACCAAGGTTCTGATGGCTTGCGCTGCCTCGACATAGGCCATGCCGAACGGATTGGTCGTCGAGACCACGATCAACCCCGTATCAGCGAGCAATCGCGCGACCTCACCGTAGCGCCGGGCCATCTCCATGGTCTGGCCCCGTTCTCCCTCGGCAAGATCCGCATCCAACCCCCTGCGAAGATTTTCTCCGTCGAGCAGGTACGCATGGCGCCCGTCGGCGACCAGCCTTGCTTCAAGTTTTTTGGCTAAAAACGACTTCCCGGTATGTCTCCCTCCGGTGATCAACACGATCGCGGCCCGATGGCCATATTGCTGCGCCCGTTCCTCGATCCCTACTTCACCCTTGACCCACGCGAAATCTCGCCGACGCGCCTCTTCACGGAGAAATTCCTGATCATCCCTGATCATCTCCGTCACAATCCCGCCGCCGGCAATATCATAGTCGTCAACTAGAACGAACCGACCTGTTGCTTCGAATGAAGCAGACAAGTCGAACGCGACCGGAATCTTGGTTCGCAAGGTCAATTCTGCGACTTGATTACGAGTCACCTTGCTGCTGCCTAGCTGCTGACTCAAGTCCATGGTGTCGATGATCCGGTGAATGGCCGCCACCTCGCACTCGACTTCTCTCGTGGCCACCCGTAGGACATACCTGCGGCCTTGTTCCAGCGGCTGCTTCCCCAGCCAAAAGAGGTTGGCCTTGAATGCCGTTGATACCAGCGGCAATTGCTCCTGATGCGTGGCAACTTCTCCGCGCTCGACAAAGATCTGTTCGTCAAGCGTGATGCCAACAGACTGTCCCGCCTCGGCTCCGGTGAGAACCGGTTCGACATTAAACGCTTCGATCGAGCGGATGTTGGCTCGCTTATTTGACGGTGAAAAGACGAGATGGTCGCCGATCTTGAGCCGTCCGGCCGTAATGCGGCCGGCGATGATCCGCCGGGCGTCGAATTTGTAGACGTCCTGCACCGGAAACCGCAACGGCTGCTCCGATCGCGCTGTCTCCTTCTTGAAGAGGCTAAGCGTGTCCAATACCGTTGGGCCCTGATACCAGGGCATGGTGCCGCTCCGGTTGGCGATGTTATCGCCCAATTTTGCACTCACGGGGATAATACGCTCCGGCACCGCACCGAACTGAGCCAGAAATTCGCGATACTCCTTCTCGATACCCTCGAAGACATCCTGCCGGTATCCAACGAGATCCATCTTGTTGACCACGACCGCAAATTGGCGGACGCCCAGGAGTGACAGAAGGTAACCGTGTTTTTTGGATTGCTCTTTTACTCCCTCCAACGCATCGATCAGCAGTAGCGCGGCCTCAGCCCTTGCCGCCCCGGAGATCATATTTTTGAGAAATTCCTTGTGTCCAGGTGCATCGATGATGATGTATTGCCGGCCTTTCCACATGAAGAACGTCCGTGCGGTGTCAATCGTGATGCCTTGCTCCTGCTCTTCCAGAAAGGCATCGAACAAAAAGGCATATTCGAATTCTTTTCCCTGCTGCCGGCAGATGGCTTGCACCTTCTCTAATTTGCCATCCGGCAGTGAGCCGGTATCGGCGTAGAGCCGTCCGAGCAGCGTCGACTTGCCATGGTCAACGTGCCCCACGATGACGATATTGAGATTCTCGGACGATTTCGCCGTACTCATAATGCTCTTGGACCCTGATCAACCATCCCAACCAATAACCACCAACTTCAGAATACTTTGGTGCTTACATGTATCCATCTTTTCGCAACAACTCCATCCCACGGCCTTCATCCTGCGCACGCCCTGAGCGCTCGGCCACGGTCGTATGACGCAGCTCTTCAATAATCTCATCGACGGTTTTCGCCGTGGATTTGATGGGCATAGTGCAGGGAGCACAGCCCAAACTGCGATAACGAGTCCCATCTCCCTTGTTCAGGTAGAGGTCGATGAAGGGAATATTCTCCAGCTTGATGTATTCCCAGATATTAATTTCCGTCCAATCCAGCAACGGATGGATCCTGATATGTGTCCCCGGAGGGAACATGGTCTTGAATTGATCCCAGAGTTCCGGGGGTTGGTCACGAAAATCCCAGTCGCCGTGTTTATCGCGCGGAGAAAAATAGCGTTCTTTCGCCCTGGTGCCTTCCTCGTCCGCCCGAACCCCCAAGATGACTCCAGTGTAGCCCTTCTGTTCCAGCAATTGTTTGAGCCCGTTGGTTTTCAGCGCCGTGCAACAGGTGACGCGGCCCAATGTATGGTTCATACCGGCGGCCAGAGCCTCTTTGTTTTGGCCGACGACGAGATTCAGATGCCATTCCCTTGCGAGTCTGTCTCGGTATTCGATCATGGCGGGAATTTTGAAACTGGTGTCTACATGCAGCAATGGGAATGGCACATGCCCGAAAAACGCCTTTCGAGCAAGCCACAGCAGCACCGTCGAATCTTTCCCCATCGACCACAGCATGGCTAGATTGTCGAAATGTTTGTAGGCTTCCCTCAAAATGTACACGCTCTGGTCTTCCAATTGGCGCAGATGTTTCACTGATGAACCTCTTACCTCTAAGTCTGTTGAGCAGCAGCCATGGTTGCGTGACTCAGGCTTTCCAGTTTTCTCGCAGCAGTTCCATCCTCAAGCGTTCGTCGCGCCAACGACACACCTTCTCCTAGCGATGCCCCTCTCCCTGCGGCATAGAGCAAGAGGCCGGCGTTGAGCAGGACCCAGTCCCGCTGGCCTCCGGCTATCCGGCTATGAAGAATCCGCCTGAGCAGCTCCGCCTCCTTTTCTCGATGCTCGTGGGGAAAGCCAGCCATGTCCCTGGATGTTGCCAAGGGCAGCCCGGCGTCTTTGGGCGCTAAGGTCAATGGTGCGATCCGTTCGTCGCGCAACTCCAACACCTTGGTCGCCATGGCAATCGACAGCTCGGGATCGCCCTCGACGCCCCGTATCACAAGAGCTCTCGGCATGCCCAACATCCGAACGACTTCGGCTGTCTTCTCGAAATGAGGCGGATGAGTGAGGCCGATGACTTGCGAGGCGGCGCGCGCCGGATTTAGGAGCCGCGCAATAGGATGGAACACGTTACGTACCCCCAGTTCCTGCCTCATTTCCAGAAACCGGTAGAGCGGAGGATGATAGAGCGCAATGTCGAGGTAACCGAACCCCTGTTTCGATACGAGTGCCGCCACGGCTTTAGGCTCAAGGTCAATGGGGATTCCCAAAGCCTTCAGGAGGGCGGCATTTCCCGGGCGGCCTGGAATACCATCGTACCCATGCATGAGAATGACTGCACCGGCGGCGGCTGCCAGAATTGCGGCACCGGCCAATGCATGGAAGGTGTCCTGCTTGCCGGCATAAGACGGCAGATCAACCACACCGAGCTCCTGTGGGATTGGAAGCGGAGTCACATAGGAGCGGGCGGCGGCTGTGAAGGCGGCCAACTCTGTCACGGACTCCATCTTGAAACGCATGGCAATGAGAAAGGCCCCGGCCTGGGCGGGTGTGGCGTCGCCCTCTATCAAGGCATTGATGGCCCGCTTGGCTTCGTCCCATGTGAGATCCTTGGAAGCCTTGGGTCCCTTGGCGATTTTGGCAATGAATTCTTGCATGCCCATCATGAGGTCTTATGAAGGCCGCATTCGGTCTTATCGCGGCCCTCCCACCGGCCCGACCGCGGATCTTCACCTGGCATGACCGGCTTTGTGCACTGAACACAGCCGATGCTTGGATAGTTGCGGTCATGCAATGCGTTATAGGGCACTTCGTACACGTTGATATAGGTCCAGACATCGGCCCACGTCCACCTGACGAGCGGATTCACCTTGACGAGTTGAAAGATGTGATCCCACTCGATTGGCTTGGCATAGGCTCTAGTCGGCGCTTGTTCCCGTCGGATACCGGTAATCCACGCATCAAATCCACTCAGCACACGCGTCAGGGGTTCGACCTTTCTCAACTTGCAGCACTGGTCCGGGTCGCTCGTCCACAGGGCAGGGCTATACTGTGCCGCCTGTCGTTCCGGTGTCAGGAGAGACTTCACTTGATGCACTTGGGCCGGTTTAAGCTGGTATCGCTCGATAATTCGGTCGCGCGTCGCATACGTCTCCGGGAAGAGGAAATCCGTATCGAGATAGAACAACCCCACAGAAGGGTCGATCCGATGGATCATGTCGACTAAGACCACGTCCTCCGCACCGAAGCTGCAGGCGAGCACAATTCGCGGGGCATAGCGTTTGATGGCGGCGGCGAGCACCTCTTGGGGTGGGTTTCCCTCGAGCGATTCGGCCCAAGCCACCATGTCGGCAGTTGGTTGTTTTGAGTGCATTGGTCCTTTTCCACCCTAGCCACGCGGCACTGAGATCCCTGTCCGACTCATTCAACCTTTTCGACAAGAATTCGGTAGTGCGACCCTTCCGGTTCCAGGGCCTCCTGTAGGTGCACGAGATGTCCGTCATTCTTCAAACTCAATGGCACATTCTTGATCGGCTCCCCGGCGTCCAACCATACTTCCAATTTTTCCCCAGCATCCATCATCTCCAGCTTCAACTTCGTTTTCACGTAATTAAGGGGGCACGCGACACCCCGGAGATCATAGACCGGAGCGCCGGTGGGAACTTGTATGACCGTCTCCGGCTCAGCGACCGCGGAGGCCACCGTCGCTTTGTCAGTTGTGAGCTTGAGATCCTTCCCCATCTGCTCCGTTGCCGCCCGGCATGCATCAACAAACCCTTTTGCAAAGCCCATTTTCTCCTGAGCCGATTCCGCCGTCGTATCTTTCGGCCCCAAGTCCCCCACCTTCTTGACCAGATCACGATAGGTGGCCGGCACGACGCCGTTTTGAGCAATCCGGCCGTCGAACTCGCGAAACGTATCGGCGTCCGTCGAAGGGTCGAGTCCTTCCGTCACCAACAGTGCTTTCGCTGCCGCGAGTACCGCGCGATACGACTTGTTCACCGAGACGGAGTATTGATGATTGTCCATCAACAGCTTTGCCTGATACAGTTCCTGATCGGCTTCCAAGATTCCATTCTCGATCATCTCCAGGGCACCGCCGGCACATTCACCGGGACCAAGGTCTTCTAGAACAAACTCATCTTCCGCCTCCCAGTCGTAGTAAAACGTGGGATCCTCGGCAAACGGCGGTACAATCGTGTAGGGAATCAGCTCATCTTTCAGCGCATTTTTCCCCATCCGTTCAATGAAGGCCGGGAGCCGTTCGTCGGTGTGACGATCCCGCCTATAGACGTCGATGAGGTGGGTAATGGCTGCCGATACCGCTTTCGCAGGCAACTTGACCGTCATCTGACCGATTTTGGCAGTGCCATTCACCTTACCGCCAAGATGGAGCTCGTAGAACGGCGCCGTATGCTCACCGATACGCTTTCCGACACCGTGCAAGCCGATTGTCGCAATATGGTGTTGTGCACACGAGTTGTGGCATCCGCTGATCTTGACACTCACGTCCGAAAGATCATCGGGTACACGCCCAGCGGGAAACACTTCCGCCAAGGCCCTCGCCAACCCTTTGGACGAGGTAATACCAAGGCCGCAGGTGTCCGTGCCGGGACAGGCGATGATGTCTTCGACGAGTTCGGCGCCGGGGTCTGACAGTCCCTGTGAAGCGAGGTCGTGATAAAGATCGGTCAGACGGGATTCGGGAATCCACCGGATAATCAAGTTCTGATTGATTGTCGTCCGGAGGTTGCCGTTTGAATAACGCTCGGCAAAGTCTGCCACATGCATCATTTGACTTGCGGTCAGGTCTCCCATGAACAATTTAATGACAGCCGCGGCATAACCGGCTTGCTTCTGACGTACGACGTTCGTCCGCTTCCACATGTCAAAGGGCATCTCCTGATGGCCACCGTTGGGATGCCCATTGGTCTGCGCAACGCCGGACTTCACCCCATTAGACGTGGGCATAATCAACGAAACAGGCTCATCATGATGCGACAGCAGCTTGATCGGCTGCTGCGTCGGCCTTGCATGCCCCATTGAGAGATACGCCTCTTCCCAACGCCGCTTGAATTCCACGAATCCCAGCTTTTCAATGACGAACTTCATTCGCGCCTTGTTGCGATTCTTTCTATTGCCCAGGGTGTCGAACACCTTGATGACGGCTTCGATCGTCGGGATCACTTCGTCCATCGGTGTAAATTCACGCAGCACCTGCGCGATGCGTGGCGCTGAACCCAGTCCGCCACCGACAACTATGCGGAAACCGATCGTGCCGTCCTCGGCTTTCACGGCAAGCAGACCGATATCGTGAATAGGAGTCAGCGCGCAGTCCTGCTTGCATCCGGAAAAGGCAATTTTGAACTTGCGCGGCAGGCTTTGATTCAGAGGGTTTCGCAGAAGATGATAGGCCACCGTCTTGGCATAGGGGGTAATATCAAACACTTCGCCCTGGCAGACCCCTGCCAAATGGCAACCGGTGACGTTGCGGACTGTGTTGGCACAAGCTTCTCTGGTCGTCAGGCCCACTTCAGCCAGACCTCTCATGATAGCAGGTACGTCTTTCAGTTCTGCAAAATGCAGTTGGATGTCTTGGCGGGTCGTCACATGGCCGACGCCGGTCGTATAACGTTCCGACAGCTCGGCAATCCGTCTGAGTTGGTTGGCCGAGATGCCGCCGAAAGGGATCTTGATGCGCACCATTTGTACGCCGGCCTGCCGTTGGCCATAGATACCGTACTGAAGCCTGAACGGCTTGAAGAGATCCCCGGCGATATCGCCCGACAACATGCGTTGCGCTTCTTGCTCGAAGGTCTCGATCTCCTCCTGAATCGCCGGAGGAATCGGTTGCGTCTGGACGGCTACTGATTTAGTGGAGAGCTGGCTCATGGCTGACCTCAAATGTGATACATGAGAGTACGTTTCTCTTCGATTTCGCGCTGTTGTTCCGCGAGCTCTTCGACTGTGATCCCTTGAAGCACCTCACGTTCCGCTAGACTCACGCGAGCCCATATCTTGGCCAGGAGGGGATCCGATTTTGTCGTCGGACTCAGTCGTCCATTCACCCCTCCATGAAATAACGGACCTTCGAGCGCCTCCAAAATTTCGGCGACGGACATCTCTGAGGGTTTCTTCGACAATACATAGCCGCCTTGGGCTCCTCGTAGACTCGACACCAAACCGGCCTTTTTCATAGCGTGGAGCACTTGCTCAAGAAATCTTGCCGGTATCCCCTGCCTCCGGGCGATCGATTTGGCCTGAATGGGATCAGAACCGGCCTGCATTGCCATATCCACCGCCGCCATAATTCCATAAGTAGATCTTAGGGATACCCTCATACCACACTATTCCGGTCGGAATTAGGACAAAGTAGACTTATACCCTTTGCCCACTGAGAGTGTCAAGGGGGTCGGACCGCTTGCCAGAATTCTGCTCCATAAGAACAAAGAACATACAAGTGAATCATTATCACCTTCCCCCATAAGAAGACTCGTGCTTCAGCGGCATAAAGATCAGATACCCATGTCGCCACTACTCCACGGAACATCAGAGTCGTGCACCAAGCGTTCGTGAATTCGACAACCACCACAAGAGTCAGCTGCGATTCTGCGTCAGGAATTGTTTCGCAGCACCAGTGGTGTACAAATCATCTCGGACTCACATTTCTTCATTGACATCAAATCGGCTCTGGGCAATAATCCGGCCCTCTTCTTCTGGTGATTGCTTCATGACGCTCTCTTCTTCGGTGTTCAGCATCTTGTTGCTCAGCGGCGACTCGGAAATTCAAAACCACTTCAGGCAAACGTTCAAAGATGCGGCGATGATCACCGCGAAAGATTCGTCTGCTTTGCCGAGAGAGGCGGCGAAGCGTACATTCGACGCCGTGATCATTGAAGCCAAGCCCGGCATGCAAAACGGATCGGGCGGACTGCCTCATCACGTCGACTTGTCCCGGACTCTTGTCATAACCGGGTCCAAGCCGGTGCTGAAGCGGGCCTCGAAGTTCATGCAGACGATCGCCCGCAGCAAAGGATCGGTGTCCGACGGAGCGCCAGCGCCCATGAGCCTTGAAGACTATGTGGAATGGAAGATGGGAGACTTTGTGAAAGGCATGCGAAACGGCTCGGGACGAAATCTTCATCCGATGCTGATTTCCGCTATTGAACGGCCCCTCATCACCAAAGCCTTGCAGGAAACTAAAGGCAACCAAATCCAGGCGGCCGAGCTGCTTGGCTTGAACCGAAACACTCTCAGAAAAAAGATTCAGGATCTGCACATCCCCGTCAAGCGAGGGCGATCACCGCGCGTACGGGAGGCATAGTCGTTTCCGGACTTCGGATACGGCAGTGGAGACGAGACCCTGCAAGGCAGCACGTGTGACGGTTGGTTTCTAAACCCATATCAAGGAGGGCGATGATGACGAAAGAAGAACTGATTGCAAAGATGGCAGCGTCTGCCGGGATAACCAAGGTGGCCGCTGGAAATGCGCTCCATGCTTTTACTGGAGCCGTCACCTCTTCTCTGAAAAAAGGGCAGCGAGTCTCGCTCGTCAACTTTGGGACCTTCACGATTTCCAAGCGGAAGGCCAGGATGGGACGGAATCCGCGGACGGGGGAGAGCCTCAAAATCCCCGCCGCAAAAGTGCCGAAGTTCTCAGCAGGCAAAGTTTTGAAGTCGGCCGTCCGGTAACCTCCGATCGCCCCAGACGACGCGCCGGATCGCGATAAAGAGAAGGCGGCGTGCTCAGTTCGGAGCACGCTCCCTTCTCTTTGCATTTCTTGACACCTTGGGCGGGGCTATATTAGCATGCGCGCTCGGACGATAGGCGCGTAGCTCAGGGGGAGAGCGCTACCTTGACACGGTAGAGGTCGACGGTTC
>Ga0075419_10000602_pt1 | contig 22940 bp, 21 predicted proteins | sample SoiMetdeltSBSDD3_FD_76900 | JGI IMG/M metagenome (GOLD analysis project Ga0075419, IMG submission 76900) | Bulk soil microbial communities from a Populus tree surrounding site in Tennessee, USA - Soil MetaG P. deltoides SBSDD3 | ecosystem: Environmental > Terrestrial > Soil > Tree plantation... | reverse complement strand
CTCGCAGCTCAGCGCGACGCGCACCCTCGCCGGCGGCTACCAGCGCCAGTGACGCAGCTCCCGCGCCTCGCGGCACTGCTCGCGGCCGTCCTGGTCTTCGGCGCGTGCATGCCGCAGCCGACCACGCCGCAGCCGTCTCCGTCGTCAGGCACGACCGCCCCCGGCGCATCGGCCAGTCCGGGAGTCAGTGCCACGGTGGCACCCACTGCCTCCGACATGAGCGCGACGCTGCTTGCCAAACCGCTTCCGGAGGCCGACATCTTCGATCTCACGCGCCGCATGCGCGGCCGCGATGGCCAGCCCGCGACTGAGTTCCAGCCCGTCCGCGCGACGCCGCCGGTGGAGGACGTTGGAAAGGAGCTGCCGTTCTGGACCTACGACTTCGCCGCCAAGAAGCCGACCAAGATCACCGCGACGCTGCGGGTGATCACCGACCACGCGAAGTGGTGGGTGCAGACCGACGTTCCGTTCGACCTCGAGCAGCTGCGCGCGAGCGCCTCGACGTTCGAGACCCGGATCTATCCGACGACCCGGCGGCTCTACGGGGAGGAGTGGACGCCGGGCATCGACTCCGATCCGCACATCAACGTGCTCCTCGCGCGGATCCCGGGCGCGGCTGCCGGCTACTTCAACTCGTCGGACGAGCTGCCGCTCTGGGTCAACGAGTTCTCTTCGGAGCGCGAGATGGTCTACATCAACTCGCTCGCCGCGCGCCCGGGGACGAATTACTTCAGCTCCGTCGTCGCGCACGAGTTCTGCCACATGATCCAGTACGGAAAGCGCAAGCGATCACAGGTCTGGTTCAACGAGGGCCAGGCGCAGCTCTGCGAACTGGCCAACGGTTTCCCGGTCTCGCATGCGCAGACCTTCCTGCAGCTGCCGGACACGCAGCTGAACGACTGGCCGGAGCTCGAGCAGTCGCAGGCCCACTACGGGCTCGCGTACCTCTTCCTCGAGTTCGCGCGCCAGCAGGCCGGGGGCGACGACCTGATCAACGCGTTCATGACGCATGGCATCGACACGCCCGCCGACTTCGACGCGGTCCTTCGCTCGCGCGGGCAGCGGGGCATCGAGGAGCTCTTCCTCGACTTCGTCGCGGCGAACGCGTTCATCGGATCGGCCGCGGAGGCGCGTTACAGCTACGTGAGCGGTCTCGCCGCGCGCACACCGGCGGGCGCGACGGATCAGGACCGCGTCACGCTCGGCAACACCCTCTCCGCGACCACCCACGAGTACGCGGCGCGTTACATCGAGGTGCCGCGCGCCGCCATGAAGATCCGCTTCGAGGGAGCGAGGGAGACCAGGCTCCTGCCCACCGATCCGCATTCGGGCCGGTCGATGTGGTGGTCCGATCGCGCCGACGGTCTCGACAGCACGCTCACGCGAGCCGTCGATCTCCGCGGCGCCACCGCGCCGAAGCTCTCGTTCTGGACGTGGTACGAGATCGAGAAGGACTACGACTACGCCTACGTCGCGGTCTCCACGGACGGCGGCGCGCGCTGGACCACGCTCGCCGCGCCGGCCAGCACGCGCGAGGATCCGAACGGAAGCAATCTCGGCAACGGGATCACGGACAATTCCGGCGGCGGCAGAAGCCCGGCGTGGACCCAGCAGGACGTCGACCTCGCCCCCTACGCGGGCCGGGAGATCCAGCTTCGCTTCGAGTACGTGACCGACGGCGCGCTCAACCTGCATGGCATGGCCATCGATGACATCACGATCACCGGCCTCCTGAACGACGACGCGGAAAGCGATAGCGGCTGGACGGCCGACGGCTTCGTGCGCTCCACGAACCTCGTTGCGCAGCGGTTCGCGGTGCAGCTCCTGCGCTTCACGGCGGCCGGAACGTCGGTGGAGCGCCGCACCGTCGACGCGGGAACGCTCGAGCTCGACGTGGACACCTCCACCGACCGGCGCCCGCCGCTGCTCGCCGTGACGGGGTTCGCGGTGCGGACGACGCAGCCCGTGCCCTTCAGCCTGTCGGTCGAACGCCGATGACGCTTGACCGCCGGACGAACGCGCCGGGTGTGAAGGCGGTGAGATACGGCGTCATCCCCGCGGGAGGACTCGGCACGCGCTTCCTGCCGATCAGCCGCGCCGTCCCGAAGGAGCTCATACCGGTCGTCGACACACCGGTGATCGAGATCGTCGTGACCGAGATGACCGAGTCCGGGATCGAGCGGGTCGTGCTCGTCGTCGGCCCGGGAAAGGAATGGATCGAGGCGTACTTCCAGCCGAATCCGCGCATCGAGGCGCGGCTCGCCGCCGACATGCGTCAGGAGGACCTCGCCCTGCTCAAGCGCGCCGAGCGCCTCGCGCAGGTGAAGTCCGTGCTGCAGACCGAGCCAAAAGGCAACGGGCACGCCGTGCTGCAGGCGCGCCCGCTCATCGGCGACGAGCCGTTCGCGATGCTGTGGGGCGACGACATCATGCTCGGTGAGGAGCCTGCCCTCATGCAGCTCATCAAAGCGCGCGAACGGCTCGGCGGGGGCAGCGTCGTCGGCTGCGTCCGGGTCGCGAGGAAGGACATCAGCCGCTACGGGGTCATCGCCGGCACCGAGGTGGACAAGGAGACACGCCGCGTCCTGGGCATCGTCGAGAAGCCGGCGCCCGAGGACGCTCCCAGCGACCTCGCGGCCGTGCACGGCTACGTCCTCGAGCCCGAGATATTCGACGTCCTCGAGAGGCAGAAGCCCGGCCGAGCCGGGGAGGTCTGGCTGACCGACGGCGTCTCCGAGCTCGCGCGGCAGGGCGCACCGGTGTGGGCCGTCGAGCTCAAAGGCCAGCGCTACGACTGCGGCGACAAGATCGGTTACGTGAGCGCCTTCGTGGACGCCGCGCTGGGTCGGACGGACACCGGGCCCGCCGTGCGGGCGCATCTGGAGAGCCTGGGCTGGAAGGCGCCGCGCGCACGCTAAGCGTTCAACTCGGCTCCTAAACAGGCTCTCAGGCGCCTAAACCACCCCTCGGGACCAACTGCTAGCATCATCGGCGTTCCCCCTCAGTACACCTAGGGCGTTGCCATGCCCGGGGTATGAGTGGGTTGGAGGGTGGGGAGTGCAACGGACACCTCTGGCTGAGCTGCGGCGCGTCGCGTCGCTCGCGCTGGTCACGCTCGCCGTTCTTGGTGCCTCCTGGCTGGTGGCATTGGGCGCGGCCAGCGAGGTTGCCGCACGTCCGATCGCGCCGAGCGACTCGAGCCGCGCCGCCCCGATCGCGCGGGCGCTCCCGCGACAGATCCCGCTGCCCGATCCGCAGCTCCTGCGCCTTGGCGCGCCCAGCGTGCCGCTCGCCCTCCTTGACGCCAACGGGCTCACGCCGATGCGCGCCCCGCGCGCGGCCACCGTCGCCGAGGCCCTCGCGGTCAACGGCGTCGAGGTCGGTCCCGAGGACCGCCTGTCCACCGCGCCCGACGCCTTCGTCAGCGCCGGCGACATCATCCGGCTCACGCGCGTGACCACCCGCGAGGTGGTCGTGCGCGAGCCGCTCCCGTTCGCGGTCCAGACGCGTCAGGACGCGACGCTCCCCCTCGGGCGGGTCGTGATCGCGACCGCCGGTATCGCGGGCCTGGCCGACAACACCTATCGCGTGGAATTCGCGGACGGACTCGAATCGGGGCGGACGCTGGTCGCGAGCGTGGAGGTCGTGACGCCGGTGGCGGAGGTCCGGCGCGTCGGCACCAGGCCGGCGATCCCGGCCGCCGCGCCCGCCGACATCGAAGCGATCATCCGCGCCGCCGCCGCGCGGTGGGGCGCCGATCCGACCCAGCTCCTGCGCGTCGCCTGGTGCGAGAGCCGTTACAACCCGTCGGCGTACAACGCGTCCGGCGCCTCGGGTCTCTTCCAGTTCATGCCGCGCACCTGGGCCGCGAACAGCGTTCGCGCGGGGTACGGCGGAGCGAGCGTCTTCGATCCGGTCGCGAGCGCGAACGTCGCCGCGTACATGTTCTCTATCGGCCAGGCGGGCCAATGGACGTGCAAATAGCGCAAGCCAACTAGGCTTCGCGGCTGTGGACATCGCCGATCCACGCGAGCTTCGGACGGTCCTACGACGGCACGGCGTCCGTGCCGCCACCTCTCTCGGACAGCGCTTCCTGGTCGACCGCTCGGTCCTGAAGGACATCGTGGGCGCCGCGGAGCTTTCGGCGGAGGACGACGTTCTGGAGGTCGGTCCCGGGCCGGGCGTGCTGACCGCGCAGCTGGCCGAACGCGTACGCGCGGTGACCGCGGTCGAGATCGACGAGCGCATGATCCCGGTGCTCCGCGACACCCTCTCCGCACACGAGAACGTCACGATCGTGCGCGCCGACGCGCTCGAGGTCGATCTCTTCGCGCTCGCCGAGCGGCGGCCGACCCGGATCGTCGCGAACGTGCCGTACCAGATCACCACGCCGCTCCTCGAGCGCTTCATCGGGGACGATCGGCGGCCGCCGCTCATCGTGGTGCTCGTACAGGAGGAGGTCGCCCGTCGCATCGTCGCGACCCCCCTGTCCGGGAAGGAGCGCGGATACCTGTCGGTGTTCGTGCAGGCCTTCGCCGACGCACGCATCGTCCGCCGTGTCCCGGCGCGCGCTTTCCGTCCCGCGCCGAAGGTGGGGTCGGCGGTCGTCGCGCTGCGCACGCACGCCCGTCCCGCATTCGAGCCGCTCGAGCGGCACGCCTTCCTGCGATTCGTCAGCGACGTGTTCCGGCATCGCCGCAAGCAGCTCCGCGGCGCGCTCGGTCACGAGGCGGGCGTGACGCCGGACCGCGCGGAGGCGGCACTTCGCGCCAGTGGCATCGACCCGAAGCGGCGCGCGGAGGAGCTCACGCTCGCGGAGTGGGTCGCGCTCGCGCGCTCCCTCGGAGTCCCCGCCGATCCCATGTCGGCGCGCTCGTGACGCGGGCGGTCACGCTGCTCGCGCCCGCGAAGATCAATCTCGCGCTCGCGGTCACCGGAAAGCGAGACGACGGCTATCACGACCTACGCACCGTGTTCGCGACGGTCGATCTCGCCGATCGCGTGCGCGTCGCTCCGTACCGGCGTCTTGAGGTCCGCATCACGCCGGATGTCGGCGTTCCGCCGGGTGACGACCTCGCGAGCCGGGCCGTGCGCGCGATGGCGAAGGTCACCGGTCATGACCCAGCGGCGTTCGTGCACATCCGCAAGCGCATACCCGTGGCCGCGGGACTCGGCGGCGGTTCGAGCGATGCCGGCGCCGTGTTGCGCGCGCTCGCGTCGATCTGGAAACGCGGCGATGTCGATCTCGTCGCTCTCGCGGCCACCATCGGATCGGATGTGCCGTTCTTCGTGACCGGCGCCCGCGTGGCCTTCGTCGGTGGCCGCGGCGAGCGCGTCGAGCCGCTGCCCGATCGAGGCTCGATCCATGTCGTCATCGTGCGGTCGCGCGCTCGGCTCGCGACCAAAGACGTGTTCGCCGAGTTTCGCGTGGCCGATCGCCACGCCGCGGCGAGTGCCGACGTGCTGCGGGACGCGTTCGCGCATGGACAGGTGACACCACAGCTCCTGCGCGACAGCGCCCGGAACGATCTGCTCGGGCCCGCGGAGCGTCTTTGCCCCTGGGTCGCCGACACGCGCGCGCGAGCGGCGGCGCATGACATCGCGCTGGCTCTTTCCGGCAGCGGTCCGACGCTCTTCGCGATCGCGGATGATCGACGCGACGCGCTGCGCATCGCACGCGTCCTCCGCCGGCTTGGTCTGTCGGCGCACGCGCACACGATGGCTGGCTAAGGGTCGCGAGACCGGGCGAGCGAGGGCTGTCCCCTTAACGTGGAGGCATGGACGACAAACGCGGGGACATGACCGTGCGTCAAGCGGGCCAGAAGGGCGGGACCTCAACGGCCGGCAAGCACGGGGCGTCCTTCTATCGCGAGATCGGCAAGCGCGGTGGCCAGGCGCGCAAAGGTCAGCTCGGCACCGAGGGCTACGCGAAGCTCGGGCGCAAGGGTGGCGAGGCGCGCAAGTCACAGCTGGGATCGAAGGGCTACGCCGACCTCGGACGCAAGGGCGGAGAAGCGCGGAAGACGCAGCTCGGCAGCGAGGGGTACGCGCAGCTCGGGCGCAAGGGCGGCCGTCGTGTGGCGGAGCTCATCCGCCGCGGAAAACAGCCAGCAAACGGCGAAAAGACGGGCGATCACCGCTAGTCCCCGTATTCTTTGGCCGTGTCCGATGGGGCGTGGCCAAGTGGTAAGGCAGGGGACTTTGAATCCCCGATTCCCAGGTTCGAATCCTGGCGCCCCAACCGCCTGACCCGTCAAGCTCCATGACCGCGGGTCCGGCCGGCATCGTGCTCGCGGCGGGTCTGGGCATGCGGATGCGGTCGCAGACCCCCAAAGTCCTGCACCTGGTGGCCGGCAGGCCGCTGCTCGCGCACGTTCTGGATGCCGTTCGCGCCGCCGGCGCGCGTCCCGTCGTCGTCCTGTCGAAGGAAAGCGAAGCGGCGCGGGCGATCGTTGGCGACGACGCCGTCGTCGCGATGCAGGATCCGCCGCGCGGGACCGGCGACGCGGTCCGCGTCGCGCTCGGCGCCGTCGTGGGCGGTTCGGGCGAGGCGTTCATCGTGTACGGCGACACGCCGCTGCTGCGAGCGAGCACGCTGCGAGCGCTTTCGGAGCTGCGCAGCAGGCGCGGTGCCCCCCTCGCGCTCCTCTCCGGAAAGGTCGGCACGCAGAACGCGTACGGACGTATCGTCCGCGACGCGAGCGGCGACGTCGCGCGCGTCGTTGAAGCGCGCCTCGCGACCGCCGACGAGCGGCGCCTACCCGAGTCGAACCTGGGCGCGTACGCGGTGGACCTCGCGTGGCTGCGCGCCGCGGTACCGCGCCTGCGCGCGAACGACACCGGCGAGGTGTTCCTCACCGATCTCATCGCGCTCGCGGTCGCCGACGGCGCGCCGGTCGCGGCGTACTGCACCGAAGATCCCGACGAGGCGATGGGCGTGAATACGCGCGTCGAGCTCGCGGCCGCCGAGGACGCTCTTCGCCGCCGTATCCGCGATCGGCACATGCTGGCGGGCGTGACGTTCCACGATCCGAGCTCGTCGACGGTGGACGCTGAGGTCGAGATCGCGCCCGACGCCGTGATCGACCGCGGCTCGGTCCTGGAAGGTAGGACGCGCATCGGCTCGGGTACGCGCATCGGGCCGTACGCGATCGTGCGCGACACCATCATCGGTGAACGTTGCCGCGTGGAGGCGTCCGTGCTCGAGGGCGCGACGCTCGAGGACGACGTGCGCATCGGACCGTACTCGCACCTGCGTCCCGGTGCGCATCTCGAGAAGGGCGTCGAGATGGGCAACTACGGCGAGGTGAAGAACGCGCGGCTCGGCAAGGGCACGAAGATGCACCACTTTTCGTACATCGGGGACGCGCAGGTCGGCCAGCGCGTGAACATCGGCGCCGGCACCATCACCCTCAACTACGACGGAGTGCGCAAGCACCGGACGGAGATCGGGGACGACGCGTTCATCGGCTCCGACTCGCTCCTCCGCGCGCCGGTCAAGATCGGAGCGCGCGCGGTCACGGGCGCCGGCTCGGTGGTCACGAAGGACGTACCCGACGACATGCTGGCGGTCGGCGTCCCTGCCCGCATCAGGAAGAAGACGGACAAGGCCACCTGATGGATGCCATCGCCTGGCAGCTGCTGTCGCTCGAGCTCGCGCTGGTCGTATTGCTCGCGGTCCTCTCCGCGGGCGAGGCCGCGATCAACATCGTGCGGCGGCCAGGAATGGCCGACGAGCTCGATGAGCGCGGCCGGCGCGGCAAGCGCGCCGGATCGATCGGCCGTCGCGCCGGCTACTACCTCGCGGCGATCCAGGTGGCGGAGTTCTTGATCACGTTCACCTACGCCGGCATCGCCGCCGCGTTCATCGCGCCGCGCCTCTCGGCCCTGCTCGCGTTCTTTCTCCAGATCGACACGACCGCCATCTTCACCGACGTCAGCGCTGTCGCGGTCACCGTCGCGGTGCTGTCGCTCGTCGCGGTCCTGTTCGGCCTCTTTGTCCCGCGGGCCCTCGCGGCGCGCCATGCGCAGGGCACGCTCCTCATGCTCGCGTTCCCACTCGAGCTCATCACCTGGATCACGCGCCCGATCGTCACCCTGTTGTTCCGGGCGACGCAGGTGATCGTCAGTCCATTTGGCGGGACGGCGCCGCAGCCGGGCGTGGTGACCGAGGACCAGATCCGCGCGCTCATCGAGACCGGTCAGGCGCAGGGCGTCCTCGAGCGCAAAGAGCAGGAGATGATCAGCTCGATCTTCGAGATGGGGGACAAGACCGTCGCCGACGTCATGGTCCCGCGGACGGACATCGTCGGTCTCGACGTCAACACCACGGCGCAGGAGCTTCTCGACCGCATCACGACCGTCGGCCACTCGCGCATCCCGGTGTACGAGGGCTCCGCCGACAACGTCATCGGCATCCTCTACGTGAAGGACGTCTTCCGGCGTATCGCGCGCGGCAATCGCGACCTCGAGCTCCGGCAGTTCCTCCGACCCGCGGTCTTCGTGCCCGAAACGAAGAAGGTCGATGCCCTCCTGCGGGAGATGCAGAAGGGCAAGGTCCATATCGCGATCGTCGTGGACGAGTACGGCGGGACGGCGGGTCTCGTCACGATCGAGGATCTCGTGGAGGAGATCGTGGGCGAGATACGCGACGAGTACGACGTCGAGCACGAGCTCGTGCTGCCGGTCTCCGAGAACGAGGCGCTGATGGATGCCCGCATCCCGTTCGAGGACGTGCGGGAGACCTTCGCACTCGAGGTGCGGCCGACCGAGGCGTACGACACGCTCGGCGGATTCGTCACGGCGCAGCTGGGACGCTTCCCGCGCCAGGGCGAATCGTTCGAAGCGGCGGGTGCGCGCTTCGTCGTCGAGACGATCGACGGCAAGCGTATCCGCCGGGTCCGCGTCACCCGACTGCAGCCGAGCCCGGAGCCGGCGTGAGCGACATCGGCCCGGGCGACGAGGAGCTCGTCCGCGTCGCCTCGCTCGCTCGGCAGCGCGCCCACGCCCCGTACTCGAAGTACAAGGTCGGCGCGGCGATCCGCACCAGGCGCAACAAGGTGCACAGCGGTGCCAACGTGGAGAACGCGTCGTACGGGCTCACCATCTGCGCGGAGCGGACCGCCGCGTTCGCCGCCGTCAATGCGGGCGACACCGCCTTCGACGCGATCGCGATCGTCATCGACGACGCGCGGCTACCCACGCCGTGCGGCGCGTGCCGTCAAGTGCTCGCGGAGTTCGCGCCCGGGATGCGCGTGATCCTCGCGACGGCCGGCGGCAAGCGAAAGGTCACGACGCTGGGCGAGCTGCTTCCGGACCCGTTCTTGCCGGAGAACCTGAGCAAATGAGCGGCCGGCCGTTCCTCCAGATCCCCGGTCCGACGAACGTGCCCGACCGGGTCCTGCGGGCGATGGACCGGGCGGTCATCGATCACCGCAGCCCTGCGTTCGGCGCGCTCGTACGCGGCCTGCTGCCGGACCTCGCGCGCGTCTTCAAGACCGAGCGCGGCCGGGTGATCGTGTACCCAACGTCGGGGACGGGCGCGTGGGAGGCCTCCCTGGTGAACGTTTTGGCGCCGGGTGCGGCCGTTCTGGCGTTCGACCACGGCCACTTCAGCGCGGGCTTCGCCGCCGCCGCCCGGAATCTCGGCTTCGCCGTGGACCTCGTGCCGCTGCGCTGGGGACAGAGCGTTCCGGCCGCGGCGGTCGCGGAGCATCTCTTGCCGAAGCATCGCGCCGTGCTCCTCGTGCACAACGAGACCTCGACCGGCGTGCGGAGCGACGTACGCGCGGTGCGGGAGGCGATCGACGCGAAGCGCAGCGACGCGCTGCTTATCGTCGATACCGTCAGCTCGCTTGGAAGCATGGACTTCCGTTTCGACGAGTGGCGCGTCGACGTCGCGCTGACGGGCAGCCAGAAGGGTCTGATGCTGCCGCCGGGGCTGGGCATCCTCTGCGCCTCGCCACGCGCGATCGAGGTGGCATCGCGTGGAGGCAGCCCGCGGAACTTCTTCGACTGGCGTCCGATCATCGAGGACAACGCCGCGGGCTTCTTTCCGTACACGCCCGCGACGCTCGTGCTCTTCGGGCTCCGCGAGGCGCTCGACATGCTCATGGCCGAGGGGCTCGAGGCCGTGTTCGCGCGGCACCATCGCCTCGCCGAGGGCGTCCGCGCCGCCGTTCGCGCGTGGGGCCTGGGCATCCTCTGCGAGGAAGCGGAGGCGTGCTCGGACAGCCTCACGGCCGTCGTCATGCCGGAGGGACTCGACTCCAACGCGCTGATCGCCCGCGCGCGCGACCGCTTCGACCTCGCGCTCGGCGTCGGGCTCGGCAGGCTGCGCGGCCGGGTGTTCCGCATCGGCCATCTCGGCGCCCTCGGCGAGCTCGAGGTCCTCGCAGCGCTCGGCGGTGTGGAGATGGCGCTGCGTGAGAGCGGTCACGCCGTTGTCGCCGGCGCGGGAGTCGCCGCCGCGGAGGAGCTCTTCGTGACGGGACAGGCGGCCGAGAGGGCCGGTCAGCGCGTGTAGCGACCGCGGCCCACGACGAAACGATCAACGCGAAGAACTGGATCACTCCGGCGAGTGCTCATCCAGCCCCGAAGCGCGGTCGGGCGACCTCCGACCAGACCCCATCGACCTGGTCGTGCACGATCAGCTCCTTGACGATGAACTCCTCATCGAGAATGAGGTCGCCCAGCGATGCCCAGGCCTCGTCGACCTGCTCCTGACTGCCGATGCTGTCGCGGTGGAGCAGCGTGACGTGCGCTCGAAACGTCGCGCGCTCCGGGCCGAGCACGGCTTCGCGGTAGCGCCGGAGGTCGCTCTGCGGATCCTCGACGACCAGGAACAGGCCGGGGTCCGGCGCGAGCCACCGAGCGGAACGAGAGACCCGCAGGCGGAGCGGGGGCATCGAGGCGGCGACGGTGATGAGCCGCTCGAGGTCGGCCGGCTCGTCGATCACCGTCACGTGCGATTCGACCGTCGCGGACGTCTGCGGATCCCAACGATGCCGAAGCTCGTCGACGCGCGCCCGGAGGTCGCCGGTGAGCTCCGCGATCGCGATGCGGCGCGTGGGCGGGGTGTGGCTCAGGTCGGAGTCTGCGCGTCGGTCAGCGCGCGGTAGAAAGCGCTCGCGTTCGTCATCGAGAGGTTCTGCAGACCGCTGGAGATCCGCTCCTGGGAGTACTCACCAGCCGACTCCACGTGGATCACGCCGTAGTCGCGGATCAGCGAGAGCGGGAACGGTCGCGCGAGACTTGCGTCCTGGACGCGGTCGAGGAGCAGCGCTGCCTGGTTGCGGTTGAAGACGCCCCAGCGCGCGATGACGCGGCGGTCGGTCAGCACGTACCAGCGTCTGCTCCACGGGATCCACTTGAAGACGACCCACACGAGCAGAACGAGGGCGGCGATCACCAGAACGCCCGCCAGGACGTCCTGGCTCTGGCCGGCCGCGAAGACAGCGCCGACCACCATGAGGATGAGCGCGACCACGAACAGCTCCCAGAGGAAGAGCGGTCGCGTCGCGATCAGGACGCGCTCAGCGGGTTCGAGGATGAGGTCGCCGGGCGCGTCTCCTCGTCTGTCGCGGTCCGACACGCGGGGAATGTTAGGCGGAGAGCGTCCCCGCCGCCGCCGGTTCGTCCGCCGCGCCGGTCGCGCTCGCGACGAGGTGGTCGAGCAGCCGCAGCGGCGGCCCACCGGACGCCGCCACGCCGTGAAGGAGATGGAGCGCGCGACCGCGGTGCGCCTCGATCTCGCGCTCGAGCAGCGGACGGATGCCAAGGTCGTCGAGGATGGCGCGGATCCGGTCCACGTTCTCGGCGGACAGCGGCGCCTGCGGAGCGAAGAGCTCATCGAGCTGCACGCGGACGCGCGGCGACGCGCGCTCGAACGCGAGGACCACGGGCAGCGTCTTCTTGCGCTTCACCAGATCGTTCATCGCGAGCTTTCCGGTGCGCTCGGTCGTGGCCCAGATGCCGAGCAGATCGTCATGAGCCTGGAACGCCTGCCCGAACTCCTCACCGAAGCGCGCGAGCTGGTCGCGCACCGACGGATCGTCGCTCGCGAGCATCGCCGCGCTCTGCGCCGACGCGGCGAACAGCGCGCCTGTCTTGCGTGCGGCCATGACGCGGTAGCGGTCGGCCGTCACGTCCGTACGCGATTCGTAGCTGATGTCGAGGAACTGGCCTTCGCACACGCGGACGCACGTCTGGTCCATAAGGCTCGCGAAGTCGAGGATCCGCTCCGCCGGGAAATCCAGCTTCCGCAGGCGCTGCACCGCGAGCCGCGACACCGCGTACATGCCGTCGCCGGCGTTGATCGCCTGCGGCACCCCCCAGACCGACCATACCGTCGGGCGGTGGTGACGGGCCGGATCCTGGTCCTCGATGTCGTCATGGATCAGCGTGAAGTTGTGCAGGAGCTCGATCGCCGCGGCGGCCGGCAGCGCGCGCTGCGGCGCTCCCGCGAGGGCCTCGAAGACCAGCAAACAGAGCAGGGGACGAAGGCGCTTGCCACCGCGCGGGCGAGCCGTGTCGAGGCCGAGGTGGTACAGCATCATCCCGTAGAAGGGCTGCAGCGCAGGCTCGGGCTGCGTCAGGAGCGAGCGGATCTCCTCATCGATGGAGGCGACGCGTGCCTCGAGGAGGGCCTGCGGCGACTGCGTTCCCACCGTGCTCGATGATACGTGTCGAGGACGCTCGCGCAGCGTCACGAGCGATTAGCATGCCTTCCTGATGGCGTCGCGCACGTATCGCGCCGAGGCGATCGTCCTGCGGACGGTCGATTTCGGAGAGGCAGATCGCATCCTCGTGCTCTTCAGCCGCCACTTCGGGAAGCTCCACGTCGTTGCCAAGGGCATCAGGCGTGCGACGAGCCGCATGGCGGGGCACGCGGAGCCGCTGACGCATGCCACGTATCAATTTGCGCGTGGGCGCGAGCTCGACGTACTGACCGGAGCGGAGACGCGGGCCATCTATCCGAGCATTCGCGACGATCTGATCCGCATCGCCGCGGGCTGGTACGTTGCCGAGCTCACCGACCGTTTCACGCTCGAGCGCGAGCCGTCGGCACCGCTGTTCGAGCTGCTCGAAACGGCGCTCCGGCACCTCGAGGCCGGCCACCCGCCGGGGCTCGTCTGCCGGTGGTTCGACCTGCATCTGCTCGATCGCGCGGGATTCCGCCCAGAGCTGTACGAATGCGTTTCGTGCCGCGAGGCGCTGCAGGAGCGGCAGAACGCCTGGAGCGCGGCCGCGGGCGGCGCGCTATGCGCGACGTGTGCGTCACGCGTGAGCACCGGTCTGACGCTCACCGTCCGTGCTTTGAAGTCGCTCCGCTACCTGCTCCTGAGCGACTTCGCGAGCGCGGCCCAGCTGCGCGTCGACGCGCCGCTCGCGAGCGAGCTCGAGAACCACATGCGCTTCTTCGTGCAGCACGTGATCGACCGCGAGATCACCGCGGCGCGCCTGCTGGATCAGATCCGCGCGCTCCCGCCGCTCCCGAGTCCCGCGGTCTCGTGACCGCGCCCGATGTAGCCGACAAGCTCACCTCGCTCGCGAAACGGCGAGGGTTCGTATTCCCGTCGAGCGAGATCTACGGCGGCGCGGGTGCGACCTGGGACTACGGGCCGCTCGGCGTCGAGCTCAAGAACAACGTCAAGCGCGCGTGGTGGCGCGCGATGGTGCAGCTGCGCGAGGACGTCGTCGGTCTCGACGCCGCGATCCTGATGCACCCGAAGGTCTGGGAAGCGTCCGGTCATGTCGAGAACTTCACCGACCCGCTGGTGGAATGCCGCAACTGCCGCAGGCGCTACCGCATCGACGAGCTGCCGAACGGCGAACAGCTCATGGACGCCTGGCGTTCGAACAAGATCGACGTGAGCGGCGTGCCGTGTCCGAGCTGTGGCGAGAAGAAGCTCGCGGACCCGCGCCGCTTCAATCTCATGTTCAAGACCTTCGTTGGTCCGGCGGAGGACACCGCCTCGGTCGCGTGGCTGCGGCCGGAGACCGCGCAGGGCATCTTCGTCAACTTCGAGAACGTGCAGCAGGCCACGCGGAAGCGGATCCCGTTCGGCATCGCGCAGATCGGGAAGTCGTTCCGGAACGAGATCACGCCCGGCAACTTCATCTTCCGCTCGCGCGAGTTCGAGCAGATGGAGATGCAGTACTTCTGCCGGCCGGACGACGCACCGCGGTTCTTCGACGAGTGGCTCGCGCGGCGGCGTCAGTGGTACGCCGACCTCGGCATCGCGGACGACGTGCTTCGTTTCCGCGAGCATGCCGAGAGCGAGCGCGCGCATTACGCGGCGAAGGCGGTCGACATCGAGTTCAAGTACCCGTTCGGCTGGAACGAGACCGAGGGCATCCACAACCGCACCGACTTCGACCTGCGCCGGCACAGCGAGTACTCCGGAAAGGACCTCCGCTATCACGACGACCTCGCCGGCGACCGGTTCCTGCCGTACGTGGTGGAGACCGCCGTCGGCGCCGACCGCGCGACCTATGCGCTCCTCTGCGCCGCCTACGACGAGGAGCCCGATAAGGAAGGCGTGCGCGTCGTGCTGCGGCTACACCGCTCGATCGCGCCGTACAAGGTCGCGGTGCTGCCGCTCTCGAAGAACGAGAAGCTCACGCCGCTGGCGCGCGAGGTGGCGGCCACCATACGTCCCCACTTCATGAGCACGTACGACGAGACGCAGGCCATCGGTCGCCGCTACCGGCGGCAGGATGAGATCGGGACGCCGCTCTGCGTCACCGTCGACTTCGACTCGCTCGAAGACCGCGCGGTCACGATCCGCGACCGCGACAGCATGGCGCAGGTCCGCGTGCCCATCGCCGAGCTCGTGCCCGCGCTGGGGGAGCGGCTCAGCGCCTAGCGTCGCGGCGGCCGCCTCTCTGGCCCCGCTCGTAAGTGCCGCAATCCTCGGCATCGTCGCCGCGGCGCTCGTCCTCCGCCGGCGCTAGCCTCGGAGTGGTGCTCCCGCTCGTCACCATGTTCGTCTCCGGCGCTTTCGCGGTCGCGGTGGCGATGCGCTACATGCGCAAACGGCGGCCGTCGCATCTCGCCTGGGCCGTCGGCCTGCTGCTCTTCGCCGTCGCGGCGCTCTGCGGCTTCCTGGCGCGCACCGCTGGCGCGACGGACCTCGAGTACCGGCTCTTCTACCTCTTCGGCGCGATCGCCAATGTCGCGTGGCTCGCGCTCGGGACCGTCTTCATCGTCGCGCCGCGCTACGGCCGCGTCGCACTCGCCGCGGTGCTCGCGCTGACCGTGGCCGCGGTCTACGCCGTGTTCTCCACGCCGGTCGACCTCGCTGTCGCCGTCGACACCGGCCGGGGATTCCCCGACGGGTCGCTGCCGCGCATCCTGGCCGGCATCGGAAGCGGACTGGGCAGCCTGGTGTTGATCGGCGGGGCGCTGTGGTCGGCCTGGATATTCGTACGGCGGCGCGATCAGGGCAGGCGGGCGCTGGCGAACGTGATCATCGCGGCAGGGGTCTTCATCGCCGCGGCCGGTGGCACCGTCGCGTTCACCGGGGCATCGGGGATCCTCGAGCTCACCAACCTGATCGGCGTGAGCGTGATGTTCGTAGGATTTCTACTCGCATAGGGACGCTACCCAGCACGACATAGAAGGAGGGCGCCATGCTCAAGCGACTTGTTGTCGCGATCCTCGGCCTGGTGTTGCTCGCGCAGCAGCCGGCCCTCGCGGTCGAGGTCGGCGAGGTCCGGAACTTCGGGCCGGATCTCAGCACCAGCTGCAGCTTTCCTGAAGGGATCGCCGCCGATGATCGCGGACGCATCTACGCGTCGTCGCTGAATGCGGGAGCGTCGAGCGGTCCGGCGAACATCTGCGTGCTCAACCGCGGCGGGCGGATCACCGACTCGATCTCCGTCGCGCCGGGACCGAGCGGGGTCACGCGGCTGCTGGGGATGCTGTACGTCCCGGGCGAGGGCCTCTACGTCGGCGACGTCGCGGACTTCGGAGGGAACGGGCGGGTGCTGCGCATCGACGTGCGGACGCACGAGGCGACGGTCGTCGCGAGCGGGTTCGGTGCGCCGAACGCTTTCGCCCGCGACCGCGCCGGCAACCTCTGGGTCTCCGACTCTTTCGCCGGCACGATCACGCGCATCGCCCCGGCGGGAACGACGACGACATTCGCGTATCCGGCCCAGCTCATGCCGCTGCTTGGGGAGAGCCCGCCGTTCGGCGCGAACGGGATCGCGTTCGACCCCGATGAGCAGTACCTGTACGTCGCGATGACGGCGCGCGACCAGGTCTTCCGCATCCGTTACAGCCATGGGACGCTCGGAGCGATCGAGCTATTCGCACAGGGGACCGCCGGTGGAGCGCTGGACGGCGCCGACGGCATCGCCTTCGACGCGGCCGGAAATCTGTACGTGGCATCGAACCAGTCCGACCAGATCGCTGTGCTCTCTCCGGCCGGCACGGTGATCGCGGCCTACGTGGGCACGGGCGCCGACGCGATGAGCTCGCCGGCGAGCCTGGTGTTCGTCGGTCGCCACGTGTACGTGACCGACCTCGCGCTGTTCCACGGAGGCGTCGGCCAGAAGCTGAGCACGTTCAAGGCAGTGGAGCGCGGCGCGCGCTGATCGCTCGGGACGAGGGAACGGCTGCCGGGGGCTATCCCTTCGGCAGCTCTTCGTCCCCGACCAGGCGCGAGGCAAATCGCTGCGCGATCAGCGTCAGGGCCGCCGTGAGCGCTCCGCTGACGGATTGCCAGACCATCTGCTCGGCCTTCGGCGGCTGCTCGACCTCCGCGATCTCCTTGCGCAGCGTCTCGCGCAGCCGCTTGCGTGCCCTGCCCTTCAGCTTGTCGAGGCGTCCACCGAGCCTCGCGATGACGGCGTCCAGGTCGGTGTCACTGCGACGCAGCTTGCGGTCCCGCATGCCTTTCGCGACGGTGACCGCCCCGAGGGCGGCGATGGACCCGAGCGTCCCGAACACCGCCAGCGGCTGGCGGCGGACCAGGTTGCGCGGATCGACGTCCTCGCGCAGCCGCGTTCGCAGCTCGCTGAGGTCGACGTCGAGGCTCGCGCGGAGGTCGGCTAGCTCGCGCTCCGTCCGAGCAGACGGGCTTTCGCCCAACGCATCGTCTCCTTTAGTGAATTGATGGTCCGCGTGGGACCACGCAGGTCGAGTTTCCTGTAACCGACATAGCCGGTCAGCGCGGCCAGCGCCAGGAAGATCAGCAACGTGATGAGCGCGGCCACGGGGAACGGCAACCAGATCGCGATGACCGCGATGATCGTCACCGTGAGCGCGACGAAGGTACAGAGCACGAACGCGAGCGCAACGCCGAACCAGATCGCCGCGCGCAGGTTCGCCTGGACGATCTCCGCGATCTCCTGCCGGGGCAGCTCCAGCTGCTTGCGGATATAGAGCCGCACGTTGTCGCGGACACGGCCGAGGAGCGTGCGGTAACCGGGTCGTTCGTACAAGGACGGCGAATGTAGCGCAGGAGCGCTCATAACGGACAGCGAGCACGAAGTCTGCCAGCGCGCGCGGCTCAGTGGCCTACGGCCAGCACGATCCCGGTGTCGACCTCGTCCACGATCAGCCGCCAGCAGCTGTCCTCGAACGCGATCGGCTTCCAGCCGAACGGAAACGCGGCGCCGCCCCACGGGGTCGTCAGCGCCGTAGCGGTGGCACCGTAAAAGACCTTCGTCGCCGGAGCGAAGACGTCGATCCGGTCGAAGCGCAGACTGATCTGGTCGCCGGGGATCGTCCCGCGGCGAACGATCCGAGGTCCTCCGCCGAGGAGATCGCCGACGGCGAATGTGTCTCCGACGATCCCCGTCCGCCCGTCGCTCGTGATGACCCCGGTCGCATCCCGCGTTCGCGTCGGCTCGCAGCCCGCGACCGGCGTCGCCGCTGGGCGCGCGGACGGCACAGGGCTCGATGACCTGGCGCCCGCGGACTGGGTTGGTGCGACGGCGGAGCTGTCTGCCGCGCAGGCCGCGAGCAACAGCGCAACAAGTGCCAAGGCCTTCACGACCCAGATACAACCCGCCGCTGAACGGGTTCCCATCAGATTCTGCGAGAATCGCCGAGTCCAACGGGGAGGTACGTGATGCCCGCACGCCGACGCGTGACCACCAAGAAGAGCAGCGCGAAAGCGAAGAAGTGGGTCTACCTCTTCGTCGACGGTAAAGCCGAGGGCAGCGCCAAGATGCGTTCGCTCCTGGGTGGCAAGGGCGCCGGCATCGCGGAGATGACCAACGCAGGCCTGCCGGTCCCCCCAGGTTTCACGATCACCACCGAGGCGTGCAACGCCTACTTCGCGTCGGGCAAGAAGCTTCCACCCGGGCTCTGGGATCAGGTCGAGAAGGCGCTCGCCCGAGTGGAGAAGTCGACCGCAAAGAAGCTCGGCGACACCAGGAATCCGCTGCTGGTGTCGGTGCGCTCGGGCGCGGCGATGTCGATGCCGGGGATGATGGACACCGTCCTCAACCTCGGGCTCAACGACGACACCCGTGCCGCTCTGGAGAAGCTCACCAAGAACCCGCGTTTTGCCTGGGACGCGTACCGCCGGTTCATCTCGATGTTCGGCCGCATCGTCCAGGACATCGCCCCGGACAAGTTCGACCACGCTCTCGAGGCGAAGAAGAAGGCGACCGGCGCGAAGTCCGACACCGACCTTACGCCGAAAGCGCTGCAGGAGCTCGTCGCCGAGTTCAAAGAGATCGTACGTCGCGAAACGAAGAGACCCTTTCCGACGGAGCCGGAGGATCAGCTGCGCCTCGCGATCGAGGCGGTGTTCGGCTCCTGGTTCGGGCGCCGCGCCGTCGACTATCGCAACGCGTTCAAGATCGCTCACGACCTCGGCACCGCCGTAAACGTGCAGTCGATGGTGTTCGGCAACATGGGCGAGGACTCCGGTACGGGCGTCGCGTTCACGCGCAATCCGAACACCGGCACGAAGGAGCTCTACGGCGAGTACCTGGTCAACGCGCAGGGGGAGGATGTCGTCGCCGGTATCCGCACGCCGTCGAAGATCTCCCAGATGAAGCAGGAGATGCCGAAGGTCTACGCGCAGTTCGAGAAGATCGCGCAGCGGCTCGAGAAGCACTACCGCGAAGTGCAGGATCTCGAGTTCACGATCGAACGCGCGAAGCTGTACATGCTCCAGACGCGCAGCGCGAAGCGGACCGCGCGAGCGGCGGTGAAGATCGCGACGGACATGGTGCGCGAGAAGGTCATCAACAGAGACGAGGCGCTGCAGCGCGTGGATCCCATGCACGTCGAGCAGCTCCTCCTACCGCGGTTCGACGAGGCGGAGGTCGAGAAGGCGCGGACGGCGGGTCGGTTCCTCGCGAAGGGACTCAACGCGTCGCCCGGGGCCGCCACCGGCCGCGCGGTGTTCGATGCGGACCGCGCCGTCGAGCTCAAGGGCGCGAAGCAGCTGGTCGTGCTCGTACGCCCCGAAACGAGCCCCGACGACTTCCACGGGATGATCGCCGCGACCGGCATCCTGACCGCACGCGGCGGATCGACCAGCCACGCCGCCGTCGTGGCCCGCGGGCTCGGACTCCCATGCGTCGCCGGTGTCGCCGCCCTCGACATCGATCTCGCCAAGCGTGAGATGCGCGTCGGCAACAAGACCGTTCGAGAGGGAGACGCGATCTCGATCGACGGCACGACCGGTGAGGTTTTCCTCGGCGAGCTCCCGACGATCCAGCCGAACTTCCGCGAGGAGAAGGAGCTCATCGAGCTCCTCACCTGGGCCGACCAGCGCCGCACGCTCGGCGTCTGGGTCAACGCGGACACGCCCGAGGAGTGCCGCCTCGCCCGAGAGCTCGGCGCCGAGGGCGTCGGTCTCGCGCGGACCGAGCACATGTTCCGGCAGGCGGAGCGTCTGCCGATCGTGCAGGACATGATCATGGCCGACGAGGTCGAGGGTCGAAAGAGAGCCCTCGCGAAGCTGCTTCCGTTCCAGCAGGGCGACTTCTTCGAGATGTACAAGGCGATGGACGGTCTGTCCGTCGTCATCCGACTCATCGACCCCCCGCTGCACGAGTTCCTGCGCGAGTACGCCGACGTGGACGTCGACATTGCAGTGATGCGCGCGACCGGCAAGGACGGCGCGGAGCTCGAGCGCAAAGAGAAGATCGAGAGGCGCCTCCAGCAGCTTCACGAGGACAACCCGATGCTCGGCCTGCGCGGCTGCCGCCTGTTGCTCGTGTACCCGGAGATCCTCGAGATGCAGATCCGCGCGATCCTCGGAGCCGCCATCGACGCCTCCGAGAAGGGGATCAAGGCGAAGCCCGAGATCATGATGCCGCTCGTCGGCGTGATGGGTGAGCTCGACCGCCTGCAGGAGCAGGTCCTGGCCGTCGCCGACGCGGTCTTCAAGGAGCGCGGCAAGAAGGTGCCCTACAAGTTCGGGACGATGATCGAGATCCCGCGGGCGTGCCTCATCGCCGACGAGATCGCGACGAAGGCCGAGTTCTTCTCCTTCGGCACCAACGATCTGACGCAGACGATCCTCGGTATCTCGCGGGACGACGCGCAGAAGAGCTTCCTCACCAAATACGTCGAGCAGAAGATCATCCCGGCCGACCCGTTCCAGGTGCTCGACCGCGACGGCGTGGGCGCGATGATGCGGATCGCGATCGAGCGCGGACGGAAGACACGGCCGGGTCTCAAGATCGGGATCTGCGGCGAGCACGGCGGCGACCCGTCCTCTATCGCGTTCTGCCACGAGGTCGGCCTCACGTACGTGTCGCCGTCGACGTATCGCGTGCCGGTCGCGCGCCTCGCGGCGGCGCAGGCCGCCATCGCCGGAGCGGGGGAGAAGGACCGCTAACATCGCGGCATGGCCACCAAAGTTGAGCGCAGCGCGAAGCTGTCTCGAGACCGCAGCGTCGCCTCGCTGCGCATCCGCGAGCGCTCCGAGGAGCTCGAGGGCACGACGCTCGCGCCGTACGCCACGAAGAGCTCCGACGGTAAGCGCGACACGGCGGACGAGCCCTCTCCGACGCGTACCGCCTTCGCGGTCGACCGCGACCGGATCATCCACAGCAAGGCCTTCCGGCGCACGAAGCACAAGACGCAGGTCTTCCTCGCGCCGGTCGGCGATCATTACCGCACGCGCCTCACGCACATCCTCGAGGTCAACCAGATCGGTCGCGCGCTCGCGCGCGCGCTGCGTCTCAACGAGGACCTCGTCGAGGCGATGGCCCTCGGACACGACATCGGTCACACACCGTTCGGTCACATCGGCGAGGAGCTGCTCGGGCGTTTCCTCCCCGAGGGATTCCGGCACAACCAGCAGAGCGTTCGGATCGCCGAGAAGCTCGAGAAGAACGGCGCCGGCCTCAACCTGACGAAACAGACGCGCGACGGGATCCTCAAGCACAGCTCTCCGACGGAAGGCGGTCTCGAGACGGCCGCGTGGGGCGAGCCGGAGACACCCGAGGGGTGGGTCGTCCGCTATGGCGACAAGATCGCGTACCTGCATCACGACATCGATGACGCGATGCGTGCGGAGATCATCACCGAGGCCGATCTACCGCGCGACATACGCTCCGCTCTCGGTTCCGATCGGGCGGAGCGCCTCGACACGATGATCTACGACGTCGTCGTTACCTCCTACGGCAAGCCGGACGTGACGATGAGCGCAGAGGTGCTGGAAGCCACCAACGCGCTCCGCAAGTTCATGTTCGAGAACGTCTACCTGGCCGGTCCGGCTAAGACCGAGGACGAGAAGGCCCAGGGGGTGCTCTGGGAGCTCCTGCAGTACTTCGAGGCCCATCCGGACCGGATGCCGGCCGAGCACCAGCGGATCGCCTCCCAGGAGAACGTGAAGCGGGCGGTCGCCGACTACATCGCGGGCATGACGGACGGTTACGCCCTGGACACGTTCACGAGCCTGTTCATCCCGGCCGCCTGGAGTCACCTCTAGCGGCTACGACGTCCACCTCTGGAGCGGTGTCTGCACACCTCCCTCGCTTCGCTCGGGGTGTGCAGGGTACGGGCAACCACTCGCCGTCACGTCGGTGTCTGCACAGTGCCTCGCTGCGCTCGGCCTGTGCAGCAAAACTCGGCGGCCTTGGCCGCCGAGTTTTGTAACAACAACGCAACCCAGGCGTGCAACTTGCAGCGCGAGAGACCTGATGAGGGAGCAGCCAAGCGACGTCGCCGTTGATGGTCATGCCGTCCAGTTCTACGAGCACGAGGCGTACTTGCTCGACAGCGTCACCGACTACATCGGCTCGGCGCTGGCCGCCTCGAACGGCGGCATCCTCATCGCCACCCCGCCACACCGTGACGGCGTGGCGCAGCGACTGACGGCCCGCGGAGTCGACGTCGTTGGCGCAGGAGCCCAGGGGCGCTACGTCGCGCTGGACGCCCGCGACACCCTCACCCGCTTGATGGTCGACGGCTGGCCCGACCCGGCGCGCTTTGACGACACGATCGGGACGCTCATCTCAAGGACGCGCGAGCGCGCCCCACGGATACACGCCTTCGGCGAGATGGTCGCGCTGCTCTGGGCCGAGGGGAATCGCGACGCCGCGATACGTCTCGAGGAGCTGTGGAACGAGCTCGCGACGCGCGTGCCCTTCTCGCTGCTGTGCGCATACCCCCTCGACGTATTCCACGACACGTCGCACGCGAAGCCGTTCGCGGCCATGACCGCGACTCACACGCGGGTGCTCCCCGCGGAAAGCTACATGCAGCTGCAGGGCGATGCGCAGCTCCGGCTCATCGCCCAGCTTCAACAGCAGGCAGCCGCGCTCGAGGCCGAAACGATCCAACGCCGCCACGCGGAGACCGAGCTGCGAAAGAAGATGGAGCAGCTCGCGGACGCTGACAGGCGCAAGGACGAGTTCCTGGCGATGCTCGGACACGAGCTTCGCAATCCGCTCGCGCCGGTCACCACCGCATTGCAGCTGATGCGACTGCACAGCGATGAGCCGCTGCG
>Ga0075419_10000600_pt1 | contig 22960 bp, 15 predicted proteins | sample SoiMetdeltSBSDD3_FD_76900 | JGI IMG/M metagenome (GOLD analysis project Ga0075419, IMG submission 76900) | Bulk soil microbial communities from a Populus tree surrounding site in Tennessee, USA - Soil MetaG P. deltoides SBSDD3 | ecosystem: Environmental > Terrestrial > Soil > Tree plantation... | reverse complement strand
CGCTCACCGCGTGCAGGTCCCCCCCACGGATCCACCCGGTTGCGGCGCGGCATCACACCATCATGTCAGCCCGCGACTTCGGTGCATCTCGCCGTCGTCACCATCGCCCGATGCGTTGATATCGTAAGCAACGCGGGCGCCGCACCGTGCGGGGTTGCGCGTCCCCGTCCGCCGCCATCTCGATGGCCACCACTCCGTCCAGTACGGCCCCGCTGCTTCGGGCGCTACAGCCCGAGCGGGCAGCCCCTTGAGGTGGGTTAAGCTTTGCGGTTCAGCATCCACCCAGGAAGTTGCCCCCAACGAGAGCCAAAGCGGCCGAGAGCCCCTTACGTCAGATACGCTAATTTACGCGGCGTTGTTTGTGGCGCGTTGGCTCTAGTGTCGATTTGAAAAGGGCTCGACCACACAAAATGGCGGCTTTCAACGTCCATTGGGTTTTCAACCCAAAGGGCGCGCACCACACCACAGGGCTCATGGCCATGGGCGACGAGGAACGCCTCAGTTCACTTTCACGGCGCGGACAACGTATCCAACAGTTCCTTAGCCCGCCGAAGGTCGGCGGTGTCGAAGCCCTCGGTGAAGGAGCTGTACAGCTCGCTCACCATTCGTCGCGCGCTGTCCGCACGGTTGTGACGCGCCAGAAGCCGACTAAGGCTCGTGACGGCTCGGAGCTCCCAGGATCGTGCCTGCTGAGCGCGCGCGATCTCCAGAGCGTGACGGAAGCAACTCTCCGCCGCCTCATGATTCGATGGCGAGCGCGCGAGCAGCAGTTCGCCTTTGAGACGGTGGAATTCGCTATGCCAGACTCGCTCCCCGGTCACTGCCATACCAGCGAGCGTCTCGTCTATCACGAGCAGTCCCTCATCGGAAGCACCGTCATTGAGATACGCGTCGGCGAGAACGAGCTTGTACAGCGGCGCAATCGGCATGAGTGTTCCTGCGGCTTGAGCCGCGGCAAGGCCGTCGCAAATCTCCTCGATGGCCGCCGAGCCTGTTCTCGCCCTGGTGAGGGCCCAACCGTGGAAAATCCTGCCCGCCGCTTCCCAGGCGGGCAGGTCCTGCTCTTTGGACAGAGCGATGAGGCGCAGCGCGTAACGTTTGGTCGCCGACGCATCCTGCTCGAAGTAGTGCAGGCCGCATGACCAGGCGAGCGCGATGGCGATCGTCGGCCGATGAGCGACCCGCTCGGCGAGCGCAATCGCCGCATCGCAAGCAGCGTGAGCGTGAACGGAATAACCCAACAGCCAGGAGTTCCAGGCCGTAAACCAGCGACAACAGACGCCCGGGTCGTGACCGCCGTACTGAAATGCGAGCGAGCTGTGCTGATCGGGATCATAGAGTGCGAGTCCACGCTCGACATGTTGCCGTACCGCAGTGACCTCACCCAGCCAGAACGAGGTCGCCCACATCGCGTGGTGGGCTTCGAGCTCGAGCGCTCGATCGTTGGCCCGCTCGGCGACGGTGAGAAGATCACCTGCGATCCGACGGGCAGGCTCGATCCGCCCCAGCCCCGCGGAGACCATCCACTGACCCCACAGGGCCCGGAACGCCGCGGCGGGGTCGTCGCTGCGCTCGGAGAGCTCTCGCGCGCGGGCGAATACCCGCTCGGCCTCCGAAGCCCCAAGGCCCTTCGCCGCCTGGATCGCGGGCCCCAGCGCCAGCAAGAGCCCGAGCTCCTGTCCGTCGCGACTGCCTGCGTCAAGGACTTTGACGACCTCCAGTCCCCTCCTGAAATACGCCATCGCGTCAGCGTTCGCCGAACGCAGGAACGCCTTCAGGCCGGCCTCACGCAGGTACGTCGCAGCCTTGTCCCAGATCTCACCACTGACGGCATGGTGGGCGAGAAGCTCCACCTGCTCACCGAGTCGCTCGCGGTAGAGACCTTCGAGCGCCTCAACGATCCGCGCATGGAGTGCGCGTCGGCTCTCAACGGGCACGCTGTGATAGGTGACCTCCTGTGTCAAGGCATGCTTGAACGAGTATTCGGCCTCCGGAAAGCCGGCGCTCTCGTACAGGAACTCAGCCGTTTGAAGCGTCATGAGGCCATGCACGACCTCGTCTTCTGTCGTCTCGACAATGGCTTGCAGGAGTCGTAACGAAAACTGCCTGCCGATGACGGATGCCGCCTCCAGCAGTCGCCGGGCGCCAACCGGCAGCCGCTCAACACGGGCGGCGAGCACGGCCTGGACAGTCGGCGAGGGGTCGATCGTGGACACCGCCCGCTCCAGCCGGTGTGCTCCGCTCACGCCGCTGAGCACGCGCGTCTCGACAAGCATCCGTACGCTTTCCTCGAGGAAAAACGGATTGCCCTCCGTTCGGTCAATCAGCGTTTGCTTCAAGGGCTCGAGGGTGGTGTCGGTGCCGAGGAGTGCGTCGAGCAGTGCCTCGGCGGTCTTCGCGGGCAATGCATCCAGCCGGATCTGCCTGTAGCATTCCCGGTTGCCCCAGCCGTGCGCGAACTCGGGGCGATACGTGACGAGAATCATGAGCGCGGCAGACGGCGCGCTCATCAGGAGCCTGTCGACGAACGCCTGGGTCTCGGCGTCGCTCCAGTGCAGGTCCTCCACGGCGAGAAGCGTCGGTGACACGTGGCTCAGCCGGAGGACGAAACGCGTAAGCGCGTCGAGCGTTTGTTGTCGGCGCCGTGGGGGGTCGAGCATCGTCCAGTCGGAGGGCACGGGCGCTTCGAGTAGGGCCAGCAGCGGTGCGACATCACTCGCCGGAGCGTGATCGAGTGCCAGCAACTGTGTCGTGACCTTGCTCGCGACGACCGCCGGGTCGTCGTGTTCGTCGATGTGAAAGTGGCTTTTGAGGAGATCGACGAGCGCGTAGTACGGAATGCCGGCGGCATACGATTCAGCCCGGCCTTCGAGATATGTCATGCCGCCAATGCCGATTGCGCTTCGCAATTCCCGGAGAAGCCGCGATTTCCCGATGCCGGGCTCGCCGATCACGGCGACGAGGTGGCCGCGTCCGCGGCGGGCTTCGTCCCAGCAATCTCGCAACGCCGCAAGCTGCCCTTGGCGGCCGACGAACGGCGCGGCGTGGTCCCGAGAGCCGAAGCGGTGCGGCTGATAGCCGAGTAGACGGAAGTTCTTAGGGCTCCCGTTGTCGACGCGATCGATCTCTTCGACATCGAATCGCCGATCGAGAAGCGAGCACGCTTCCGGGCTGACGACGACGCTGTTCACCGCACAGAGCTCTCCGAGTACGTCGAGGATGGCCACCATTCGTCGCTTCGCGTCGACGTCGAGCTGCGGGCGGCCGCCGACATTGCCAACCGGGCATTGGTCGGCATGGATCACCAGGCGTGCGATGGCAGGGTCGCTCTCTGACCGGAGCGTCCCTGCGAGAGCGTTGCGAATCGCCAAGGCCGCGAGTGCGGCGCGACGCGCGGCGTCTTCCGCCGGCTCCACGCCGAACGCGGCGACGAGCCGCGCCGCGCCGGCTTCTTCGATACGACCGGCGAAGCTCTCAACCTTCTCGACGACGAGACCAAACTCCTTTCCGAGCTCGGCCCGCGTTCTCGCGCCGTCGCTGGGGTCGAGGAGCGCCATCAGGAGCACGACGAGTCGAGGTTCCCACCGCAGCGTTGCCGGCGGCAACGCTGCGAGAGGGCGTTCGACCGGTGGAGGCGACGAAGCCGCAGGAGACCGACGGCGCGCGCGGCGAGACGGGCGGACGAGGTCGTACTTGAGGATCCGATGTCTGATCATCGCGCGCGTGATGCCGAGCCGGCCGGCGGTGCGAACGACGTTCCATCGGGTCGCCTCGAGCGCCTGGAGCAACTGTTCGCGCTCCAAAGTTTCGACCTGCGCGTCGAGGGCCGCGGCCGGTATCGCCGGCGCCGGCGCCACCCGGGACCGGTCCGCGAGCAGATCGAGCGCGTCCGAATCGATGTGTGACGTCTCCCCCAGCAGCGCCGCACGCTCCATCACGTTCGCGAGCTCGCGGACGTTGCCCGGCCATCGGTGCGCGCGCAGTGCGGCCCACGCACCCGGAGTCAGACGCTTCGAAGGAAGTCCGTAGTCGTGACAGGCGCGCGCGAGGAAATGCTCGGCGAGGGTCGGAATGTCGTCACGGCGCTCGCGAAGGGCCGGCAGGCGCAGCGTCACGACCGCGAGACGGTGATAGAGGTCCTCGCGGAATCGACGCGCGTGGACTGCCGCCAGAAGATCTTCATTCGTCGCGGCGACGATCGAGATGTCCACGGGCTCGGTGCGCGTGCTGCCGAGGCGGCGCACCCGCCGCTCCTCAATGACGTTCAGTAGCTTGGCCTGCAGGGCGTCGGACAGCAGTGCGACTTCATCGAGCAGGATGGTGCCACCGTGTGCGGTCTGAAAGAGACCGGGCTTGGGCTGTCGGGCGTCCGTGAAGGCGCCGCGCTCGAAGCCGAAGAGTTCGGCTTCCAGCAGGTTCGCAGGAATCGCCGCGCAGTTCACGTCGACAAACGGCCGGCCGCTGCGCGGGCCCGTCCGATGGAGCACCCGGGCCACCAGGTTCTTCCCGGTGCCGGTTTCGCCCTGGAGGAGGATCGGTGGAAGTCGCCGACTCGCCGACGTTCGCGCGATGATCTGCCGGATTTGCTCGCGAAGAGCGTCCATCACGGGCGCTTGGCCAATGAGCTCGCCAAGGCCATTCATGCGGCGATTATCAGACCCCGCTGGGTGGTTGGCCAGTGGCTGTTTTTCACCAATTCGCCATCGTGGACAATGTTATCTGCGCGTCGTACTTGAGGTTCGGCGTGGTCTCTGCTTTGCTCGCCACTCCTTTCGGATGGGTCGCAGGTCCCACCAAAAGGAGGAGCAGGAATGAAACTTCATCCCTGGACGTCAGCTGGGCTACCCGTACTCGGTTGCGCGCTCTTCGTCATCGCTTCTCTCGCCGCAGCAGACTCAAAGGACGACGTCGGCGCGGCCACCATACAATGGGCGCAGACCCTTGGACAGAACGATCCCGACAAAGTTCTTGCGCTGTACGCGAGGGACGGCGTGCTCTGGGGAACGCTGTCTCCGACCGTACGAGCAGACCGTGCGTCACTTCGCGACTACTTCGTGACGGCCTTTCGCGTCTTACCGAATTTGAAGGTCGCGTTCGGGCAGCAGTTGATCCGCGTGTACGGCAACACGGCCGTCAACACCGGCTACTATACGTTTTCGTACTCCAAAGATGGAGAAACGAAGACGCTGCCGGCGCGCTACAGCTTCACGTTCGTGAAGAACGGGGAGAGTTGGATGATCGTGGATCACCACTCCTCCGCGATGCCTGCCCCGCCTCGATAGGAAAGATCGAGTTGGCCATATGACCACCAATCAGCCGAAGTGGATCAGTCGGCGGACGCTGCTGCAGACGATCGGCACCGGCGCCGTAGCGGTCATCACGTCGAGCCTTCTCGGCTCCCATGCTGCTGACGCGCAACAACGGGTTCGTCGATTCGTCCTCGGGGACGACCGGTTCGGACGCATGTTTCCTCAGCTTCCCCCCTTCGCCACGGCGAGCCCAGCGCTCGAGGCCGCCCTGCGTGATATCGGCAAACCTGGGGGCCTCCTGGACGCGAAGGACAATCTTGTGGCTGGTCCCGTCGCTCTCATCGTGGACCCTGCGCTCAGCGTCAACAACCCGAACAACTCTACGCACACGGCCGGGACCACGTTCATGGGGCAGTTCATGGATCACGACATGACGTTCGACCTGTCCTCGCGCCTCGGCGTGCCGACGGAACCGGCAGACTCGGCCAACTCCCGCACGCCGGCCCTCGACCTCGACGCCGTGTATGGCGGAGGGCCGGACGCTGATCCAGAGCTCTACGTGGCCGTCGAGCGGCGGTCCCGGCGGCGAGCCACCAAGTTCAGGGTCGAGACCGGCGGCCTCTTCGAGGACGTGCCGCGCGACCGCAATGGCACAGCCATCATCGCCGACCCTCGCAACGACGAGAACCTGATGATCAGCGGCCTCCATGCTGCCTTCCTCTGCTTCCACAACAGGGTCGTGGACCTCATCACGAACGGTGACCGCAATCAGAGATCGGACGAAGACGAGGTGTTCCGTCGCGCACGCCAGCTGACCACGTGGCATTACCAGTGGATGATCGTTCACGAGTTCCTGCCGCTCTTCATCGGTCACGACATGGTGGACGACATCCTGCGCCACGGACGGAGATTCTACCGGCCGGAGGTGGCCCAAATTCCCGTCGAGTTCCAGGGCGCCGCGTACCGCTTCGGCCACAGCATGGTAAGGCCCTCGTACCGGGCGAACCTTGCCGGGGACCGCGATGCCGCCAACCAGCCGATGCCATTTTTCGGCATGATCTTCGACCCCGCAGGCGAAGGCGACAGCGATCCCATCGACCTGCGCGGCGGCGTCCGCGCCAGCCGACGGTTTATTGGATGGCAGACGTTCTTCGACTTCGGTGCTATTTCTCGCCCGGGCGGCCAGGCGGGGACCCTCGGGGAAGACGTGAGACCGAACAAGCTGATCGACACGAGGATTTCCACTCCACTTTTCAACCTGCCGCTTGGGGCGATCGCGTCCGGCGACCCGCCGACCGCGCTTCCCCAGCGCAACCTGCTCCGCGCCGTGACCTGGCAGTTGCCATCCGGCCAGAGCATCGCCAGGGCCATGGGCGTGTGGACGCTCTCGAACGCGGATCTGAATGAGCTGAGCGTCTATGGCGTGGGCCTCGACCAGTCCACGCCGCTCTGGGTCTACATCTTGAAGGAAGCCGCCGTCATGGCTGGTGGCCTGCATCTCGGGCCGGTAGGCGGCCGCATCGTCGGGGAGGTCATCATCGGGCTCCTGCAACTCGACTCAGATTCCTATCTTCATCAGGGACACTGGAGGCCCACACTCCCGACGTCGCGCGGTCGAGTGACTGGGGATTTCCGAATGATCGACTTCCTCACTTTCGCTGGCGTCGATCCCACGAGCCGTGGGCAGTGAGCAACCCAACTTCGCGCGACTTCACCCAGACTTTACCCAGGAAGTGCTCCCAAAGAACCCCAAAGAGCGCCAAAGGCGACGAGATAGGGAGCGCTAATTCCGAGGCGTTGTTTGTGGCGCTTCCGCTCCAGTCTCGATTTGAAAAGGGCTCATAACCCAAAGGTCGTCGGTTCAAATCCGACCCCCGCAACCATGAACGACGAGGGGTTAGCGGACGCAGCAGCCGCTAACCCCTTTCGTTTACCCAGACTTCACCCAGGAATCGGTTCGGCGGCGTGGCCCCGGCACCTGTTTGCGGAGGTCCGCGCAGACTCGTGTAGAATCCCGCCCACGGAGGTGCGGGAGATGCAGTGCCCCTCCTGCCATACCGACAATCCCGCCGGCAACCGGTTCTGCGACCAGTGCGGGGAATCTCTCGAAGCCCGCTGCCCGCAGTGCGCCACCGTGCTGCGCGCAGGTGCAAGGTTCTGCGGCGGGTGCGGCCACCGGCTGGTGCCGTCCGTGGTGTTGGCCGGGCCGTCCCTTTCCGCAAACCCGCCGGCACCGCCGGTGGCTTCACCGTCTACCCGGCCGATCGCTTCCTACACGCCCAAGCACCTTGCTGACAAGGTGCTCAAGGCGCGGTCGGCGATCGAGGGCGAGCGCCGCCAGGTCACCGTGCTGTTCGCGGACATCGCCGGGTTCACGAGCCTGGCCGAGGGGCTTGACCCCGAGGAGGTTCACCAGATCGTGGACCGGTGCTTCGAGGCCATCACCGCCGAGGTCCACCGGTTCGAAGGCACGATCAACCAGTACACGGGCGATGGCGTGATGGCCCTCTTCGGCGCGCCCATCGCGCATGAGGACAGCCCGCGGCGCGCCGTCCACGCCGCGCTCGGGATCCAGCGCGCTATGCGCGATCTCAGCCGTGAGATCGAAGCCCGCCAGGGTCCGGCGATTCGCATGCGGATCGGTCTCAACACCGGCCCGGTCGTGGTCGGCCGCATCGGCGACGATCTCCGGATGGATTACACGGCGGTGGGCGATACGACGAACGTCGCGGCCCGTCTGCAGCAAGCGGCCCGACCCGGCAGCGTGCTGGTCAGCGAATCGACTCTGCGGGCGATCGGGGGGTTTTTCGAGACGCTCGACCTCGGCGAGCAGGCGGTGAAGGGCCGCGCGGCTGTGCGCGCGCACGAGGTACTGCGGCCGCGAGGCCGCCGCTCACGCCTGGACGCTGCCATCGAGCGAGGACTTACGCCGCTGGTCGGACGGGCTCGCGAGATCGACATCCTCCGGGAGCGCTTCCGCGAGGCACGCTCGGGACGCGGCCAGATCGTGTTCATGGCCGGCGAGGCGGGCATCGGGAAGTCGCGGCTGCTCCTCGAGTTCCGACGCGGACTGGCCGAGGCCGGCGAGGACGCAACGTGGCTCGAAGGTCAGTGCGTCTCCTTCGGCCAGTCGATCCCGTTCTTGCCGATCGTCGACCAGATCCGGCGTAACTTCGGGATCGAGGAACTGGACGGCGAGCCCGAGATTATCGCCAAGATCGAGCACGGCATGCGGCGGATGGGCGGGCTGGAGCCGCAGATCCCGTACCTCCGCTACCTGCTGGGCGTGGACCCCGGCGATCCGAGGGTGGTGGTCATCGACGCCGCGGCACGACGCGCACGCATCCTAGAGGCCGTCCGCGCCCTGTCGCTGGGCGGCGCGCAGATCCGCCCGCTCGTGCTTGTGTTCGAAGACCTGCACTGGGTGGACGCGAGCAGCGAGGACTACCTCACGAGTCTCATGGATGCGGTGGCGAGCGCGCGAATCCTGCTGTTGCTCACCTATCGGATCGGCTACGCGCCCCCCTTCGGGAGCCGCAGCTTCTACACAACGCTCACTCTGCACGCGCTGTCCGACGAGGACACGCTGACCATGGCGGGTGGCGTGCTGGGCAGCGCCGACTTCCCGCCTGAGCTGCGCGAAGCGCTCACGGCCAAGGCGGAGGGTGTACCGCTGTACGTGGAGGAGGTCGCGAAGACGCTGCTCGATGTGGGCGTGCTTCGGCGCGAGAACGGCGGTTACCGGCTAGTGCGCCGGCTCGAGGAGGCCGGCATCCCCGACACGATCCAGGGCATCATCATGGCCCGCCTGGACCGTCTGGGCGAGGACGGCAAGCGCACGGTCCAGCTCGCCTCGGTGATCGGCCGCCAGTTCCTCAAGCGGCTCCTCGGACGGATCGCCGGGCTCACCCACGAGTTGGACGGGCTCCTCGGCGAGCTCAAGACGCTGGAGATCGTCTACGAACTGGGCCTCTTGCCGGAGCCGGCTTACATCTTTAAGCACGCGGTCATCCAGGACGTCGCGTACCAGAGCCTGCTCGTTCAGCGCAGGCGCGACCTCCATCGCGCCGTCGGCCAGGCGATCGAGGAACTGTACGCCGACCGGCTCGCCGACCACTACGAGGAGCTGGCCCATCACTTCGCCCAGGGCGAGGTGTGGGCCAAGGCCTTCGCCTATCTGGTTCGGTCCGGAGACAAGGCCCGGGACACCTATGCGAACGAGGCCGCCATCGCCCACTATGCCCGCGCGATCGAGGTCGCTTCTCGCGTAACGCCCGAGCTGCCGCTGGCCACGGTCCTCGAGATCTACCAGCGGCGAGGCCGGCTTCAGGTCGTGGTGGCGAAGAACGAGGAGGCGATCGTGGGTCTCGAGGAGATGCTCGCCCTGGCCCGGGCCGCCGGCGACCGCCGGCTGGAAGGAGAGGCCCTCGTCGAGCTCGCTTTCACCCACGTGTACACGCTGTCGTGGGAGCACCAGCCGGTGGGGGCGCGATACGCCGACGAAGCGGCGGCTGTCGCTCGGGAGATCGGGGACGATCGGATCCTGACCAAGGCCCTTGCCACACGCGGCAGCGTGCACTGTGCCTACGGCGAACTCGAACAGGGGGCCCGGCTGCTCGAGGAAGCCGTTCACCTCGGCGAGCCGCTCGGCGCCCCCGAGCTATATCTCACCGCCTCGTTCTGGCTCGGTCATCTCCACAACTGGCGAGGCGAGTTCCCCGAGGCGATCGAGATCTTAGGCAAGGTGATGCAAGACGCTCGGACCGTCCACGACGAGTTCAACGAGGGGATGGCGCACTGGTGCCTCGGCCTGGCCCACATCGGACGCGGCCTCTACACCGAGGCCCGCGCGGTGCTCGACGCGGCCCTCGTCACGTCCAAGGAACGGAAGAGTCACTTCAATGTCGGCCGGATCACCAACAGTCTGGGCTGGTTCCATCAGGAGCTCGGAGACTTCCGCCGTGCCCTGGAGCTCGACCGTGAAGCTGTCGAGCTCGGCCGGCACCACAAGATCGGTAACGTCGAGGTCAGCTCCACCCTCAACATCGGCGGCGACCTCGTGCGGCTGGGCGAGCCCGGTCAGGCGCTGACCCTCCTGGAGGGAATGGTCCAACGCGTGGAGAACGGGCTCGGCTCACACCGCTGGCGCTGGGACATGCGCGTGGCGGTGGGCATCGCCGAGGCGCTGCTCGGCCTGGGTCGCGGCGACGAGGCGCTCGCGTGGATCGAGCGGGCCGCGTCGACCGCGCACGCCACCGGGTCAGCGAAGTACCTCGGCAAGTGCCATGCGCTCCGGGGCGAGCTCGCCATCCCCGGTCGACGCTGGGGCGAGGCGATCGCCGACCTGGATCAGGCGCTCGCGATTGGCCGCCGGATCGAGTACCCCACGCTTACCTGGCAGGCGGCGCATCTGCTTGCGCGGGCTCAGGCGGCGGTCGGAAAGCTCGACGAGGCGGCCACGACTGCGCGCCTCGCCATAGAAACGATCGACCTGGTGGCGGCGCGCGCCCCCGAGCCGGCCCTGCGCCGGACCTTCAACGAGTGGGCGCGGGTCCAGACCGCACGAGAGGAGCTGGACCGGATCCTCCGATGACGGAGTCGCCGGTCAGCTGTCTGAGCCGGCCAACGTGTGAAGACTAGGAGCGGCGGAGGACTCCTCGCCTGCGATGGCCGGCTGCCGATCCCGCCGCTAGCCCCTTTCGTTTACCGAGACTTCACCCAGGAAATGGTTTGGGTCTTCCCATACGTCTCCGCCCAAGTCACTGCCAGCGCCACATCCACGTGACCTTGCCCACGCCCGGCCCACACCATCAACGCCAGTAGGAGGGATCGATGAGCAGTCTCGATCAAGCCGTCATGGGAAAGATTCAAAGTGGGGCCTTGCCGAAGTCCATTCCGGAGGCTCGGGTCGGACGAGGAACGGGCGGGCGTTGTGCGGTATGCCATGTGGCCATCCGCCCCCCGGACCCCGAGATTGAGGTGGAGGTCGAGTCCCGGCGTGGGGTATTCCATCAGGCCTGCTTCAATCTCTGGCGAGACGTCGTAGCCGGACTTCGGGCGCAGGAGTGATGATTCGGGAACAAAAGGATCCGGTGTCCTTTGGGATGTCTAGCGCCTCGCGGACTGAAAACACGGGTTCAAGTCCCGCTTTGCTTAGACCTGTCAGTAAGTCAGTACGAACTCGAAGGTCAGGGGTCGCGTCCACAATTCAAATCGGGCCCCCGCAACCATGAACGACGCGGGGTTAGTGGAGGCAAGCGCCGCTAGCCCCTTTCGTTTGCTCAGACTTCAGCGCGGTTCGGCGCAGAGCGCGCCCCTCCGCACGCAGTCGCATCGGTCGCCATCGGCGCAGGCGACTGGGCCTGATACCGTGGGGCGATGTTGCTAGCTCACGCCGCCGACGATGCGCTGCACGCGGCGTGCGATCGTGCGGCGCTGCTACGGCTGGTCGAGGTCCAGCCCCACGCGCTGCAGGATGGCCGGGTTCTCCAGGGCAACCGCCACTCGTAGCGCGCGGAGACCCTGCACCCCCTGGAGCTCGCCCAGGTCCAGCTCTTCCACCTCGCTGGCGAGGTAGCCCAGGCTTTGCAGATACTCGATGTACCCGCGGTACTCGCGGCCCTCGGGGCTCTGGCTGTAGATGATTGCGATCTTGCCAGGCTGGGTTACCCGGTCCGCAGTGCCTTCAACCACGGCTTTGTCGATGCCCTTCTTGACGATCTCGTAGCGGATGTCATACGCGCCGTCGACGTCGAAGCGCTTCTCGTCGAAACGGAAACGGATGGACCGCGGCGTGTGCTGCACCAGAATGAGGTGGGTGGTCTCGAGCGGTACGGGCAGCCGGTCGCGGAGCTGGTGGGCGCGCACGGCGATGCCGCACGTGAGCATGAGCTGCCAGAGTCGCAAATTCTTGAGGCAGATGGGGTCGAAGCGGCCGTCCTCGAGCAGGCTCGGGCCGACGTAGATCTGGTAGTCGACGCCGTCGGTCTTCTGCTTCTCGAAGTAGTGCGGGAACATGGCCTGCGCGGCCAGCTCATCGCGGTCGAGGTACGCGGAGATCGCCTCGGCGATGCGAGTGACGCTCTCCTCGAAGAGCTGACGCCGGCGGTAGACTACGCCGAGCCGCGCGTCCAGCGCGCCGCGATACAGCTCGATTCGCGCGCGCACGTCGGTGCCGAACGTGCCCAGCTGGTCGAACAGGCCCTCGACGTTCGCGCGCAGGAACCCAACGATGCCGATCTCGTCACCGGAGTTGAGGGTCCGCTGGACTTGCGCGATGCGCTTGTCGACGCGGTAGCCGAGCTCGTCGAGCGCCGGGAGCGATCGCGCTTCGCGGGCGGCGCGCACAACGTCGGCGGCGAGGCGGAGCTGGGTGAGGACGTCGGCCTGGATGGCCACGCCCCGCTGGACGGACGCGCCGCGGATGTCGGCCAGGCCATACAGCGGGTAGACGTTCTCGAACACGATCGGCTCCATCTCGACGTCGACTTCGGAGACGCTCTCGCTCTCCCGCTCCATTGTGTTGAGCACGGCCTTCCGGAAGCGCCACTCCACCACCGGATGAATGGCCGTGCACTTCTCCTTGATCATGGCCTGGACGCGGGCATCCAGTTCCTCCACGCTTCGCTGGACGGCCATGGAGAAGAGCGGCAGCACCTCCTCGAGCTTTGGCAGGTGCGTGGCGTTCAGGTCGCCCGGTCTGGGCGAGATGAGCTCGAGCGTGCCGATCACCTTGTCCTGGTAATGAAGCGGCGCGCAGACGAAAGTGCGGGCACCGGCGGCGATTAGCTCCTCCTCCGACCGCGTACGGTCGGGCCACGCCGCGAGGTCGCCTATGATGATGGGCCGGTTCTGGATGACTGCGCGCTCGTACAGCGACCCCGTGAACTCGGACGTCTTGTGGTGCGCCGAGTCCGCGAAGATGCTGGCGCGATCGTGGCTCATCGCGTCGTTCAGCACGAGCACGCGGTCGCCCTCCACCGCGGCCAGGCCCAGGTGCAGGCTGGGCCGCCGGAACAGCGTGCGAAGCTTGGCCTGGAGGCTCTCGAACCGGGTGCTCGACACGATCGACTCCTTGTCGATCAAGTCGCGCTTGAGCGAGGAGAGCACCTCCTGGTCGGTCGCGTCGACGGCCTTGAGCATCATGAAGCCGCGCAACGTGACTGTCTCCGGAGGCACGAGCTCGCGGAGCTGGTCGAGGTCCACGTTGCCGCTCTCGAGCTGCCGCCGCATGGCGTCGGTGAGCTTCGGCGCGGGCCCGTCGAGCTTTACGTCTACGAACCGCCAGTCGAAGTCCAGGCGGAAGTGCCGCTCCAGCGTGGTGGCCGGGTCCTCAGACGTAAAGACCAAAGGGATCTCGATGCCGAGGTCGATCCCGTAGGTGCGCTCGAGGATCAGCTCGTAGGCAAGCAGAAGTTTTGCGGCGGCGAGCCGCTGCGCCTCGACGTTCACGCGGCCGTGGAGCGTACCGTCATCGTTCATGAGCGTGCGGCGGAATAGGCTCGTGGCGTAGAACGCTCGGAGCTCGAACGGAAAGAGCGCCGCGCCATACTCTTGCTGCCAGAAGGCGGGTGGGAACATGGCGCTCATCATGAGGTCCACGAGCTGCTGGTGCTTAGCGATCACCGACACGTCGTCGATGACCGCGGAAAGCTCGGGCGCCTGCTTGATCTTCTCGCGGATCATCCCGGGCAACGGTCCGCGGCCCAACTCGCTGTAGGCGGACAACTGCGTCCAGAACCGGATGAGTGGCGCCAGGCTCAGCTCGGTCCGGAAGGGCAGCGCGGTTGGGTGCGCGCCGGGCCCGGCCCCGAGATGGGCCGGAGGCGATACGAGCCCGCCGGTGCCGGCCATGGCGTGCTAGGCGCGCACCCCGTCGGGTTTCGCGGCGGCGTCGCTGCCGAGGCCGACGGCTTGCCGGATCTTTTCGAGCTGGCCCGCGTGATCGTTCCAGTGAAAGTCGAACATGGCGCCGAGGTACATGTCGATCGTGATCTCGTCCGTGCCCATGAACTGCTTGAAGAGGGGAATACGGGCCTTACGCCGCTCGAAGGCCGGCTCCTCAAGCCCCTCGATGTACTCCAGGACGCGGCGGCGCTGGGCAGCCAGCGCGTCCTTGAACTGGGAGAGTGTCATCTGTCGGCGCTGTTCGTCGAGGAACGTGTCCCCAGGGGCGATCTCGACGACAGGATAGTCGCGTTCCGAAAAGGTGGCGAGGGTGGCCGCCGGGTCGAAGCCCGGCTCGAAGAGAAGGTGCGAGAGCACCTCGCGTGTCGTCCACTCGCCCGGAGCATCGGCGCGCTCCATGTGAGCGTCCATGCCCTGGAGCTGGCGGCTCAGGTTCTCGGAGGCCGCGTCGATCCGGCGTCGAAGGTCCTGCGCGTGCTTGTTGGCCATAGTTCCTCCTGCTCGCGGCCTCCGGGGTGGGCCGATCAGCTACTGCTATCCTCCGGTCACGGCCGCGTCGTGTCAAATGGACCGCCCGGTTCTCGGTGTCGCTTCAGGCCAGCGCGCTGAGTCAGGCCGTTCGAGCGATTTCACGCTGACCTCGACGGACTGATCACGGCACCGGAGTACAAAGGAGGTGCGTCGGTGTGCCACGGACAGCTGATCGCAGGAGAATTGCCATGGCAGACTCACCAAATATCTCGATCGTTCGTCGCTTGTATCAGGCGCGTGGGAACCCAGAAGTCATTCGCCAAGGGCTCGGGAGCGAGGTGCGCTGGGAGGTAGTTGACGGATTTCCGTACGGTGGTGTCTACAAGAACCGAGACAGTGTGCTGCATGACTTCTTTGGTCGCCTCTTCACAGACTTCGACGAATTCGTTGCGAACGGCTCCGAGTTCTTCGAGTCTGGCGAACACGTCATCGCCCTCGGCAACTATGCGGGACGTGCCAGAAGAACCGGCAAGAGGTTCACCGGGCGCTTCGCGCACGTGTGGACATTGCAAGAATCCACGAGTAACGGCGATGACTGACTCCCGCACCCGATCGGTCGTCGTGGCGTCGGAATTGATGATGCTGGCTTGCCTCTGCCTTGGTTTGCTCGCGGGCGGAATGCTCGTGATCGGCGTCGCGTTCGTCAGCTTCTGGAAAAGCCTCTCGCCCAGCGACTTCCAAACCTGGTTCGCGTCCTATTCGCACCTCATCGGCCAGCTGATGATCCCCTTGGGCGGCGGAAGTGTCGCCGCCACGGTGGCAGCACTCGTCGCTTGCTGGTCCGGCCCGGCGACACGGCGTCGCGGGCTGCTCGTCGCGGCTCTCTCGGCGATCGGTGTGATGGTCACGTATCCCATCTTTTTCGCGGGAACGAACGAGTCCTTCGTGCGCGGCGGCCTTTCGGATTCAGCGATGCGATCCCTGCTCGATCGCTGGGCAGTCTGGCATTGGATTCGTACGGGACTTGGGATCGTCGGTTTCATCGCGGCATTGCGAGGGCTTCAGCGGTCTTGAGACTCGACGACGAGAGCGTGGTCGTCAGACGAGCCGAGATGACCGATCTCTCCAAGGTGGAGACCGTCGCTCGCGCGACGTGGCGGGTCGCTTATACCGGCACAAGGTCGGCACGAAATGGAGAGCGACGCGACCACGCAGTCGCGTCGCTCTTGGAACATCGCTGGGACAAGCTGAATCTATTGGACTTTCACGAACGCGAACATCCCGTCGTTAAAGTGCGCACGGACGTTGCAAATCAACAGATAGACCCCCGGCTCTGCTTTCTCGGAGAGAAGCACGCCTTGAGGGTTTCTACCCTCCAAAGCAGGAAACGAGACGGATTCCACACGATTCTGGGCATTAGACCTAGTGTCGCTACCCATGATGATGGGGTTAGCCGGGGTAGCCTGCGTATTCCCCGGCCCCCCTGCCGGATTGATCCCTAGGTAGTAGCGATTGACCGGGTCGTTGATAAACGTCGGGTCCGAACTAGGTACGATGTCTTCGGGTTGCGTCCCAGGTTTGTAGACGACGACCTGATGGAATCCGGCCACGAGAAAGTGGACGACCCCGTCCAACTTCGTGTCGATCTTGTTGGGAACAATCACGTGATTCACGGCGTTCCCCGCCTGCCTCGTGTTTAAGCCACGACCGAACGCAACAGGGACACTCATCTTGTTATCGTCCTCTGCCACGGCGGGAAATATCGTCACACCTATCCCCAACACGATTGCGATCGCGATCACTGATGCGATCCAGCGTTTCATCGATACTCCTCCCACGTCGCCCCACGCGGTGGTACTACGGGAGTTGCCTCGCCAGTGGAGTCTCACCTCCCTTCGCCGGAGCGTGTCGAGGTGAAGCGATGGCAGTTAGTCGCCTCGGCAAACTCGAAGAGCGAGAAAGAGCCGAACGGCAGAAGCGATGGTTTGACGGGCTCCCTGGCATCGTGGCCCCGCTCGTGACGTTCAGAGAGCGGCTCGATAGGATTAGGAGCGCGAGACGCAGATGGACACAATCTTCACCCTCGAGGTATGTGGCCACTCGATGGCACCACCGACGTTTCTCGCCTCACACATCGAGCGGCGGCAGATCTTTGATGAACTCGACGTTGAACGCCGGCGGCACCGACAGCACGATGTCAGCGGAGACGCCCCGGAAGCCGAGATCGCCGAGCTGATTCTTCAGGAGCGCCGCGGTCCGCAGTGCCTCCAGAACGCTCACGAGCAGCTTCTTCTCCTTGTACTTGTCGATCGCGCCCTTGAGCTTGTCCGGCTCGATGGCCTCGACGTTGCCGACCAGCTTGAGCCGGATCACCGGCACCAACGCCATGTCCACCTTGAAGTTGCGAACGGAGAGCCCCAGTCCTTTTAGGATCGGGATGGTCTCGTTGAGCTCGCGCTGGGACTTGCCAAGCTGCTCCAGGGCCGCCGCGCTCACGTCATCGATCTTGCCCTTGACTTCCTCGACTGCGGTCTTCAGCTTGTCCATCACCAACATGGGACACCTCCTGACTCTCGCTAGGTCGGGAACGCCGTCGAGTCAGACCCCGAGCAAGCTGAGTACCAGCCGCGTGGCCGAGCGAATCCGCGATTTGGATGCAGCACGCAGCGCAGAACTCGGGCCGAAGTCCTCCGGGCAGTCAGCCCCCTCGGGCAATCCGCCCGCCGGGCACTGTCCGAGGCGATGCGATGGATCGCGGCCTTCCTCATCGTCATACGCAACGGGTCCCGCTCGCCGCACAAGGCCAGCTGAACATCAGGAGGTGATCAATGTGATGGTCAATCTATTGATCGCGGCTACGCGTGACCAGCGGAGTACTTCCACAAAGGCCTATCAGTCTTTACATCTGGTGGTGGAACACTTTGTGCTACTGCGTTAAGACCCGGCAATAGTGGCGGTGGTCGGTGGATCGTTGGGAACTTCTTGGCCCGGAACGAGTCACACATATTGGGGCGGGTGGGATAGCCCCCGCCGACCTCGTTGGAAAACCTCTTGCCAGCAGGGGGAGACACCATGCGTGTGGTGGGCGCGATAGTGGGGCTCCTGTCCACGGTTCTACTGGTGTCCTTTGGCATTCGTTCAGTGCACCCGATCTCGGCCGAGGCCCAGCAACCGAGCCTTTTGGAGCGTGTCCTCACAGACCCGCGGTTGTGGGCAGAGGACGCCTTCGCGGTGTTCGGGACCCTTGCCGCATGGCGAGCGGCCGGCGAAACGCACATCCTGCTCTATCCCGATCGGGTGGTGTCCGGAAGCAAATCCGACAAGCTTGACGCGGCCAGGCAACGGCTAGCCCAACTTGCGCCTTCGATGCAACGCCCCGTGGCGCCGTTACGCCCGCCTTTTGCCGCCGCCTACGCGTCCGCCGTGACCGCTCGGGCGCCCGGGATTCGGCCCGATGTTCAAAGGCTTGCCGAAGACGAGTCGTATCGCGCGGTTTGGACTCGTCCCGATGCCCAGTTCCTGCGTCGAGGCGTAACAACTCGATCGGTGATCGACGCCTACGGGAAGCCGGAGAGGACAACGACCGAGGTGGTCCACGGCCAGGGTGAGCGCCGGCCCGCGGTACTCACGTTGCACCACTACGCGAACGGCGCGGTCGTTTTCGTCGAATCCGATCTCGCGCCCACGCCGGGTGTCGTCGATCGGGTCGTATTGGACGTCTCGGTCGCGACTGCTCTGATCTTCGCCACGACCCCGTGACGGCAGGAGGATCTCCATGAGACTTGGATGGCTTCTGGCATCCCGAGCCCGACTCGCTTGCCTACTGCTGCTGGGACTGCTGGCAACAACCGGCTGTGGGGGACTCTTCATCAAAGACATCGCGACAGATGCCCTGGACCCGAACAATTTGGCAGATACCGAACCGAGTATCGCGGTCAACCCCTTGAACAGACGCGAGATCGCAATCGTCACGTTCTCTGAGAACTGGTCGGCCGCCGCTGGGGCGCCCGTCTGGAAATCTTCAGACCGGGGCCGTACGTGGCGAAAGGTCTTCCAAGTCACTCAACCCGGAGCGGCCGCCGGTCCCGGAGACCAAAAGCTCGACTTCGACGCGGAAGGGCGCCTTCACGTGGCAGAGCTCGATTTCGCGGTATCCGACTATGTGCTGAGGCAAACGGCTGTCCCTGATGGTCTCCTCGCCGTGGGCGCCGCCTACGGCAACGACCAGCCTCACTTGACCGTGGACGGCTACGCCTCCAGTCCGTTCAAGGGACGGCTTTACTCGCCCTTCCTCGACTTCACGGTCGCCAACCCTCGATCAACGGTGTGCTGGTCCACCGATCGTGGCGTGACGGTGAACTGCGTCGGGGTCGGCAACAAAGCTACATTTCCGAACCGCACCACGCGCATCGCCGTGGCGCCGAGCGGCAAGGTCTACATCGTCTACAAGATCCGCGAGGGGCTCGTCGCCGGCACGCCCTTCGAGGACGTGCACTTCACCGTCCAGCGCTCGGACGACGGCGGACTGACGTGGACGGGCCTCGGCCCGACGGGGGTCTCGCTGCACGGTGCGCCGCAGGTACAGACCTTTTTCACCACCGCGTTCGGCAATCCCGCCAAAGGCAAGGTTGCGCGAGCGCGCAGTAGCGACGCGTGGATCGCGACCGACCCGACTAACGGTGAGGTCTACGTTGCCTACGTGCAACGCGATTCGAGCGGCTTCGGCCAGATCTACCTGGCCCGCTCGTCGGACGATGGCGCGACGTGGACTTCGACACGCGTCACCGATGGCACTCACCACTCCGCGTATCCGGAGGTGGCTGTCACGAAGCGCGGCGTCGTCGGCGTACTCTACGTGGACTACGACGACACCGGCCTGGTCACGATCTTCCGCCACCGATTCGCTCGGAGCTTCAACCGCGGGCTGACGTGGTCAGATCGAATACTTCAGAACATGAATCCCGGCCCGCTCGCCAACGCTGCCAGCGGGTTTCTCTGGGGCGACTACGAAGGCCTTACTGCTGCCCGTAACACCTTCTACGGGGTTTTCACGGGCGCGTCGGACGGACGCTCGACCCCGCAGCTCGATCCTATCTTCTTCCGACAGAAGAGCTGCCGTTGGTGGTCACTCAGCTGCTGGTTCGAGTCAGAGTAGAGCTCAGGGAGGTAGCAATGGTCCACCAGTTCGGGCAGGTTCTCGCGTGGACGTTGGCGAGCCTACTATTGAGCGGCTGTGCTCACCGTCTTTGGGTCTTCGAAGGTCCCTCGACTTTGGGTCCGTTCCCCGTTGGACAGGTCGAGCTCAATGAGCCCAATGGCATATCGGGCATCACCGATCCGACTGGCCTGACTGGGCCAACCCAGAACGTCGCGCTGGCGTGGGCGCGAATCATGTACCCCGCGGCCACCGTTGGGACAGGTACACCCGTGAGCGCGGTGCGAGCGCGTTATCCCGTCGCCCTGTTTCTGCATGGGCGCCACTTCAATTGCGACAACGATGGCAGCGGGCCGGGTCTGGTTGGAGGCTACTCCTTCAATTGCCCAGTCGCGAATCGCATTCCGAGCCACGAAGGCTACAACTACATGATGGAGCGGCTCGCGAGCCAGGGCATCTTTTCGATTTCGATCAGCGCCCACGACATTCAACCGGGCCTGGGGGCCTGGGACTACGATGCGAGGGGACGGCTGATCTTGAAGTTCCTCGATAAGCTCAACGATTGGACGATCAACGGCACCGACCCGTTCGGCGGGATTTTCAAGGGCAAGCTGAACATGAGCCGGATCGCCCTTTCAGGACACAGCAGGGGAGGCGAAGGCGTTGTGGCGGCCCAACAGCTCAATAAGACATCGCCGACGCCTCATTCTATTGTCGCCGTCAACGCGATCGCGCCCACCGATCAGAACGCCGTCGCCTATTTGATGACGGAGGCGCCGTACTTTCTGCTCGTTGGCGCACGCGACGGTGACGTGGCCAACATGCAAGGATTCCGCACCTACGATCGTGCTTACCCGGACGGCGCCGCGGTTCGGTATCCGAAGTCCGTGGCCTGGGTCTATGGTGCCAATCACAATTACTTCAATACGATTTGGACGGACTCGGCGGCGCTCGGAACGCCCAATCCCTGGGCGGGCTCCACGGACGATGGCGGGTCACTGACCGTTACGCAGAAGCTGACGGCCGCCGAGCAACGGGAGGTGGCGCTGGTCACCATCATGGCGTTCTTCCGGCAGCACCTGCAGGGGATCAAGGCTTATCGTGAGATCTTTACCGGTCGCTGGAAGCCCGCCGCGATGCCCAATCAATTCGTATTCTGGACCTACCAGGACAGCCGGCGGAAGGCAGTGGACAATTTGGAACGGATTCCACCAAACGCAACTCAAAACACGCTGCTCGGAGCGGTCACGGCACCTGGCTTCACGACGTTTGAAGAGCGGCTCTTGAATTTCGATAGCTCGCGCTATCCCCCCGGGCTGCCGACGGACTTCGCCTTCTTTCACGACACCCTCGGCCTGAAGCTGGCGTGGGCGGCTCCGCAGACCTACACAACGAACATTCCATCGCCTCACAGGAATGTCAGCCAATACAGATATCTGACCATCCGTGCAGCGAAGAAGGTCTCTGGCCCGCCGACTGCCGGGCCCGGCGTCGCACTCTTCATCAACATCGAGGACGGCGCTGGACGCACCGGCCTCGTGGCGGCGCGAAGTGATGAGTTCGATCCCATCCCCCACCCATACCAACGCAGCGGAGGGTGGTGCGGGAGCTGCACAAATCAGGCTCAGCTGAAGGGCGTGCGGATTCCGCTACGCTTCTTCACCAAGAATAATTCCGGAGTAAGCCTGAAGGACATCGTGAAGATCACGATTCGTACTGAAGGCTCTGGAGAGCTCGGCCTCGATGACATCGAGTTTGGCAGATGAGGTCTTCCATGCTCAAGATCGCAGCGCATCACGCTCCACATCTTCTGGCACCACGCCAGTCGGCGATCGTCATACTGCTGCTCTGTATCGCCATCTACGGAAGCGATGGCGTTGCCCAGCCCGCGACGACGAAGGTCTCCCCTGACGTGGACGTGACGTTCGTCTCCGCTGAGATCATTCGGTTCCCCGCACCAATTCGACTGGGCACGGGCCCCGCGGCGATGGCCTATGAGGAGGCGCTGGTCTTGAAGCTGCGCGTCGACCGTCAAGTGTTCGATGCGCTGCCGCCAAGCATGGATCCATATCTCTACATCGGCCGCCGTGAGTTTCGCATCTTCCATATCGATCGAGTCGATAATCGCAACGACCTGACCTTGACGTTCCACATCGCAAACTGGACGCAATTAGACGATGGCGCAGCGTACGTGCTCACGATCGACCATGGGGCGCCCGGTCGCGATCCAGGCCGATACGCTCGTGTCGCGGGGCCGCGCTTCAATCGCTCTGTCATCGTAGACAAGCGCCCGAAACGGGAATAGCCAACGCGCCGTCAAGGTTGCCGTTGATTGCGATCCTGGATCTGGGCACCGCCGCCGAACCGTCTAGCGGAGTCCCCCGATTCAAGCAAGCGCTCGAAGAAATTGGGCTGGGTGCAGGGACGAAACTTAAGGATCGAAACTCGCTACAATGACTGGCGCGCGGATCGCATTGCTGCGATGGCCAGGGAATTAGTGGGCCTGAAAGGGAAGCGAGCGATGGCACAGGCTCGACATGCAGACTCCCTTTCGTTTACCCAGACTTCACCCAGGAATCAGTCTCGTCGCGGTCTCGTCGCGCTGTCCGTGCCCCCGCGGTCATCGCGCTCGCTCGTCAGATCTTCACGACCTTCCGCCCGATCCGCGTCCCGTACGGCCACCTCTGGAGCATCTTCGCGGAGGTGGCGAAGCATGGCGGCATCATGGCCGTGCACGCGGAGGAAGACGATGTTGTTACGTACATGACCGAGAAGCTCAAGCGCGAGGGCCGGGCGCAGGGCTACAACCTCCACCCGTGCGCAACAACATCTCCGAGGACCTGGCGTTCCGGCACATCATCCGGCTCGCGCAGCACACGGGGACGGCCGTGTACTTCGTGCACACGACGGCCAAGGAGGGCGTCGCGGCGGTGGCCGAGGCGCGGCGTCTGGGCCAGCCCGTGTACGCCGAGGCCCTGCACAACTACCTGCACTTCACGTGCGACGACTACCGGAAGCCCGGCGGCACCGCGATCCACACCTATCCGGCCATCAAGTTCGCGGACGACCGCGACGCGCTGATCGCCGGTCTGCTCGACGGGAGGCTGGCGACGACCGCGACCGCTGACGCGGTTCGTGGACATTACCTCCGCCAACGCCGCGCGCATCCTGGGCCTCT
>Ga0075419_10000598_pt1 | contig 22975 bp, 15 predicted proteins | sample SoiMetdeltSBSDD3_FD_76900 | JGI IMG/M metagenome (GOLD analysis project Ga0075419, IMG submission 76900) | Bulk soil microbial communities from a Populus tree surrounding site in Tennessee, USA - Soil MetaG P. deltoides SBSDD3 | ecosystem: Environmental > Terrestrial > Soil > Tree plantation... | reverse complement strand
TCAGCGAAGCTGCGCAGCGCGTACAGGACACGCTGATGGCCGCGGGCTTCCCCAACAAAGTGCTCGAACTCGAAGTCCCGGTGCGCACGTCGGTCCTTGCCGCCGAAGCGGTGGGCTGCCGGCCGGAGCAGATCGTGAAGTCGCTGGTGTTCCGTCGCACCCGGTCGGGGGAGCCGCTGCTGGTGGTGGCAAGCGGTGCGCATCGCGTGAGCGAGGCGCGGCTCGAGTCCCTCGCCGGCGAGCCGCTCGCGATGGGTGACCCCAAGTTCGTGCGCGAGGTGACCGGCTACGCGATCGGCGGCATCCCGCCGGTGGGTCACGCGCGCACGCTCGAGACGATCGTGGATGCGCACCTGCTCACACTCGACAGCTTGTGGGCCGCGGCCGGACATCCCAACTCACTGTTCCCGCTCACGCCCGACGAACTGGTGCGCATGACGAACGGCCGTGTCGCCGAGGTGGGCGCATGAGTACGTGCGCGATCCTGCTCTGTGCCGGGCGCGGCGAACGGCTGGGCGCCGGTGTTCCCAAGGCGCTCGCCCCGCTCGCCGGGCGGCCGCTGTTCACCTGGTCGCTCGAGGCGTTCCAGAACTGCGACGCGGTCGAGGGCATCGTGCTCGTGGGGCCCGTCCGTACCCTGCGCGAGCTGGTGGCGGCGAGCGGGCTGAGCTCCGCCAAGATCGTCGCCTGGACCGAGGGCGGCGATGCCCGCCAACACTCGGTGGGACGGGGCCTGCACGTCGTCCCGGAAATGTTCAGCCACGTGGCCGTGCACGACTCGGCCCGGGCGCTGGTGAGCCCCGAGGTCATCGAGCGCGCCGTGGCCCTGGCGACCGAGCACGGGGCGGCCATTGCGGCCGTTCCCCAGGCCGACACGCTCAAACAGGCCAGTCTTGGTACTATCTTGGGAACGGTCCCGCGCGCTGGGCTGTGGGCCGCCCAGACGCCGCAGGTGTTCCGGCGCGACTGGCTGGAACGCGCGCACCGGGAGGCCGCCGAAGTGGCGACCGACGACGCGACCTTGGTGGAATGGCTCGGCCATCCCGTGCACGTGGCACCGGGTGACCCATTGAACTTCAAAGTGACGACGACGAACGACCTGGAACTGGCCGAGGCCTGGCTCGCGCATCGCGCGGCCGTGGCTCATAGGGGGAAGGCATGACGCAGCGCGTGGGGCTGGGCTATGACGTGCACCGAGTGAAAGCGGGACGCCCGCTGGTACTCGGTGGCGTGAGGTTCGAGAGCGACTGGGGCCTGGTCGGGCACAGCGATGCCGACGTGGTGGCTCACGCCGTCGGCGACGCGCTGCTGGGTGCGGCAGGACTCGGGGACCTGGGCGAGCACTTCCCGCCGGGCGACCCCAAGTGGAAGGACGCCTCGAGCCTCGAGCTGCTGTCCCGGATCGCCGCGCTGCTCAAGGACAATGGCGCGCGGGCGCTCAACGTGGACGCCATGGTGGTCGCAGAATCCCCGAAGATCGCGCCGCACCGGGCCGAGATGTGCGCCAATATCGCACGCTCGCTGGGTGTGGAGGCCTCATGCGTGAGCGTGAAGGCCACGACGAACGAAACGCTGGGTGCGATCGGCCGGCGCGAAGGCCTGGCCGCGATGGCCGTGGCGATGGTGGAGCGCACATGAACCGTAGCTCGATGTACGCCACCGTGGTGGCGCTGACCCTGTTCGCGATCGCCGCACCGCCGGCGCACGCGACGTTCTCGATCATGGCCCGCGACTCGATCAGCGGCGAGATCGGCATCGCGGTGAAGTCGCGCGGCATGCGCGTGGGCGGAGTCTCGTCCTATGCGGACTGGCGCGTGGGTGCGGTGTTCGCGCAAGGCTATCCCGACCTGTCGCAGATGCCGCAGGGCATGCAGATGATGCGGGATGGCTTCGAGCCCCAGGCGGCGGTGGAGCAGATCGTGGCCTCGGATTCGTTGCGCGCGTGGCGGCAGCTCATCATGGTGGACGCGCGTGGCCGCGTCGGCGCGTACACGGGCGAGCAGACCTACGCCGCGACCGGGCAGCATCTGGGCGCGGGCTATGCCGTGCAGGGCAACTCGCTCGCGAACGACCGTGTGCTGCCGGCGATGCGCTACGCCTACGAGACCGCCAAGGGCAGCCTCGCGGAGCGCATGCTCGCGGCACTCGAGGCCGGCCAGTCCGAAGGTGGCGACGGCTTCGGGCGCGGCTCGGCGTTCCTGGTGATCTCGCGGCCGGGATACGTCCCCAACCCGATGATGGATCCCGACTCGCTCGATCCGCTCGCGATCGAGCTGCGTGTGGACTACGACCTCGATCCGCTCGCCAGCATGCGCTTCATGCTGCGCGCCACGAAGGCGCGTGAGCTGAGCGACAGCGCGCGCACGCTCATCGCCCAGGGACAGCTCGACCGGGCGGTCATGGTGCAGGAGCAGGCCCTGGCCCTGGACCCGTCCGACCCCGAGGTGGCCTACGACCTGGCCGAGCGGTATGCGCAGGTGGGCCGCTGGGACGAAGCGCTCACCATGCTGACGAGCGTGCTCGCTCACGAGCCGGCGCTGCGGCCGTATGCGGCGCGCCACCCGGCGTTCAAGTCGGTGCGCGGCTCGGTGCGCTTCCAGCGCGCGGTCAAGCCCTGAGTCCGGCCGAGGACTCCGCGCCCGAGCGCGGAGTCCTCGGTGTGATCCCCCACCGATGACCACGCCCGTTCGCGTCCGTTTCGCGCCGAGCCCCACCGGCTGGCTGCACGTGGGCGGCGCGCGCACGGCCTACTTCAACTGGCTGTACGCGCGTAAGCACGGTGGTGCGTTCGTGCTGCGCATCGAAGACACCGACGCCGAGCGTTCCACGAGCACCAGTGAACAGGGTGTGCTGGACGACCTGCGCTGGCTGGGGCTCCACTGGGACGAGGGCCCGGACGTGGGCGGCCCGCACGGGCCCTACCGGCAAAGCGAGCGGCTGGCGCTCTATCGCACGCGCGCCGACGAGCTGCTCGCTCGCGGACTGGCCTACCGCTGCTTCTGCACCGACGACAGCCTCGAGGTGCGCCGGAAGACCGCGCTCGCCGCCGGCCGGCCACCGCACTACGACGGCCGCTGCCGCAAGCTGGACCCCGCCGAGACGGCCCAGCGCGCCGCCGCGGGCGAATCGCACAGCGTGCGCTTCACCGTGGAATCGCGGGCATGGACCCTCGAGGACGAAGTGCGCAGCGAGGTGGTGTTCCCGGCCGGCATGGTGGGCGACTTCGTCGTGCTGCGCTCGAACGGACTGCCCACGTACAACTTCGCGTGCGCGGTGGACGACCACGACATGGCCATCACGCACGTGATCCGTGCCGAGGAGCACCTTGCGAACACGCCGCGCCAGCTCATGCTGTATGCCGCGTTCGGCTGGAGCGCGCCGCGGTTCGCGCATGCGGCGCTGATCTTGAACGCCGACCGCACCAAGATGAGCAAGCGCGAGGGCGAAGCGGCGGTGGCCGTGAGCGACTGGCGCCGCGCGGGCTACGTGGCCGAGGCGCTGCTGGCCTACCTGGGGCTGCTGGGCTTCCACCCGGGGGACGAACGCGAGGTGCTGAAGCGCGACGAGATGACCGAGGCGTTCACGCTGGACCGGTTGGGCCGCTCGGGTTCGGTGTTCGACGCGGGCAAGCTGGCGTGGATGAACGCCCACTGGTTGCACCAGGCGAGCGGCGCCGAACTCACCGCATGGGTCGAGGCGGCCGGCGCAGATGCGCCGGCGTTCCTCCCGCTGGCGGCACGTGCGTGGCCTCCGGCCACGCGGCTGCACATCCTCGAGGGCGTGCGCGGGAATCTCGCCACGCTCGCTGACCTGCCAGGTGAACTGGCCCCGTTCCTCGAGGACGAGCCCGTGCTGGAGCCCGCCGCCCGGGACGCGCTGGGCGCGCCGGGCGCCGCGGCGGTGTGCGCGGGTGCCGCCACCGCGCTGGCGGCGCTTGCAGATTGGAGTGCCGAAGGGGTTAAATCCGCGGTCCGTTCGCTCGCTCCCGCGCTGGGGGTGAAGGGCCGCGAGCTCTTCCAGCCCATCCGCGCGGCCCTCACCGGACGCACGCATGGTCCCGAGCTTCCGCTGGTCGCGGAGCTGCTCGGGCGCGAGCGTTGCGTGGCGCGCCTCGAGCGCGCGGCGAGCCGGGGGCAGTAGTCCGCGTCTCGCGAAGCGCGTGGTTCCATCACATTCACGGAGGACGTGACGATGAAGGTCGCGGTGCTGATGGGAGGGCGCTCGAGCGAGCGGGAGATCTCGCTGCGCACAGGTCAGGGCGTGGCGCAGGCGCTCCGCAACCTCGGCCACGACGTCACGTCGGTGGACGGAGCCGACGGCGGCGTGCTGACGCCGGGTTCGGAAGAGGCGACAGCACCCAAGCGCGACTCGGTGCTCAAACTGCCGCTGTCGGCGATGCTCACGTGCGTGCAGTCGCCGGCGGTGCAGGCCGCGGAGGTCGTGTTCATCGCGCTGCACGGCACCTATGGCGAGGACGGCATCATCCAGGCCGCGCTGGAGCTCTCGGGCAAGACCTACACCGGCTCGGGCGTGCTGGCGAGCGCGCTGGCGATGGACAAGGCGATGACCAAGCGCGTGCTCGAGCGCGAGGCGATCCCCACGCCTCACTGGGTTCTGCTCGAATCGGGTGTGCCCGGCCGCACCATCGACACCAGCCTGCTCGGCGGTTACCCGCTCGTCGTGAAGCCCAATGCCGAGGGTTCCACCGTGGGCCTGAGCATCGTCAAGCACCCGTCGGAACTCGACCCCGCGCTCGAGAAAGCCGGCCGGCACGACACCCAGATCCTGATCGAGCAGTACGTCGACGGCCGCGAGCTGACCGTCGCCGTGGTGGGCGAGGAGGCGTACCCGATCGTCGAGATCGCGCCCAAGAGCGGGTTCTACGACTACGAGGCCAAGTACACGAAGGGCAAGACCGACTACACATGCCCGGCCAAGCTGCCCACCGAACTGGGCCGCCACGTCCGCGAGCTGGCCGTCGAGTGCTGCGCGGTGATCGGCTGTCGCGGTGTCGCGCGCGTGGACTTCCGGTTGGCCGAGGACGACGAGCCGATGGTGCTCGAGATCAACACCGTCCCGGGTATGACGCCCACGAGCCTGGTGCCGATGGCCGCGCTGGCCAAGGGCCTGAGCTACGACCAGTTGGTCGGCCGCATCCTCGACCTGGCCCGCGCGGACGCGCGGGCCGCGAAGGCCGCGGCGCACTGACCCCCGACGTCCACTCGATCACGACTTCATCGCCCGCACGAACACCCGGTTGGGAGACCCCATGGACCGCTCGTTGTCCTTCCTCAAGGAACTCGTCGATGCGCACGGCGTCCCCGGCTTCGAGGACGACGTCGCCGTGGTGATGCAGAAGTACATGAAGGGCGTGGGGCCATTCAGCAAGGACCGCCTCGGCAGCTTCATCTGCGAGAAGAAGGGCGACCCCAAGGGTCCCAAGGTCATGCTCGCCGGCCACCTCGACGAGGTGGGCTTCATGGTGCGCTCGATCACCAAGGACGGCTTCGTGAAGTTCCTGCCGCTCGGCGGCTGGTGGGGCCATGTCGTGCTCGGGCAGCGCCTGATCATCAAGACGCGCCAGGGCGACGTGCTGGGCGTGGTGGGCAGCAAGCCGCCGCACGAACTGCGCGACGAGGACCGCAAGAAGGTGCTCGAGATCAAGGACATGTACATCGACGTCGGCGCGTCGGGCGACTGGGACATGCACAAGAAGCTCGACATCCGCCCCGGTGACCCGATCGTGCCGGACTCGGCGTTCGCGATCATGGCCAATCCCGACCTGCTGCTCGCGAAGGCGTGGGACAATCGCATCGGCTGCGCGATCGCGGCCGAGACGGCCAAGCGGCTCGTGGGCCAGAAGCATCCCAACATCGTCTACGCCGTCGCCACCGTGCAGGAGGAAGTGGGCTTGCGCGGGGCGAAGACGTCGGCCAGCAAGGTGCGCCCCGATGTGGCGTTCGCACTCGACGTGGGTATTGCGCACGACACGCCCGGCACCGAGGGCGACGAGAAGCTGGGGGGCGGCCCGCTGGTGGTGATCTACGACGCCACGAGCATCCCGAACCGGCGGCTGCGTGACCTCGTCATCGACACCGCGAAGGCCGCGAAGATCCCGCTGCAGTTCGAGGCGGTGGAGCGTGGCGGCACCGACGCGGGCCGCATCCACCTCTCGGGCGAGGGCGTGCCGAGCATCTCGATGGGCATTCCGGCCCGGTACATCCACAGCCACGTCAGCATCATCAGCCGCAGCGACTACGAGGCCGCCGTCAAGCTGCTGGTCCTGCTCGTGAAGCGCCTCGACCGCAAGACGGTCGACGGACTGATCTAGGTTCAGGGCCGCGCGGGCCGAGGGCGCGCTCACCATGACCGTTCCGTTCGCCCCGCTCGCGTTCCTGCTCACGACACCCGCCTCCGGCGGGAGCCGTCTGCTGCCGGGCTGGTTCTCGTCCGACCCCGAGGCCTGGGGCGTGCTGCTCGTGCGGCTGGCACTCACCGCCGTGGCGGCACTGATCGCGCAGCGCGCGCTGTTCTTCCTGGTCTGGCGCATCGAGACCTGGCTCATCCGCGCCTCGCGCGGCTCCGTGTACGGGGTCCAGCGCGCCAAGACCATCCGGCAACTGCTCCGGAACGTCATCACCACGGTCGTGCTCGCGTGGGCGTTCATCCACGGACTCGACGTCCTCGGCTGGGACGTGAAGCCGCTGCTGGTGGGCGCCAGCATCCTGGGTGCGGCACTCGGCTTCGGCGGCCAGTTCCTCGTGCGGGACGTCATCGCCGGCACGTTCATCTTCATCGAGGACCAGTTCGTGGTCGGCGACACCATCGAGGTCAACGGCACGGCCGCCACGGTCGAGGAGGTCACGCTGCGCAGCACGCGCCTGCGCGACTTCCACGGCCGCGAGATGCACGTGCCGAACGGCGAGATGAAGATCGTGATCAATCACAGCCGCGGCTGGCAGCGCGCCGTGGTGGACCTGCCCGTCGCCCCGGGGCAGGACATGGCGCTCGCGCTCGGACTCGCCGAGACCATCGCCCGCGAGCTGAACACCGAGCGCGAGTGGAAGGACCTGCTGCTGGAGCCATTCGAGGTGGTGGGATTCGAACGCACCGCCGCGGACGGTTCGACGCTGCGCATCGTGGGCCGCGCCCGCCCCGGCGGCGACGCGCCGCGGCTCGCGCGCGAGCTGCGACTGCGCGTGCTGCAACGCTGGAAGGATGCGGGCATCCGAACGGCCCTGGACCCGCTCGCTGCGAGCCGGCCCGCGCCCGAACCTGCCCCGCCGGCCGAGCCAGGAACGACGTGAGCGACTCGAGAGACTTGGGATCAAGGAGGCTGACGTGCCCGTGCTGCGCATCTACGACACGCTGACGCGCGAGAAGCGCGAGTTCGTGCCCGTGAGTCCCCGCCGCGCGGGGATGTACGTGTGCGGCATGACCGTGCAGAACAAGCCGCACGTGGGCCATATCCGCGCCTCGCTGTCGGCGGAGGTCATGCGCCGCTACCTCGAGCACCTGGGCTACGAGGTCACGTACGTCTACAACTTCACCGACGTGGACGACAAGATCATCGAGCGCGCCACGGTCGAGGGTGTGGACTACCAGAGTGTGAGCGAACGCAACATCGCCGCCTACCTGCGCTTCGCGGACCTGCACAACATCAAGCGCGCCACGCACTACCCGCGCGCCACGCAGCACATCGCCGAGATGCACCGCATGATCGCCACGCTGATCGAGAAGGGCTTCGCCTACGCGGCTGGCGGCGATGTGTACTACGACGTCCGCAAGAAGACCGACTACGGCAAGCTCTCGGGCCGCCGCGTGGACGAGCTGCGCGAGGGTTACCGGATCGAGCCCGGCGAGGCCAAGCGCGATGCGCTCGACTTCGCGCTGTGGAAGGGTGCGAAGCCCGGCGAGCCGGCGTGGGAGAGCCCGTGGGGCCCAGGCCGCCCCGGATGGCACATCGAGTGCTCGGCCATGGCCATGAAGTACCTGGGCGAAACGTTCGACATCCACGGCGGCGGGCAGGACCTGATCTTCCCGCACCACGAGAACGAGATGGCGCAGAGCGAGGCTTTCTGCGGCAAGCCGTTCGCGAACTACTGGGCCGAGAACGGCCTGGTGAACCTGTCCGGGGCCAAGATGTCGAAGTCGGTGGGGAACTTCTTCTTCATCGAGGACATCGCGAACGACTGGGACCCCGAGGTGGTGCGCTTCTACCTGATGAGCACGCACTACCGAAGCCCGATCGAGTTCAGCACCGAGCGGTTGTCGGAGGCGAGCGTCGCCTATGCACGCCTGCGCGGCCCACTGGAACGGGCCAGCGCGTGGGCGGCGGCGGAGGGCTCACCACCCGGCGGCGACCTGGGCGCGGCCGTGGCCACAGCCGAGACGGCGTTCCACGAGGCCATGCACGACGACTTCAACACGGCCGGCGCGCTCGGCCACCTGTTCGACCTGGCCCGGGCGGTGAACCGCGCGCTCGACGAGGGCGGCGGCGCCGAGGCCGTCCAGGGAGCACGGGCGCTCTATCGGCTGGGCTCGATCCTCGGGATGTTCTGGCGCGAGCCAGGAGCAGCGAGTTGGCCGGCCGATGTCGTGGCACTGGCGGAGGCCCGTGTGGCAGCCCGGAAGGCCAAGGACTGGAAGCGCTCGGATGAGCTTCGCGACCAGCTGGCCGGGTTGGGGGTCGCGGTCGAGGACTCCGCCCAGGGACAGAAGCTCAAGAAGCGGTAGTTGATGTGCCGATGATGCTGAGTGGGCTTCGGTTGCTCGCGAAGCCGTGAGAGCCACCAGGTGCCAGTCCATTCCGGAGCCGCCTGGCGGGCTCACGAACAGCACTGGTCAGACAACTGGTTGCGATTGGGCGACTTAGTGCTCCATTGGGAGAATGTTGGAGTAACCCCTGAGCAACCCCGAAGGCCACACAAATCCCTTGCCTCTGCGGCGGGTAGGGGACTAGCCTTGCAGTTGACCCGGGCGACTGTGAGCCGCAGTCACCTTCGAGGACCTACCCGTATCCTCCTCGATCGGTGATGACGGCGCACACGTTCGGGTTTTTTTGGTCGCGCCTTGGGCGTGAAACGACTGGGGAGTGGAACCAAATCATGCGTGGAGCTTCGAACAGGCTGTGGACTCTCATCCTCGCGCTGACCCTCGTGGCCGGCGGGACGGGGGCGTTGCCGGGTCATGTCCGCGCGGATTCCGTGCCGGGCGAAACCGAGCCGCCACCGAACCCCGACCCCCGAGGCGGTGACCCGGACTGGCCAGGCGGCGGCAAGTCGTCCCCCAGGCCCGGACCGACGCGTGGCGCGTCCAGCCCCGGCATCCGCTCGGTGGATCGCTTGGGCCCGACAGGCAAGTGGATGTGGAGTTTCCGAGTGGCCATCTCGACGGTCTATCGCATGTTCTTCCGCTTCTGACGCCAAGCGTCAGGGGGCCAGGGGGCATGCGGGGTGACCGGCCGAGCGGCCGGACGTCAGTCTCGCTTGACTGAAGTGGAGAACGGGCGTGTTGATGGACGATCACAATAGGATCGCGTCGCTCGAGCAGCGACTCGCGGGCTGGCCGGCCGGACCGGTACACGCCCTCGAGGACCTCGAGATGCTCGCGGACCTCTACCTCCAGGCGGACAGTCATGTGCCCGCGCTGGAGACCATCGACCGTTTGCTGTCGCTGCCGGCGGCGCGCGACCTTTCGGTGGCGCGCCGCTCGGCCCTCGAACTGATGGCGATCAATTGCCGGATCGCCAAGGGCGAGCCCCAGGCCGCCGCCGCACAGGCGCGCGAACTGCTGCACTCGCTCCCGAAGAAGCTGGCCGTGCCACGTGTGGGTGTGCTGCTGGCGCTGTCCAAGTCGCTGTCGCAGCTGGGACGCATCGCCGAGTCCAAGGCGAGTGCCCAAGAAGCACTGGCGGCGGCCGAGGCCACGGGTGACCTGGCGCTGTGCGGGCAGTCGCTCGCGTGGCTGGCGGTGGCGGCGTATCGCGAAGGCGACCTGTCTCTCGCACGCGACATGGGCGAAGAAGCCCTGGTGCTCTACCGGCGTCTGGGCTACGAAGAGGGCGCCGCGCTCGTGCGCACCGGGCTGGCGCTCGTCTACAAGCAGTACTGCGAGTGGGAGCCGGCGATCGCCCACCTCGAGGCGGCGCTGCAGTTCTTCCGCGCCTCGGGCCGGCTCGCGGACACGGCGATCCCGCTGCAGAACCTGGGCATCGTCCACCAGAAAATGGGCGCGTGGGCGCGCGCGGCCGAGCACTATCGCGCCTGCGAGGACGTCCTCGTTCAGCTGGGTGATGAGTTCCACCTGGCACTCGTGCACATCGGCTTGGGCAACATCGCCCGCCTCGAGCGCCGCTTCCCGGATGCCGAGACGCACCTCCTGAACGCGCTCGATCGCGCCCGTCGCCACGGTGCGCAGCGCGAAGAGGTGCTGGCGCTCGAGTTCCTGGGCGAACTGGACTTCGACCGCGAGCGGCCCGAGGCCGCGCTTCGCCGCTATCACGAGGCACTGGCGATCGCCGAACGCACCGCCCCCGAAGGCGACCTGGTGGTCGAGATCGAGCGTCGCCGCGCCGAGGCGCTGATCGCGATCGGCCGTCCCAGCGAGGCGCAGCTGGCGCTCGACCGCGCCACGCGGCTTGCCCGGCTCACCGACGACCGCTTCGAGCATGCCGTCGCGCACCGCGTGGCGGGCGACCTCGCCCTGTCGCTCGGACGCCGGCTCGACGCGCGCGCGAGCTGGGAGCAGGCGGCCACGCTGCTCACCGCCTGCCGCGAAAAGCTCGAGCTGGCGCGCGTGAACCTTTCGCTCGCGCGTGTCGCCGACGACCCGCGTGCGGCACGCACGCACGCGCTGCGGTCCTGCTCACTGTTCGCCGAGCTGGGCGCGGCCTGGGGGATGGAGCAATCCGAGGCCGAACTGGCCCGGCTCCTGGGCCCTGCCCCGGTGACCGCTCCGACACGGACCGATTCGCTGCTCGGCCGGCGCCACCGCGCGCCGGGCCTGGTGGCAGCGTCCAATGCCATGCGCACGGTGGAAACACTGGCGCGCCGCGCCGCGGCCACCGAGCTGTCGGTGCTGATCACGGGCGAGACGGGCACGGGCAAGGAACTGGTCGCGCGCACGATCCACGCGCAGTCGCCGCGCGCGGCGCGACCGTTCCTCGCCGTCAACTGTGGCGCGTTGCGCGCGGACCTGGCGCTGTCGCAGCTGTTCGGTCACCGCAAGGGCGCGTTCACGGGTGCGCATGCCGAGGGCATCGGGCTGGTCGAAGCCGCTCACGGCGGCACGCTGTTCCTGGACGAGGCCGGCGAACTGCCGCTCGACGTGCAGGTCACGCTGCTGCGCTTCCTCGAAAGTGGCGAGTACCTGCGCCTGGGTGAGACCCAGGTGCGCCGCGCCGATGTGCGCATCATCGCCGCCACCAACCGCGTACTGCGCGGCTCGGATGGCGAGCGGCTGTTCCGCCGCGACCTGCTCTACCGGCTGAACGAGATCGAGATCCGCTTGCCCGCGCTGCGCGAGCGGATCGAGGACATCGTCCCGCTGGGGCGCCACTTCCTGTCGTTCTACGGCGGCCTCGAAGGCCCGCGGCTCGGGAGCGATGCCGAGAGCCTGCTCGTGAGCTATGCGTGGCCCGGCAACGTGCGCGAGCTCGAGAACGTCATGAAGCGCCTGGCCGCGCTGCACGCCGGGCACCCGGAACTGGGCGTCCCCGATATCCTGCCCATGCTGTCGGAGCCGCCCTCGCGCGCCGAGACCACCGCCGACCGCCGCACGCGCGAACGCGACGAGATCGTCACGGCGTGGCGGCAAGCACACGGCAACAAGAGCCGGCTCGCCGAGTTGGTCGGCGTGAGCCGCAAGACGCTCTACGCTCGCCTCAAGAGGCTCGGCCTCGCGCTCTAGTTCCCCGCCGCACGCACAGTGAACGGGCGGCACCCTCGCGGGTGCCGCCCGTTTGCGTAACATCACGTGTCCGGGGAAGTGTCGGCCCTTGTTACGCGCCTGTCACCCCACATTCGGGTGTCACCTCGCGGGTGACACTCGCGAGCACGTTGTGCGTGAACGCGTTGCCAGAACACGCCCGCGTTTCGCTGTCACCACCGAGGGGTGACACCCTTGCCGCCCGGTGCCCGGTTTTCGCGCGCTCGTCAGGTTGGCTCATGCGCTAAACCGTTGCCGCATCAAGAACTGGTGACGAACGCAAGGAACGGCGGCCGAGCGCTCCGAGATTGGCACGCGCCCTGCTTTACCAAGCCCGCGGATACGGGTTGTGACGCTACTCGAGTCGCAAGCCCAGGTGGTTGGGGATCTCGCGGGGGGAGTGGGATTCCAGTCGTTCGGAAGGGACGCGCGCAGGTCGGGCACCTCCATCGGCGCGCGGCCCTCCGGACCACCACCGAGGCAGTTCCCCGCAGGACGTTCCAGGCAGGGCACGTCGTACCGCAGTCGAAGTAGCAGTGGGCGCGGATGCGCCCAGGGGCTCGTACCCTCGTTCACTCCCCGATGCAGTAGCGCACGCAAGTGCGATCCGGCGTCGGGGCTGTTGGCAGGACAAAGGGGGGATGGACGCACCTACCGTAGCCCGGTAATCGCAGTGAGTAGGATCGCAGCAACGAAACGCACCGTAGTAAAAAAACTGAATACGCCCGGTCAACGAAGCCGTGAGGACTGAGGAGTTCATCCCGGTCGCTCCCAGTTCTCTCGGGAAGAGGCAGTCGGAGTCGAGGTAACTCGACCACCGGCTGCCTTTTCGATTGGTTGTGCGACGAGAATTGTTGCCGGCGGTTGCGGTACGACCCCGGGTGTCGCCCGGATCAAGGTCGCCGGCTGGCTCAGTAGGCGAGTCTGAGCGTGTGCCGACGCTGGTTGCGTATCGTGGCCGTGCGCACCTCACCTCGGTAGTAGCGCTCCCACTCCGGGGGCAGGAGCACGCGGCCCGGGAACCGGCGGCGAGCGAGCAGCTCTTCGACCGGGAGAGGGCGGACCTGCAACCCAGCGCGCATGGCCGGGGTGCCGCCCCCGTGTCGCTCCGAGAACGGTTTCGCCAGATTCTGCCAAGCGAACAGCCATGCGGCGCGCTCGATCACCGACTCGTGCAGCTTCGAGAACGCAATCGTCTCGCGCTTGTGGTTGGCGCTGTTGTGCCGCAGCGATTGGTCCAGGCGGTTGACGGGAAACAGTGGATTGCCCGCGGTTCGCGCCGCGAGACTGCTGGTCCGTTCGTGCCGGATCTGATAACCCCCGAGTTGGCGCAGCGCCCGCGGGTAGTCCTGGTGCTCATCCGAGCGCACGACCAGCGCCTGAGGCTCGGGAGCGGCGAGCCGCAGGGCGATCGCCGTGCCGTTCTCGATGGCGCGCGGGTCGGGTCGACCGTGTCGGGACTCGAGTAGGGCACGCCGCCGCTTCTGATGCGCCGTCATGCGGCCGTGGCGGCGCAGCGGCGAGAACGTGAACGCATAGCAGTAGTGCGACTCGCCGACAGCCAAGTTGAGGTAAAGCGGGTGGTACTGGCTGAAGGCGAACGACTCGAATCCGTCGACAACCACCGGCTCCGTAATGGGCCGGCGCGGCCGGAGCTCCCAGAGGAGCAGCAGCGCATGCCGGCCGAGCCGGGCCGCGAGGCGCATGACGGTCGGCGGGCGACAGCCTTTGTCGCGAGCGATCTGGCGGTAGCCGGAACAGGCGAGCAGCCCATGGGCGACCGGGAGCAGCAGATCGGGACGGCGCAGCCAGTAGGTCGGGCTGAAAGTCTGAGAGCTGAACGTGCTGCCGCAGTGGCCACAGCGGAAACGAGGGATACGCCGGGGCGAAGCCCGGCGCACGTAGTGGCCGTGCCGGCTCCAACGCCAGTCGCGGCTGCAACGGTGGTACGCACAATCGCTCCGCGGGCAGTGCGGGGGAACGAAGGGGTCGCCAGTGCTGGACATGCCTCCCGAGCCCTGCACTGTGCGTGCCGCCCACAATCCTCATTTCACAACCAACAGGAATCAGCATTTCCCATCGCTCCTCCCACACTTTCTCTTGACGTGCACGAGAACAGGCGTAGCATCCTTGCAGTAACTCTCTCTCTCTCCGAAAGCGGATCGTGAGCAGGATGCTCGGGACGCTTTCAACCCCACCGCCCACGGATGGCGCACTCGCGGGGCTTCACAGCCAAGGTCGGCTAGCTCGATCGCATCCGGCGACTGGGGCGATCGTTGCGGACACGAAGTGTCTTCGGATCCCCACAGGGCGCTTGCCTGTACTTGGAGCGCCCACTCAGCGATTGACGCACCGGCTCTCCCCAGCCGGTTGGCGACCGTCGCGCCAGGCGTGCGCCCGCACGCCCCGACGCCGGCCCTGCCTTCCGCACGCGTCTCGCCCGGCCCGACCCGTCGCGAGTTCCACCACGCGTCAGGCCTGACGTTCGAGCCGGCCGCCCACGCCGTCGCGCTCGCTTCGCGCCTCCAGCGCCCTCTCGGTTTCAGTCCCGTCCCGCACGGTCTCCGACGCGCGCACGCCACTCGGCGAGCGCTGGAGTGCCGTGTGTTCCATGTCCGATCGCGGAAAGCCGGACGAGTCGGGGAGTTCCGACTCGCACCGGTCCGACGCGTTTCGTAGCGACCCCCCCGGGGAGGTTCCAAGCCATGCTCCGTTCCATCATCCAATCGAGTCTCAGGGCCCGCTACGTCGTCATCGTCCTCGCGGCGGCGCTCGTGGTCGTCGGGCTCTCGCGGCTCAAGGACATGCCGCTCGATGTCCTGCCTGAGTTTGCTCTGCCGTATGTGGAGATCCAGACCGAGGCGCTCGGGCTCTCTGCAGAAGAAGTGGAGCAGCTGATCACGCTGGGCATGGAGCAGGATCTCCTCAACGGCCTCCCGTGGGTGCAGACGATCCGGTCGGAATCGCTGCCTGGGCTGTCGTCCATCGTCATCGTCTTCAAGCGCGGCACGGACCTCATGAAGGCGCGCCAGTTGGTCGCCGAGCGACTGTCCCAGGCGTACGTGCTGCCGCATGTCTCCAAGCCACCGACGATCATCCAGCCGCGCTCGGCGACGAGCCGCGTCATGATCGTGGGCCTCTCCTCCAAGACGCTGACGCCCATCCAGATGTCGGTGCTGGCTCGCTGGACGATCGTTCCGCGGCTCAAGGGCGTGCAGGGCGTGGCGAACGTCGCGGTCTGGGGCCAGCGCGACCGGCAGCTGCAGGTCCAGGTCGACCCTAAGAAGCTCCAGGATCACAAGATCTCGCTGCTCCAGGTGCTGGAGACCACGGGCAATGCCCTGTGGTGGTCCACGCTGTCGTTCGTGGAGGCTTCCACGCCCGGCGCCGGTGGATTCATCGACACGCACAACCAGCGCCTCGGCATCCGGCACATCTTCCCGATCGCCTCACCGGAAGAGTTGGCCAGGGTCCCCATCGAGGATTCGGGCGTGCGGCTCGGGGACGTTGCCCATGTCGTGGAGGACCATCAGCCGCTCATCGGCAATGCGCTCACGCATGACGGTGCCGGGCTGCTGATGGTGGTGGAGAAGTTCCCCGGCATGAACACGCTCGACGTGACGGAAGATGTCGAAGCGGCGCTGAACGAATTGCTCCCTGGATTGGAGGGTGTGGAAGTCAATCCCCACGTCTATCGTCCGGCGGACTTCATCGAGGCGGCCATCCGCAACCTCCGGATGGCGGTGCTGCTCGGGCTCGGACTCCTGCTGCTGCTGGTCGGGTTCTTCGCCAACTGGCGCACGACGCTCATCTGCTTCCTGTCCATCCCGCTTTCACTGATCGCGGCCGCCATGGTGCTGCAGTGGACCGGCGCTTCGATCAATGCCGTGGTGCTCACCGGGTTCGCGATCGCCATCGGGGTCATCGCCTACGATGCCATCGTGGACGTGGACCGCGTGGCACGGCGGATGCGCCAGGCCGACACCGGACCTGGCTCGGCGAACGCACCGCGCGCGATCCTCGAGGCCCTGCTCGAGCCGCGCAGGACCCTGCTGTACGGCACGGTGATCCTGTTGCTCGCCGGGGCACCCCTTTACGGCATGGCGGGTCCGAGTGCGCCGTTCTTCCAGGCGCTGGCGCTCTCCTACGCGCTTGCGGTGCTGGCGTCCATGGTCGTCGCCTGGACGGTCACGCCCGCGCTTTGCTACCTGCTGCTCGCCAATGCACCGGCCGACACGGGTCCGTCCGCGCTCGTCCGCGGGCTGGGGCGCGCGCATTCGGACCTGGTCGCGCGTCTGGTCTCGAACGGGCGGGCCATGCTCGCGGTCGGCGCACTCATGGCGGTCGCCACGCTCGCGCTGCTGCCGGGGCTGCGAGGCGGCGTGTTGCCGGCGTTCCATGAACGCAATCTCGTGATCCGGTTGGGGGCCAAGACCGGGACGTCGCAGCCGGAGATGACGCGCATCTCCGGGCGCGTGCGCCTGGAGCTCATGGCCATCACTGGCGTCCAGGAGGTCAGCGCGCACATCGGTCGCGCGATCCTGGGCGACGAACCCGTGGACGTTCACTCTGCGGAGCTGTGGGTGACCATCGACCCGCATGCGAACTTCGGGAAGACGGCTTCGGCCGTCCAGCGCGTGATCGACGGCTATCCGGGCATCAGTCACCGGGTGGAGTCCTATCTCGGGCAGGTGAGCGAGGACGTCAACGCCACGGCGGAAGACCGGGTCGTCACGCGCGTGTATGGCGAGACGGAAGCCGGGCTACGCGAGCGGGCCGAGCAGGTTCGCCAGGCGATTGCCGACGTCCCGGGCATCGAGAAGGCGCGCATCCACACGCCGCTCCAAGAGGCGGCGATCGAGACGAACGTGAACGTCGAAGCCGCGCAGCGTCACGGGCTCAAGCCCGGCGACGTGCGGAGGGCTGCCGCCACGCTCATGAACGGCATCGTCGTCGGCAACCTCTACGAGGAGCAGAAGATCTTCGAGGTCGTGGTGTGGAGCACGCCCGAGACGCGGACGAGCCTGAGCAGCGTCCAGGACCTCTTCATCGACAAGCCGGGCGGCGGTCAGGTGCGGCTCGGCGATGTCGCGAATGTCCACATCGTCGCCGCTTCGAGCATCATCAAGCACGATGCCGTCAAGCGCTACATCGACGTCTCCGCGGACGTGGAGGGCCGCTCGCTCGCGGCCGTGGCCACCGACATCTCGCATCGCGTCGCCAAGCTCAAGTTCCCGCTCGAGTACCACGCCGAGGTCATGGGTGACTTCGCGCAGTGGGATGCCGCCCGTGAACGGCTGCTCACGTTCGCGATCGCGGCCGCGATCGGCATCTTCATCCTGTTCCAGGCCGCATTCGCGAGCTGGCGCCTGGCCGCGCTCGCGTTCCTGAGCCTGCCGGTGGCGCTGCTGGGTGGCGTCCTCGCGACGTACCTCACCGGCGGCGTGCTGGGTGTGAGCGCGATGGCGGGCCTGCTCGGCGTGTTCGCGCTCGCCGCCTTCAACAAGCTCGTGCTGATCGGGCGGTACCAGCAGCTCGAGCGCCGCTCGAGCGTGAAGCTGGGTCCCGAGCTCGCCCAACAGGGCGCGGCCGAGTGCCTGCCGCCGATGCTGCTGGCCACGTTCGCGTCGGTCGCCACCGTCGCGCCGGCGCTGTTCATGGGCGCGCTCCCGGGTCTCGAGGTCGTCCAGCCCATGGCGATCGTCATGCTCGGCGGACTCGTCACCTGCACGCTGCTCGACCTGTTCATGTTCCCAGCGATGTTCCTCGCCCTCGGCGTCAGTTCGGCGCACGAGCCTGACCCCTTCTTCGAATCCGGCACCGACCGGGGCTTCGATATGGACGCGAGACCCTCGGGCGCGGCGGGCCAATGATCACGTTCTCGGAGTCCTCGAGCTCCCCCCAGGAGGCCATCATGAAGCGATCCATTCGATGGATGTCGATCATCCTGCTGCTGTTCGCCTGCCTTCCCCTCACGGGCTGCGGCCACGCCACCGAGGCGTCCGCTGCCGAGGAGGAGGGACCGGCCAAGGTCGAACACCTGGACGGCGCGGAGCCGACCCGGGTGACGCTGACCGAGGAGGCGTCCAAGCGCCTCGACATCCAGACGGACAAGGTAGGCGAGCAGCAGATCGGAGGCGCGAACCGCCGGACGATCCCGTACGCGTCGATCCTCTATGACACCGAAGGCAACACGTGGGTGTACACGAACACCGAGCCGCTGACGTTCATGCGCCATCGCATCGTCGTGGACTTCATCGACGGCGAGGTGGCGGTACTCGTGGACGGTCCTCCGGCGGGCACTGCTGTGGTCGTGGTTGGGGCGCAGGAGCTGTACGGCTCCGAGCTCGAGTTCGAGGAAGAGTGATCCCTAGAGGAGTCACCCAGCCATGATCCGGTCCATCGTCCGAGCGAGCCTGCGCTTCCGGTTCGTCGTGCTCCTGCTGGCAGCAGCGTTGTTATTCTTCGGCATCCGCCAACTCCCGGGGATGGCCGTGGATGTATTCCCCGAGTTCGCGCCCATGCGCGCCGAGATCCAGACCATCTGTCTCGGCCTCTCTGCACAGGAGGTCGAGGCACTGGTCACGGTGCCGCTGGAGCAGGAACTCAACGGCGTGCAGGGCCTGGAACTCATGCGTTCCAAGTCGGTCGGGGACCTGTCCTCGATCGAGCTGCTGTTCAAGCAGGGCACTGACATCCTCCGAGCCCGTCAGCTCGTGCAGGAGCGCATGTCGAATGTCATGCCGAACCTGCCGACCTGGGCCGCGCCGCCCGTCCTGATGCCGCCGGTGTCGGTGACCGGCCGGTTCATGAAGATCGGACTGTCGTCCAAGAGCATGCCGCTCACCGACATGTCCATGACCGCATACTGGACCATCCGTGCGCGGCTGCTGCGCGTGCCCGGCGTGGCGAACGTGGCGATCTGGGGCGAGCGGATCAAGATGCCGCAGGTGCGCGTGGACCCCGAGCGCATGCAGAAATACGGCGTGTCGCTCGACGAAGTGATGGAGCACACCGCGGACGCACTCGACGTCGGGATCCTGTTCTACTCCAAGGGCGCCTTGATCGGCACCGGTGGCTTCATCGACACGCCGAACCAGCGCCTGGGCGGACGCATCGTGTCCCCGCTGGTGACCCCCGACGACCTGGCCCGGATGCCCATCGGCCAGAAGCACAAGCCGGACGGCAGCCCGGTGATCTTGAGCGACGTGGCCGATGTGGTCGAGGACACGTGGCCGCTGTTCGGGGACGCCGTGATCAACGACGGTCCCGGGCTGATGCTCGTCGTGTACAAGTACCCGTGGGCGAACACGCTGGAAGCCACGCATGGCGTCGAGACGGCGCTGGCCGAGCTGGCGCCGGGACTGCCCGACCTCCAGATCGATTCTTCGATCTTCCGGCCGGCCGACTTCATCCAGCTCGCGTTCGACAACCTCACGCGCGCGCTGCTGCTCGGCTGCCTGCTGGTCATGCTGGTGCTCGCCGCGTTCCTGTTCGAGTGGCGCACGGCGCTGATCAGCCTGGTGGCGATTCCGCTGTCGCTCGTGGCCGGCACCATGGTGCTGATCGGGCGGGGTGCGACACTCAACACGATGATCCTGGCAGGATTCGTCATCGCCATCGGCGTGGTCGTGGACGACGCGATCATCGATGTCGAGAACATCGTGCGACGATTGCGACAGCATCGCGCTGCCGGCAGCACACGCTCGACGGCTGTCATCGTGCTCGAGGCCTCGCTCGAGGTCCGGCAGGCCATCATCCACGCCACGCTGATCGATGCTGTCGTGCTGCTCCCCGTGTTCTTCATGGGCGGCGTGTCGGGCGCGTTCTTCCAGCCGATGGCGGTCTCGTACGGGCTCGCGGTGCTGGCCTCGATGGGCGTCGCACTCACCATCACCCCTGTCCTGTGCCTGCTGATGCTGCGCAATGCGCCGCTCCGCACGCATGAGCCGCCGCTCATGCGCTGGCTCAAGGGGCTCTACCAACCCGTCCTGAGCGGCATCATCCGCCATCCGAGGCCGGTGTTCCTCGGCACGATGGTCATCATGCTGGGTGGCGTGCTGACCCTGCCGCTGCTCGGCGAGTCCCTTTTCCCCGAGTTCAAGGAGCGGGACTTCCTCATGCACTGGATCACCAAGCCGGGCACTTCCGTGGGCGAGCAACGGCGCATGTCCATGCAGGCGAGCCGCGAACTCCGAGCGATCCCCGGCGTGCGGAACTTCGGGTCGCACATCGGCCAGGCGCTGCTCGCCGATGAAGTGAACGGTGTGAACTTCGCCGAGAACTGGATCAGCGTCGATCCCAAGGTGGACTACGACGAGACGGTCGAAGCCATCGAGGCCACCGTGACCGGCTATCCCGGCATGTTCCACAATGTCGAGACCTACTTGAACGAGAGCATCGACGAGGTGATCACGGGGTCCAAGGAGACGTTCGACGTCCGCGTCTACGGCCAGGACCTCCATACGATCCACGCGCTCGCCGAGCAGGTGAAGGACAGCCTCAACACGATTCCGGGCATCGAGGCGCTCCACATCCAGCTCCAGTCGGAGGTGCCGGAGATCCAGGTCAAAGTCGATCTCGCCAAGGCGGAGCACTACGGCGTCAAACCAGGAGACGTGCGCCGCGCGTCGGCGGCCATGATGGCGGGCGAGGAAGTCGGCGACCTGTTCCGGGACGGGAAGGCGTACGACGTCAACGTCTGGAGCACGCCGCGCACGCGCCAGGACGTCGGGATGTTCCGCAAACTGCCGCTCGACACGCCGAATCACGGTCACGTGGCGCTGGGCGAGGTGGCGGACGTCCGGATCGCTCCTGCGCAGAGCGTCATCTACCGCGAGAACGCCTCGCGCCGGATCGACATCGGCGGCGATGTGGCCAGCAAGAACCTCGGCACCGTCATGCGTGAGGTCGAACGGCGAGTCGGCGAAATCCGCTTCCCGGTGGGATATCACGCCGTGGTCATCGGTGAGTACGCGGAACGCCAGGCTGCGCAGAACCGGCTGGTGACGTTCGCGATCGCAGCGGCGATCGGTGTGTTCCTGATCCTGCTGGGCTCGTTCGGCAACTTGCGACTCGGCGTGCTCGGGTTCCTCACGCTGCCTTCGGCACTGGTCGGCGGGCTGATCGGCGCCTACTTCACGGGCGGAGTGATCTCGCTGGGTTCGATGGTCGGGTTCCTCACCGTGTTCGGCATCGCCGCGCGCAACGGCATCCTGCTCATCAACCATTACCAGCACCTGCAACAGCACGAGAACGAGCCGTTCGGTCCCGGGCTCGTGTTGCGCGGTGCGATGGAGCGGCTGTCACCCATCCTCATGACCGCGGCCGCGACCGCGCTGGCGCTCGTGCCGCTGATCGCGGCGGGATCCATCCCGGGCCACGAGATCGAACACCCGATGGCGGTCGTGATCCTGTGCGGGCTCATCACGTCGACGCTGCTGAACCTGTTCGTGGTGCCGTCGATCTACCTGCGCTTCGGTTCGCACAACCAGGCGGAGCGCCGCGCCGCGGCCGTGTAGTCGAGGCGGGCGCCTCGGGACCGCCAGGTCCCGGGCGCCCGCGCTCATGCGAGTGCGTGCGGGCCGCCGGGTTCTCTCGCCGCGGAGAATCCTGTCTCGCGGCCGCGCGGTTCGCCTCGCCGCCGACCGGATTTCGGCCTCGACCGGTGCGTTCCTGACCGAGGACGGTCTCGAGCTGGCGGGCCATCCGCTGCCCCTGAACGAACCTGCGCGGAATGACAGACCCGGAACGCTTTCGGCAGCGCGGGTTTGTAGTGTCGTTGACAGTGCCTTGAGAAGCGCTCCAAGCGGCAGAGCAACGCCGCCTCCCTCCGCTCGCTGGCTCGGCACGAGAATGGCTAGTTCCGCTGGCCTCGGGAACCTGCCGCGAAATAGTGCGCCGACTCGCTGAAGCGCGGGTATCTCCAGTTGGATGGGCCCCGATCCGACAGATCCGGCGACAGCTGTGCTGGCGCCACACGGGTAGCCAAGGAGGGAAGCGATGAACGACGTCCTCGATTTTCTCGGGATCGTTCGGAACCTGGCCCAGGTCTATCTCTGGGCGATGTTCTTCGCGGCCGCGGCCCTCTGGGCGGCGGACGTGATCAAGAAGCGCGGCTCCATGCGAATCCACCACACGGAGTCGACGGAACGTAAGGCGGCCTGATCGGTTCCCGCTGCGATCCCCGCTCGCGCGCCGGGCCTGTTCGTGCCCGGCCGCGGCGAGGATCGGACGGCGCGCTCCCGCCATCGCATCGCAGCTGGCCCGCGCGAGGACCGGGCGCGCCCGGCCGCCGCGTCAGCGCGTCGTCGCCTCGGTCGGCCGGCGCTCGATGGTCGCCGTGAGCTCCAGCGGCTTCTTGTCGCGCACCAGGCCCAGTCGAACGCGCGAGCCCGGCCCGTGGTGGTAGAGCAGCCGCTGGAAGTCGTGGACGTTGTTGATGCGCTCGCCTTCCATGCTCTTGAGGATGTCGTTGACGCGGATCCCGAGCTTGGACGCCGGACTGGGATCGAACACGTTGTCGATGAGGATGCCGCCGGGCTTGCCGTCACCGTGTTTCACGCGCATGGCTTCGGTGAGCGCCAGCACGGAGATCCCGAGCCAGGGCGACTCCTTGCTCTCGCGGATGAGCAGGCTCTGGAGGATGGCGTTCGCGATGTTGGAGGGCAGGGCGTAGCCCGAGCCCGGCAGCGGGGCGAGCGGGTCGGCGATCGTGGGGCCGCCGCGGCGTGCACTCACGCCGATCACCTCGCCGTGGAGGTTCACGACCGGCCCGCCCAGCGCCGCGTCGGAGACGGTGACCGAGGTCTGCATGTACGTGGCACTCAGGTCGTCCTGGTAGCACTCGCGCGCCGGCTGGACGGCCACGAATCCCGGCACCAGCGTCTGCTCGCTGCCGTCCGGATCCCCGAACGCGATCGCCCAGTGCCCGGGCTTCGACTTCGTGCTGTCGCCGAAGCGGAGGAACGGTAGCGGGGCCTCGGACTTGATCTTGAGGATGGCCAGATCGAGCGTGGGCTCCAGGGCGACGACGTCGGCGGCGAAC
>Ga0075419_10000596_pt1 | contig 23005 bp, 24 predicted proteins | sample SoiMetdeltSBSDD3_FD_76900 | JGI IMG/M metagenome (GOLD analysis project Ga0075419, IMG submission 76900) | Bulk soil microbial communities from a Populus tree surrounding site in Tennessee, USA - Soil MetaG P. deltoides SBSDD3 | ecosystem: Environmental > Terrestrial > Soil > Tree plantation... | reverse complement strand
TTCTAGGACACCTCTACGCCTGCCGACGGGACTGCCCTTGGTCGCTTCAATTTGACTCTCTTATCCAAATCCGAATAGTCTGTCTGGGCTCAGAATCCATGACTTTGGGAAAGCCGTTCATGCATGGCAGCTGCTTCATTGGGCGGGCGCAGCTATCCGAATCATCAAACGCCCAGGCAAAGGAGGAGACATGAAACGTGTACTCCGAATCGTGGTGGGTCTAGGGATATTGATGTCTCAAGCGTTTTTACCGGTTGTCGGACCGTCCGTCTCACATAGCGCCGACAAGAAACAATGCACGCACGACAACAAACAGTATCCTCCCGGCTCTCAAGTTTGCATTAGTAATCACATCCACGAGTGTGGGTCTGACGGGAAATGGATGGATCTGCGGAGGATATGCTAGTCAGTCATCAAGCCGATTAATGGGATTAGTGCCCGCGGGACATTCTCCCGCGGGCGTTTACTCCTTGATTCTCCCAATCGTCGCGAAAGACTCACTACCAGCGACCCTCGCCTGAGTTGCTAAACACCACATCCATAGCTGACCGGCGCGGCTTGTATCTCTTGTATCTAAAGAGCCGTTTCGGCGATTCTAGTCGCTATGGGACCTGCGGATGAAGAAAACGCCACCGCTTCTGGCTACGACGAATGGGCGACCTCCTATGATGATAGCGATCCTTCTACTTGGCTGGATGAACCCTTCCTGCTCGAGCACCTGAAACCGTATACCAACTGCCGGGTGTTGGACATGGGTTGTGGCACGGGCCGCTACCTCAGACGGCTTCCGCCTTCCGCGTACCGCGTCACCGGCGTCGACCTGTCAAAAAACATGTTGTCCAGAGCACGACAGACTCTCGGTAACCGCAGGGACATTTCGCTTGTGCAAGCTTCTGTGACCTGCCTGCCTTTCCATCCACAAAGCTTCGACCGCATTATGTCCGGTCTCGTCATCGACCACGTAGTCTCGGTCAAGCAGTTCTTTTTGCAGCTCTCACATATGCTGGTTCTTGGAGGCCGGGCCGTGGTAGCCGCCGTGCATCCCGACATACAACGCATTACAGGCTCGGACATCAAGGTACAGGGCGAGGGGAAGAACCTAGTGCAGATCCACGGGCACATTCACGAGGTCCAGCACCTACTCGCAGCGGCCCAGGATGCGGGGCTGACTGTTGCCGCCATGGATGAACCGGCCGTCACATCAGCCATGCTGGAATATCGCCCTGATTGGAACAAGAAACTCGGTTGCCGCGCTCTGCTGCTTCTAGCCCTCATGAAGTGATTGTAGGGGTTCCTGACATTGGCATCCGAGCCGCCGTTCGTACTTCATGCATGATGGTTGAAATACCGGTTGCCGGAGTGGTTCATGTTAGTTGGGAGAAACGTGACTCGGGATGGTGCTAGTTCCTCCAATGGCCGGGTGCCTGATAAAGAAAGGTCATTCTCTACACGCATGCTCGCAGGCATAAAGGAGGTTTCCATGACGATGGAAGGCGTGCCGGTCGGCGGCTTTCGTACGCTGGGAGAAATCGATGGGACGAATGGCCTTCGTTTTCAGGCAAAAGATAGTGCTTTGGCAGTGGCGCTGGAGCTTCTGTCCTCTCATACCTCGGGGGCACCCATCGTCAACGATGCGGGTAACTTCGTCGGCTTTGTAAGCGAATTCGATTTATTGGGAGCGATTGAATCCGGAAAAGACCTGGGTCAAATTACGGCCGACAAGTTGATGAACAAAGATCACTTCGTTGCGGACGAGTCCACCACCATTGCTGATGCGATTGAGCTGATGCGAGAAAAGCATCTGTTGAACATTCCGGTCGTCAAACAAGGGCAGGTCGCGTACTCCGTCACGCGTCATGACCTTTTGAGGGCGAGGATCGGACTTGGGCCCGGAATTGAAACATAGCTCAGGGGCCCTTCTCGCGTCATTCAGGGTCATCGTCAACAGCTTTCAACCCTCCGATTCCCGATCGCTCCACGCCAGGAGCACGCCTTTGCCGGTGTAAGGGCCGGGCCGAATAGTGAGGTATGCTCGGCCTGTCGGACGCTCTAAGTAGGAACCGTATCCTCTCAGGACTTCCTGCCCGCGCGCATAAACCTACCGAAAATGCGCTTTCACCTTGGAGACGTTATTGACGAGCAAACCAGTCCGAGGCGCACGCGACTTAGCGCACTCGAGAAACGCTGACAGCCGTTACCGCTTGTCGCTGGCACGCTTCAGAAAGTCTGCCAGTTCGCTCGCATGAGTTTCCGAATCTGCCAAAATTTCGAGAAGGATCTCCCGCGTGATCAGATCTTTGTCGCCAAGCTCACGAATCAAGGCAGTATAGGCCTCGACTTGCCGGCGTTCGAGCAGCAAGTTTTCGATAACCATTTCGGTGAGCGTCGTGCCTTGTTCGGGATGAATCCCGATTGCCGCAGCCTTTCCCGCCAACTCCTGGAGATCAAAAATTGGAACACCGCCCAGTTGTTGTATGCGTGTTGCCAGCCGGTCGGCGTGAGCCAGTTCCTGTTCGGCATGAGCCTCGAATTCGGCTTTGAGTCCAGGCGAAAGAAGTGATACGGCCATATACCCATGTTGTTTGTATTGTAGATAGCTCGTAATCTCTGTTGACCGTAGCCGGTTCAGTGAACTAACCACGGACTCAGGCTGCGCAAAGTATTGTTTCGTGATAGCGCCCTGCTCGATGGCGTTACGTATTTGCTCGTCGGTGGCGGCGGATTGCTCCATGAGTGATCGATCCATGGTACCCCCTTTGGTGAAAAGACAGCGCTATGCGGCTTTCCTACTATAGAAGTCGTTGGCCGAACCTGGCTTGAACGTCTGTCTGTCAGGTTGATCGGCGAGACCTTTCCTGAATCGGCCACGCTGAGAACCCACTTGATGCTCGCCTCGCCTGGCCTCGACGGATAGCCTCATGGCCCTCACCTTTTTCGATTTGTTGCGGCCGGCTTTCTTTTTGCGTTGTTTATGATTCGGCATGGTACCCTCCTCGACTGTAGACTTAGCTCAGCAAGCGTTGACCTGCACCTGGTGAATCCTCTTGCCTGTACGTAGCCTCAAGATCGCCTTGTTGGCTAGGGCATCGCCGAGGCTTTGGGAGTTTCGAAACTTGTTATGCTCTTCGTTCCATGGCACTACGACTATACGGTTTCTCCAGAAACCCTGACCCGGATCCTCCGCCACCGCCTACACCGGGTCCTGATCCGTTTCCACCTCCCCAGCCGCCTCTGCCCGATCCTCAGCCTCCCAGTCCGCCGGGACGGCCGCCCATACCGCAACTCCGTGGATCATCCAGCCGAAAGGAGGACCACATGCACGCGTTTCCCATCATCGGGCTCAGCATCGTTATGGTGGTGTTCACCGCCGTCTCCTCTTTCGCGAATCCGAGTATGCTGCCGAAGCATGAAGGCTACCCCATGGGGAAAGCGACCGATCCAGTTACGGGAAAGTCTCTCGGTAATGATCCTGGCCAGAAGAACGCAACAGGAGCAAAAGCACTCGAACAAGCGGCCATGGCAGACGATCAGCACTCCAAGCAGAATCTGTCCCGCAATACCAATGACGAGCGGGTGTTGGAAAAACCAGGAGCTGGCATCCTGCCCAAAGTGCAGGGACCACAGATCAAAATCGAACCGCCGGTGAAAGAGGCGACGAAGGCAGCCGCAGAGCCGAAAGACTAACGGGCTAAGCGCCAGGCGAGAGTCGAAGCGCCGCCCGGATCTGATGAACGAGCGCCTCGGGACTGTCGGACGCATCCAGGACCAAGGCCGCGTGGGAGGTTGGCTCTTCGAGAGCCGCCATCTGACTTTCGAGAAGTTCGGCTCCCGCGAAGTGACCGGTTCTTTCCACAAGGCGGGGGCCCAATAGGGACCGAGGGGCCTTCAAATACACGAGTCTGACTTTGTCCTCAAATCCCGCAAGGACGATTCTGCGGTGGGATTGTTTGACGAGCGACGAAGCAAGAACGATATTCTCATTCTTGATGACCCACTCGGTAAGCGCTGACCGGAGCCCCTGAAGCCAAGGTTGCCGATCTTCATCAGTCAGCGCCACACCCTGCGCCATTTTCGCGATATTTTCACTAGGGTGAAAGTCATCGGCATCATAGAAGTCCCAATGTAAGGCCTGCGAAAGCCGCCGGCCTACCGTGGTTTTTCCGGCACCCGCGGCTCCCATTAAGACAATCACCATGCATCACCAACATGCGACTCTGCATGTTTGTGGCCAATGATCCCCCACATGCTGTAGGATGAGCCTATGCAGGGTCGCCCGCGATTCCTCTTCATCGGTTCATTGATCATTTTGTCAGTCGTGTTCATGTCCTCCGGGCACTCCCAAACACTCCCCAGTAATGCACTCCCTCAGAGTCCTTCCCTTCAAAACCCATTTATTCAATCGCCTGTCACAATTTCACCGATTCAACCGTCTTCAGCACCAACCAGTGGTCTGCCCGCCAATGTGGTCACACCGGCAACCACCAACCAGCTATCATCTGGGGGAGCCGCTTCGTCCGGCGGTGCCGGGCGCGGCCTTCCCGGGATGCCCGGGGGTCCTCCGTTGAATGGCACCCTCGGTGCCAGAGATCCCAACAGCCAATACATGAGGCCCCCTACCGTCGGACCGCTGTTCTGTGACCCCGCGATCAATCTGCCTTGCTGACGCTCGCCGCTCACACTGTTTGGACCTAGCAGAGCGGGCTGCTCTGGTTACTTGCTGCCCTTCGCTAAAGAGCGGTTCCAGTTTGGTGGTAGAAAAAGGAGCGTGGATCTGAAGAGGCGTTCGATGACTACAAGACAGAGATCCGCTTCGCTCATGGAGATGAGCGAAGCGGATGCCGCCTGTCTTGTTATGGGAAGTTTGTGATGCCAATTCCCTGCGCGCCGTTCCCTGTTGCCGTTGTCGTGCGTGCCCCGAGTGTCCCATCCGCATTTAAAATGTATCGAGACGTCACGTCGGCAACATTGTCGGATGTGTAGAGCCATTTTTGGTTCGGGTGAACAGTAACGAAGTTGGGATCGGTACCGGTCGCCGGCGATGGCGTCTGAATGTCCGTAAGGGCCCCGCTGTTGGGATCCACCCGGAACACTGTGACCGTGCTTGTGTTGAGATTGGCCGCATAGAGGAATTGGCCGTTAGGATGCATCGCAAGCGAATGCGGCGCATTTCCGGTCGCGAACGTGCTCGTCGGCGTGATTCTCGTCAAGGCGCCATTGGCCCCGATGTTAAAGACTTCGACTGAGTTAAAATACGAAACATATGCGAACTTGGTTGCCGGGTCCACCGCCACGGCAGCCGCGCCGTTTAGGCCTGATACTGAACCGACTGACGTCAAGGCCCCGGTTGAGGTATTTCGACTGAAAGCATGCACGTCGCCTGACCCCTCGCTGGCCACATAGACAAACTGGTTATTTGGTGAAACGACAACGTTGTGAGCATGGTTCCCCACAGGGAAACTTTGGCCGGCGATAAAGGTCAAAAGACCTGTTGTCTGATCGACGCTGTAAGCCCGGAGCGTACTAGGCGCAGCATGACCCGACACGACGTACAAAAACTGCCGTGTGGTATCCAGCGCAGACCAATGAGGTTGATTCTCACTGGGATCGGATCCGGTTACCGGACTTCCGTTGATCGCGGGCACCATTGGAACCATACTACCGTCGGCGTTAAGGCGATAGCCGGACACGAACGGCGACTCGTGGTTTGAGACATACACGAACTTGCCTTGTGGGTCGACGTTCACATGATGCGGAACAAGTCCAGTGGACAGTGTGTTGATCAGAGGCGCCAAGTTCCCATCGGCATCGAAGCCATACGCTCGAATCTCGCTGTCGCTTGCATTGATCACATAAGCAAACTGGTTGGCAGTGCTAGGTCCTCCGCCGCCGGGAGGTGGTGTTCCGCCACCACCACCGCCGTTGTCGTCTCCACTGCTGCACGCTGAAAAGTACCCCAATGGCGCGATCGCCAGCATCGCCACAAGCGACATGGCTCGTAAGCGAGAACGGTGTGATGTCAAAACGGTGGCGCTCATGATGACAGTCTCCTTTCATTAAATCCCCACGGCTCCGCACGCGGAGCGCCCACCCGTGGGTGAATATCATCAGCGCAGCGCATCCGACTTTACGCTTCACTGAAAGACAGGCGCGTTGCCGTGCTTCAGCAAGATTCGCACCGGACGCGATGAGGGGATAACCTAGAGCTTTTCAAGGGGTGCTGCCAGAGCGAGACGGGAAAGTTCGGACAATCTGTCCTGTAACCTCATTCAAAAAGACAGATTGTCCAAAATGACAGTTTCTTGGCGGGGGATCACCCTTGCTAAGACCTGGAGAGAGGCCGTGCTGGAAAAGAGAAGAATTTTGGGTTGAGTAGTGACAGGAATTCCAATCGGCTCGCCTGATTCGCATCGTCTCTGATTACTTAGTGACGAGCATCGAAATCAACCACCCGATTACTCGACATTCCATGAAGAGGCAACAGCCAGATCTCGCGCCCAAGGCGGCCTGGGAAGAGCGCACCAGGAAAGAATCGTCCTTCGACGATGGTATGACCTCAAGCGGCGGTGAGCCCGACTTTGTTGTCCGCACTACCCTAGCGCTGTGGACTGAAACTGCCCTTCCTCCGGGGTTTACAACACAGGAATGGGCCTGACCGAGCGTATTGGCGAAGCGCGAGGTCACCAACAGCAAGGTGGAGATTTTTGATTGTTTCTGCCTACATTGAATCGTTGCCGTACTCGGCAAACCCCTAGATTACTCCCCTCGTACATACCCTTGAGAGGACAGTGACGATCCAGGTACACTTCTTTCATACACCACCTAGGCACTAGCGTCTCCCACACTTTATTCGAGGGTACACCCTATGTCAGACACATATCGGATACTCCTAGCTGATGACCATGTCCTGGTGGCAGAAGGCATTCAGAAGCTGCTCGAACCGGAATACGAGCTCGTCGGCATCGTCGCCGACGGGCGCTCACTCGTAACGGCGGCAGCGAAACTTCAACCGGACATTGTTGTGGTGGATATCTCCCTCCCGCTCTTGAACGGCCTCGATGCATCCCAACAACTCAAGAAAAATAATCCAAATCTGAAGATCATTGTGCTAACCATGCATTCTGAGCCGAACTTCGTGACGCAAGCCTTCCGCGTCGGAGTATCCGGTTATGTCTTGAAGCAATCGGTCGGCTCTGAACTGGTGCAGGCGATCCGTGAAGTGGTCAAGGGGCGTACGTTCGTGTCTCCCATGGTCGCGCAAAGTCTTGTTGACCAGGCTGTGAATCCCTCTCCAACTGGCGCTCCGGGAGAAGTGAAGGTAGGATTTGCCCAAACGCTAAGCGCGCGCCAACGGGAAGTGCTTCAGCTGGTAGCGGAGGGCAAGGCGACCAAAGAGATTGCTTCTATCCTCAACGTGTCGGTAAAAACCGTCGAATTTCACAAAACGCGAATAATGAAGGAATTGCGCCTGCGGACGGCGGCCGAACTGACGAAGTATGCGATCGCGGCAGGTTTAACTTCGATACACTAATACACTGGATGTGAGCCGGAGTTGAAATTGATGCTGAAGTCGGAAAGATAGGGTTTTAGAACTGCAGGGTGGTGATCCCCTGAGCCAGGGCAAACTTGATCAGATCCGAAGTGGTATGAACGCCGAGTTTTCTCGTAATGTTAGCCTTGTGAAATTCCACGGTCTTCATAGAAATATTCAGTTGTTGTGCAATGTGTCTGGTCGACCGCCCTTCCGCCAGTAGCACCAAGATTTCCCGTTGACGACCAGTCAAATCACTAGAGTACCCTTCTGGTCTAAACCATTCGTGTTCGACCGCCTCCCGAACTTCAGGATCAATCTTCTTAGAAAGAAAGCGCTTGTTCGCCAGCACACTCTCGATGGCTGCATGCAGCTCATCGGACGCGGACTGCTTCAGGACGTACCCGCTGGCGCCGGCCCGGAAGGCCTCGCTGATCGATATCGCTTCCGTTAACATGGTCACCAGGATGATCTTTACCGAGGGAAGCAGTTTTTTCAGCTGCTTCGTCGCAGCGAACCCGCTGAGTCCGGGCATACAAGCATCCAACAAAATGACATCCGGACGGTGTTCCAGGGCACGGCTGATGATTTCCCCGGAATCCTGAACCATGCCGACTATATTGAAAGTAGGATCAAGGAGCTGTCGGATACTCTCGAGAACGAGGGGATGATCATCGACCAGGAGCACTTTGGCGGTATGGGTGTGCAACGACATTCTGTCCTTCCCGTTTATTAGCCGAAATTCCCCCGCCCCCTATCATGGTACAAATCAACCTCGCGGTTCAAGCAAATAAACCGTTGATTTTTTTTACCGCAACTGGGGAAAAGGGTGAACTGGGCCATCCCCTAGCGCTAAGCGAGAAACCCTAGGGGTGCTCCGAGTGTGCCCAAGTCGTTCTCGGCTTTAGGTTATTTAAAGATCTGTCTGTCAGATATCCGCGGCTGGGAGCGTCCCCTCTACGCCGCTCCGCCGTCCATAAGCAAGATTTCGCCGATTGGCAAGTCAATTGATCGAACCGGTGCCGCCTGGCACAACACACACTACGGCACCGCCGCAGAGTAAGGTAGGCTGAGTCAGTGCGTCCCACCTTTCGCCGAATTCCACATCCCATTCATCCAAAGAACACTCGAAAAGAACACTCGAAACCGTTGCCATAAGGAGGATGCCATGCAAGAGCAGCAATTCGTGCTCGATGTCAAGACCATTCGTGACAGGGCGCGCCGCCAAATTGAGAACGGCGCCATGACGCCAGGCTATAAAGCCAAAGCACCCGTTGTGCTCCGACTGCTCAACGATGCGCTCGCGACGGAAATTGTCTGTACGCTTCGATACAAGCGCCACTATTTTATGGCGAAAGGTCTCAGTTCAGAAAGCGTCAAAAGTGAATTTCTTGAGCATGCCGAAGAGGAACAAGCCCATGCGGATGCCATCGCCGAGCGGATCGTACAGCTTGGCGGCGAGCCGAATCTGTCCCCCGAAGGCCTCCTGGATCGTAGTCACTCGCAATACGCCGAGGGCACATCGTTGGAGGACATGATAAAAGAAGATCTGGTTGCCGAACGGATTGCGATCGACAGTTATCGCCAGATGATCGATTATATAGGCGACGATGATCCCACCACGCGCCGGCTTCTGGAAGAAGTGACTGCCAAGGAAGAAGAACATGCGGAGGACCTCGCCAGTCTACTTGCAAAATAATCAGCTCACCACATTGACAATGCAGAAGAGTGGGTGTCGATCCTTCACCTAATCTGCCGCACTAACCTGTCAGAGAGGAGTCGCTATGCCGCGTGTCACTACTCGTCCCGGTCATCCCTATCCATTGGGGGCGACATGGGACGGTGAAGGTGTCAACTTCGCCCTGTTCTCGGAGAACGCCACGGGAGTAGAGCTCTGTTTGTTTGACCGCCCGGATCAGGAAAAAGAAACTCATAACATCCGGATAGAGGAGCGGACCAATCAGATATGGCATGTATTCCTTCCTGAAGTCCGACCTGGGCAACTTTACGGCTATCGGGTCAATGGTCCTTACGAACCGCAAGCCGGCCACCGGTTTAATGCGAACAAGTTGTTGATCGATCCCTATGCCAAAGCCTTGCATGGGTCACTACGATGGTCTGATTCGATGTTTGGCTACAGCATCGGAGACCCGGATGCCGACCTCTCCTTCGACGTTCGAAACAATGCGTCGCTGGTGCCGAAGTCAGTGGTGATTGAACAGGCGTTCACCTGGGGAGACGATAGGCCTCTGCGACGCCCATGGAGCGAGACGATCATTTATGAAATGCATGTGCGGGGATTCACGGTCAAACATCCGCTGATCCATGATGCACTCCGCGGCACCTATGCCGGTTTGGCGACTCGTCCGGTGATCGAATATCTCCAACGGCTCGGAGTGACCGCCATTGAACTGCTCCCTGTGCATGCATTTGTTGCGGACAAGCATTTAATTGACAAGGGCTTGACCAACTACTGGGGCTACAACACCATCGGCTTCTTTGCCCCGGAGTTGCGCTATGCAGCCCATCCGGAACATGCCGTCAATCAATTCAAAACTATGGTCAAGACGTTACACAGCGCGGGAATCGAAGTGATTCTTGATGTGGTGTACAACCATACCGCCGAAGGGAACCACCTGGGGCCCACCCTGTCGTTTCGAGGCATTGATAACGCGGCCTATTATCGTCTCGTGCCGGATCAACCGCGCTACTACGTCGACTACACGGGCACAGGCAACACGCTCAACGTTCGTCATCAGCGCACACTGCAGGTCATCATGGACAGTTTGCGGTACTGGGCGCTGGAGATGCACGTCGACGGATTTCGCTTCGATCTGGCTTCCGCTCTCGCCCGTGAGCTACATGATGTTGACCGCCTCGGCGGCTTCCTGGACATCATTCAACAAGACCCTGTTCTCTCGCAGCTCAAGCTGATCGCCGAACCGTGGGACATTGGTGAAGGCGGATACCAGGTGGGAAATTTCCCAGCCGGTTGGGCAGAATGGAATGGCAAATACCGAGACACCATCCGGCGGTATTGGAAAGGTGACGGTGGTCAAGCGAGCGAGTTGGCCTATCGCCTGTCAGGCAGCAGCGACCTCTATGAAGGCAGCGGACGGCGTCCATTCGCGAGCATCAACTTTGTGGTCGCCCATGATGGCTTCACATTGCGTGACCTGGTGTCATACGATCAGAAGCACAATGAAGCGAATAGGGAAGATAACAAGGATGGGTCGGACGATAACCAGAGCTGGAACTGCGGGGTCGAGGGTCCGACGGACGATCCAGCCATCCGTGAATTAAGGGCGAGACAACAGCGAAACATGCTCGCCACTTTACTGCTCTCGCAAGGCGTTCCCATGATCTGCGGGGGCGATGAGATCGGCCGAACCCAAAATGGAAATAATAACGCCTACTGCCAGGACAACGAAGTAAGCTGGTTTAACTGGGACATCTCGAGCGAAGAGCAGGCGCTCTTCACCTTTACCAGCGGATTGATCATGTTGCGAGCGGCGCATCCTGTCTTCAGGCGCCGACAATTTTTTCAGGGGCGTAGTATTTACGGCGCAGATATCAAGGACCTATCCTGGTTCCGGCCTGATGGCGAGGAAATGACGGAAGAGGATTGGAAACAAGGTTACGTCCGCTGCCTCGGCGTCAGACTTGCTGGAGACAGGATCGAGGAAAAGGACCATCTGGGAAATCCCATTTTCGACGATACGTTTCTTTTGTTGATCAACGCACATCACGAACCCATTCGATTCACCTTGCCGCCACACCCCATCAATCTGCAATGGCAGCTGGTGCTCGACTCGGTCCAGGAGGTCATACCTGCTCATGCGCCATTGATCTCTGAAGGAAAACATTACGATCTCAAAGGTCGCTCCCTAGCTCTGTTGCAGATGGAGACTGCCGTGCCCATCCGTCCACCGATGAGGGGATCTCCCAGTGCCGGGACATTATAAGCCCGGCGTAAGCTGGTGAGAACCGGAGGACGACATGAGGCGAACCGTGCGCGCTTGGGTCTTAGCCGTCGCGTGTGGAACGGCGGGTGCGGTCGTGCCCGGGCTCGCACAGCCAGCGGCTGAGAAACCAAGCGACGTCCAGCTGCAGTCGGCCATTGTGCGGGCAATGCAAACCAGCCCCCTGACCGCCGGGAGTCTCATCGTCGTGCACGTGAACCAAGGCGAAGTAACCCTCGAAGGATCCGCCGTCACTCCGCTTGCGCAACGGGAGGCGACACGGCTGGCGGAAACGGTCGTCGGTGTGAAAGGGATCCGCAATCGCCTGAGCGTCGTGAACACGCAAACTGCCGAAGTTCAAGCCGAGCAGAAATAACAAACATTGTCTGATCGCTACGCATTCATTCCTTGGGCATGTTTCCAGGAAACCCCAGGGAATCGACCAGCGTCACGGGAAATCCGCTCAGGCTACAGTATTCAAGGAGTGGCAATGAAACGCCCACGCGGGTAAAGAAAGGAGAAACTGATGAACGCGGATATTTTCAAAGGCAAATGGGGGCAATTCAAAGGTGAGCTGAAAAGTCAATGGGGCAAGTTTACGGATGATGACTTGACGCAGATCGAAGGTAACTATGACAAGTTCTTAGGTAAAGTCCAAGAACGTTACGGCGCCCAAAAGGACGATATCTCAGGTTGGGCGGATAAATGGTTTCAGGGCAACAAACCCGAGCAGGTTGAACGCGAGCCTGTCAGGTAACTCGTCTGAAGAGAGGTCACTATGTTAAGAATTGTGATTTCCAGTTTCATGGTCGGAGTGCTTGCGGCCGGCCCGGCTTGGGCTCTTTTCGAATCCAATAAGGAGCTCGTGGCGGGTGCCAAGATTCCTCTGGAGGAAGCCGTTAAAAGCGCCCTCAAAGCTGTTCCGGGCAAGGCCGCAGAGGCCGACCTGGGCAAGGATGACGGACGAACTATTTGGAAAATCGAAGTGATTGATCACAACAACAAGAGCCAAACGGTCTACGTCGATGCGCAGACCGGCATGGCCAAGATGAACAAGTAACGAATCACGACATAGAAGCGGACCGGGCCACCCCGTTCGGTCCGCTTTTTTGTGGCTACATGAAGGACCGCGGACATACGGCATGAAGGAGAAATAGGCGTGCGGTCACATCACACACCCGTCTGGTCCGGATGCCTGTTGGGACTTGTCGTGTGGGCGCTGAGTATCGTAGTTCCGGCCGCAGGCGCTGACGGACTCTTCGAACAAGTCAACATCGGACCGGTTTCGATCGGCGGCAGGGCGACGTATTACGATCCGAAGGACGCAAGCGGTGAGTGGTATGGCGGCGCTCAGGTCCGGTTGCATGCGTTTCGATTTCTGGCCTTCGAGGGCTCTGCGGATTACCGGCGAAACGATTTCGGCAATACCAGAGTTCATAGCTATCCCGTACAAGTCTCCGCGTTGATCTATCCGTTCGGCACAATGAGACTGGCGCCGTTTGTTCTCGGTGGAGGCGGTTGGTACTATTCGACAGTCAAGGGACCGGGTAACTTCGACGATACCCAAAACCGATTCGGATTTCACGCCGGAGGCGGTCTGCAATTCTTTTTGAACAACCATTGGTCAATTGACAGCACCTATCGGTATATCTGGCTGGAGAAAATCGAGTCCAAAGATCAGAACGTCGTCGACAAAAAGTTCAATGACAACGGTCACATGATCACAATCGGACTGAACTTCCACTTTTAAGCGACGAAGCGCGTACCTCGTGAGAGTTTTAGAAACGGGATACGCACACATCGAGTTAGAGCATGGCATGGGCGCGAAAATCGGGTGGGCATCGTTTCTGTGCGCGATGGTTTGCGCTCTGTGGGGACCCCTCCCCGCCTGGGCTTCGGACGAGTTCATCGCCGGATATGCCTCCGCAATACTGGAACATGAGTTCAGCGTAACGGACGCCGCAGTCGAAGTACACGACGGCGTCGTGCTGGTGACGACGAAGACTCTGACGAACATCGATCGAGGGAAAGTCGTCTCAGCCATCAAGCAGGTCCCGGGCGTTACAGAGGTTGAGATCCGAACCGCCGATCCGTCGTCCATCCCGCCGGAAGATCAAGCTGCTCGCGCATCTATTCCCGAGCCGGGAGCTAAATGGCTGCCGCGCGGGACACTCTTCGCTCCTATCCACGCCGATCCGCGCTGGCCTCAATTTGGAGCCAGCTACAGGCAGTTCACACAAGGTCTGAACCTTGCCGGAGTCTTTGCTGCGAATTTTGGCGAGACATTTGCGATCTACCGCAACAAAGCCTTCCTGGACGGAGAGTGGGAATTCGGCGTCCAAGCGGGGGTCTTCAGCATCTTTGACGTCAGTGCCCATTCAATCGATCTTGTCAATGCGGATTATCGAGTCGGATTCTTGACCAGCTACCGAAATGGACCATTTTCCGGCTTTATCCGTCTTCAGCATCAGAGTTCTCATCTTGGAGACGAGTACTTGCTGAACAATCCGGGCATCACCCGAGTGAATCTCAGTTACGAAGAATTGGATGTCAAACTGTCATACCAGGTGTTCCAATGGCTTCGGGTTTATGGCGGCGGAGGATTCATCGTGCATCGCTTCCCGGAGGATCTGGGCCGGGGCACTACTCAATGGGGAGCGGAGCTGGTTAGTACGAGGACATTTCTAGGGGGACGCTTCCGTCCGGTCGCCTATGCGGACTTTCAGTGTAATGAGCGGACCCGGTGGCAGGTTGGCCATTCCATCATGGCAGGTGTCCAGTTCGAGAACGCCCGCATTGGTGACCGCCAGATCCAACTCCTCGGAGAATATTATTCCGGGCCTTCACCAGACGGGCAATTTTATTTGCAACGGGCCGCATGGTATGGCGTTGGCATTCATCTCTATTTTTGAACTGTTTTTGCGCGCGTTCTTGATCTGACATTTCGCTGTTTAATCATGAGGTTGCTTCTTTTCGAACACCTCCTCAGTCGGAGCTCTGGGGTGGACGGCCAGGCATTTCTGGGACTGGTCCTAGTTAGGGCTCACCTAGACCCAGTGTACCGTGAAGCATGGACATTCTGATGTGCGCGTCCTGCTGGCGTGTTCAGCCCATCTCGGAAGCGCTGGGTGCTGAGCTGCAGGAGTGGAGTGACCCAACGACATTTATGGCGTCCGGTCAAGTCTCTTCCGTCACATACGACATCGTTGATGGGTACTGCAATCCTTGCCTGATTGAGATGGCCCTTCGCGATCAACTGGCTCTTGCCAGAGCTGAAGGAGAACGACTCAATGCATGAGGACTCCGTCATGCGTTGGCTACCAAGGAAGTGTGCACTGTTGGCCTTGTTGATGGCTATAGCATTTCCCTGGCCTCTCGCGTCTCAGGCTCAAGATACCCTATGGAATACCTGGAGGCAGGGAGGATTACGGGCTCTGCACGAGGGACGGTTGGCAGACGCTGAGCGGCTGTTGACGGCTGCCCTGGAACAGGCTGAAAAATATGGCTTGGATGATTTGCGTGTGGCTGATGCCGCGAACGACCTGGCGGTCGTGTATGCCAATTCAGGAAAGCCGCTTGAAGCGGAGCTGCTGTTCGGCCGAGCCCTGACCATAGGAGAAAAAGGTCTGGGAGCAGATCATCCGGGAGTGGGGGCAACCGTTCAAAACCTCGGTATCTTATATGCCACGCAGGAGCGCTACCGTGAGGCCGAACCGCTCTTGAAGCGGTCGCTGGCCATTAATCTGAAGGAATTTGGGACCACCCATGCTCGAACGGCCTTGTCGCTGAAGACCCTCTCCAGTTTCTATGCCATCCAAGGGCAGCTTGGAGAGGCTGAACGGCTCATACACAAATCGCTGGCGATCTTGGAAGAAAGCCAGGTCCGGCAGGACGACCCGCAGTTGACTTCGACATTGGAAGTGCTGGCGGCCATCCTTCGAAATACGAATCGGGAGCGAGAGGCTCAGGAAATCGAAGGGCAGCTGAAAACTGCCCAGGACACTACGGAGTATCGGTAGTTCAATGCGTACCCGCGTTCGTGCTGTAGGGACGAACGCATTCTATGCAGGGACGCTTCACGGTGCCTGACGAAAGGAGTTCACTATGCTCAGCTGGGCTGTCACATTTCTAGTCGTCGCGATCATTGCGGGGATCTTGGGCCTGTCCGGTGTGGCCGGAACAGCGACACAGATTGCCTATGTGCTCTTCGTGGTGTTCCTGATCTTTGCGGCGGTGAGTTTCGTCATGGGCCGTCGGCCGCCGGTAACTTGACCGACATCGCACGTGGTACGTTCCCCTTTCCTCAAGTAGCAACGCTCGACAGAGCGTTGCGTAGGGAGGCGCTATGAGGTTGTTACCCAGTTTAGTCCTGGGCGTGTGGACATTGTTGTCGCACTCCGCGGCGGAAAGTGCCATGCAGGAAGCCAAGCATTTCGTCGTGGACATCATCTCTATCAACGGGGAAGAGTTCATTGTCAAGGACGAGAACGGCAAGGAGGCGAATATCCATGTCGGTACCGAGACGGAGAAATTCGGCCACTTGCAAGTCGGGGATCGGGTCGACGCCTGGATCTATCCGAATGGTCAGGCCAAGACCCTGATGATTCTTCGCAGCGCCTCGGTGATAAAGCAAGACCAGGAGCAGCAGAAACAACAGGAGGCACAGCAGAAGCACGAGGAGTCGCAGCAAAGGGCCGAAGCCCCTCAGCAGGTCCTACCGTAATCCGGCTTCGGGGGGAATCTTCCAAGGGACAGAGCGAGAGAGCATGCGCTGTGTTGGCTGCTGGCACGACTTAGAGACAAACGGTCATGCACACTTCCTCGTCATCGTGACGATCGTTTGATGAATATCTTCAGCAGGCGCCTCTTTCGAGAGGAAAGCATCTGCCCCAGCCCGACGCATGGCAGCCATCATTTCCTGTGAGGTGTTTACAGAAATACCGATCACGGCAGTTTCCGCAAAGGCCGCTTTGATACGCCTGGTTGCCTCCATTCCGTCCATGCGTGGCATATTCACATCCATGATCACGCAATCGGGCCGCAGCTTATCCGCCAGCAAAATGGCTTGTTCGCCATCGCCCGCTTCTCCAACGACGAGCAGGTCTTCATGGACATATAAGAGCACCCTCAACTCTTCACGCACGATGGTATGATCGTCAACCAGAAGCACCCTGATTCGTCCGTCCTTTACTGCGGATTCGCGCACATCGTCTTGCAGTGACCCGTCCTCCTGGCTTTGACAAGGCGCGTGAAGTTGACCCGCGGCCTCCTGAGACACACTCTCGGGGCGCGTCAGCGGTAGCGTGAGCCTCGACGTCATCCCCCGGCCCGGAGCGGACTCGATCTCCAGGCAACCGCCGATTGCCAGCATGCGCTCCCGGATGCTGAAGAGGCCGAACTTCGACGACATGGCTGAGGGTTGGCTCGTCTGTGAAGCCTGAAGATCCATGCCAACCCCCGCGTCCCGCACCGTGATGCACAGGTTTGTCCCAGCTTGTTCGATCGTCATGAGGACATGATTGGTGCGGGCGTGCTTACGGACATTGATCAGCAACTCGCGCACCGATTGAAATAACAGCACCGCTTGGTCTTCCGGGAGGGACACCTGGTCTGGGACAGATTGACACACGTCGACGGTAAGTTCCTGCCGGATCATTTGTTCGGCCAACCATCGGAGCGCCACGGGTAGCCCGAACTCATGAAGGACAGGCGGACTCAATTGAGTGACCAGCGTCCGGGTATAGACAAGCGCCTCGTTGACAACTCCTTCGGTCTGAGCGATTTCCACCTGAGTTGGGGCCGGTGCCTTTCGCTTAATCTGACTGAGCTTCATGCAAACGAGAGCGAGGAGTTGGGTCAGATAGTCGTGGAGATCCGTCGCCAGCCGCTTGCGCTCCCGCTGTTCGGTGAGATTCAACTCCGTGGCGAGGGCACGAAGCCGTTCATGCATTTGCGTGAGTTCTTGTGTGCGTTCCGCCACCCGGGCTTCCAGTTCATGAGTAAACGAACGCAGCCGCTCTTCGCTCCGCCTGCGTTCCGTCACATCGAAGTTCACCCCCACCATCCGTACGGGACGTCCCTCGTGGTCGTTCAGCACCTGACCCTTTGCCGCGAGCCATCGGATTGCACCGTCGGGCCGGATCACACGAAACTCATGCTCCAACGTCTTCGTCGATCCGCTCAAGACTCGTTGGACTGACTCCTCGACCAGCGGCAGGTCATCGGGGTGGACATGCCGGTAGAAGGCGGTCGTCGAAGGTGTGATGCTGTCCTCATTGAGACCCAGCAAGGCAAACTCCTTGCGGTCCCATCGTGTCACGTTGGTAGCGAGATCAACGTCCCACGCACCCATTTGCCCGGCCGCAAGGGCCAGTCGCAGGCGCTCCTCACTTTCGCGCAGCGCCTCCTCCATCTGCCGTCGGTCGGTAATATCCATCATGACGGCGGTGAAACCGATGGCTCGGCCCTGCTGATCTAGATGCGGCACATAGGCGCACCGCATATACCGCGTACCGATACGATCATACGGCACGGCCGCTTCGAAATCTGTACGGGTCCCGCGCAATGCCGCATCAATGTGGGCACGAAACGTGTCGTAGGCTTGAGAGCCGATGACTTCGGCGATCGGCTTATCAATGACCTGGCTTGGCTCAAGTTGAAACCGGTCAACATAGGCGCGATTGACGAAGCGCAACCGCTGATGTTCATCACAATACGCCATAGCGATCGGCGAACTATCGGTGACCAAACGGAGAAGTTCTTCATTGCGACGCAGGGCCTCCTCCGCCAGTCGCCGCTGTGTGATATCGGTGGCCACGCCCAGGACATGAGTCGCCTGCCCCCGCTCGCCAAAGATAGGTCGTTTGACAGTCTGGAGCCATCGGACGCTTCCGGAGGCGTCTGTAATCACCTCCTCTGGGACGAACAGCTCTTCGAGACCATCGATGACTTCCCTGTCCTTGCGTCGGAACTGCTCGACTTCTTCGACATTCGAATTGAAATCCGCATCGGTTTTTCCCAACAGCTCTTCCACTGTCGTGCCGTAGCAGTCGGCAACGGCTTGGTTCACCAGCGTAAAACGACCGTCTCGGTCTTTGACAAAGATAAAATTGGGATCCGTATCGATAATCTGGCGGATGAAGGCATGCGATCGTTCGAGAGCTTCTTCAGTCCGCTTGCGTTCCGTCATGTCCTGCATGACGACATTGACTCCGAGGACCGCTCCCTCGCGGTTGACAAGCGGGTAATAGTTGGCCAGCCAATAGCGGATACTGCCAGGATCTAAGGGCGACTCCGCTTCGAACTCGACATTCATTGCCGGCTTTGCCTCCTCGACTACGAGCCGGAGAACCGGCTCCAGCCGATCGGCCATGGCGGCAGAGAGCATCTCGCGAAGGCTGCGGCCGATATACGCCTCAGGGGGAAAGCCGTTGATCTGCGCCAATGTCTGGTTGATGCGGACAAAGCGCAATTCGCTGTCGAGAAACGCCAATCCGGCAGGGCTCGTCTGGTAGAGTCGATGCAGCTCCTCGGCCTGGCATTCGGCTTCGGTACGGCTTTTCTGTAAGTCCTGTTGGGCTTGTCGATGGTCGTGAATGTCGGTAGAGGTACCGATCCAGCGGACGATGGCGCCGCTTTCGCCGGTAATAGGAACGGCGCGGGCTAACTGCCAGCGATAATGGCCGTCCGCGCGTAAGAGGCGATTTTCGAATTCATAGGTCCTTCCGATTCTCAGGCATTCGAGCCACCGCTCCGAGACCAATTGCCTGTCCTCGGGGTGAATCGCTCTCAACCATCCAAAACCGATCGCTTCGTCAAGGCTGAGGCCAATGTACTCAAGCCCTGGACGATTGACGTACTCGACAAATCCGGAGGCCGTCGCGATAAAGACGACTTGCGGCAGCGTATCGGCCAACGCTCGATACCGCGCCTCGCTCTCGCGCAGGGCGGTTTCCGCCGCCATACGCCGGAAGTGTTCGGCAATGGGGCCTTGCTCTTCAGCCTGCCGACTCTGTTCCCTTAAGCGTTCCTGCTCGGCAAGCCGCTCTTTGAGCTCGGCATTTTCTCGCAGCAGTTCGTCGTATGAAGTGTAGTTGGCCATCGAAAGAACCATGCCAAGGTGGGAGTTTCAATGCATGCGTGTACTGATTTTCATGCATCCATTGAACATTCGACGCTGGTCTTTCGTGTCACCATGCCGATCGTTTCGTATAAGTGATCGGCCGCACTTTCTTTGGTCAGAAACGCGGAAGCGCCGGCGTCCCTCATTGATTTCACGACGTGCTCCGCCTCGTTTACCGATAGACCGATCACATAAGTCCCGGGTAATTCTTCTCGAATCCGTCTCGTCGCCTCGATGCCGTCCAGGCGTGGCATGTTGACATCCATCACGACCAAATCGGGCTTGAGCAATCTCGCCAACGTGATCGCTTCTTCGCCGTCCCCTGCCTCGGCAATAATGTGCAGATTGGCATATCCGTCAAGAATACTACGAAGACCCTGTCGCACCATCGCGTGATCGTCGACGAGGAGCACCCGTACGGGAGCCTGCCGCTCTTGCGCGGGATGATGCACATTGAATCCGGACGCGCCGGACGGTTGTGCCGCGGTCAGCGGCCGCTCGTCTACGGCCGCGTCTTCCATCCCGCTCGCACCAACTGTAACGCCAAGGGTAACTGTGGTTCCAGCTCCCGGTTGTGAATCCAGCTCCATCCATCCGTCGATCGCTTCCATTCGCTCGCGAATGCTAAAAAGCCCGAACTTGTCTCCCTTCGATTCGCGTATGGTGACCGGATCGCAGCCTACCCCGTCGTCGTGCACTACAATGTGCAATTTTCCCAGGCCGTCTTCGGCCATCCTCACCGACGCGCGTTCGGTGCCGGCATGCTTTAAGACATTGAACAATAATTCACGAACACATTGATACAACATAGTCGTATGGTCTTCGGATAAGGGAGGAGCTACGTCCGGTACGTCCACACTGACATCCAGGCCTTGCTGGCCCATCCGTTCGCCGAGCCAGCGCAAGCCGGCCGCCAAACCAAACTGGCGCAGGGTCGGTGGCATCAGCTCCGCCACGACCGTGCGTGTGTAGGTCAGGCTTTGATCGATCAATTGGTCGGCTTCCTGAAGAACGGCACAGGCGGGATGCGGCGAGATCATTTGAGTCGCCTGATTCATCTTCAGTCGTGTCACCACCAACATCTGCGCGAGATAGTCATGCAGTTCGCCGGCGATGCGCTGACGCTCTCGCTGCTCCGTCAGCGTCAAATCCTGAGCGAGACCGCGAAGCCGATCATGTGTCCGCACGAGCTCTTTCGTGCGTTCATTGACCCGTCGCTCCAACTCTCTCGTCCATTCCTGCCGCTGGATGTCGGACTGTTTGCGCTCCGTAATGTCGAATGTCACTCCGACGAAGCGGGTCGGACGCCCAACGCCGTTGTAATGGATACGACCGTACGGAGCGAGCCACCTGAGCTCCCCGGTGTCCGCACGACGGATCCGGTGTTCCGCCTGATAAAGATGACCGCTGTTCCTGGCGTTCTTCATCGCCTGCCGCACAATCGCACGGTCGTCTTCATGGACCAGGGCCCACCAGCGCTTCGTCGAGGCTTGATCAGATTCGAAATCGTACCCCAGCAGGAGGGCATTCTGCCGATTCCACACCACCCGCCCAGTCCGCAAGTCCACGTCCCAGGTACCCATTCCCGCCCCTTCGGTCGCAAAGCGAAGGCGCTCCTCCTGCTCGGCGACCTGCTCGGCCCGTTGCCGTGTTTCATGAAGTAGACGACGTCGCTCCTTCGCCGTCGCCACATAATTGGAAACAGCCTCAAGTAACTCCAGATCATCGGAGTCGAAAGAGTCGCGGGTGCTGCTGGCAAACGCGAGCGTCCCCAATAGCCGGTCACCCACAATCAGCGGGAAACAGGCATAGGCAGTAGAGCCGACCGCTTGCATGCGAGACGCTTTAGGGTCTGTCGACGATTGCAGGTGATCAACGATGACCGGCTGCCGTGAAACCGCAGAGGTCCCGCAGAGCGCTTGTCCGAACTGCAGAAACATGAGCGGTTCAAGGGCCAGATCGGGAATGCCGGCCCACGTCGCCATGCGGATACCACTGTTGTCGGGCATGACGTCATAGTCTAAAAAAGTGTCCAGGCCCACACTTTTGCGCAAAGATTCGAAGATATCCTGCATGACGTCGCGCGGATCATCGACCCGCAGTAATTGATCCATTGTCTTACTCAGCAACTGCTGGCGAGCGGTATGAGTACGCAGCTCCAGTTCGGCCCGCTTCCGGGCATCGATGTCTTCAATGACACCTATTAACGATTGGATTCGGCCACCGGCGTCCCACTGGATCGACAACGTGACCGTCACCCAAATGGTCTCTCCGTCAGGCCGCATCAGTCGCTGCTCCAAGGACACTTCGGATATACCACCCAGTAGGAGCGTCCCCACTTGGCTCTCATGTTCCGCGCGGTCCTCCGGATGCGTGAGGTCGCGCAACTCCTGCTTCATGAGATCGTGTTCCGCACGACCGGTGATGCTGCACAACTTGTCATTTACCCGGAGGAGGCGCCCATCGGAACCGACCACACACATCCCGACGGCCGCCTGCTCGAATAACCCCCGGAAAAGCTCCTCACTGCGGCGCAAGCGGGCAAGAAGTCCTTCGTTTTCCTGCTGGCGCTCTCGCAAGCGCAGCAGCGATCGCACGGCCGCGAGAAGTTCCTTCTCGTCGATCGGCTCGATCAAGTAACCATCCGAGCCGACCTCCAATCCGAAGGCCCGATCCATCCCGCTCACGCGGGATGCCGAGACGTGCAACACCATAATATCGGCGAGTTCAGGTCGATTCTTAATTCGGCGACACAGGTCGAAACCACTGATATCGGGCAGGTTAACGTCCATGAGCACGAGCGGAGGCCGCACCTCTTCTACGACACGCCAGGCATCGGCTCCGCAAGTGGCGTCGATTACCCGATAACCGGCACGTTCCAACATGCGCCGCCTTGCATATCGCCCGGCTTCCTGATCGTCCACATTGACGATCGTCGTCATCTCTTCGGTCATACATGCCCCTCTGTCAAATCTGTCGTTGTTGGCTGTCGTTTCAGGTATTCACCCGCGTGGTGGAAATACCATTTGCGGTCGACTCAATGGCCAACTGGGACCTCTGCTATACCATGCCCGACCAGGTAACGACATGGAGAACTTGAAGGATTAGGCGAGCACACTATGTCTGCCCAGGGAGTCTGCATACTAGGGAGACCCCTAGTCACGCATTTAAGGGGCTTCGTCAAGATCGGTCATCCGGAAGGTGAAGAAAAACAGGATCGTGTATTGATCATGATATGTGCGGTGGCTATGCCAGGGGGTGGTATAGATCAATCGACCGGACGCCCGTTCTACCACCTCCACTCCATACTTGATGTAACCGTCCTGAGAGAGATTCTGGTAGATGGTCAATTGGGGCAGGGAGAAGGGAATCAGCACACTTTGGATGGGAGGC
>Ga0075419_10000594_pt1 | contig 23034 bp, 16 predicted proteins | sample SoiMetdeltSBSDD3_FD_76900 | JGI IMG/M metagenome (GOLD analysis project Ga0075419, IMG submission 76900) | Bulk soil microbial communities from a Populus tree surrounding site in Tennessee, USA - Soil MetaG P. deltoides SBSDD3 | ecosystem: Environmental > Terrestrial > Soil > Tree plantation... | reverse complement strand
TTGTATCTGCAGCCACAAGGACAAATCTTACGAGTGGTGTTGTGACCAAATTAGATTCAAGGTATCCGAACGGTGACAACAAGATGAATTATTTTGGTGTTTTTGGCCAGCATTTGCTGAAAATAAAAAACGAGAAGCTGATATTGAATGATGGTATACGTATTCAGCATGTATCATTGAATTCGACTATTGCAGACAATTCATTTTTTAATTTGCCGGTAACTTCCATCGAACAAAACACATTTGCTGTTACGGGTAATCTTGGGCTTGTTTACTTACCAACAGAGGACTTTAGGGCGACTATTGGATTGTCTTCCGGTTTCAGAAACCCAAATATGGACGACCTGGCAAGGGTGTTTGAATCAAGTACTGCATTAAGAAGAGTTGTTATTCCCAACCCGGACATAAATCCTGAGTACACGTATAACCTTGATCTTGGCATTACACAAAGAATAGCTGAAAAGATAAAATTTGATGTGACAGGTTTTTATACATTATTCAGGAATGCGATTGGACTGGCACCTTATCAGTTGAACGGAGAAGATTCAATTGATTACAATGGTGTGAAATCTGCCGTATATGCGAATCGCAATATAAAGAAAGCCCATACCTATGGTTTTAATACCAACATCACTGTAGATTTTACAGACCAGGTTTCATTCTTTGGAACTGTTACATACACTTATGGTAGGTTTAAGAATTCAAATGGAACAAAAACGCCACAGGATCATATTCCACCGGTATTTGGCAAAGGCTCGTTGAAATATAGTCATTCAAGGTTCGAGACTGAAGCATTTGTTTTATTTAATGGAGCAAAAAAGATCAAAGACTATAACCTTGACGGAGAGGATAACCTGCAATATGCCACCCCTGATGGTATGCCTTCATGGTTTACATTAAACTGGCGGAATAGCGTGAATATCACAAAAAAGACGCAGCTCCAGTTCGCCATTGAGAACATAATGGACCGCAATTACCGGTATTTTGCTTCTGGCTTTTCAGCTCCAGGCCGAAATTATGTGGTTGCGCTCAGGACCGCGTTTTAAACCATAATTCATCCCGTCCCGATATTCCTTATAAAGAATAACTGAGGCGGGATTTTTCTTGCCTGAAAATTTACAATTCTGTGCAGCTTTCGAATGTAAAAATTGTCTAAATTACAGGCAACCAAAGGGCGACTATGACCGAGGAAGCCATTTTACAAGGCTGTTTAAAAAATGATTCTGCTGCTCAGCGCGAATTGTACAATAAGTACAGTCCGAAGATGCTGGCAGTTTGTTATCGTTTCGCCCATAACCGGGAAGATGCCGAGGATATGTTGCAGGAAGGTTTCATAAAGGTTTTTTTACAAATACATACGTTCGAAAACCGTGGAGCCTTTGAGGGTTGGGTCAGGCGAATTATCGTTCATACGTGCATCAATATCCTAAAGAGAAACAAGAAGTTCAATGACAGTGTTGATATCATTCATGCTACAGGAGTACAGGTGCGTGAAGAAAGTGTACCCTCGATCATACAAGCCAAACAAGTAGTAGAATGCATAAGGATGTTGCCGATGGGTTATCGTACAGTTCTTAATTTATATGCGGTAGAAGGATATAGCCACCGGGAAATAGCTAAGATGCTGGATATTGAAGAGAGCACCAGCCGAAGCCAATATACCAGGGCTAAAGCGATGCTTGAAGATATTTTAATAAGGAAAAAGATCTTGCAGAAACCAAGGCAACAAACTGAATGGATCGCTTTGGCAGGAAGCTGAGAAATTAATCCGTCCAAAATCACTGCTGGTTTTATGGAGAGACGATATAACAATGGAGATTTTGAAAAGCTTTTGAGAGACAATGCCAACCAATACCGAATGTACCCTTCGGAAAAGGTTTGGAAAGGTATTCACTCCGCTTTGCACACACGCCGCAGATGGTATGGCCTTACTGCTGCCATCATGTTTTTAGTTACCGGCTCCATCATATCTCTATTTATATTTAATAACGATAAGCCTGGAAAAGATAATTTGACTGAAACAAAGATCAGTACCGGCACCACCAATCTTCAATCATTAAACACGGCACCCAAATCTGAGAATTCAAAACATTTTAGCCCAGCGGCTCCTGTGGTCAAAACATCCAGGCCTTCAGTCAAGAATTATCCTGATCTTGGTAATTCTTATTTGAACAATTTTACTTTTACCGCTCCAACCAATCAATCGCGGGATCAGGTTACCAGTTTGATTCCGAATAACCCATTCGAGATCGTGAATACAGAATTAAAAGATGAGCCTTCAACGATAGAGTCAGAACCAATAATTAATGCTGAGCAGTTAACGTTTGATTTTCCGCTGATCAGCTCTAATCGTATTTCAGCCGAAAAGGAAGAGAATCTATTTGAAAATGGTATACAAAGCAGAAATATACTGGGTCAAAGTACCGTTGATCCCAGCACGGAAAAAACTATCCAGGATGCGATTTCTGCGCTTGCTTCCCAAAAAGTCCTGTTACCCCAAGCTAAAAAACAGGCTCGTGTAACCGCACAAATCTATTTTACCCCTACAGTTAGCTACAGAAAACTTACAGAAAATAAAAGAGTTTATAACAGCAATAGCCTGTATGTTCCGGTTATTGATCTGAACAACCTTGTTAAACATAAGCCGGCAATGGGGCTTGAATTCGGTCTTGAAGGACGTTATCGCGTATCAAAAAGCTTCTCAATAAAATCTGGCTTTCAGTTTAATATTAACCGCTACGATATCAGGGCTTATTACCATCCAACGGAAATTGCGACCGTGGCATTGAATCCCGGTTACAGAGTCGATTCCGTGTCAGAATTGAGCGAGTATCGCAACTTTAACCCCGGCACATCACCAAACTGGTTAGAGAATCTTTATTTCCAGGCAAGCATTCCTATTGGAGCTGAAATGATCCTCAGCGATAAAAAGAATTTCCAATGGGGTATTAGTGCAACCGTTCAGCCAACGTATACGATTGGTGATAAGGCTTATGTTATCTCAAGTGACTATAAAAATTATGCAAAATTCCCTGACCTGATGCGTCGCTGGAATGTAAGTACGGGTATCGGTACATTTATATCATATTCAACCGGCCGCATCCGGTGGCAGGTTGGCCCCCATCTGAGATCTCAGCACCTTTCAAGCTTTGTAAATGAATTGACCATTAAGGAAAAACTATACTCTATTGGATTGAAAGTGGGAGCTACCTTCGACAATAGTTACAAAAAGTAACCAATACTAACTGCAGTTTCGCTTAAAATTATCCCGGCCAGCAAACGCCGGGATAATTGTTTTTTAGCAGCCGATTACTTTATATTTATGGCATGAAAAACTATTTATTCGTCCCAATCGGTCTACTTGTTTTTTTATCGGCCTGCAAGGAAAAAGATACGACCACCGATGGGCCGGCCCTTTCGGCGATACCCATCATTAAAGGCCAATTAAAAGACCTGGATAGCTCTCTTTATCAATTCAGAAAAATTGAAATCAGGAACGACGTTTCAGACACGTCATTTATAAGACGGGAAGAGGTAAAGAATTATGCGCAACCATTCCTTTCTGTTCCCGATATCACCGTTAAAAATTACTCAAAGAATTATACCGAAGACCGGTTGATCGATGCCGAACAACAAACACTGAACATCACCTCCACTGCCAAAAAAGAAAACGCAGAAATACAGCGACAGATCGTCATCGCGGGGCTTGCTGATTTTTCGAGCGGGAAAGTAAAAAGCGTTTATATTGAAAGGTATCTTCCTTCTTCTGACAGTACACTCGAACAAAAACTCTTTTGGGAAATAGATAAATCTTTTTTGATTACGAATATTGTTCAGCGGGAAAATCAACCCGACAAGATCCATCGTGTAAGGATCGAATGGCAATAAAAAAATACCGAGGTGGCACGTAATGACGAGTTCCGAGTTTCAAAATATTGTACAAACCATTCCACGTCAGCCAGGAATTTATAAATACTATAATAATGATAATGAGCTGCTGTACGTAGGAAAGGCAAAAGACCTGCGCAAAAGGGTAAGCTCTTATTTCTTAAAGAATTTAAGCAGCTATAAAACCCATGAGCTTGTAAGCAGGATACATCATATTGAGTTTACTATTGTCAATTCCGAACAGGATGCTTTCTTTCTTGAAAATTCGCTGATAAAAAATTTCCAGCCACGGTTTAATATCAATCTGAAAGACGATAAGTCTTATCCTTACATCATTATAAAAAATGAGCCGTTTCCAAGAGTATTTCTTACGCGAAAACATATTGAAGACGGCTCTGAATACCTGGGACCATATACATCTGTTCACCGCGTTCGTGAGCTTATAAATTTTATCCGGCAAACGATCCCTATCCGGACCTGCGCATTAAATCTTACCCAAAAAAATATTGAAAAAAAGAAATTCAAAGTATGTCTTGAGTATCATCTGGGAAACTGTAAAGGGCCCTGTGAAGGTTTGCAAAACGAACAGGATTATAAAGAAGGGATTGAGCAAATAAAAAATCTGCTCAAAGGAAACTTAAACCCTGTGATCAATCATTTCAAAAATGAAATGAAAGGCTTTGCAGAACAGTTGGAATTTGAAAAGGCAGAATTGATCAGGAAAAAAATTGATTTTTTAAAAACCTATCAGTCAAAATCTATTGTAGCGAACCCAAGGTTATCAGAACTGGATGTTTTCTCAATTGTAAAACACGACGAACAGGCATATATTAACTACCTGATGGTCCAGAATGGTACGATCGTTCAAACAAAAACGATGCTGACAGAGCATTTTCTGGATGAAACAGAAGCAGAAATCCTTGCCTTTGCCGTTGCGCAACTTCGTACCACATTTAATAGTACTGCAAAGGAGATCATTCTTCCCTTTGTTATTGAATATCCCGAAGCAGATATTGTCATAACCGTTCCCAAAGGTGGAGATAAGAAGAAATTATTAGAGCTTTCTGAAAAGAATGCGCAATACTTCATTGATGAAATAAAAAACAAACAAAGGCTCAAGCTTGATAAGAAAAATACCGGGAAGCTTGAACTGTTGGAGCAAGTGCAAAAAGATCTGAATTTGCCGCAGGTTCCGTCCCACATTGAATGTTTTGATAACTCAAATTTCCAGGGTGCATACCCAGTCTCCGCAATGGTTTGCTTTAAAAATGGCGAACCAAGTAAAAAGGATTACCGGCATTTTAATGTAAAGACTGTGGAAGGTATTAATGACTTTGCCACGATGAAAGAAGCAGTTTACAGGAGATATAAAAGAGTCACTGAAGAATCATTGCCATGGCCTGACCTCGTTATCATTGATGGAGGGAAGGGTCAATTAAGCGCTGCTGCAGAGGCTTTGCATGAGTTACATGCAATTGGTAAAACAACACTAGCCGGTCTTGCAAAAAATGAAGAGGAGATCTTTTTTACCGGTGACCAGGAATCGATAAAACTTCCTTATAACAGTGAGAGCCTGAAATTCATCCGGCGGATTCGCGATGAAGTGCATCGCTTCGGTATTACTCATCATAGAAAACGCAGAGCAAAAGGAACATTTAAAAATGAGTTGGAAGAAATAAAAGGTATTGGGAAAGAGACCGCAAACAAATTGCTGAAAGAATTTAAATCGGTAAAAAATATACGGCAGAAGGATGTAAGCGAGATATCGAGAGTTATAGGAAGAACAAAAGCAGCGATATTGATGAATGAGCTAAAAAAAATGGGGCCCGGATAGAAATCCAGCCCCGTTTTTAAAATCCAATATCCTATGAAAAACCGAAATAAAAGTACAACATTTATTGACATTTCCTATACCCGTTAGGTGGTATTTTTTTAATTTATCATTAAGATCTTATTGAGTGTTGAAACAAAAAAGAAGCCCCGACTAAGTCGGGGCTATTTGATAGTATTTTTACTAGGCTCGCTGATTAATATTGCCAAAGATTCTGTTCGTAATTGAATACTTTATTCTTAATATCATCACCTTCAAGCAAGCGTAGGATCGGATCATTGATCAGGTTACGGATGTATTTGTTCATTGGGTTATCTAAAGAAGACTTAATTATATAACTGCTGAACATTCTTGCTTCAAGCAATTCTTCCCATGTCATACGGTTCATACCCATATTCTTTGGGTTATATACTTCATATCTTGCAAGTACACCCCGAAGATCCGGATAGTACACCCAGAACAATGGTGAGGGTGGCATCTCCCTTGAGCCATCTATTGACATATTGGTTTTGCATGGAGCGATGCCTAATATTCTTACAAACATCCGGCTGGCCTCACGATCAAATACCCACTCTTCTTTTATTCTAAATTTGACGATATCGTCCGGATTCAGGAGGTTACAATTTTCTTTGCGACCAATTACTTTTGTCGGGTCCGCCAGGTCATACACCAATATGGTATCACATTGCTGACCTCCCGCGATTGCCTTTTCAAAAGAAGCCGAATCAAGAAACGTTGTGAATCTATCGTCATCGGCGCTGAATGCAATGGCATTACCATTTCTTAACTGGTCTCTTACTGCTTTTACAAGAATGCTCACGAATCGCTGATCGCCGTTATCATCCTGTGCCTGGTAACGGAAAGGAAGATTTATTTTTTCACGAATATCTATCTCTCTCCATACTCTTTGTGTATATAAGGCATCATCGGCTCTTAGGTACTCATAGTCCAAAGGAATACGCTCCTTAAAATTGATCTTGTCTACGGCAGCATCTCTCCTTAATGAAGGCCTGGTAGTGTCATTGAATCCACCTGCTGAAACTGCCTTTTGTAACGGCAGATTCGCATAAGGATTATAACCCTGAACACTAGCGGGACTTGTACTTTGTTGTACATTTTGCTGCTGTGTCGACGTATCGGGCGTTTGATTCCTGCTGGTCCTGCCGCGGCGCTGTGCATCAGCAGCCGTAACAACAGTCAAAAGCACTGCAGAAAAGATTACGTATCTAAAATGGTTTTGCATTACTCTCTTTTTATTTCAAATTAAAAATCATTGGCATAAGTACTCTTGTTTGTCCATCGGGGCCTATAGCACGAATCTGGTCAATTTGAACAAATGTTCCGGGTCGGCACTTATTTAGAATAGCCTGTGCTTCATTCCATACGGCACCCGTATTGTTCCTTTCAGTAAAATCTTCAAAGCCCGCACCGTCAGCCATAATATGGAAGCTGGTAACATTAAACTGTGTTTTATAATAAAAGTTTTCAACAATGGAACGAACACCTGCCTGGCTCTTAAAATAAGTAGCAGGAATATTTCCACTTTTATATGTACCGATCATTGGCGTTGGGTCAGGAATTGTACGCACCCTGAAAGGTACCCTTGTCGACTTACCATCAGGTGTTGTTACAGTAATGTAGCATTCATCAGTAACTTGCGATACACGAACTGTACGTTTTGCACCATTTCCAAGCAATTGACCACCGCCGCCACTTATTGATGCTTTAATCGATTCAACACTACCACTACCTGATATAGTAATTGGGTTGTCAACACCAATAAATAATACGTTCATATTATCAAGCTGAACAGCTGCACTGGATTGCCCAACTGTATATTCCACATCCACAGTTTTTTCCTTCGTATTTCCGTCCTGATCACGATAAGTTACTCTAACAGGGATTCTTCCACTTGAATTAACTCTTTGCTTCCAAACAGCTAATCCTTGTGCGTCCAGGGGAACATTCGCACCGCCAATAGTAACAACTGGTTTTTGATCACTATTCATCGCTGCAAGTCCGGCATGAATCTCTAATTCCTGCCCGGCCAATAATACGTTTGAATTTTGACCAACGATTGCTTCATATTGATTGAATCTAAATGTTACCTTACCAACTTGTTCATGGCAAAAGGTTACCACTTTATTTTCAGAGGTCTTTACATCATTCTGAAACTTACTTAAAATCGTGAGTGCTGCCACTGTAGGTACCATCCTAAAATATGCAGCTTCCCAGGTGTTATTTCCTCTGTTCTTGGTTTTTGGTTTCTCTAAATGAACAGGAAGAGATTTATCGAATGCTTTTGCAATTTCAGGATCAACTGCAAGTATATCTTTTTTATACTGCGTTAACTTTGCAAGAAGTGTTTTCCCCTCGCCATGCTCCACCATCAACCTAGTAGCAATATCGAGGTTGTCATCTTTATAAGAAGAATCGCTTGCTGTTCTTTTTGAATAATCTGCACCTGCTTCAGTTAAAATATTATCCTTTAATCCTTGTATATAATTATTAAGATCGGTTGTCAGCTTCTGCACTTGCTGTGCTTTTGGAAGCCAGATCTTTGCTTTTTCAGCAGTGCCGGCATCTTTCAATTTTTCCTGAAGAGATGTCATTACATCGGCGGTAGATTGATTTACTACCCGGTTAGTCTCTTCAAGACTATTATTTACCGTTTTGAAGGCATTAAGGATCTCAGATGATACGTTGAGTGCCAGCAGGGCTGTTAGCACCAGGTACATCATGTTGATCATCTTTTGCCGGGGCTCACGAGGTAAAGCCATGACGTTTATGTTTTTTCGTCCCTTTTACAGGAACTGGTTAATTAATGGTGACAAAAAATCACGGATACGGATTTCGAATCTATAAAACGAAACCTTTAAACTTTCTTATGCTCTGCCTTGCATTGCGCTAAGCATATTACCATAAATCTGGTTCAGCTTACCAAGGTTACCTGCAAGTGTGGCAATTTGATCGTGTGCTTTCTTAGCATCGTCAACGCTGCCCGACATAGCATCTGAAGCCTGGACCAGGTTATTGTAAAACCTGTTCATTGCTTTCAGGTGATTATTAGTATCCTGGAGTTCCAGTTCGTAAATGGTATTTAACGAAGAAAGATTTTTTGTAAGCACCTGTACCTGCTCGTGGAATTGTTTAGTTCCTTCAGCAGCGCTGTTGAAGTGCTGAACAGTTGCCGATGCATTAATATAAGCATCTTTCATCTGGCCAAGAGCAGTTGCAGCTTCTCTTGTTTTCGCTGAATAATCATTAGTAGCCGCGATAGCATCACCAACGTCATTCATTTTATCAACTGTTACACCAAGTTTTTTGAAGTTGTCACCCAAACGACCAAGATTAGTAGGCGTGATATCAGCTGCTGACAGCATATCATCCAGTTTGGTCAATGCCGGGTTTCCTGTTGAACCAGGTAACGTAAGCGGCGTGGGTTTGAAGTTAGGATCAATGTCAGGGTGAACATTGATATCTGGGAAATAACGCTGCCAATGTGGTTCTTCTGGAGGAGGAACCATAAAGGCCATAACTAAGAATACGATAACCTCCGACAAAAGACCAATTGTGATCATTTCATCAGCCAAAGGCCAGTGACGGATTTTAAATAATGCTCCGAGAATTACTACGGCAGCAAAAAATGCGAAAATAAAATTGAGGACTACCTGACCTCGATGTGTTTTAAAGAATAGCATAAAGGGCTCGTTTTATAGGTTATTAAAGATTATAAACAAAGTTTGATAAGCCTGCCAGTTTTGGAAGTAAAGTAAGTACGCAAAAACTAGTGAAATTATTGTTCACCAATTATTTTTTACGTCCTTTTTGGGGTGCAGCCGGTAAGTCGATTACCCTGCGGAATCCGATATAAGACTTAGTTGAATCCTGGTACTCATATGTGCGGGTTCCTGTTTGCAGATAGTAGCCAACATCTTTCCAACCTCCACCACGAATAACTTTTCTCTTCATGAGGGGAGGATCGGTTTCTTTTGCATTCCAGCGAACATCCGGGTTCATATCATGCTGGAATGTGAAAGACCCTTCATAATAGATAGATGATGTCCACTCTGCCACATTACCTGCCATATTATAAAGTCCAAAGTCATTTGGCCAATAAGCGTCGGCTCTTACTGTATAAAATCCGCCATCTTCAGGGTAGTTACCACGACCAGGTTTGAAGTTTGCCATTAAACAACCCTTTTTGTTTCTGAGATAATAGTTACCCCAGGGGAACATAGATTGCGAACGTCCGCCACGAGCTGCATACTCCCACTGGGCTTCTGTAGGAAGGCGGAAATCCGATTCCTGTGTTCTGTTCTTTGATAAAAGGTAAGAGTTAAGATAATGCGTGCTCCAGTTACAGAATGCATTTGCCATTTTCCAGTTCACCCCTACAACAGGATAGTTACCAAATGCAGGGTGATTGAAATAACGTCTTGTCATTGGCTCATTGTATGAATACGCAAAGTCTCTTACCCAAACCAATGTATCGGGATAAATTGCTACAGTATCTTTTTCGATGAATAGTGATCTTGGCTTGTTTGCATTTTCGCGTTTAGCAGCTTCCTTCAGGTTGAATGATTTTTGAAGATAAGTGAGTCTTCTTGGATCCAGTTCGATCTGGTTAGTAAGCCTGTCATCCGGAGGAAGAACAAGATTTGTCTGGCCCAACTGCTCGAGGAACTTTGGATCATTCCATTTTACAGTTTTCATTTTTACCCAATCAACATACTCGTTGCCGTCGGGTCCCTGCTTTACATATTTTAATTCAGAAGCAGTTACTGAGTCGCGAACCCAATAAACAAACTGGCGGTACTCATTGTTGGTAATCTCGGTTGCATCCATCCAGAAACCACTGATAGAGATAGCACGGTTTCTTGCGCTGAATGCATATGAAGGATCCTCATCACTTGGACCCATATGGAAGGTACCCTGCGGGATATAAACCATACCGGGGGGCTTTGGCAAAACGTATTTGGCACCGGGGGCGATACCATGCACCATACCGTCATTAGGTAAGGCGCTACCTTTGCTATTCTTCTTTCCGAAGATTCCACAACTGGTAAGCGCTAAGGTTGACGCTACCATGAGGACGATGCAATAAAGGTTTTTCATTTTCATACACTTAAAGGGTAAAGGACAAATATAAGATTTAGAATATAACCGAATCACAAGGATAATATTTATTTTTTTGACATACAAGCCTCATTTACGAGGTAAAAGTTCTAACGGGTTTCAGATGCTAATATTGTATAGCCTATCAACTAATTTTTAATTCTTTATGCCCAATTAAATCCATCAATGCTTCAACAGAATTTACCGGCTTTTCACACGCATAATTTCTACACAAGTAGATGGTGTTTTCACCTGTCTTTTCTCTACCGGATAAAAGAGGAAAAGAGTTGCTTTGCTCATCCGATACCATCAGTATCCTGTGAGGAATGTATTGCTTAAGAACCTGTAAAAGAACCTTGTGCGGCTCGCTTGTTATCAAAGCAATTTCATTGGTTCCCTCAGTAATTTCTTGTAACAAACATGCCCAAACTCCAAATGATGTTGGGTAACGAACGATTGCAACACCAAGCGACCCTATCATACCGAAAGCTTTTTGACGCCATTCGGGTTTATCAAAATAGAGTCCCAACCTGTAAAGATTTTCGGCCATGACTGCATTACCGGAAGGTTGCGCGCCGTCATACACCTCTTTTTTCCGAACGATAACATCACGCTGACCCTTGCTGGTAAAAAAGAAAAAATCGTTTTCGTGATCTTTGAAATTTTCGATCACATGCTCCGCTATTTTGTTTGCCCGCACTAACCACTCTGTGTTACCTGTTACTTCCTGCAACTGGATCAATGCCTGGATCAGAAAAGCATAGTCATCTAGAAACGCTGAATACTTCGTTTTATCATTTTTCCATGAATGAAAAAACTCAGTTTCATCATTTGAAAAATTACTTAGCAAAAAGGTCATGTTGCCAATGGCTAATTCTTTCAAGAATTCATTTCCTGTTGCTGCAAAAGCCTTGCTAAGCGCTGTGTTCATTAAAGCATTCCATCCTAAAAGGATCTTATCATCGGTTTGAGGTCTTACCCGTTCCCCTCTTTTTTGCAGTAATAGTCTTTTTCCTTTTTGTATACTTTCATCTAGATCACCAGTTGAAATATTCTTTTCTGCACAAAAAACTTGCTCTGTTTTTTTTCTCCATAAAATACTTTCTCCCTCCCAGTTTCCTCCCGGTCTTATATCAAAAAACTCACAGAATAGTGACGCATCATCTTTTAAAATTTCTTTTACCTCATGATAATCCCAAACATAGAATTTGCCTTCTTCTCCTTCGCTGTCTGCATCAAGTGCGGCATAAAATCCTTTTTGTGGATGCATTAATTCTCTTTGGATAAATGCGATTGTCTCGTCTATAATTTTTTTATACCGCTCGTTTTTTGTCAGTTGATACGCTTCGCTAATGACAGAAATAAGTAATGCGTTATCATAAAGCATTTTTTCAAAATGAGGTACGAGCCATTCTGCATCTGTTGAGTATCGTGCAAAGCCACCACCAACCTGGTCATAAATTCCGCCATCGATCATTTTGTCTATACTAAGCAGGGCTTGTTGTAACGCCTCCGTATTTTGATTTGCATAAGAAAATCTCAGCAGATATTGTATCACGAATGATTGGGGAAATTTCGGAGCTCTCCCAAATCCACCCCAATCTTTATCGGCATTTTTCATGATGCTGTCAAACGCTTGCCCTGTTTTTTCTTTGGTAAAAAAATCAACCTCTCCCGGCGACGAGATTCCAAAAGAATTTGCCTGGGTTAAATGTTCGGTAAGATTTTCTGCCTGCGAATCGATCTCATTTCTTTTTTGCGTAAATGCGTCATAAACGCTGATCAAAACTTCTTGCCATGAGGCACGATTAAACGCTCGTTTCGGTGGAAAATATGTGCCGCCATAAAAAGGTCGTGCATCCGGTGTAAGAAAAACATTCAATGGCCAACCGCCGCTTCCTGTCAATGCTTGCACAGCGTCCATGTAAATATGATCAAGATCGGGTCGCTCTTCCCTGTCAATTTTTATATTAATAAAATGATCATTCATAAGGGTGGCCGTTGCTTCGTCTTCAAAACTCTCTCGTTCCATTACATGACACCAATGACAAGCGGAATAACCGATGCTGACAAGTATTGGTTTGTTTTCCTTTTTGGCGAGCGCCAACGCTTCATCACTCCAGGGATACCAGTTCACCGGATTATGTGCATGTTGAAGCAAATAAGGACTTGTTTCATGAATAAGCTTATTGGTGAATTTGTGCATAGATCAGGGAAGATATGAAGTTCGAATTTGTCTAAATAAAAAAGGCACTCATAAAGTGCCTTCAATTATTTTACCAAACTGAGTTTTATTTCTTTTTGTTTGCCAGTATAAACTGTTCCAGCGCAGCCACCATACTGGGTGTTTGCGGTTGGGGCGCTTTTATTTCCAACTTTAATCCGGCTTCTTCTACTGCACGCATGGTATTACTTCCAAATGCTCCTATCACGGTGCCGTTTTGCTTGAACTTTGGAATATTATCAAAAAGGCTCCGTACCCCGCTGGGAGTAAAGAAGCAAATGACATCATATTCTTTTTGCTCCAGCAAGCCTTTTACGTCATTGCTGCGGGTGCGATACATAAAGCCTAAAACAAACTCGCAACCATTGCTCTTGAGCCAATTTACGATCTCGTTATCCTGCTGATTTTCGGAACATACATAGAGAAATTTTTCATTGCTCTTATGCTTGTTGATAACATCGAACAAGCTTTTATTGGAACCATCAGCTCCGTAAAAAACCTTCCTTTTCCTGTACAAAATAAACTTTTGAAGATAAAGTGCCACTGCTTCGGTAATGCAGAAGTACTTTGTATCCTGCGATACGCTCACTTTTAGTTCTTCGCAGGTCCGAAAAAAATGATCGATCGCATTTCGGCTTGTAAATATTACACCGGTGTAATTCTGGATCTCGATCTTTTGTTTGCGGAATTCTTTTCCCGGAATGGGTTCAAGACGGATGAATGGATGAAAATCAAGCTCGAGGCTGTACTTTCTTGAAAGCTCATAGTACGGCGACTTATCGCTGTCCGGCCTGGGTTGGGTAATCAAAATCTTTTTCACTTGCATAGCTGAAGTATCAGCTTTCCCGTTTTTTACCATGGTTCGGCTAAAGTTGACCGCAAAGGTAATAAGTTCTTTTTAAAAAATGAGAAGTAACAGCTTGTAAATCAGCAAAAGCGGTATTACCTCGAAGCCCAAAATGTATAAAATGAAATGAAAAGAGTTGAGCTTTACCTCTTTACGTATTGCACGGTATGATAAAATAAATCTGTAAATAAGCAGCAACCCAATTCCAAACCATGAAAGGACGATAGCAATACCATAGAGCGGTTCGGGTGAAAATGCAAGGACAAGAAGGAAGGGGAGTAAAAAAATCCCCAGCATTTTATTCACGATGAAAACAATGAATGTATAGGAGTCGGTCGCATTGCTAACATTAAACATCCAGCCGGTAATTTTAAGTCCAATAAACTTTACAATGTAGATCGATGCCAACGCTATAGCGCAATAAAGATATTGCAGCCAGAAATTATCTGCAATCACAAGATCAAAATGCTGCAGTAAGAAATTTGCATAGAGACCGGTCGACAAAACAAAAAATCCGTTCATAAATACGGAAGGCAGTGGCGATTGTAACAATTGTTCCTGGGTTTGTCTTTGCTTCAATGTCGTCCTAAAGAATACCCGGAACAAGTCATAAAAATATTTGGCAAATGCGCGCCGCAGTAACCCAAAAATGATAAGAAGTAAAATGAGATAATAGAACAGCCACTCTTTGCCTGTAAAATATTTTTTATCCCCTTCTTTTAATATTCTCGGAGGTCTACTTTTTTGTGCCGCAATTTTTTGAAGAGAATCCGCCGCTTTCTGCTCCAATCGTAATGAATCCTGTACCGCTATGGAGTCCTCGATTTTAAGACTATCAATTTGAACGATGGCAGTATCTGCTCGTCTTATTGTGTCTCTCCTTATAACTGGCTTTGGCCTTATTCTCAGGGTATCTTTTTGAAGGGTATCCTGTTGTACAGTATTTGAATCCACTTGTGAGTAAATAGCAGCAGGATACAGAAATATCAAAAATAAAAGTGGATAAAAATGCTTCATTCAAAAACGCAAAAGTATTAAAGATGGTATGAAAGAAAGGATCACTTAAAAATAATTTACAAAGCCAAAATGAATTTTTGATTGTCTCAAATTAAATGGAATATCATCCCTTTTACCTACAGCCCATGCAAGATTGAAAATACCCGTCTTCGTCTCTAAGGCGAGGCCAAGCCCTGTTCCTATATAAGTATGGGTGTATTTTGAAAGACGGCTGTGGTTTCTGCCCCAGCCCCCGTCAACAAACCCATAGAAAAACGAATTCACGTCGATAAGATAGCGATACTCCAATGTGCCAACAACATATTGTGACAGATACTGGCTCTCTTCATCAAAGCCACGAAGCATTTTGTAGCCGCCAACCTGGAAAAGTTCATTCCGGAAAATATTATCACTGAATAAAGAGCCGCCGTTTAATGCGGTCTTAAAAGTTCCCTGTCTGCCCACCGGAAAATATTTCGCAATGAGACCAATTACCCTCATTTGATAAGACTTTAGCTTGACTGTATCATATAAACTATTAAAATCAAAGGAAGGATCGGAAGGATCTTTAAGCTCAAGTATCTGGTTATTCTTTTTGATCTTTTTTGTTCCCGCAGAACCACCTAATCTAAATTCATAACCGCTTCGTGGATTGAACCGGTAATTGGTTTTGTTTTCCTCAAATTCCAATCCTATTGCCAATGTATTTACATCAGCTACATCAGGCAACGCCCTTGTACTTATCAGCTTTCCTTCGTTAATACCACCCTGGCTAAGTACCGTTTGAAAATGGTGCAAATAGATCTTACCTGATTTTGATTCTAAAAGAACATAGCTGGCGCCAAGCTGCAGATTTATATTGAGGTAACTACTGTCCTTTCGAAGCATGTCAAAAGCAAAGTCAATACCTAATGGAGACCGGAACAAATATGGATGGCGATAAAAAAGACTAAGCCGCGGGGACTTTACCTGTAATTGTTGCCAGTTAAGACCAAGTGCCTCTCCCCCGCCAAACGCATTCCTGAGGTTGATATTGGCTTCACCTGTGATCAATAATTTTTTTGATGAAAGCTGATCGTTATTTGGCAAAAATCCAACAATAGCGTTGACCTGGCTGCTGCGTTTTTGCTTTAAATAAAGATTCAGCACCGAACCGGTACCAAGCAAGCTCATATTGGAAGCTTGTTCTTCCTCAACAAAACTTAGCTCTCTGAGTTTCTTCGGAATAGCAACCAGCTTTTCCCGGTTATAAATGCTTCCATTGGGTATCTCAAGATAGCGTTGCAAAAAATCATTGGAGATCCTGGCATTTCCAAAAACGCGAAGGCTGTCGATCCTGTAAAGCGGCCCTTTATCAACGATAAGATGTGCAGATACGCTGTCATCATGTAACCTAATGCTATCAAGAAAGATTTTTGCAAAGGGATAACCATTGTTTTCGAGATAGACAAGCATTCTTTCCTGGAAAATTTTTAGTTGATCAAAATTGATCGGCTTGTTTGAAAACATTTTTTCATTCCAACCTGATAATGCCAGCACATGCGGATCAGCAACACCTGTATTAATATGCGCCCATTTGTATTGCTGCCCAAGGTATACGATCAGATTTGCCGAAGTGCTGTCAAAGCTGATACTGTCCAGTGAAGCCGTTACAAAACCTTTTGCCTGTAAAAAGGCCGGCAATTTGGTAACATACTCAACGCATGCTAACCTTGTGCTGAACTCCGTCTGCAGTCCAACTTCATTCGTTAGAAACTCCGGTGAGCGATCAACACATTTTGCATTTAATAAATATGTGGTTTGGGCGAAGGTTCCTTGCTGAATTGAAATTATAACAAATAACAGCAGCGAAGCGGTCAGATGGCTTTGTATTTTTGCCGGGTTAGTCATTCAAAGGATACTCAAAATTATCTTAATTCTTCGTTTTGGCAGGTATTTACATACATATTCCTTTTTGCAAACAGGCATGTAATTATTGCAATTTTCATTTTTCAACTTCATTGCGCTATAAAAACGAATTACTGGCTGCTTTATTGAAAGAGACCAGGCTCCGGAAGGACTATTTAGCCAATGAAAAGATTGAAACAATCTATTTCGGAGGAGGAACTCCTTCGATACTGCCCATTTCAGATTTAAGCTTGCAGATCGATCAGATCAGGGAACTTTTTTCAATTTCGAATGATGCCGAGATCACTTTGGAAGCAAATCCTGATGATATAGCTGAAGACAAATTGACGGGATGGAAACAAATTGGAATCAACCGGCTAAGTATCGGTGTTCAAAGCTTTTTTGAAGAAGATCTGCAATGGATGAACCGTGCCCATAATGCTCAACAGGCAATTGACAACTTGCAATTGGCAATTAAACAATTTGACAATATTACGATTGACCTGATCTACGGCCATCCATTACTTACAAATGAAAAATGGAAGCAAAACGTTGAGAGGATCATTGAATTGAAAATCCCCCATATCTCATGTTATGCCCTTACGGTAGAGCCAAAAACACCTTTGCAAAAGCTGATAAGTGAAAAAAAGAAAGAAGAGGTGTCACCGGAAAAACAAGCTGACCAATTCTTGTTATTAATGGACTGGTTGGAAGTTGCAGGTTATGAGCATTATGAAATTTCAAATTTTGCAAGACCGGGTTTCAGAAGCAGGCACAATACATCTTATTGGCAAGGGAAAAAATACCTGGGTCTTGGACCATCTGCCCATTCATTTGATGGTATAAGCAGGCAATGGAACGTTTCAAATAATAAAGGTTATATCGACTCGCTTGGTGAAAATAAAATCCCCTTTGAAAAAGAACTATTAACTCCAACGCAAAGGATAAACGAGTATATCATGACATCATTGAGAACGATGGAAGGTTTGGACCTGAAGCAGATTGGAAGTCTGAAGTCAGAAGTCGGAAATCGGATGCAGAAATTTATTGATACAGGGAAAATAATTTTAAAAGAAAATAGATTAATACTGACAAAAGAAGGAAAACTATTTGCGGATGGAATTGCTGCTGACTTATTCGTAACCTGATTTGGTTGGAAAAGATATTATTGATTATTAATTATTGAATGAACCGTTTTCGATTGGATAAATAATCAATAATTAATAATTTTCACACTAGCGTCTCTTCAATTTGCTTAAATCCCTCAGCGGGAGAAAGCTGTTCCCATAAAATCCGGTAGATCGTTTCTGCAATCGGCATCTCAGCCTTTACATTCTTATTAATAATGTAGATAGATTTAGAAGCATTATAACCCTCTGCTACCATGTTCAGTTCAAGCTGTGCTGCTTTAACCGAATATCCCTTGCCGATCATATTACCAAAAGTCCTATTGCGGCTGTACAAAGAGTAACAGGTAACCAAAAGATCACCAAGGTAAACCGAAGCTGCATAGTTTGCTCTACGTTTGTGTGTGACAGGGTCTTCACCCTCATGTTTTCCAACTTCTATATTAAGAATTCCGACATTGCGAAGAAAGCCGGCCATTTCATCGGCGCTGTTAGCGATCAATACACTTAAAAAATTATCTCCATAGTCAAGCCCATGTGCGATTCCGGCACCAAGTGCATAAATATTTTTTAGGATCGCTGCAAACTGAACTCCATACACATCATCATTTATCACTGTATTCAGGTATTCTGTTTTAAAATAAGATGCGATCTCTGCGGCCATCGGTTCATCAGCTCCTGAAAATGTGAGGTAGGACAATTTTTCTGCTGCCACTTCTTCCGCGTGGCAAGGACCCATAATGGTGAAATAATCTTTTAAATCAACATTAAATTCATTTTGCAGATAATCATTCAATAATGTATTCTCCTGGGGAATGATCCCTTTCACAGCTGAAATGACTTTTTTTCCTTCAAAATCTTTGTTTGATAAACTTTTCAAAGTATCTGCAACATACGCGGATGGTGTAGCGATAATAATATGATCGGATGCTTCAACAACTTTTGAAACATTTGTCTGCAGGTTAAGCAACGAGGTATCAAAAACAACGGAGTTCAGATAATTGGGATTATGTTTTCTTTTAATGATCGCTTCTGACATGGCATCCGTTCTTACCAGCCAGTTAATGGTATGGTTATTATCTGTAAGAATTTTTGCTAAAGCTGTAGCCCAACTGCCGCTGCCAATGATACCAAAAGAACCACGATGATCAGGATTATTCATGATTTTGATGAAATAAAATTAAGTGAATTCCATTTTTAGCATTCAAAACAAAAAGAGCCTTGTGTATGCAAGACTCTTCCAAATATCCTCATTAATCCTTAAATCAAATTAATCGTGTTTTAGTTTTCAAACAATTTATCCTTCGGCACGACCTTCACTACGGTTCCGTCTTTCAACGTTTTGCTGATCGCATTAAACGGCCCCGTAATCACTTCATCGCCTGCAGCCAGGCCTTCTTTCACTTCTATATAATTGATATCCTGTATATCGGTCTTCACTTTCACCCTTTTCGCTTTCCCATCTTTTTGCACCACAAAGACTATTTCTTCTAATTCGTCATTATCGACAGATACCTTATCATCTGTTTCTCCTTCTGCTTTTTGTTTTCTTTCTTCTTCTTTCTTTTTGTCGGCGATCGTTTTATCACTTCCCTGTACTCTTGTCGTTACGGCATTAATAGGAACAGCAAGCACATTATCCCTTCGTTTTGTTTTAATATCGGCGCTGGCATTCATGCCCGGGCGAAAAGGAAAACTTTTAGGTTTTGTGGGATCGATCAGGTCAGCATAAGAATTCCTGTCAAGCCTGATCCTCACTTCATATTGGGTAACGTCGGTACTGCTTAATGCGTTGGCCGTTTGCCCACCCTTTGTACTGCTTGCAATTTGTGTTACTACACCTTTAAATTTCCTGTTATTATATGCATCCACTTCTACGTCGGCGCTATCACCGAGATGTACTTTCACCACATCATTCTCTCCTACATCAACTCTTACTTCTAAAACGCTCATATCAGCAACCCGCATCATTTCAGTTCCGAGACTAAACGCATTACCTGCTACCCGTTCACCTTTTTTTATTGACAAGGAAGAGATCACCCCGTTCATGGGTGCTACAAGGGTCGTTCTGCCAAGGTTCTTGTTGGCAGAACTCAAACCTGTTTGTGCCGTTCTTACACCAGCTTCAAGTCCCCTGATATTTTGCTTGGCTGCATTATAATTCGCCTGTGCGGATTTATATGTCGTTTCATATTGTTCAAATTCGGAACGCGAGATCACTTTATCATCAAATAATTTCTTGTTCCTGTCATAAGCCTGCTTTGCCTGGTCAAGCGATGCCTGCAACGCGTCAAGCGCAGCCTCGCTATTTGAAACCACCGCCTGCGATTGACTTACACGGGATGCCGCCTCATCTCTTTGCAGTGCATAGATGTCCGCATAAATTCTTGCTAGCAATTGTCCCCTTTTCACACTATCGCCTTCTTCAACATTCAACTCTACTACTTCGCCGGAAATATCCGGGCTGATCTTTACTTCAACTTCCGGGTAAACCTTACCGCTTGCATTAACGGTTTCGATAATTGTCCGGCGACTTACTTTTTCTGCAGAAACTTTCACTCCTTCATCTTTATTTCCTGATATCATTTTAAATCCCACCAGCAAGACGATCAATCCAAGCAAGCTGAACAATATCCATTTAACTGTTTTACTCATGTTGTATAGAAATTTATTTTATGTACTTAGTTTTTTGTTCACAGATTTCACGGATTTTCACAGAGATAATTAATCCGTGCAAATCTGCGTAGTCTGTAAGATATTTTCTCCATCAGACACTCCTCACAACTTGATCCCTTGTCCTTTATAAAACTCCAGCAATTTCATTTTGAACACATAGTCGTATTGAGAATATAAAGCCTGTATCTGCGCTCTCAAATAATTATTCTGACTATTAAGCAAATCAAAGGTTGACAATAAATTCTGATCATACCTTTTTTGCGCAAACTCTAATGAACGGGCCGATGTCTGCACTGCTTTCTTATCCGCGTTGAATTTCTGTAGCGACGAAACTGCGTCATTGTACGCTGTATAGATATTCTGCTTGAGTGTTTGATTGTCCTGCTCTTTGGTCAACTCCCATTGTCTAACCTGCAGTTTGGTCCTTTGCCAATTGGTGCGAGCCGCACCACCATTGAAGATCGGCACAGTGATTCCAATTCCAATTCCCTGACCGAAGTTGGCGTTGATCTGCCGCCCAAAAGCATCCGGGGTAATATATCCTACTACCGTATTACGGTCTTCCGTAGTAATAGGTACCTGGACTGGATAAAAGACCCCACCTCCAGCGTCTGCTCTTGCTTTGAATTGTGAAATCGTATCATATCCCACCAAAACGCGATTATATATTGGTCTGTCCTTAAAACCTACATAGTTCGTCCCAAGATTGGCAAATGCTCCAATTGACGGATACATCTGTCCTTTTGCAGCTTCCATTGCTTTTTTTACAGCTCTTAGCCTAAGGTCGAGCATTCTTTGTTGCGGAAGATTTGCTAATGCCAACGCATAAACAGCTTCGGGCTGCAATTCTGCAATTGGATCAACCGGTACCCTATCAACCGGGGGCGTCTCTACATCAAATACAACCCCGGCATCAAGATTCAACAGGGCTTTCATCTGCAATAAAAATTGCTGTACACTTGCCTCGGCAGTGATCAAGGAGGAACTATCACGACTGAGCTGAGCTTCTAACTCAGCCGCATTTAATTCGGGCAGCGAACCTGCATCAACTCTCTTTCTTGTATTCCTTAATTGCTCAAGTGTCGTGCTTACCTGCACCCTTGAAAGATTTGCCTGTTCCCTGGCAAGTAATATTTGTAAATAAGCAACCGCCACGTTCAAGGAAACATCATCCTGTACTTTTTTTATTTGTTCTCTATCTGCTTCATAGGTCAGTTTATCTGCTTCAATAGAATTCCTTTTAGAGAACCAGTTAAAAATGCTTACCTGGCTACTGACGCCAAAATTGATGTTGAATATATTGGCATCTTCAAGGACACCTGTCGAAGGGTTTTCCGCACGACCATACCTGAAACTATAGCTATTGCTGAAATTCAGCGATGGCCATTGTGATTGCTTTCCTTGTTTGTATGTAAGCTCGGAAAACCGAGATTGAAGATCTTGTTGTTTTATTGAGATATTATTTTCAATAGCATATTGAACACACTTTAATAAACTCCATTTTTCCTGTGCTGAAAGGACAGTGAAAAATAATATGGCTATACATGTAGTGAAGACCCGTTTAAGCATGGCGCAAAAATAGGAGAAATGGTTTGTCTCGTGACTGGTTTATGACAAACGGGCTGCAAAAAATAATCTAAGATTCCAGTGTTAATTAATTCTGGTATTTCAGTACTACGTTCACGCCACAAGCCCAGCCATGTGAGGCATCTGTAAAATGAAGATCAATTAAGGTATTATTCACCAATACAACCTCCTTAGTCCATGCACTTCCAGCATTCGTTGTTTTATAGATGCGGTTTCCGTCCAACGTATATCCCAGGTTCGTCGAAATGAAATGAATGTCCTGGTAGTGGTAACCGCCTCCGGTAAACACGCGGCTCCAGGTATTGCCGCCGTTGGGCGTTTTACTAATATACCTGCCATCTGAAACATATCCATTATCAGTATCTGTAAAATAAACGCTTCCGATTGAAAAATTGAAGTCGGGAACGGTTTTCTGCTCCCAGGTTACACCACCGTTGATAGTTTTGTATGGGCCATTCTTACAGGCGAGCCATCCGTATTGTTCATTTAAAAATTGCAGCGATTTGTGCCCGGTTGAAGAAGCGGGTAAGTCATAAATCTTTGTCCAGGTTGATCCGGCATTGGTAGACTTCCAGACCTTTTGTCCCACAGCATACACTGTTGTCGCATTCACGAAAAATGCATCCTCAATGAGATCAATTAAAGTAACGCTATCAAAACTTGAACCGCCGTTTTTTGTGTAAAGGAGCCGGCCTCCCCCTACAAAAATCACATTAGATTCACTACCCATCGCAATATTTATGATGCCACTGGTCGACTGATGAATTTGTTGCCAGTTGCTTCCGCCATCTGTCGATTTGAAAATAGTGCCGTTTCCCACAACATAACCTGTGTTATTATTAATGAAAAATAT
>Ga0075419_10000593_pt1 | contig 23090 bp, 22 predicted proteins | sample SoiMetdeltSBSDD3_FD_76900 | JGI IMG/M metagenome (GOLD analysis project Ga0075419, IMG submission 76900) | Bulk soil microbial communities from a Populus tree surrounding site in Tennessee, USA - Soil MetaG P. deltoides SBSDD3 | ecosystem: Environmental > Terrestrial > Soil > Tree plantation... | reverse complement strand
GAAATATCCGATTCAGATAATGTTATAGAAGTTACTGGCGACTATACTGGTAGTATTGGTGGTTGGGGAGCATCCCATGAGATCTCTACTCACTCGCATTAACTACCAGTTGATAATTTTACCTGTTCCCAATTTTGTCAATACAAAGAATGAAAAAGAAAACTCACATCTACTGGATTTTCTATTTCTTTATCATATCTAGCACTTTGCTTATTATCTTTCCGTGGTCGGCATTCACTTCAGTGGTTATTAGCAACAAATGATAGTCCTCTAATGGAAATGTTATTCGTTTGATCTTTTCGTACTCCGCCATAGCATATCTTCCCTTGCCAATTTTAGGAGCAAGGGAATTCCGCAAGCTCCATCTAGCCAGAGCCTGTAAATTTGATCTTTTTGTCTCCTCGGAAGAAAGAAGATTGGTGATGCCCTGACGTTGACCTCCAAATCTAATATCACCCGTGTCATCAGATACACCGGCGAACCTAATATTTTGATCCAGTTCTAAAATATCTTTACAAAGATTACCATAATCCATGTTTTGGAGTAGAAAGAAGAATCTAATAAGGGTTGTTGAGTCTAGTTTTATAAACCCTCGAACAATATGCAACATTTTTTATGCTTGATAGCTAAAATAATGATTGCAGAATGCTATTTGTGAAAAAAGAGGAACCGCAGGATCTCAAAAAGCCAATAATCATAGCCGCCATGCAGGACATGGGAAACGTAGGTAGTATAACCATCGATGTTTTGAATAAGGTGTTAAGTACAAGACTTTTTAGGCAGGTTTTTCCCCCTTCTCCAAACTATGTGATAGACAATGGCGGGTATATCGACTTTCAGCAAGAGAGTTGGGAGTTCCGATATGCCAAAGACATCATTACATTTGGTGGCGGAATAGGTCAACCTCAGACTAATCAGGAATTATATGAATTATGTCAAGATATAATTAGTATTGCCAAAATGTATTCTGTTAGATTGATATACACTTTGGGAGCTTTCCACACTACCAGAACAATAGGCAAAAAACCAGAGACGTTCGTTACTACAACCTCCCGAGAACTGGCAGATCAGATTAGAAAATTGGGAGTACAAACAACCCCCCAATCATCTCTCATAACGGGGTTTAATGGTCTTATGTTAGGGTTTGCGAAGATAAACAATATACAAGGAATTGGACTCTACGGTGAATTAAACGACCCTAGGATCCAACAATATCGTACTGCCAAGAGTGTTTTGCAGCTACTGGAGCGACTTACGTATCAAAGATTCGGAACTCTTGAGGAGCTGGATGTGATGGCTGAAGCAGTGGATAATGAAATAGAACGGATGAAAAAGCAAGGAGAATTCCTGGAAAAATAGCATTAAATCAACAATCTTTCCGTACGATGTCGCTTTTTAGATTAATATTCATGGCAAGACCATAAGATCGGATTTAATTGAGCAATAATGCATAGGATGTGAAACAATGCAATTTCAAAGAAAATATGAAAACGGCTTTTACATCAGGTGAGACGGTACCTCCGTTAACACCTCTAATCTTCACCTAACTTCGATTGAATCTTCATTAAATCCTCTCCCTATCAGCATATTCTTAACCGCTTCCCGATGATCGCCCTGTAGAACAATTTGGCCATTCTTATAGGTACCGCCTGTTCCTATGTTTGTCTTTAGCGCCTTTGTTATTCCTATTGCATCCTCTGATTCCTGTAATCCTGTGACTACAGTCACGGATTTTCTAAATTTTCGGATATCTTTAAAAACGACTATACGAGCCTTTTCCTTATCCAGTTCCCTTAGTATGTCTTCCATTGAATTCGTGAAGTCATAACGATCTTCCGACACTATTATTATATATCACACTCTGGTTGAAAAAGGTTGGGGGTCAGCAGCCAACAGTTAGGATACACCTAGTGCTTGTTAGTTGTTCTCCCGATTGACTATTAGGCATCTTGAGACTGAAACTCCGACCGTCTTAGTTACACTAGATCCAATGTGGTCATGACACCTTTATTGAACTGAAAATAGATTATGCTTGAAGAAAAGAAGAGTACCGACATGAAAACTAAACAAAATGATGGAGAGGCTCTCCCAGAAATCTAGCGAAAAGGATAAGAATGATGGTTGGAAAGAAATTTTGATAACTCGGTGCAACCATCGTATATTGACAATGGATACTTCGCCATTTAGTGAGCATCTTCAAACCTGGATTGGTAAAATTGTTCTCATCAAATTAAGAGGCGGCAAGTCTATTCGAGGAAAGCTACTCGATTTCGACCAATATATGAACCTGGTTATCAAAGACTCAATTGAGCTTATGAACAAGGAAGATCAGGGTTCGGCTAACGGTGACAACAGACTCGGGACTGTTCTCCTAAGAGCGGACAATATTCTCATTATTGCGATTGAACCTTCAATTTGAACCGTATACATCGTTGATTGGCATAAATGTTTTGTGTAGTCATGATGGGCCTGTTACCTATCGAAATTTCATGCGGCCATAAGTGACATAGTAGGCATTATCTATGAATCCAGGGCTCCTATGTCCTGTGCTGGCTGAGCAATTTTATTAGCAAGTCTTTTACTTTTACCTTTTCTAGTAAGCGGCCTTGTTCTCAACTGACGTCCACAACAAGGACAGAATATCCCTTTGTGGAATAAATAAACCTCACATTTACTGCAATATTTTACCCCCAACGCATAACTTGCCATCCCTACCTTTATTTTAGTACAGATATTCCTGCAAACCAATAACGGGAAACAGCAGATGTATGAATACGATGGTTCTTATAATGATTGTAATACTGTTACGAGAGAGAGGGTATTGCCAATACCGTTTGTTACTTCATAACAGGTGATGCATCATGTCCTTTGATTCTAGGGACTCGCCACTTTTGCCAAGAATAGAAAGCTTGGATATATGAACAGGTTCGAATTCATTTATTTCCAAGTTTTTGTCTAAACATGGTTAAGCAGATTTACTTACGAGCTTTTCGTACATCGGGTGTTCACGATAGTAAATAACCAACTTAACTGAAACTGTAGGTTTGTCTTCTTCTCTCAGATAATAGTTCGAATAAACTATCGTGGAGTCTCCATCTCTTGAAAAATCTGTGATAGTTTCATGCAAACTTGTCTGCTGGTCATGGCTATCTCTACCATATATCGACATTCTTAATCCATCAATTTGAACTGCTGGCGAACAGTCCAAGCGAATTTGTATTTTTCCGTCGCTAAATTCAATGCTCATTATATCCATTAGGAGGGGTGCAAGTACTACTGCAAATGGTGAATATGCTCCGACCCAAAATCCCAGACCTAGGGAACGAGCCACAGCATCTCTCAAATCTTCAAATGGTCTATTTAGACCCTGGAGTTCCGACGTTAATCGAGCTTGAACCGCCCTGAGCTGAGTGGAGGTGTTGCCTGATTTACTTAGAGCATAACAGGGATACTCAACACCGAACGAGACCGCAAAAGGGTGGGATCTCTGATAAAAGTCATATTTTATTTTGTTCGTTAGTAACTCCAATGATCCTGTTATCCGACCAACTCTAATTTCGTCTCCTGAAGTTATTTGTATCATGAGCTCGTATAATTGACCTATATCAAATAACTGGTGAACTAGCATTAGGTGATCAGTCCTAACTCCTTCCAGTACACTCACAGGATGCTCCAATAGTCTAACGTATAAGAACTGAACTCTCCATTTGTCGCTTTCAACAGATCTAAATAAGAAGGCCTTTATTTCAAAATAATTCCAAAATCTGTGTTGTTGTATTCTTTGTTTAAACTTTACAATATTTATCTTGTTGTTTGATATAATTCCTTCTGTGTCTTGCATCACGCTCAGATCCCCCAAAAAAAAGGTCTTATCGTCAAAATTAATTTCTTTTGAAAAGAGGTGTCTTTCTGTTTGTTTTAATTCATCATGAAACTCTTTTGTGTAAACCACAAAAGTATCCATTGCATCCTGGGAATTATGTGTCGTTTCATATTTCTTGTATAGCGCGATCAGATCATCATCGATAGAGATAGCGTCAGAATCTTCCGCTTTATTATGTAAGGTATGGTCTCTATTAGCTTTGTGCTCCTTCACGTCAATTGCTATCCCCATGGGAATAGTGCTAAAAGATTTGTGCGGAATTCCTATCGTTGACAGAATTCTGACAGTATTGAATACTGAATTGAAATCGTTAACAATTATAGTATAGCCACCTGACTTAGAGACGATATTATTTCCTTTTTTGATTTCATCGACAACTAACTCAACCGGGCGTGAAAGACAACATTCATTAATGAACTCTTCATTAAAACCACTTTTCTTTGCTAACTCTTTACGTAAATTCTCTGAGCCTAGTATATCCGCAGAAATATGGTATCTCTTCAGATCTATGTCGCAGGTAATTAGTAGAATGGTGACTTATATTTTACGCTTTAACGATTTCAGAAACTCAGAATTTGTCTTAGGAGGTTATAAGGCGACAATGTTATTTGATGCTTCATACTATAATGACCTGTGAATAAAAAAGTCGCAATTGTTACTTGATCCGGTAAAGGAATAGGAAAAGCAATAGTGATGGCCTTCGCAAGGTCAAAAGAGTATTCAGGCATAGTCTTAAGCGCTAGAAGTGTTTTTCCCCCTCAACTATTTGGCCAATATCAAGTTCTCGATATGGCACACCGCAATGGATTGTACGCTGCTTGGCTCAGCCATCTTTATTTATTGCTAAAAAATTGAAATATTAATTGATCCTACCTACAATGGACACTTACTGCAGTTCATTTGCTAAGAAGTTGGAATCATTGTAACTATTCCATTGTCAAATCTAAAATTGTACGTTTAATTTCATCTGATCTAAGTTCAATACTAATATATCGAAAACTGGCTATGACTTATGCCGATCAATAAGATGGATCAAGAATCAAACCGAGACTTAGAGTGGCAAATTGTCAACAGAGTTAGAGAAACGCCAGATACCTATACCTATACTTTTTCTCCGGTCGGAGGATCTAAATTTGAATTTGAAGTTGGGCAGTTCGTTACCATTAGTACGTTCCTCAGACGACCTTCGGAATCAGGTGTCTTGGAAGAAGGTCTTGTTGAAAGAGCTTACTCAATTGCATCATCCCCCACTCGCCCATTCATTGATCTTACAATCAAGGATGAAAAGCCCTATGGCTTTGTTAATCCCACTACTCATAAGGCTGATGGTTTTTCAGCATATTTCTTTGAACAAATTAAGATAGGTGATAAAGTAAAGGTACGCTTAAACCAAAGTAAAAGCCACTTTTTGTCAAAGGTTGCTACAGGAATTGAGAAGAATATTGCATATTGGTCAGGCTCAAACGGCGCCGAATCCGCACGATGCTTGCTACAATTTATGGAGGACATCAAAGACCCCAATCTTAGACTAACGTTGTTCTATAGCAATCCCAAGTTCTACGGGGGAGAAGAACAGAAGGATTCGTCGAATATTATCTATTACAACTGGTTGATAGAAATGGCAAAGAAATTGGAAAATTTTAGGGTTGTCTTTACGTTTACAAGAGAAAAGGAGATTCCTGTCTCGTCTGACCACCCAAGGATAAGATTTCGTACTGGCAGGTTCTTCACAGTCCCGACTGGCAACTATCAAGACGATACATCAAAAGGACAGGAACGGACATTATCGAAGTATCACGGTGGAAATGTGGGTGATGTATTCAACCCCATATGTGGGAGTAGTGGTTTCATAAATGGCACGACCAGATCAGGAACTACAGGTAAAATTTTGAAGGGTAGGGGCATAATGCAGGATCTGATAGAGATTGAAGGTATCCAACCAAGAAAGATTGACAAGGAGCAATATTATCTTCAGTATGTGAAATAGCTTTATAGATTTTTTTAGGGTCGGTAGTTACTGATTTGTAAATCAGATGATTGATTTCCTCAGGTATACTAGGAGGGAACCTTGATTTCATTTCGGATGGGAACTATTTGTTCTTCTTTTCTCGTTTTCAGAATTGTCATCAACTCGGCTTCCAAGATGTGAGGCAATGAGCGAATCTTATTAACAACAATTTCTCTTAACTCATCCAAATTCTTAGCTCGAATTTTTAGCAGCAGATCGAATCTATTATGCATTTCATGAATTTCCAGGATTTCATCTATTGATGATAACCCGTTGGTAACTTCTTCAGCAAATCCCGGTCCTACGTTTACTCCAATAAATACTAGATGACCATAACCAATTCGTTTGTTATCAACTGAAATGGTAAAGTTGCCAATAACTCCGGCCTCCCTGAGTCGCCTGACTCGTATGTGGATCGTCGCATCAGACACTCCTATGTGTTTGGCAATGTCAACAAATGTAGTAGATGAATCTTTGCTAAGCAAGTCTATTATCCTGAAATCAATCGCATCTAATGTATCGGCTACCGACTCAACCATTGGGGGTAGCTTTTCGCTCATTTATATATAGTTTTGTTCTAGATTTTTCTTATATAGGATAGACAAATAAAGATTTCTCAATAATGGAAAAGTCCAAACGGTAACACAGAATTTTTGATATAGATAACTCGTGTGATAATTTAAAAAACTAGAACGTAGTATTGTTTATGTAAGAAAAGAGAACTAGTATTGTTCCAACTGAAACCAAATGACAACTGCTTTGCATTTTGAAAAAATCATTAATTCAATAACAGATTTTATTCGAATGCAAGTTCACGACAGACAGTCTGAGGGGGTAGTACTTGGTATGAGCGGAGGGATAGATTCTTCGCTAGCAGCAGTTTTAGCGGTTAATGCAATTGGCCCAAGCAAGGTTTTTGGATTAACAATGCCTGATTCAAAAGTAACGCCCAAAAAAGAGACCAGACAAGCTCAACAGCTGGCGATAACTCTTGGTATTGAATACAAAATTATAGAAATAGGAAAAATCAAGAGACAAATCTTGCACCTGCTCCCAAGAAGAAATGTACTCGCAGAAGGAAATTTGTTATCTAGAATACGAATGGGCTTGTTATATTATTACGCAGGATTTAAAAACAGGCTCGTATTAGGGACAGGGACAAAAAGCGAGGTGAAGTTGGGATATTTTACAAAATATGGTGATGGGGCCGCCGACCTCCTTCCAATAGCGGATCTATATAAATCTGAAGTACGAAAAATAGGGGCCTACCTATCGCTCCCTTCTTCGATTCTGAGGCAAGAAAGTAGCCCTCGGTTATGGGAAAATCAAACTGCTGAATCCGAGATTGGTCTCTCGTACGAAGAGATAGACCGAGTTCTAAAGTATCTGGACGGAAGGTCGAACTTCGACGCCCCTTGTCCGGATAAGAAGCACATATCGACGGTTATCGAGCTTATGAAAAGAACTGAACACAAACGGAACTTGCCACCCATATGTAAGCTACGTGGAATAATTTCACCTTAGGTCTAATGGCTTTATCACTGATATCTGGTAAGTCTAGGAATAACAAATGATGGTTTTTGGCTCAATTAAAAGGCACTAGTTAGTGATGATCACTAGTTCAGTACCTGTTGTAGGGTATATTAAGTTGAGCTGGTTCAAAATACATGTTTACTATATGTTAATAACGAATAATAAAACACGAAAAATTGGCGCCTGGGACTTAACGGATCTCGTTAGAGATTCTAATTCAAAAGAATTTGAAGCTTTCATCAGATCCATAGGGGGTAAGGTAAGCCAGATTGAAGATAAGCGTTCGTTACTTAATAACGACATATCTACATCTGATTTTCAAAATATCTTATATGCGATAGAAGATATCTCAGAAATGATTAGCGTCGCTGTAGGATACGCTCATTTGAAATATTCTGCAGACACATCTTCAAATGATGCCGCATCACTCCTAACGAGAATGGATCTGATGGCTGCTGATATTGCTAATAGATTGCTTTTCTTTGATCTTTGGTTTAGAAAAGGCCTAGATGAAAGAAGTGCCCGAGCTTTAATAGAATCAATGCCTGAGGTATACAGAGAATATCTGAAACACAAGAGATTACTTGCCAGATATGCCCTCACTGAGCCTGAAGAAAAAATAATTGCTACCTTGGAAGTCACGGGAATAAATGCACTAACTAAAATATACGATAGGATGACGAACGGGTTTGAATATGTAATGCGTTTCGAAAGAGCCAAAAAAATAATTAGAAAAACGTATTCAAACAGAGAAAAATTATTGTCGTTTGTCCGCAGTACGAAACCCGAAGAAAGAAAAGCCGCGTACCAATCACTTCTTCAAGTATATAAGAAAAACAGCGGTATCCTCGGTGAAATTTATCAAAATTTAGTCATTCAGTGGCGAGACGAAAATATGAATATGCGCGGATATGAGTCGCCGATATCGGTCAGAAATATTTCAAATAATTTAGATAATTCCACGGTCCAATCTCTTCTTAAGGTTTGTAAGAGGAATTCCATCTTATTTCAGGACTATTTTCGAGAAAAGGCAAAAATGCTTGGCTATAGAAAACTGCAGCGATATGATCTATATGCACCTCTATCTTTGAGATCATCAGGTCAGAAGAAATTTTCATACGGCGAAGCAGTTCATACAATAATCGAAACATTTGAAGGGTTTGATGCGCAATTTAGAGAATTTAGTGAAAGGGTTTTCAATGAGAATCATGTTGATTCGGAAATCCGAAGAAACAAACAAGGTGGAGCATTTTGTTCTACCATATCTCCCAAGAGAACCCCGTATGTACTGCTGAATTTTGACGGCAAGTCTAGAGATGTTTCAACAATGGCACACGAATTAGGCCATGCTATTCACAGTATTGCGGCTTCAGATAAACCTATAACAGTGGCACACGCCCCCTTGCCGTTGGCTGAAACGGCTTCTGTATTCGCGGAAATGCTGCTGAATGACAAGCTGATAAGCAAGGTTGGACCTAGGGAACAAAAGATATTGCTTGCTGAACAGATTGACGATATGTATGCAACAATAATGCGGCAAGCCTATTTTACATTATTTGAGATAGATGCTCATCGAATTATCACAAATGAAAATGCTACGATAGACAGAGTCTCTGACCTATATCTTGATAACCTGAATCAGCAATTCGGTGATTCGGTGAAAGTTTCTCCCGACTTTAAGTGGGAGTGGACTTACATCCCGCATTTCTATCATAGTCCATTTTATTGTTATGCATACTCTTTTGGGAATTTGCTCGTACTCTCTTTATACCAACAATTCAAAAATGAGGGAGCGGCATTTATTCCAAAATATTTCAAGATCTTGGCATCAGGAGGGTCAAGAAAACCAGAGGAGTTGCTAAAGGAATCAGAAATCGATATCTCGAAGGAGCAATTTTGGCAACAAGGATTCAATCTCCTCGGAGACAAAATACAAAAATTGGATAAGTTACTATAAAGGCCTTTTCAACTCTTCAATTCCATGTTGAAATAGGCAAAGACCTCAATATCAATTTTAGAATCACTAAGGAACCGGATGGGAGTATGTAATTATCGTGGTACTGAGATAGCTATCCCCTCTGTGAAACGACAATATTTTCTGTGCCAATCTTCCTAATATTGCCAGAAACATTCCCTTATCCGTAGTGAATCATATAGGACTCAAAATATTGTTCCTAGTGTTGATACCCTAAGCGTATTAGGACCCGTGCTATTTAGAGATACAATTTTAACATCAATTATGTACATGAGTCAGCATGGATGATTCTACCTTTGAACTGCTTAAGGGACACGCGACACCAGAGGGCACAAAGACGTTCTTGGAAAATGCCGTAAAGAACAAGGGAAAGCCTGCCGACCACTTTCGAGTATTTGATAAATTGTACCTCTCAAGTATAGGAATGGGAACCTATCTGGGCAAGCCTGATAAGGAAGACGATCATTCTATGGAAAACGCTGTTTATGACTCTATCAAGTCAGGCGGGGTGAATGTATTGGATACGGCAATCAATTACAGGGCTATGAAATCAGAGAAGAGCATAGGGAGAGCGCTCTTGCGATTAGTTAACGATGAAATAATAACAAGGGATCAAGTATTTGTTAGTACCAAAAACGGTTACATAACAAACGATGGCGACTATCCTGAAATTGATGTTATGGAATATTTGCAGAGGATGTTTATATCTAATGGCGTAATGCGTGCTGATGACATAAGTTCAGGATACAACGTTCTTAATCCAAATTATTTAAAACGCTGTCTCGATAAGTCCCTCGCAAATCTGCATTTAACTACCCTAGATCTTGTTTATGTTCATAATCCATTTGAGAGTTGGTACGAGGATGTCAGTAGAGAACATTTTTTCCAAATGTTGTCTAAGGTATTTGAAGCATATGAAGAATACCGCACCTCGGGCAAGATCCGTTACTATGGAATGGCGACATGGACATGCTTTAGAGTACCCCCAGTTAGTAAGGAATACCTATCTTTAGAAGATGTGACCAAAACGGCAGAAAAGGCAGGAGGTTTAGAAAGACACGGTTTTAGATTTATTCAGCTTCCCTACAACCTGGCATATAGCGAAGCCCTTCTACTTAGGAATCAATCTGTCGGCACGGAGAAGAATTTAACGATCCTTGAAGCTGCCGAAAAGCTCAAGATAGGAGTATTTACCAGCATACCACTATTTCAGGGTAGATTGCTAAGGACCAAAATACCTGATTATGGAGGACTAACAGATCAAGTTAGCAAATTGCTTCAAATAGTACGGTCAAGTCCTTCTGTTATTGCTCCATTGGTGGGTCAAAAGGAATCTGATCATGTGGAACAAAATTTAAAAATTTCTAACATTTCTCCTCTAGGTCCTAAAGAACATAAAGAGGCTGTCGAGATCTTAATGAGAGGAAATCTATGATCGAGTACTCGACCACAATATATCGGTCGCCATCTACATTGAGCCGAGGCAGGCTAGCGGGTACACTTGGCACGATGAAGAGTTTTGAACGTATGACGAGCATATGAAGAGTATCTGGTAGTGCCATAAGGAGTCTTTCGTCGGTGAGTTCGCAATACTTCTATCCAATGAGCTGCACAATACACATCACATCAGAGAAAAGATGGGACAAAACCCTTATGGGAGGGTTATTCGGTATTAAAAAACAGTGTGTTGGTTACCGGACAACTGGAATCGCATCCACGTCAATCGTGCAAGCTCCTAGTCTGAAGACTCGATTTTATCAGTTATTATCAATGTTCTATTTCTTCTCACGTAAGATCTGTCGCTTATGTCGCAGGGTGAACTTGGGCAAAGTCCCTAATGGTTTGCAGCTATCTATATGAGAAAATTTATCCCAGGACAGTGGTTGGTGAATCACATTATCGGTTGGAAGGAGATACTACATACATGTGAACGATAGTTTCGCCACTGACAAGAAATCATCAACCTTGTTGATATAGGTTAGTGTCCAAAGGAATGTCAAATAACAATGGTGGGACATCATATGGCAAACTTCTGCAATCATAATGTGAACGATGCATGGTTGAACACGATATTATGCGGTAGCTCTATGGTCCTATCGAGGAATACATTAGTAAAGTAGCAACCGTGAATCCCTAAAAGTTAAATCCACCATGGGTAGGAACTAGGTAACGTTCTCCTCACCGGTGAACATAATATCTCTAGATATGGTACTTGCCAAGAACAATAGTTTATGGGATCGGAATGCGTATAGTCATCAGGGCTGCAGGCACGATAACCCCGCACTCAACGGTTTAAGGATAAGCCTTTGTAGTCATTCGTTGAGGCACCTGCAGCCCTAGGTTTGTAGTACCTTTTTTGGCCATCCCTTTAATATGATTCTGTGAATTCTTCGCCTCTCAACCAGCAAGGCTGAGTCTTTTGCTGCTTCTTCGATTCGTGACTCATCTACTGATAGTATTCTAGCAGAGGGTTTCAGGAAAGTAAAGTAGTAACATAAGTTACCTTAGAATTGAGTATCTTAGGTTACAACCATTATATCGCTAACGTTACCGTTCTTCATAAAGTAAATCTGAATATTTTCTTTATGGTTGTATATCAAGCAAGAAATGAGGAGACATTAACTATCTTACTTCCGAGGCATTCGGTAATTTAACCGCGGTTATAGGTGTCGTAATTGTAACACGATTAATAGGATAACATCGGAGGACGGAGAACTTAAAAAACGATCATAACTCTTATCTATCTGAACCCGAACTGACGGATCCTATTGGAGATAACTTATTTAAAGACAAGACCGAAAAGAGGCGATTCATAATCCAAAGTCTTGTCGCTGCAATAATTTTTATAGGTATCTTTTTGACTATGGTCCTCTAACCAAATTTTATTCACATGTTAAGTCATGTGGTAACCGTAAGTATGGCCTATTACCTAGTAACCCAGTATCATCCTACATCACGTCTACGTCGTGAGGATTGCTTTCCTTATATCCTGCAGGAGACATTTTAATAAACTCGGCATTATGCTGCATTTGTATAATCGTTTTCGCGCCGCAATAGCTCAAACCCGATCGGAGTCCTCCAACCAGTTGCCTTATGATTTCTACTACACTCCCTTTGTATGGAACCATTGCCTCTACACCCTCAGGAACGTAATCATTTAAATCCTGTGAATCCAGAATCTGCTGACCCTCTTCACGATATCTTCTGCCCAGAGAAGCATAAAGGGAAGCCATACCTCTATACATTTTAAATTTCTTACCGTTTCTTACCAGAGTTGTCCCTGGACTCTCATCGGTTCCTCCTAGTAGACTCCCCACCATCACAGATGAAGCGCCGGTTGCCAATGCCTTTGTCGCATCACCTGATGTTCTTATGCCTCCGTCAGATATTACTGGAATGTTATACTCTGCAGCAATTTTTACACTATCACTGACGGCCGTTAACTGGGGAACCCCGGATCCTGTTACTACTCTGGTTATACATATTGAGCCGGACCCGACCCCAACCTTCACGGCATCTACACCTGCTTTAATTAGATCCCTTGCACCTTCGCCAGTGGCAACATTGCCGGCTATCAGCTCGCACAATGGGAACGCCTTTTTAATCATGTGTACAGCGTTGAGAGCATTATCGCTATGACCGTGAGCTATATCAACAACTAGTGTATCGGCACCAGCCTCCAGCAGCGAATCAGCCCTTTCAAGGAAATCGCCCTTAACACCAACTGCTGCCCCAACAAGCAAACGCCCCTTCTTGTCTTTTGAGGCGTGTGGATATTTTTCCATCTTCAAGATATCTTTGCTAGTAATAAGCCCTACTATGGTTTTCTTTTCATCAACAACAGGTAACTTTTCGATTCTATTTTCATGTAATATCTCTTTGCCCTGATCAGTAGTTATTCCTTCGCTGGCAGTTACTACATCTTTACTCATAAGATCTGATACCTTTCGACTTGAATCCTTTTCAAATGTGATGTCCCGCCGAGTAATTATTCCAACTAGCTTCTTCTCGTCGTTCACTACTAACAGTCCTGATATGCCATATTCATTCATGCTCTTATTTGCATCATCTACTGTTTGAGTGGATTTTATGGTGTATGGTTGTTCAATCATGACAGATTCAGAACGCTTTACTTTAAGGACTTGCTCTACCTGGTCTTCAATTGCCATGAATCTGTGAATAATTCCTATACCGCCTTCTCTAGCTATCGCGATGGCCATTTCATATTCAGTAATTGTGTCCATATTTGCACTTACAAGAGGTATGTTTAGAATTATATTGCGAGAAAGTTTTGTTTTTAAATCTGTTTGAGTTCTTGAAACAATTGGGGAACGTTTTGGCACTAGAAGCACATCGTCAAAGGTCAATCCTTCTTTAATATTCAATATCCTTTGACAGACTAGGTGTAAAGTAGGATTATAAGCGTTTGCAGTTACTCGGGAAATACAGCCCAGCTACCGTCAATATCTTATCCCTTTGACTTGACGTTTAGAATGAGAAAATTCCTAGGTGAAAATACACAAGGACCGATCAAATAAATCTTATAGCGATGAAATGCAAATTATTCCACTTTGCTTCTACAAGATTGCCAAGATAGATATAACCGCGAGTTAAAGTCCACTTATTACCCCTCGTTAATTCGCAATATGTTAATAGATAAGTTCACACATTGACAACGCATGAACTGTCTCTTTCACATTGTGTGTTCTAATTATTTTAGCACCATTTAGGGCACCAATAATCTCAAAAACAAGTGATGGAACCAAGCGATCTTCTGTCTTCAAATCGAACAATTTTCCAATGAATGATTTTCTTGATACAGATATGCAAATTGGATTGGAGAAGCTTTTTTCAAGTTCGCGTAGCCTAGTAATTATTTCGATATCACGAATATACCAAGGGATGTCCATCATGGGGGTAAAAAACGGATTTTTTCCGTGTGCTCTGAAAAAGCCAACAGAAGGATCGATAATTATCTTGTTACTCCCAATTCCCATTTCTTTTGCAATGGTTATGCTATCCTTTAATAGCTTAATGGTACTTGATATCCTTCCGGTCACTGTTGATTTAGATTGTGATTTAGTTATGTTATTCGACCCATAAGCACCCACGATAACTGGAAGGTTTGATTCTGCTACAACACTTGCCATATTCTTGTCATATTTCAATCCAGTTATATCATTTAGACAATCAACCCCTAGCTTAATCACTTCTCTAGCCACTGCAGATCTTGGAGTATCAGCCGAGATGGGCAGCTTACAATTTCTTCTTACGATCCTGATAGCTCGTTCCAGCCTTTTCATCTCTTTTTCGACAGGAATAGCATTTTCTAAATAAGGTGCTGTAGACATCCCACCAATATCAATTATGTCAGCACCCTCCTGTTCCATGTTTATTGCTGATTTAGAGATGCTCCTTGTCGTAATCTTAACGGAACCCTTGTAAAAGGACTCTGGGCTGACATTAAGGATTCCCATAATTTTGATCGAGGAATTGGGCGTTACTGAAATGTTTCCTATCTGAGTCACTTAATATGCTTAAACTATAATAAATATAAAACAGTTCTCGAGTCGCCTAAATGGAAGCAGAGACTCAATGCTCCGATATGGTCTGGGTTTCACCGTATAGGTTCAATATCATTGCTGTGCGTATATCTAAACCTAACTTAGTTATGTCAATCTTGTGTCTTTTAACAAGAAAAGTTGAGTAAGAATATTAAAATATTCTTTCCACCCAAACTATGAGTGCACAATTTGGTGTATTTACCGATTAAGATCGTTTCAACAAGGTTTGAGTACGACAAATTTTATTCTTACACTATGGTCCAGTTAAAACACACTCCTCTTGATTTCTAATTTTAAATGTTGCGTTTTGTTGAGGTTGTGTTAAATGGTTAGAACCCTAGACAAGACGCATACATTGCTTTCATATGTTAAAGGGAGTCTGAAAAATGCAATTATTGAGAACGGTGATGGTGGATCTCATAATGGTTTTATTTTCTCACTCTTGAATCCTCCCGTCCCTCTGGGTGGGAATGTTGTATCTCTTGACATCTACCTAGACGAAATTCCAGTATCAAAAAAATCCATCTTTATCGCAACTCCTGAAGATATCGTCAATGCTTCCTCGTTGTCTGAAGATAGGCCTATAGCCTTTAAGCCTTTCCAGAGTGCGAGGTTCCTAATATTAAATGAAGGGATCTTGGAGAAAAGAAAGCACAAAGTAGTGATATTGAGCAAATTGGAGGGATTTGAACAGATAATTATTCCCTTTACCTTTACAGATCATGTATCTGGACAAATCGAGAAAGTATTCATTTCCTCTTCTAATATGATTGAAGATGATTCTTACCCCGTAACATCTTCTACAAGTGAAGACACGATTTTTAAGAATTTTACAACTCCCTTGGTGCTTTCAGGAAAAAGAGCATACATAGTATGCTCCTCTAGTGGTTCTCTTTCAGCCAACTGGACTTGGATGGGTACAAGGTACGACAATGGGGGATTATATGTTCCTCCGGCAAGAGCCTTCGGTAGAATAGCAGTTGAAATCTCTACAGATGAAGGTATACGTAAAAGGCTCCCAAACTTTGTTGTGTCATCAAGGCATGAAAATGGGATGTTATCGACGCGTCATGAACTCGCCGGTCTACAGGTAAAAAGGACCTTGTTTGTCCCCCCAGAAAATAAGGGGTTTGTAATGATTGTTAACTTGGCTGACAGACGCTATGAATTATCAAAGTTGAATTCAAAAAAAAAGGGCATAAGATCTAAAGAACTATCAACTTATCGAAGAATTAGAATCCATTTTTTAGTTGATGGAAACATTACTAGTTATGGTCTCGCAGCAATCTCGCAGAGCAACTCGTCAAGATTTCTTACGTCTGAGAATTGCTTGCAGATTGAGACCGCTTCAAGCAGAGGAATCGCACATTATTACGGAACAATAGGGGTTGCACCGAAGGAGTTAACGCCTGTAAAAGTATTGACAGACTCCTTTGATAACGATATGGCGATTTCATATGATGTTGAAATCGGTCCGGGTGAAGCTAGTGATCTTGCACTGATAGCAGTAGGAAGTTTTACGACTGCGGGAGATTGTGTAAAGGAATATTGTTATATGAGAGATAATTATGGAAGTCTCTACGAATCAACGAAAAATCATTTCTTGAATGTATCAAGTACTAGTCTTCGTGTCACAGGATCTGATCAGAAGCAAAACATTGTTGTCTCAAAATTAGTAAGAGCCTTCGAGAAGGCCAAAACAAGCATGGAATATCTCAAAGCCAGGTATGATGAACTCGGCGCGGGGATATGCGCGGGACTACCAAGATTTCCAAACTATTGGGCAAGGGATACCGGTTGGGCTCTAAGGGGCTATTTATCTATGGGGGAATACGGGTTCGCTCGAGCTGTAATCGAGAACTTTCTTAGGCATCAGGCTAGGAAAACAACTTCTACTGCATTGAACGGAGAACTCCCCATGATTATTAGTGGAAAAGCCTTTCTGCACAATACAACTTTTGGTTCATCTGACTCTACGTTCCTTTTTCCCTGGGCAATACGGGAATATGTATTGGCTACCGGAGATGTTTCATACCTGAGAAAAAGATGGAATTCAATTGTTGATTTGGTCAATTGGGGATATTTGAAAGATTTCGATGGAGATGGGTTGGTCGAACACGGGTTTACTGGAATTGCAGAAAAGTTGCCTATTCAAGACTCGACATGGATGGATCATATAGATAGAAGAAAAAGCGCAAATGACATCCAAGCATTATTTTATGAAAGCCTCAGTATTGGAAGCGAGCTCGCAGGAATAATTGGTGATGAAGACAATCAAAAAAAGTGGCTTGATTCTGCACGAAGGCTACAAGTATTGATAGATTCAGAATACTGGAACGCACAAAAGGGGTTCTACTACGATACTATTCGCCGCGATGGTTCAAAGGACCCTAGTATTAGGCCAAACGCGCTCGTTCTCTTATTGACCGGTGCTACAAAAGATGAAACAAATGTAGCTTCCGTTCTTTCTAGATTAGAGCAAAATGATGTAACTACTCCCTGGGGTTTGAGGACATTGAGCAGTACAGATCCAAAATATCATCCTAGTCTATACCATGATGGCGCTGTTTGGCCCTTGGTTACAGGTTGGGCGGCTGTGGCTGAGCTTAGACATTCCAGACGGGAACAGGCATTATACTTTCTGGAATCAATGGCACAAAGGATCTTACATGAGAATGGAATGTATGCAGAGACGTATAGGGGTGACAGGCCAGAGCCATTTAACTCTTGCATTTTACAAGCTTGGTCAGTTGGCATGTACATATATGCATTTCGTGAAATGATGTTAGGAATGAAAGTAGAAATGACAGAAAACAGAATTCAACTTGAGCCTCAGATCCCAGAATCATTACTAAGCGTTTGTTTGCCAATAAATTTCGAACATATGGTTTCTACGACGAAAGGTACTGGCCAATTATTGGTCACCATTGAGCCAGATAAGAAAAGGATATCGACAGACTTTAAAAGCAATAATTCCGCACTCAAACCAGATGTCTTTAGCAATTCATATTCGATTACCTGATTATTGCTGCGAGAGTCTTGGTAAACAGGAAAATAATCTAACGTCCTATACTTTTAGATATTTTGTTTCCCTTCACATTGGAATTTCTTAAGCTAAATCGAAGGTCATTTGATGCCACCCGAAATAATTAAGTACACATTAAACAGATTAGCATCAATTGACGTATTAAGATGATGATCATAGACAAAGGAAAAATCTTTGAAGTAATTAATAATCAGAAACCAAATTCGGTGGCACTTAGCGGGCCAGAGGGCTTAATTGCAAAAATACAAGAAACTGCTGATGGTATAGAAGATGCATTTCATATACCCGCTTATGTTATTGGCGATACGTGTTGGGGGTCCTGTGATCTGAATACTCATGCGGCCGATATGTTAGGAGCTGATATTTTGTTTAACATAGGCCACACCATAGCCATGGAATCAATCGGCAAGGTGGTAATGATTGATGCATATGATGACATAGGTTTTGATTGCGTAGCACGGAAATGCGCTCTGGATTTGAGAGCGCATTATGAAACGATCTCATTGCTCACGGATAGTCAGCATCTTAATCAAATCCCTAGTGTGAAGTTGATATTCGAAGAATTTGGGTATGACGTCATAATTGGTAAAGGAAAAGGCCAGTTGAATGACGCCCAGGTATTTGGCTGTGAATTTTATCCTGCCTACCAACTACTACAGAAAGTTGATGCTTACATATTTCTTGGACAAAGTATGTTTCATTCAGCAAGTATCGCGTTATCAACTGAGAAACCTACGTATATGTTAGATCCCTACTTCCAAGAGTATTCTGAAGTTACTGAGTTTGCCCTCGGCCTCCGAAAGAAAGCCGTGTTGGCAATTTATAGGGCATTGGACGCCGATAGAATTGGAATTATAATCGGCTTGAAGGAAGGACAATTTTCCCAAATTAGGGCCTTGGAATTAAAAAAAACATTAGAAGCATTAGGCAAGAAGGTACAACTAATTGCATTAACTGAAATTACAAATGAACGTGTTCTAAATTTCAAGAAAATCGATGCCTTCATACAAGTCGCGTGTCCAAGGATAGCTACAGATAATTATTTCAAAAAACCGATGCTTTCTGTTCCACAAGGTCTGGCTCTTATTAAATTACTTAAGAATGAACCATTAGGGGATTTTCTAAAGGTTAAGCATTGGCTGTAGATAATCTAATACACCCTTCGTGTTACAAACCAACTCCATATTTCTGCTAGTGAGTAAACGACGGCGAGCTCAAGATATTACAATCGCTCACAGTATGATAGTTATCGTTCATTTGAAATCGTGTTAATCTCCAACTTTACACGGTTTGCTTATCGCGGTCATCAAAATGAATGAAATATTTTTCGATCTTGGCTTTAAATATGTTCATGATATTATTTAATTAATGGACTCAAATCTTTGGAATGTGCTAGCACGGTTAGAAAAAAGATCTAAACTTGAAAGATCGGGAAGAGCGTCCATATCCAGAAAAAGTATGATGCTTGCTATTACTTACGAAACAGGCTTATTCTTTAATATACTGCTCAAGGCTATGAGTGCCAAACGAGTATTGGAAGTTGGTACATCTACAGGATATTCTACATTGTGGTTGGCTGAAGCTGTTTTGTCTAACAAAAGATCCAATGATGGTCGGAGACAAGATTCAAGCGATGCACTGGTAACAATCGAAAACGACCCAGTAAAAATTAGGAAGGCATTCAAAAATTTCTCCGATGCTGGAGTAATTGATAAGATTAGCATAAAGGAGGGTTCAGCATTAAATAATCTTCTTGAGCTTTCTAGAAACACAACCAAGGATGAGGGTCTTTTCGATTTCGTATTTTTTGATGCAGACAAGGAAAATCTCAAACGATATTTTGACTTGGTTTTGCCGATACTAAGGGTGGGGGGTATTATTGCCACTGATAACGTGTTGTATCCAAAGGATTATCGATCGACTATGATGTCTTTTGTTAAATATGTTAGGGCCAAGCCAAATGTTCGGTCGGTAACAATACCAATCGGGCATGGTGAAGAGATAACGACCAAGTGCTGATAGCTGAGATTAGCAGAAATATATCTATGTTTATTGCAATGATAAACGTAGTAGGGTTGTGTTGGTTTCCCTTTAAAGGGCAGCGTCTCCAGTATCTTTGTTCTTAAAATCGTAAGCTTCAACAACATCATACACGAAGATTTTTCCACTTCTATTCGAGCCAGCACTCATTACCTCTAGTATATCGTCGATTATCCTACTGGCTGTTTCATCGGTCGCAACAACTTCGACCTTAGTCCTGGTTAGGAATTCCGGAACTTTCCTTTCCAACCCCCTTCCAGGTGATATTACTTCATCCTTTGTACTTCCTCTACCTCTAATTAAATGAAAGCTCATGCCACCAACATGATGTTTATGAAGGAGATTATTTATCTCGATAAGACGTTCGTGGGCAAAAATTGCTTCTAATTTTTTCATATCCTGTCAAAGTCCTTCCAAATATATAATATGAAACATGGTAACTTTCACTCCGGGGGTCAGGACAACAGAAGGTCAAATCCACAGATACATGTTAACTAGTCCATGACCAACTTGTCATTCCTCGCAACCTACACTGTTTTCTAATAATTGCGCGAGCTCTTTCAGCTGCTTCTTCCTCGTTGCAAGACTTCTTTAAATATTGTACCAAAAGCTCTGCGTACAGTTTTTTTGCTCGTTCCTCGGTAAATTCCTTGTAATTCCTATTTTTAAATTCATCCCTGTACTCAATATCCAAGCCATACGTATCGGAACCGATAGTCTGAGTCATTAGGTTATCCTCCTCAAGCCTCTTTAGTTCCTTATACTCTTTCCTACACTGAGGACATAAGTCGTCAAAAAATCTAGTGTGGATTGGACATGTACTCATTACCTCTATTATTTGGATAGTCGACTATAAAGTTGGTCCACGTCTATTCGTACATTTATGGTTATTTGATTTAACTGGTTATTAAAATACTTAGGTCTTGCAACATTACCATGTTCATGCACAAAATCAAGCTGAGCATCGTTTTTATCTGTCCAAAAGTTGAATCCTTATTGATCATTAAACTTGGTTCGGATATTAATGAATACCAACCTCGAGTGGGTCGTGAATTGGAGTACTGACTTCTAGAATAACCGTTGCTGAAACTTGGACTTCGAGGGTTCCGATTTGGATGATGTATTTATCAAGTTGCGTTATCGGAGCTAGCAATTTTAGTCCTGATGAGGGGGATCTCCCCTCTTTTATTGTGATCCTTCATGTGGTTAGAAGCATTTTCTTTGTCTAGGTTTTTATCACAAATTCTACATGAGACCATAAAATATGACACTGAGTTAGGCGTAGTTAAATGTTTACTAAAATTTGAACACAGACCAACACGGTTTGCGATATCAGAATTTGGGTCCGGAAAACAGACCCCTTTCTTGCACTGAATCGCATAATAGTCATGGGATTTTCAATGATCGTCATCAAATCTAGGCGAGAAAGAAGATTCAATGGAATGCAAAGTTGGCTGAGTATTGCAGAAGTTAGGTGATTCGTGGACGTAGAATTGGTATTTGAATAAATTGTCTTAAGATTCAGACTGAGAATACTTTTATCGGTCTTGTACCTAATATTGGATCCAACGTAATGAGCGGCAACTCAGATACAATCGAACGAAACGATGACGAGGATCAGAAATTAAAACTGGAGAAATTGATCGCCGAGTTTGGTAAGGAGGAGTTTGATGACGAAACTGAGTACGAAGAAAGAAAATAATATCATTCTATTAGTCGTACGTTATTTAGGTTGCTTGTAACCTTGTAATTGATTGATTTAGTCGCGAATCAAAATTCTAACTACCTTACGATTACAGTACCATGCATTGTAGTAGGATGTAATGAGCAATAATATTCAAATGTCCCTGGCACTTTGGAAGCTATCGCAGTTGTAAATGATTGCTGTGAAGACAGGTACGCAGTGTTGATATTCAACTCATCTACAATAAAATCGTGTCTCCTGACGTCTTTATTCAAGATCGAGATCTTCTCCGGGATATTAGCTTTGACGTAAATAGTTGGATTAGTCTTATTGAAAGCATCATTTTCGGCTACCAACAGCAGACCTCCGGCATTTTTTCCAGTTGAATCCTCTGGAGCACTTATCAGGTTTCCAATTCCCCAAAGGGCACCGACAACAACAAATGAAATTACCACAATGGCAATGATGTTATTGCGCCACATTACTCTAACTGGTTTTAGTTAGGATGAAATGTTTGTCTGGCCGCGGTTCGTTTGAAGTCATTTACAATTTACTACCACCTTAATTGGGAAAGGATAATCTGTGCTATTCTCTAATTTAATATCATATTTACTACTAACTCAACCGTAGCTAGCGTATCTCCTTCTTAAATCGTTACGAAGTCTGGACGCGAGTTTTTCAGCAACATCCTTCTGACTCTGGTCAGGTCCTGCTAGATTTTGTTCCGTATATACGAATGGGCCATATGCGTAACTTTTTCCAGTTACCGGCTTTACCGTTTCTAGCGAACCAAGTATGGAATTAAATTGGGCGTTCAGCTCTACTTCTTTGGCAGCGGCATTCGAATATTGTTCATCAGATAGCTGCCTTAGCAAATTCATCATTATAGAGGGATCGAGCTTCCTATAGCCAAACGAAGCCAAACCATTACTGAGTCGTCTTTCGATTTTGATAGAGTCTAGGTCTACTCTTGTCCCTATTACCATTGGGCGAGGTTTGTAGATGGAATCAATCTTGAGCTGCCATACTTCATCTGTACTTGATACGGTCGCGTCGAAAAACCCATCTCTGTGGGAGCTTGTCGATATAATAAAATTCCAATTTTTTGGATTAGATGAATATCTCCCAAAAAGATACCTTGCCAGCGTATTGTCCTCCAAAATCTCCATACTAAAACACGAGTACTAAAACAATAGACCAATATTTAGTTTCTTGATCTTAAGAAGACATTACTTCTATTTACCTATATGTGACGTGAAGCCACGAGCGAAACCTAGACTCAAATGAAAAACTAGCCCGAGCGCATCCCTAACCTCAATAATCAGAGGACAAGAAAACTGATTCCGGTTTTGATCTT
>Ga0075419_10000591_pt1 | contig 23108 bp, 19 predicted proteins | sample SoiMetdeltSBSDD3_FD_76900 | JGI IMG/M metagenome (GOLD analysis project Ga0075419, IMG submission 76900) | Bulk soil microbial communities from a Populus tree surrounding site in Tennessee, USA - Soil MetaG P. deltoides SBSDD3 | ecosystem: Environmental > Terrestrial > Soil > Tree plantation... | reverse complement strand
TTTCCGGCAGCGCGCCTCGCCGGGTTCCCAGCACCGGAGTTCCGCTGGCCATCGCCTCGATCAGCGTCAACCCGAACGGCTCGTTCCATCGTGCCGGCATCCAGAGACACGCGGCGGATGAGAGCAGCTCGGCTTTCCGGACTCCGCCGACCGGTCCTACCACACGCACCCCGCGCCGGAGGATGGGACGCCATCCCCCGGCGACGACCAGCTTCCTCCCCGCGCGCCGCGCACCCTGGACCGCCCACTGCCATCCTTTGACGCTGTGCAGGCGGCCGAGATAGAGGTCGTACGGCTTTTTGTCGCGGCGAAACTGGTACTCCGAGGGATCGAGCCCGTTGTAGACGAATGCCGCCGCACCGCTTCGCGCGGCGTGATCGGCGCTGAGGCATACCATGTTCGGGGGATAGTCGGTCCTGGTCGCGGTGCCGTGCAGGGTCCAGAGCGTCGGCACGCCGGCGACGGCAATGGCCCGGTGCGCGTGAAAGACCTCGACACCAGCCGGCAGCAGTGGCCGCGGGTCGAAGTCGGCGTGCTCGGCGCGATAGGGATCGACCGGCACCAGCCGGGCTTCCGGCACGCGCGAGCCGGGTCCCGCAAGAAGCGTCACCTCGTGCCCCAGCTCGGCCAGCCCGCGAGCCAGCCAGTGCACCACCCGGCCGGTGCCGCCATAGCGCGCGACCGGCAAGACGCCGTGATAGAGGAGGGCGATGCGCATCGGCGGACAAGCTACTACCGGATTACCTTTCGCGCGTGCCGCCCGTCCACTCCGGCATCCGCCTCCTCCTCGTCGCCAAATTCAATCCGCGATACCACCGGACCGGCTCCGCCCTGCGTGACGCGCTCACCGCGATGGGGTGCAGCGTCGTGACCGTCGAGGAGCGCACCCGGGGATTGGACGCGCTGCTGCGGCGGCCGCTCGCGCGGCGACTCGACACGGCCATGCGAGCTCACCGTCCCGACCTGGTCCTTGTCTTCAAGGGCGGGTCCCTCGAGCCCGAGGTCATCGAACAGCTCAGAAACAGGTGCGCCGCGCGATGGGTCAACTGGTTTCCCGACAGTCCTCACCTTCTCGAGCTGTCGCTCCGAATCGGAAGGGCGTACGACCGCTGTTTCATCTTCGACACGTCGATGGTCGACCGGCACCGCGCGATCGGCCGGACCGCCGACTACCTCGCCGAAGGATTCGACCCCGGCTATCATCGACCGCTCTTGGATGCCTCCTGGGCTCGTGAACCCATGGTCTTCGTCGGAACTCATGAGCCGCTCCGGGCCCGCGCGCTCGAATCGGTGCGCGACCTCGGCGTTGCGACCTGGGGACCCGGATGGCCCCGGGGGCCGCTCTTCGGCGACGATTTCATCCGGGCCTTCAGCAATGCCGATGTCGCTCTCAACGTGCATCAGTTCTTCGGAGAAGCTCCTGAAAAGGGCCGGTATGGGACCGGCGCCAATCGGCGAGTCTTCGAGCTTGCCGGCATCGGTACGGTGCAGCTCTGCGATGCCAAGGTGGATCTGGAGCGAAATTTCGCCACTGGCAGCGAGATCGTCTCATTCCGGAATCTCGAGGAGCTTCGCGAGCAGGCGCGGTGGCTGCTCGAAGCGCCGGACACCCGGCAGCAAATCGCCGGGCGCGCGCGCGCGCGCGCCCTCGCGGAGCATACCTGGCGTCATCGGCTCGAGGAGCTGCTGACCGTGGCGCTTCGATGAAGGTTTCCGGATTCACGCTGGTTCGAAATGCGGAGATCCTTGATTTCCCCGTCGAAGCGAGCATCCGGTCGATCCTGCCGGTGTGCGACGAAGTGGTCGTCAATGTGGGGAAGTCGGATGACCGGACTCTGGACATCGTGCGTTCCATTGCCGATCCGAAGATCCGGATTCTGGAAACCGAGTGGGACTTTTCTCGCGGCGAGGAGCTGCTCCGGACGGAGACTGCCCGGGCAATGCGCGCCTGCCGCCACCGCTGGGGTCTCTACATTCAGGCCGACGAGGTGCTTCACGAAGCCGGCCTGACCAGCCTACTGGGCGCGGTGCAGGCCGCAGACCGCGATCCCAGAGTCGAAGGCCTGGTCGTGCGCTATCGTCACATCTTCGGGGATCCGGATACGGAAGCGGTGAACCGGCGCTGGTACCGGCGCGAGGTGCGGGTGGTCCGGCTCGACTCCGCTCTCGGTGTGGAACCGTATCGGGATGCCCAGGGGTTCCGGGTGGGAGCGCAGCGGCGCCGTGTTCGTGCCCGACTGGCCAATGCCGAGATATTTCACTACGGCTGGCTGCGATCGGCCGCTGCCCTCAGGGCGCGGGGCGCGGTGGATCGAGTCCTGTATCCGGGACGGTGGGTTCCGCCGACCGAGTCGGCCGCCGTGTTACGATGGTTCCCGGGACTTCGACCGTTCGCCGGGACGCATCCCGAAACCGCTCGACCATGGGTCGCGGCGCACGCGGTCGACCCCGAGCGCGTGGTGACCCCGCCGTTCTTCGCGGCGGAACATCTCCGCTTCTACCTCTCCGACGTCGTCGAGCGGATCACAGGGCGGCGGCCTTTCGAGTTCCGGAACTACGTCCTGATCTGACGGGATCCGCATGGACGATGTGCGCTGGTTCTCCTCGAATCGCTATGGCGCGCTCCCGGTGCCGGCGCTCGGTCGCGCGGGGCTCCGGGTCGCGCTCGAGGGTGATCGAGCGGCGCGGCTCGCCTTTGCGCTCGACGGTCAAAGCGCCGTCGCGGGTTTCGCATTCGCCCGGCGTCACCGGTGTGCGCTGGTCCTCAAAATTCCGGACGTCCCCCCCTGGCGACTGGAAGGAGGGCACCCGGACTTTGTGGTCGCGGCCGGGGCGAAGGTGGTACGGGTTCCCCGTCTCTGGGGACGCTATCCCGAGCGGCCGGGATACTACAGCAGAATTCGCTACATCGCGAGACACGCAGACGCGGTCTGGTGCCCCTCGACGAATTCGGTGCAGGGCGTCTTCCGATATTACGGCGTGTCGGCGGAGCTCATGCCGTTTTGCTATGACAGTGACAGATTCTCGAGCGTGGGGCCGAGGCCGCCCACGGTGCACAGTGCACCGTTCACCATCGTCTCTATCTCCCGCCTGGTCCCCCACAAGAATCACGCGGTGATTCTCCGCGCCGCCGCGCGGCTTGAGCCGCGACCCCGGGTCCGGATCCTGGGGCAGGGACCTGGGGCGGACACCCTTCGCCGCATCGCGGCGGAGCTCGGCGTGGAGCTCGATCTGCCGGGGACCTGGGCCTCGGACGACCAGATTCTCGATGCCTACAGGCATGCCGGAGTCGTCGTCGCGCCCAGTCGCTTCGAAGGCTTCGGCCTGACACCACTGGAGGGCCTTGCGATGGGCGTGCCGGTGATCGCGTCCGACATCCCTTCCCACCGTGAATTTCTCAGTAGTGCAGTTCGATTCTTTCCACCTGAAGATGACATTGCCCTCGCTGGGGAACTCGGCAGAATTGTTTCCCAGCCGTCGAGCCGTCCAGCCGTCCAGCCGTCTGTTCTCGAGCCCCTCACCATCGAAGCCTGCGCCGCCCGGTTGCTGCCGGCCCTGCGGCGTTTCGTGGATGGTGGCCCGTGAGCGCTGGACCGGACCTGCTGCTCACATTTGACTTCCCTCCCATGGATGGCGGTATCGCGAGATGGATGGCGGAGATCGCGATTGGGTATCCGAGCGACAAGCTCATCGTCTCCACCGGGGCGATGCCCGGGAGCGAGAGCGCCGATCTCCGGTTTTTCAATCGGGTCGATCGCGTGAGCGTCCCCGCCCGGCGGCTCAAGACCCTCCAGGGACTGGTGCAATGGAGCCGCCGGGTGACCGCACTCATCGCCGAGCAGAGCGTCGGCTTCATCTGGTGCGGCAATCTCCGGCCGGCCGCCTATCCGGCGAAATGGGCACACGAGCGAAGCGGGATTCCCTATGGGGTGATCGTGCACGGGGGCGATCTCCTGGCGCTGCGGATCAACTATCTCGACTCTCGAATCAAGCGGATCGCCGCCCGTGCCCTCCTGGGCACCGCCGAAGTGCTCGTTGCGGGCAGCCGCTGGACCCACGATCTGGCGTGCGACGTGCTTCGCGAGCTGGGCCTGCCGGAGCGCACCGGTCGCGTTCGAGTCATTCCGCTCGGAACCGATCCTCTGATCTTCCACCCCGGGCTCGATCCGGGGCCGTTTGCCGAGGCGAACCGGCTTCCGGCGGGACGATGGCTGCTGACCGTGGCCCGGCTGGTCCCGCACAAAGGGATCGACACGACGATCCGGGCCCTCCGGCTGCTTGCCCCCCGCTTTCCCGATCTGCGGTACGCCGTGGTGGGACGCGGCGCAGCGCGCGGGGCGCTCGAGGCACTCGCCCGGCAGGAAGGTGTCGAGGACCGCGTGCACTTCCTGACGGAGGTCACGGATCAGGATCTGCCGCTCGCCTACGCGCTCGCCACGGTCTACGTCGGCGTGTCCCGCCAGACCGCAAAGGATGTCGAAGGGTTCGGAATCTCGCTGCTCGAAGCGCAGGCGAGCGGGAAGCCCGTGGTCGCGGGGCGAAGCGGCGGGATGCCGGACGCGGTGCAGGACCGGGAAACCGGCATGCTGGTGGATTCGGACGACCCCGCCAGCGTGGCCGCCGCGATCGAGGAATTCCTCGAGGATCCCGGGCGGCGGGAGCGCTTCGGCAAGGCGGGTCGCGAAGCGGTGGAGCGGTTCTTCAACTGGCCGAGAGTGGTGGCCGATCTCCGCGCGATCAGCGCCGAGGCCAGGTCTGCTCGGCGATAATGGCGTGGGTTGGGCAGGCGGTGAGCAGGTAGTCGCCCAAGGGCGACCACCAGAGCCGATCCTCCCGCGCTGTCGCCTGGCCGTTGGGCTGCATGCTGAAGATTTCCGGCGAGCGCGCCACGCAGGCGCCGCACCCGATACAGCGCGACGGGTCGACCCGCACCCGCACCTCGCGCTGAGGATGAATGCCTGGCGGAAGCTGATCGAGGGCGTGGGGCAGCTGGTCGAGAGTCTCGTTCATCGCGCGGTATCCCTCGGCAATCAGATACGGCGTCCGGTTGAAGGCGAACATCGAAACCCGCTCGACCCGCGGACGCACCAGCACGACCGGGGGATCCGACCAGTCCTGCAGGTGCTCGGCGGCCAGCGTCTGCATGACGATCTCGAGCCCGCGGCTGTAGGTGGACACGAAACCCTTCCGTTCGACCCCCGAGCGCTCGACCCGCGTTCCTCCCACGTCCACCGCGATGATCGGCGAGCGGGCGATCGCGAGCGCCCCCCGCACCGGAAGATTCTCGAGGACCGCGCCATCCACGCAGACCCGCCCCAGGATGGTGCGCGGCGGCAGGATGCCGGGAAGAGCGCACGACGCGAACACCGCATCCGCGACTCGTGCCGCCTCCAGGCCCGGCAGTCCCCAGAGAACCTGCTGACCGCTGTTCAGGTCGACGGTGTTCACCACCAGTCGGCGGGGCAGCTCCAGAAACGTCACGTCGCCGGTGATGCTCTGGATGAGATGATCGAGTGGCTCCCGCCGGTAAATGGCCGGGGCGAGCATCCGCTTGAGCGCCATGTCGAAATGCGCGATCCGGAAGATGTCCTCCCGGGTCACTGCCAGCGCCCGGTCTTCCATTTCCTGCAGCGGCAGGCCGACGGCCCACGCCGAGGCGATCAGCGACCCCATGCTGCAGCCAATCACGGCCTGCGGCACCAGATTCCGTTCAGCGAGGGCCCGGAGGGCGCCGATGTGGCTGAGCCCCTTGAGGCCCCCGCCGCCGAGCACCAGGGTGAACTGGGGAGAATCGATCATGCGGAGCATATTACAGCATGGCCTCGATAACCGCTCCGGTGCGGACGCCCTACGACGTCTCCGCCCTTCGTGAAGCTGAATTTCCCTGGACCCGCGACACCATCTACCTGAACCATGCGGGAATCGGGCCGATTCCCGAGCGTGCCCGGCGGGCGCTCGAGGACTATGCCCGCGAGCGGGTCGCTCCGACGAGGCTGACCGACGATCGGCTGATGGCGGTGCTCTCCGCCGGGCGTGCCAAGGCGGCGAGGCTCATCGGAGCGGATCCGGCTGAGATCGCCCTGACGACGAACACCAGTTTCGGCCTGAACCTCGCCGCGCGAATGCTTCCGCTCGCGCCGGGCGATATCGTGCTCGTGAGCGATCAGGATTTTCCCGCGAACGTCTTTCCCTGGCGCCAGATCGAAGACCGGGGCGTGCGGCTGGAGATTCTGCCTCGCACGGCGGCGGGATGGCCGGACGAAGCCCGGATGCTGGAACGAATGCAGGACGGCCGGGTCAAGGTCCTGGCAGTGTCGCACGTCGAATTCCACACCGGGTACCGGCTGGATCTCGACGGGCTCGGCGCGGCGGCGCGCGCCACCGAGACATTCTTCGTGGTGGACGCGATCCAGGCGCTGGGGCATGTTCCCCTCGACGTTTCCACCACGCCGGTGGACATTCTCTCCTGCGGGGCGCAGAAATGGCTCCTCTCGCCGTGGGGATCGGGCTTCATGTACGTCCGCCGCGGACTCATCCAGCAGCTCGAATCACCACTCGCGGGATGGAACGCCTATGAGGGGAACCAGAACTTCTCGACGCTGGTCGATTACGGCGGCAAGCTCCACTCCGACGCCCGTCGCTTCGAGCTCTGGACTCTCCCCTATCAGGATCTCCTCGGGATGACGCTGTCGCTCGACCTCCTCGACGAGCTGGGGATCGAGCGGATCGAGGAGCATATAGCGCAGATCGGGCGCCCGGTGCGGGAATGGGCCCACCGCGCGGGGGTGCGGCTGAAATCGCCCGAAGGGCCCCGTGATTCCGGAATCATTTCGCTCGTCGCCGCCGATATTCCCGAAGGTCTGGCCACTCTTCGGGCGGCGGGCGTGGCGACTTGTGTCCGGGAAGGCGGCCTTCGCCTCGCCCCTCACTGCTACAATACGATCGAGGAGATGGAGCGGGTGGCTGAGTTGCTCCAGGCAAGTTTGTCCCGCTAACCGCTAACCGCTAACCGCCAACGGCTGATGCCTTCACTCCAGGAAACTCTCTCGGCGGGTTACGCGTTCGCGGCGCCGGTCATCACGCTCGGCGCCGCCATCGACGGCGCCGGGACGGTCCGGGAGCCCAAGGTTGCACTGCCCACGGCCATGATGAACCGCCACGGTCTGATCGCGGGTGCCACCGGCACCGGGAAGACCAAGACCCTGCAGCTCATGGCCGAGCAGCTGTCGAGCCAGGGGGTACCGGTATTCGTCGCGGACATCAAGGGCGATGTCTCCGGCCTCGCCGTTCCGGGGGCACGCAGTCCCGCTATCGACGACCGGGCCGCGTCGGTCGGAATCGCCTGGGAGCCGAAGGGTTACCCGACCGAGTTCGTGAGCCTGACCGGACAGACGGGAGCTCAGCTTCGCGCTACGGTCTCCGGTTTCGGCCCGCTGCTGCTGAGCAAAGTGCTGGGCCTCAATGACACCCAGACCAGTGTCCTCACGCTGGTGTTCAAGATCTGCGACGACCGCGGCCTCCTGCTCCTGGATTTTGCGGATCTTCGCGCGGTCCTCAAGTACCTGGCCAGTGACGCAGGCAAGCCGGTATTGGAGGAATCCGGCGGAATGTCCTCTGCCACGGTCGGGGTGCTGCTTCGGCAGATGGTGGAGCTCGAAGCCCAGGGCGCCGGGGAGTTCTTCGGCGAGCCGGAATTCGATATTCGCGATTTGCTGGTCGTCACCCCGGATGGCCGGGGGGTCGTGACGGCTCTGGAATTGTCGGACGCCCAGGACCGTCCCGCGCTCTTCTCCACCTTCATGATGTGGATGCTGGCGGAGCTGTACCAGGTCCTGCCGGAAGCCGGCGACCTGCCCAAGCCGAAGCTGGTGTTTTTCTTCGACGAAGCGCACCTGCTCTTTCGCGATGCCTCGAAGAGCTTTCTGTCCCACGTCGAGCAGATCGTTCGTCTGGTCCGCTCCAAGGGAGTGGGGATCTTTTTCGTTACCCAATCTCCCAAGGACGTGCCCGATGAGATCCTGGCCCAGCTGGGACACCGGGTTCAGCATGCGCTCCGGGCCCACACGCCTGACGATGAGAAGAATCTGCGGGCGACGGTACGCACCTACCCCAAGACCCAGCTCTACGACCTCCAGGAGACGCTGACCTCGCTCGGCATCGGCGAGGCGATCGTGACCGGACTCAATCCGCGCGGCGTCCCGACGCCGGTGATCGCGACCCGGCTTGCGCCGCCGACCTCCCGGATGGCGCCGCTCACCGCCGAAGAATTCCAGAAGGAGTTCGCCGAGTCGGACCTGATGAAGGCGTACGGAACACCGGTGGATCGCGAAAGCGCCGCCGAAATGCTGTCGAAAAGGCTCGAAGAGGGGAAGGAGGTGAAGGAGGGGAGGACGGGGGAATTGAGAAAGACCGGCAAAGCCCCGGGAGGCGGGCTCCTCGGCGCGCTGACCGGACCCACGGCGCGCACCATCGGCCGCGAGCTGATCCGCGGGGTTTTCGGGATGCTCAAAGGCAAAGCGCCTCGCCGCACCACCCGCAGCCGGTGGTAGGGCTCGGCGCTATTTCTTGGCGACGAGGTCTTCCTTCAGGAGTTTTTTCGAGATCCAGAACACGACGTAGGCGACGATCAGGAAATCGATCAGCGCGCCGAGCACCTGGCCGATTCCCAGGGCGATGAGCGGCGCCTCGTCGGTCCCGCCGATATTGATCGTGGCTTTGCGCCAATCCGCGCCTGCAGCGCCGAGCAGGGGTGCGAGCAGCGGCATGAAAATCCCTTCCACGAACGCCGTGACCAGGCCGTTGAGCTTGCCGCCGAGCACGACCGCGATCGCGAGCCCGATCACGCCGTAGGTCTTCAGGAACGCCATGAATTCCTTGCCCATGGAATCCTCCCGATCAGGTTGGTGAAGCGCCGCTCCCACCCGCATCCACCATCGCGTACTGCTTCTTGCCCTTTTGCAGCACGATGAAGCGCCCCGCCAGGAGATCGGAAGGCACCAGGGGGCGTTCCGCCGAGATCCGCGCTCCGTTGACAGAGTAACCGTTTCCCTGAATGCCTCGCCGGGCATCGGCCTTCGAGGTAGCGAGACCGGTCCCGATCAGGGCATCGACGAGGGCATAGCCCGCCTCCAGCGCACCGGTCGTCACTTCGATGACCGGCACCTCGCCGGCGACCGTCGCGAGCGTTGCGAGGTCGGCGGAGCGAAAATCGCCCGCTCCGAACAGGATGGTGCTCGCCTCGATCACCCGGCGGACGGTGTCCTTCCCGTGGACCCGGCTGGTGACGTCCTCGGCCAGGAGACGCTGAGCGACCCGCTTGCCGGGATCCCCGGCGGAGGTCCGGACCAGCGCGGTGATTTCGTCGAGCGGCCTGAAGGTGAATACCCGCAGCAATCTCTCGACGTCGGCGTCTTCGACGTTGACCCAGAATTGATAGAACCGGTACGGAGTGGTCTTCCGCGAATCCAGCCAGACATTGCCGTCCTCACTCTTGCCGAACTTCGCGCCTGAAGTCGTGGTCAGAAGCGGGGACACCAGGCCATGAACCTGAGCCTGCTCCCGGCGGGAGATGAGCTCGATCCCCGCGGTGATGTTGCCCCACTGGTCGCTGCCGCCGACCTGCAGCTCGCAACGCTCGGTCCGGAAGAGGTGATGGTAGTCCTGTGCCTGCACCAGCATGTAAGCGAATTCAGTGAAGGAAATCCCGGCGTCGAGCCGCGATTTCACTGAGTCCTTCTGCAGCATGTAGTTGATGGTAAAGTGTTTTCCGGTGTCCCGGAGGAACTCCAGCAGTCGGAGAGGCCGGAGCCACTCGGCGTTGTTGTGAAGCCCGGCGGCGTTGTCTCCCTCGAACGAGAGAAAGCGCGCCAGCTGTGCTCCGATGGCCGCCGCATTGGATTCCACCTGGCTCTCCGGCAGGATCGGTCGTTCGCCCCGCTTGCCGCTCGGGTCGCCCACCAGCGCCGTGCCGCCGCCCACCAGCGCGATCGGCCTGCCACCCTCCCGCTGAAGCCAGGCGAGCACCATCACCGGCACCAGGTTGCCGACATGGAGCGAATCCGCGGTCGGATCGAACCCGGCATAGGCGGTGACCGGCCCGCGATTCAGCCGGTCGCCAAGCCCCGGCGTGCCGTCGTGTACCAGGCCGCGCTCTGTGAGGATCTGGAGGAGGGAAGCCATCGGGGCAAGAGTAGGGCAGTGTCTGAAAAGCGTCAACCTGGACCGTGAGACGTGAGACGTGAGACGTGAGACGGAACGGCTCCTCCCTCTCACGTCTCACCTCTCACGTCTTACGATCCCCTTATCTTTCGGCATGGCCCCTACGCTTCCCTCCCGCCTCACTCGCTGGTGGCACTTTCCCCGCCGCCGCAGGAACATCCTGGTTGGACTGCTCGCCACCGGGCTCTTCCTGGCGGCGCTGCTGTCCGGGGCCTGGAGCCGAGTCTGCGCCGGGGGGGCATGCCCCTCGATCGCAGGTCTCACCAACTACGATCCCGATCAGGCGTCCAAGCTGTACGCCGCCGACGGGAGGCTGATCACCGACTACGGACTGCAGCGGAGGACCGTGGTTCCGCTGAATCAGATGTCACCGGCCGTGGTGGCTGCGTTTCTGGCGGTCGAGGATCGCCGGTTCTACCGCCATCACGGGATCGACTGGATCCGGTTCTTCGGGGCGCTCAAGTCGACCCTGATCGGGAAACGGCAGGGTTTTTCCACCATCACCATGCAGCTCGCCGGCAATCTCTGGCCCGACCAGATCGACCGTCGCCAGCGGACCGGCCTCAAGGGGCTCTCCCGGAAGATCCGCGAGGGACGGATGGCCCTCGAAGTCGAGCGCAATTACTCGAAAGACAAGATTCTCGAGCTGTATCTCAACCAGATCGACCTCGGCAACCGCGCCTATGGAGTCGAGGCGGCGGCCCAGCGGTACTTCGGCAAATCGGCCCGGACGCTCAACGTGGCGGAGGCCGCGCTGCTCGCCGGGCTGCCCAAGGGTCCCACGATCTACAACCCGCGCAAAAGCCCCAAGGCCGCAGTGCAGCGGCGCAATCTGGTGATCGCGATCCTGGAGGATGTCGGGAAGCTCACCCATGAGTCGGCCGAGGCCTGGAAGGCGTATCCGCTCCGGCTGTCCTCCCGGTCCGACTTCAGCGGCGTGGCGGAATACTTCGTCGAATACATCCGTCAGATCCTGTCCGCCCGGTTTGGCGCGGACCTCTACCGCGCCGGCTTCCGGATCTACACCACCCTCGACCTCGACATGCAGCAGGCCGCCGAGCGGGCCCTGGAGGCCCAGCTTCAGAACATCGAGGACGGCGGCACCGGCCCCTATCGACACCGGACCTATCGCCAGTATCTCGACCAGCGTCCCGAGAAGGGCAGCCCGGAAGTCGACAACGGTCCCTTCAGTCCGTACCTGCAAGGGGTGATGCTGACGCTCGATGCCAAGACCGGGTACATCCGGGCCATGGTGGGGGGCCGGGACTTCGAGGACAACAAATACAACCGGGTGACCCAGGGGATCCGCCAGGCCGGCTCCGCCTTCAAGCCCTTCGTGTATGCCGCCGCCGTCAGGGCCGGCATCCCGTGGTCTTCGATGTGGGATGACTCCCCCATCTCGATCGAGATTCCGGACCAGCCCCTGTGGGAGCCGAAAAACTACGACAGCAAATTTGAAGGTCCGCAGACCATGCGGCACGCCCTGTATATGTCCCGGAACACCATCGCCGTCCGGGTGGGCCAGGAAGTGGGCGAGGAGGCCGTCATCGCCGAGGCATCGAATTTTGGGATCACGTCGCGGATTCCCCGGGTGCCGTCGATTTTCATCGGCTCGGCCGACGTCACGCCGCTGGAGCTGATCGGCGCGTACACCGGGTTTGCCAACTTGGGGGTCGTATCGACGCCGCTGGGCATCCTTCGGGTCGAAGACCGCGAAGGCCGGATCGTCTGGCAGCCCGAGGTTCGCGACCAGCGCGTGATGGATCCGGAGCACGCCTGGTTGATTCTCGACGGGCTCCGCGACGTGGTACGCCGAGGAACCGCTCACTCTTCGGTGGTCGGCAAGGGGTTTACCATCCCCACCGGCGGCAAGACCGGCACCACCAACGACGGAATGGACGTCTGGTTCATCGGTTTCACCCCCGATCTGGTGACCGGCGTCTGGATGGGGTTCGACAAGAAGACCACCATCAAGTCCAATGCGCAGGGTGGGCTCCTCGCCGCTCCGGCGTGGACCGCGATGATGCGGGAGGTGTACGAGCGCCGCACCGCCCCCGCTCCCTGGGCGATGCCACCGGGAATCGTGTCGGTGGAGATCGACGCCAGCACCAACGCACTGGCAACTCCCTTCTGTCCCCGGGACAAGGTGGTCCGCGAGGTGTACTACCCCGGCACCGAGCCGATCGAGCACTGTCCTCTGCACAGCCCCTTCCGCGGGGGTTGGTGAGACCACTCCGCCTTCGGGCGAGCTGGGCGCTCCCGGTGGATGGCCCGCCAATCCAGGATGCCGCGATCCTTATCGACACCGAGGGCCGCATTGATGCCGTCGGCCCGAACCACGACGTTCCGACCCCTCCCGACGCGCTGAGCCATGATCTCGACGGGGCCGTGCTCCTGCCTGGAATGGTCAACACTCACACTCACCTCGAGCTCACCGGGTTCGAGGAGTACGCGCCGGGCGCTCCGGCCGGCGCGAACGATCCCGCTTTCCGTGACTGGATTCAGACCATCCGGCGCATCAAGGAAGCGAGAAGCGCGGAGGATTTTCTCGCGGCCGCAAGGCGGGGAGTAAAGGACTGCTGGGCTGGAGGAGTGACCACGATCGCCGACACCGGCGACTCGGGGAGCGTCATCCAGGCGCTCGCGGAGCTTGGGGGCAGCGGGATCGCCTATCAGGAAGTCTTCGGACCTCATCCCGATCAGCTCGAGGTGAGCTTCGGCTTGCTCCAGCGCCGGGCCGGCGAGCTGGCCCGCTTCGCCGGAGAGCGGATACGGCTCGGCGTCTCTCCTCATGCGCCGTACACCGTAAGTGGACCGCTTTACGCCAAGGTCGCCGCCTGGGCCGGCGCCGAGGGCCTGCGGCTCGCGGTGCACCTGGCCGAGTCACGGGAGGAGAGCGAGTTCGTGGCGCGGGGGGCGGGACCGTTCGCGGACGCTTGGAAACAGCGGGGCATTCCTTTACTCGACGATCCCCGTCACCAGTCCCCAGTTCCCAGTACCCAGTCCCCAGTTACCTGGCTCGACGCCCACCACGTCCTCGGCCCCGGCACCCTCTGTATCCACGCCATCCAGCTCTCCGACGCGGATATTGCCCTGCTCTCGACCCGCGCGGTGTCGATTTCCCATTGTCCACTTTCCAACGCCCGCCATCGTCACGGCGCCGCACCGCTCACGGCGCTCCGAAATGCCGGCATTCGGGTCGGACTGGGTACCGATTCGGTGGCGAGCGTGGGCCGCCTCGACCTGTTTGCGGAGGCGAGGACCGCCCGGGCGCTGGGGGGACTTTCTGCCGAGGAAGCCATTGCGCTCTGCACCCTGGACGGCGCCAAGGCACTGGGCCTGGAGGGGGAGGTGGGCAGTCTGACCAGGGGCAAATGGGGCGATGTCGTTGCGGTGGAAGCCGGAGATTCTCAGGCGGGGTTCGCGGCCTCTCCCGCGGAATTGGCGCTCGCCGCCGCTCCGGGCTCGGTCCGCCTGACCGTGGTCGGGGGGCTGGTGGTGCACCAATCCGGGGCCCCGGCTTGATCCTTTGCGGGGGTGGTCGGTAAGATCAAGCAGCTTCCCTGGCGGAGAATGGCGTGCGCTGTCTTGCGCTGAATGCATCCTTCGAGCCCCTGACCATGGTGCCCGTCAAGCGGGCGCTACGCCTGGTCATTGACGGCAAGGCCGAGATCGTCGAGGCCGAGCTCGGGGAGTTGATAAGAAGTCCGCGGGTTTCGATTCCGAAACCCGCGATCATCCGCCTCGTCAAGTTCGTTCACGTCCCCCGAAAATTCCGCCGTCAGGTCACCAACACCTTCCTCTTTGCCCGGGATGATTACCGGTGTCAGTACTGTCACCGGACCCAGGCTCAGCTCCGCACCAGGGAGTGCCTGACGCGAGACCATCTGCTGCCGCTCAGCCGGGGGGGTGGGAATGGCTGGACCAACTGCGTGACGGCGTGCAGCACGTGCAACACCAAGAAAGGGAACCGGCTTCCCGAAGAGTGCGGCATGCACCCGATGCATCCCCCGCTGGAGCCGCACTTCGTCCATTTGACCTGGGCGGTACGGCGACTCACGGCCGCCCAGGCCAAGTACATCCGTTACTTCTACGGGGCGGCGGCGCTGCGGGCGCTTCGGGCCTAGAGACAGGGGATTGGGAGCTGGGAGGATGGGGATTGGGGGCACTCCCCAATCCCCAACTCCCAACTCCCGACCACCATCCCAATCACCTCACTCGAAACCTTTCTGTTTTAACATTCAGATCCTCCCCCGGCAGCCCGGCGAGCCGCAACAGGAACCGCCGGAAGGACCGTGTCAGCGAGCTTCGCTCGGGCCGGGCGGGGGCCGCACCGCCGCCCGCCAGGAACTGCTCGATCTCTTCCATGTCTTCGTCCGACAGCGCCGAAATCCTGAGCTTGATGTCGTAGTAGAACACTCCCGGTCCGACCGGCAGGGCGTCCACCTCTCTGGTGATTCCGATCCAGCGCGCCAGCTCATCGCGGGTTGAAAACCGGGTCTCCACCGGTCCGCTCAGGAGCAGCTCAGTAACCTTGTACTGATCCTGAAGCGGCTCGTACTGGATGACGGTGGACCACTCGGTCGCCCGCTGGAACTCGTCGATCCACCCGTCGCGGGAGCGCCAGATTTCCATGCGATAGGTGAGCCGGATGGGGAACGATTGATCCAGCGCCTCGGTCCAGTTGGGGTCGGAGAAGAGACTCCGCACCTGCACTCTGGCATAGCGCACTCCGCGGGGAAAGGTGTCGGGGCCAAGCGCCACCGACAGCCCGACCCGGGGCGTCTGGGCCAGGACAGGAGTGCTGAGCACGCACCCGAGAGCGAGACCTGCGGCAAGAAAGCGGCGCATCAGAATCGTCGCTGCAGCCGCGCGGTCAGTGTGAGTGGGCCGCCGCCGGTGAGCGGCTGGCTGATGTACACCCCGATCCCTCCGGCATCGAAGCCGAACCCGATGTCGCCGGCCCACTCGCGCAGCACCGGAATCCTGTCGTTCGGGATTCGTCCCGGGCCGTTCCCCGTGATCCACGATTTGCCCGCGTCTCCGAAGATCACGACGTCCGGCTCCCTGATGCCGAGCAGTCGCTGCGCCGCCGAGAGGTAGGGATCCGAGGTGACCAGGGGCAGTCCGAGTCTGGTACGGGTGCGCACCTCGAGCTGGACCGCGATCATGCGATCGCAGAGTGACGGGAGCGACGGGTCGGTGAGAGAGGCGGGCGCGCAGTTGAGGCTGCGGAATCCGTAACCCGGGAGGATGTCGGGGCCCCCAAGGCTCATCCGCCGCTGAATCGGCAGCGGATCGCCGCTGACCCAGCCGCCCGCGACGAACCGCGCCGAGGCGCGAATGGCGGGATTGAATCGGGCGTAGCGCCGGGCGTCGAGCCAGATCCGGGAGAACTCGTAGCGCCCGGGCGGAATCGGATCGCGTACTTCCGGCGGCAGCGAGATCGGCGAGGCGTCATCGCTCTTGCTGCGCTCCCACGAGGTGCGAACCAGCCAGCCGGAGGTCGGGCTGTCCGGATCATTCCGGGTGTCGTAATCGAGACCGACCCGCCAGGTGAGGTAATGGCCGTCATCGACCAGCGGGTTAGGCCGCCAGGTGTCGTTTCGGAAGATCGAGATCGGGTCATTGGCCGGCACGCTTCGCTCGTCATGACGGCCAATGGAGGTGCTGGCCAGGAGGCTCCGGCTCAGCGCGTACGACAGATAGCCCGAGACGCCCTGGGCCTGGTAGAAGTCCCGGTAGTCGCGCTGGAGCAGCACCGCTGCCCATCCGGTCTCGGTCTTCGAGAGTGGCTGTTCCTCGATTGGAACGATGAGTCGCGAGACATGGGCTCCGGCCGTGAGCCGCCGGGATTCTCCAAATTTGAATTCGAGCCGTCCCGAATAGCCGAAGTCGGCCCGGCGGTTGGTGCGATCCGGTGCGGTCCAGGCGATCGCCCGCAGGTCGAGCCGGGCCTCCATGTTCGGAAGCCCGGTTCGCACCACGGTGGGGCCGAAGACGATCGGAAGCCCTTCGATCCGGTTGTAGGTCCGGCCGGTTTCGATGGACACCTCGGTCTCGAACCGTCCCGTGGTAAACCGGGTCCGGGCCGAGGCCATGTCTCCCAGGGTCCGCGGCGGCTCGCGCACCGCGAGGAGACCCCCGCTGGTCCTGACCAGTAACGCGTGCTGCCGATACTCCCGGCGCCTTCCTTCCAGGCTCCCTCCGGGCCGCACGATGATCTGACCCCCGACGACCAGGACATCCCCCGCCACCGTCGCGCCCGAGTCGATGATCAGGTCGCCGTTGATGATGGTGACCCTGCCGATCACCTCGCCGGAGACCCGGAGGGTACCCCGGAACACGGCGATGGGTCCCTCGTGACTGCTTCCTGCCGGGAGCAGCATCGAGGTGTACACCTTGGTCGTCAACGAATCGTTGAACGCCGCGAGCACCTCGGCCACGATGGCCGGCGGCAGCGCCTCCTGACCGGCGGAATCGGGCGAGCGAGCCTCGGGCCGGATCTTGAGGACGGTGTCGGCCGGGATCTGGGCGAGCGCTGGAACAGGCAACAGGCAACAGGCAACCAGCAGGCAACGGAAGATCCCCGATGCGCGGCCTTTCCCGTTGACCGTTGACCGTTGACCGTTGACGTTGTTCATAGACCGAGCCGCTTCATGCGGCGATACAGATTTGCCCGGTCGGTTTGCAGCGCGCGGGCCGCCTCGGCCACGTTCCCGGTGGCACGGCGGAGCGCCGCGCCGATGAGGGCCCGCTCGTAGTCATCCAGTACGTTCGACAGGGAGCGGCCGCCCAGATCGGCGACCGAGTAGGTCGTCCCCGATTCGGAGACGGACGGCGCGTCGAACCGAAGACTGCCGGCTCGCGGGAGAACCTGGCGCACCAGGGCGACGTCGACCTCGAGACCGCCAAGAATCGACAGCCGCTCGATGATGTTGGCCAGCTCTCGGACATTTCCGGGCCATTCGTACGAGGCCATCAGCGCCAGCGCGTCGGCGGTGAAGCGGGCCGCCTGATGGGGACGGATCCGCTCGGCGAGATGGGTCACGAGATCGGGCAGGTCCTCGAGCCGGTCGCGCAGCGGAGACAGCTCGAGGGGAAAGACATTGAGGCGGAAATAGAGGTCTTCCCGGAACGACCCCGCAGCAACCGCCTGCTCGAGTCGCTGGTTGGTCGCGGCCAGAATGCGCACGTCGATTCGCTGCACCCGTTCCGCGCCCAGCCGCTGAATCTCTCCCGCCTCGAGGACCCGGAGCAGCTTGGCCTGGGCCTCGAGGTTCAGGTCGCCGACTTCGTCGAGAAAGAGGGTGCCGCCATCGGCCAGCTCGAACCGGCCGAGCCGCCGGTCGGTCGCGCCGGTAAACGCACCTCGCTCATGGCCGAACATCTCCGACTCCACCAGGTCGCGGGGAATGGCGGCGCAATTGACCGAAATGAAAGACCGGCCTGCCCGGTTGCTCGCCCGATGAATCGCGTGCGCCACCAGCTCCTTGCCGGTGCCCGATTCCCCCATGATCAGGACCCGGGCCTCGGTCGGGGCGACCTGTGCGATCAGCGACCTGACCTCATCCATCTTGCCGCTCTTCCCCACCAGGTCGGCGCGCGGCCCGAGCTGGGACCGGAGGGCGCGGTTCTCGGCGCGCGCGCGGGTCAGCTCGAGTCCGCTTCGGAGGGCCACCAGCACCGCTTCGGGAGTGAGCGGCTTTTCCAGAAACTGAAAGGCGCCCAGCTTGATGGCCTGCACGGCATCGGTGAGCTGCGCCTTACCGCTCATCATGATGACCGGGGTCGACGCGTCCCGCTCCCGAAGCTGACGCAGCGTCTCCAGGCCGTCGGGGCCCGGCGGCATCTGCAGGTCGAGCAGAATTGCATCGGGGTGCACCTGATCGAGAGTCAGCAGGGCGGCGTTGCCATTGGGCGCCTCCTCGGTCTCGAATCCCTCGGCCTTGAGCAGCGCCGCCAGCATGCGCCGGATGTTGGCTTCGTCGTCGACGATGAGCACGCGCGGCTTCATGAGCTTCTCCCTCGTCGGTCGGCGACGCGACGTTCCATGGGCTGCTGGGCGCGAGGCACGGGGCGCTCGTCCTCCGGGCTTCGGGGGAGACGAATGGTGAACGTCGCCCCCCCTCCAGGGGTTTCCGCGACCTCGATGACCCCGTGATGGAATTCCACCGCCTGCTTCACGATCGCGAGGCCAAGGCCGGTTCCTTCGACTTTGTCGGTGACGTAGGGCTCGAAAATCCGGTTGCGCCGGTCCGCCGGCACGCCGGGCCCGTGATCGGCGATGGAGACGCGAACCCCTTCGCCGTCGGGTGAAACAAGGACGTCGATGGAGCCTTCACCGCCACAGGCCTCGACCGCGTTCCGGATGAGATTGCTGAACGCCCGCCGGAGCGGATCGTAGTGACCGGCGATGTGCGGTGAGCCGGGCGCGACCGTAAGCGAGTGGCGCATCTGCTCCGGCAGCGAGGTGCGCAGCAGTTCGGTCAGCAGCTCTCCCAGGTCGACCATCGCCGCCGGCCCTTCGGGGAGCCGCCCGAGGTTGGCAAAATCCCGCGCGAGGTGCTCGAGCCGCGCCGTTTCCACCCGCAGCACCTCGAGGGCCTCCTGTTGTTCCGGCTGCGCGGTCTTGCCCAGCTGCCCGATCGCGAACCGCACCGGGGTGAGGGGATTCTTCATTTCGTGGGCAACTCGCCGGGCGACTTCCCGAAATGCCCGAAGCCGTTCCGAGTCGAGCTCGGCGTGCCGGGCTTGCTGCAGGGAAGCCGCGGTTTCGCGAAGGGCGGTCCGGAGCGACGCGAATTCCGGCGCGCCGCGCCGGTCGGCCTCCTCCGGCGGAAGGGATTCGTAGCGCCGGATGCGCGCGGTCCAGCCGAGCAGCTCGTCAATCGGTTTGCTGAGCTGCCGAGACAGACTCCTCACCACGATCACAGCGGTATACAAGAGGAGCAGGCTCAGCGCCGCCACGGCGAGCGCCAGTCCCACGGTCTTGTATCGGCTGTAAAAGAATCCTTGCTGGGAGCGGATCAGCGATCCCTCGAGCGCCCGAATGTGGGCGTGAAGGGCACGATGCTCCGCCGGACTCATCCGGGTGGTGTCCAGCACCCGGAGCAGCTCGCGTCCGCTGGTTTTGACCGGCTCAAGGGCGGCGCGGCTGGATCGGGCCGGATTGATTCGGAGCAGCGTCGCCACCAGGCCACCGCCTAGCAGCGCCGCCGGCACCGCGCCCAGGAGAAGGAGCACGAGAAGGATGCGCTGGCGGAAGGAAATGGGAGGCAGGGGCATCTTTCTCGAACATAAGGGATTGCGGAGTACCGGCGGGAGAGGTATTTCAAACGTCGCTCATAAAAGCGGAGATTTCCGATCGAAAAGGCCGATTTTCGGCTGTGGGGGCGGTAGTGTTGCACAAGGGCATCAATACATTAAATATTAAGTAATTTTAATCAAATTTTTACAGTAACTGATTGATCTATAAGAGTTTCCATTTTATGGAACCATTAACTGTCAAGGCCTGATTCATGCTTAAGAACTTTACGGAATTGGTGTACCACTCACCGGGCGGGCGTTGATGGAAGGTCCTTCGATCCTCGTCAACGAGCCCGGCGGCCCGAAGAAAGCCGGCCCGAAAAAGCTGGTGCCGGTAAAGGATTTCGCGCTGGGGTGGCGGGTCTTGCTGGTGTTGGGCTGGTTGTTCACCATCGTCGGCCTGCTCAACACCGTGCTCCTGTGGGTGCCACTCCGGTTCGGTTCGGCCGAGTACGAGTTCGCGTCGGTGGCATCATCACTGGATGGCCTGCCAGTGACGATGATGGGATTGGCGATCGCGCTGGCGGCCAGTCGCGCCGGAGGCCACGTCAGAAGCGCAGTCGCCGCCACGATTCTGCTCTGGGTGGTCGCGGCTCTGGTGGTCGCTGCCGGGGTGCTGTACTGGCTCAATGTGCCGCTGGCCCTCGGTGAAGTGACCGAGCCGATGGTCCGCCTCGGCATCAAGAAGTCGATGGTCAAGGTCACCACGCAGGCAGTGCTCTATCCTGCGGCCATGGTGTACCTCGCGCTGATAGGCTCACGAAGGATGAAGGCGTAAACTACCAGTAAGGCAAGGGAGAGGGACATGAAACTCGGACGAGGGCTCGCAGCGGCACTGGTACTGGCGGCAGGATCCGCCACCCGGGCGTCGGCTACCAACTGGTTGGGGAATGGCAGTTACTGCGGAGGAAGCCTGTTCAACACCTGCTTCTCGGTGAACATGTCTTGGACCGGAAGCGGGACCAGTATTGTCGTCACGTTGAGCCTCAAGAACGACGACGTGACCAATGCCGGACTCAAATGGTTCGCCGTCGGCCTGGACAATCTGCCTGCCGACGTCGTAGGGAACCTGACCTCTGGACCCGCGGGCTATGGCAATCCTCCGCCCGAAGATTTCAGCGGTGGCCCTTTCGTTCCGACCACGGTCTCGGCAACGAATCCCGGTGGCGAGGCTCCGGGTACGGGCTTCCGCACCTGGACCTTTACCTTGACCGGCAACACCCGCACCGCGGGACAGTGGGATGCCGTGATGCAGGCGGCCGGTGCCGGTTACCATGCCGGTGGGACCGCATGCGGCTCGACCAAGGTCGTCGTGCGTGACAATCTCGCGGCCGGCGCTGCCTATGGCGCGAATGAAGGTCCGCCCAGCGAGTGCGACGTGCCCGATACCGGTACCTCGGTTCCGGAGCCCGCCACCATGGGTCTCCTGGCCCTCGGTCTCGTGGGCATGGGCGGAGCCGGCCTGGTCCGTCGCCGTCGCAAGGTCTGAGCAGAGTCCAAGCGGGCCCCTCTCCCCCCGCTGCGACTGCGCGCCCCGGCTCTGGCCGGGGCGCGTGTCTTTTTGCACTCGGGCCTCCGCAAGCTGTCTCGCGATTCACCCTCTGTCACACAACCCGACGCCGCTCGATTCTCGAACGAGTCTCCGGAGACCATCAGAAAACCACCCCGATTTCGTTCGATTCCAGGACAGTTCACTTCCGATGGATGACGTTGCAGCGACGGAACATCTCTTGCCTTCATCGAGCGCACGTATCGCTGCTCAGAGCAAACCCGCCGAAAGGCGGTGACGCAGAGCCACGGGACTACGGCGCTTCGCGCCACGTCCGCCGGGCCGCCAGCGAGTCGAGATTCCTGACCCGGCATCACTCCAGCCGCCGGCGTCGTCCCTCGGTTCGATTCGCGGAGCTGTGCTATGACCTACACGTACAAACTGTCCCGCCGCCTCGCGTTCAGTGATTATGCCATCCGGACCCTGCGGCCCCTGATTCTCCTTCTGCTCGCTCTCATCGCAACCGCCTGTGGCAAAGGCGATCTCGTTTCCCCCCATACGCCGGACACCGAACGCGCTACGCCGGGCTGGGTCTCGCTCAGCCTGACGACGCCCCGCGCCGATGATGGCGTGGTGCAGATGCGGGTGTTCGGCGCCGCCATCGACTCGGTGCAGCTCTCCGGAGTCGGCGGCTTTGCCTCCCTGAGCGGCGGAGTCGCTCGGTTCCTGATCACCGGACGGATCGCCAGCGGCGTCGTCGCCCGGATGTGGGTTCCCGACACCCGGAAGGCCTCGATCTACGTGGCCACGGTGGATCAGGCGGCGGCGAAAGTCACCTACCAGCTCCAGGACCTGAGTCAGGGCTACGCGGCCAGGGTGACGAGATGAGGTACGAATACCTGATTCTGCCCCCTGCGCCGCAGGCCTGGCCGGTCCGGATGATGGGGGCGGTTCGCGCGATCTTCCAGCATCCCGGCCGTGCCCTGATGATCGGTTTGTTGCTCCTGTTCGCCGCAACCCAGCTCAACGCCCAGCAGAATCCGGCGCAGAGCGAGGGACGGGCCGCGATCCGGGCGAAGATTCGTGCCGCGAGCTATCGGGTCATTATTGGAATGCGTCCCGATGCGCAGTCCCGCGGAATGATCGCTCCGGGCCGCTCGGCGGTCAGTGACGTGGCAGCCCAGGGCATCACCAGGACCCTGGAGCGCAAGGGCCTTCGGGTGCACGGACGGGTCACCATCATCCCGGCGGTCTACGGTGAGCTGACCGAAGCGAGTCTCGATGCCGTGCTCGACGATCCGAATGTGGAATACGTCGAGGCCGACGTGCCGATGCCCCTGGCGGTTCGCTCCTCCGGCGCCACCTTCAAATACGCCGAGGACACCCCGTGGGGTGTTCCCCGCGTGACCGCTCCCGAGGCTTGGGCCATGGGTGGAACCGGAGCCTACGGCGCCGGAGTCAAAGTGGCCTACCTGGATTCCGGCGGGGACTCGAACCATCCCGACCTGGTCTACGCCGGCGGCTATAACGCCATCACCGGCAGCACCAGTCCGTCAGCCTGGGCCGACGACATCGGCTCCTGCTACGGGCACGGGACCCACGTGGCCGGAACCATCGCGGCACGCCGCAACGACATCGGCGTCGTCGGCGTGGCGCCTGATGTCTCGCTCTACGGCATCAAGGTCTTTGAGGATCTCGGCGGGTCGTGCCTGGCCTATCAGTCCAAGCAGATCGCCGGACTCAACTGGGCCGTCAATAACGGCATCAAGGTCGTCAGCATCAGCATCGGTGGCACCACCGTCAACAGCAGCTATCAAACGGCAATCTCCTCCGCCAGCGCGCAGGGTGTCTACGTCGTCGTGTCGGCCGGAAACAACGGAACCTCGACGCTCACCTATCCCGGCGCCTATAACGACGTCCTGTCGGTCGGGGCCCTGGACGAGGGGAATAACCGCTCCGGTTACTCGAACTACGGACCCAAGCTCTATATCTCCGCTCCGGGTGACGGCATCCTGAGCACGCTCCCCGGTGGCTACGGGTACAAGTCGGGGACGTCCATGGCGACTCCGCACGTCGCCGGGGTCGTGGCGCT
>Ga0075419_10000586_pt1 | contig 23144 bp, 22 predicted proteins | sample SoiMetdeltSBSDD3_FD_76900 | JGI IMG/M metagenome (GOLD analysis project Ga0075419, IMG submission 76900) | Bulk soil microbial communities from a Populus tree surrounding site in Tennessee, USA - Soil MetaG P. deltoides SBSDD3 | ecosystem: Environmental > Terrestrial > Soil > Tree plantation... | reverse complement strand
TTGTAACGTGGGATTCGGCGGGGTCAGAAGAGGCCGCGCTCGGCCAGCCAGTGCTCGAGGAGCGGGTCGGTGAGCTCCGGCCCGGCCGGGGTCAGCCGCGCCTCCGCCTTGCCCACGAGGCCGGCGAGGGCGCGGTCGACGCTCCCCTTCTTCAGCCCCAGGAAGCGCACGGTCTCTTCCGCGTAGAGGTTGCGCGCACGCGTCGCGAGGGCGAGGCTCACGCGCTGCTCGTTCACGGAGAGAGAGCCCCAGCGCGCGCGGAGCGCCGGCTCGGCCTGCGCGAGAGCCCGGTCGCGGCCGTCTACCCAGGCTGACTCGTCGGCGACCGAGCCGCGCGGCACGAGGTCCCACAGGTGGTGCGCCAGGAGCATCGTCCGCTGCGGGTGGCCGCGCGCGAACGCGAGGAGCGGATCGAGCGCGTTCCCGATGTCCCTCTCCGTGCGGCGGAAGCGCTCGTCGAGAAATGCTGCCGTCGGCCCGGGCGGGAGCGGCAGGAGCTCGACCGAGACCGCATGCTCGAGGAGCGGCCTTGACGGGTCCTCGAAGAGGCGCTCCATCAGCGTCGGCGCGGAGCCCGAGAACGCGTACGACGCGACCGGGGTCTGGTGCTGGAGCACGCTGCGGAGGATCCCGTCAGCGCCGTCCACCCGCAGCAGGTCCTGGAACTCGTCGAAGGCGACGAGACTCCGGACGCCGGTCCGCTCGTGCAGCTTCGCCGGCAAGTCGAGCAGGCGGAGGAGGACGCTCTCGACATCGATGCGCGGGTTCGACTGGAGCGACGCCGTGAACCCGCCCGCGCCGAGGGAGAGGCCGACCTGCCACGCGCGGAAGAGCCCGTCGACGGTGCGGCGGATCGCACCCCGCAGCTCGCGGTCGTAGGCCCGCTCGATCCGAACCACCATGCTCGACAGGGACAGCACGCCCTCGAGGTCGACGAGCGCCGTCGCCCACCCCGCGTCCGAGGCCTCCGCGAGGACGCGGCGGAGGAGGCTCGTCTTCCCGTACCGCCGAGGCGCGACGAGCCGTGACGCATGCCCGCCGACGGCGAGCGAGAACAGTCTCGCCGCCTCCTCGTCCCGGTCGATCATCTCGCCCGGGAGGAGCTGGCCGGCGATGCGGAACGGGTTCGGGTCCGGCTCGGGCACCGTCCTAGTCTGCATGAACGATGGTCTTTTGTCTACTTGAAGTAGGCAGATCGGTCTGCATCGCGCAGACAAGCTGGTACGCTCCGCCGCGTGCGGGTCTGGATCGACGTCTCGAACTCGCCCCAGGTGCCGTTCTTCCGTCCGCTGATCGCGCTCCTCGAGGCGCGGGGTCACGAGGTCGAGGTCACCGCTCGCGAGTACGCACAGACCCTCGAGCTCCTGGCGCTCCACGGGGTCCCGCACGAGGTCGTCGGGCCGCGACACGGCGGCGCCGGAGCCGTCGGCAAGGCGCGGGCCATGGCCGGCCGACTCCGCGCACTCCGGCGATACGCACGCGGTCGAGGCTTCGAGCTCGCGCTCTCTCATGCCTCGCACGAGCTCCCGCTCGCCGCGCGTTCCCTCGGGATTCCGTCCGCCTACACGTTCGACTACGAGTTCGCGCGGGTGCAGCACGGCCTCGGCTGTCGGGCCGCGACACGCGTCGTCGTGCCGGACGCGATCCCGCAGGAGCGCCTGGATACGCTCGGCGCCCGCGCCCGCAAGACCCGTAGCTATCCGGGCTTGAAGGAGGAGTACTACCTCGCAGGGTTCACGCCGGCTCCGGGCACGCTCGAGTCGCTCGGACTCGACCGTGCCCGCGTCCTCGTCGTCGTCCGGACGCCCCCGGAGGTCTCCCTCTACCACCGGCACGGCAACCCGCTCTTCGCCGACGTGCTGCGTCGCCTCGGCACGGACCCCGCCGCGCAGGCGGTCGTCCTCCCCCGCACCGCCGAGCAGCGCGCCGAGCTCGAACGGCTCGCGCTCCCGTCCCTCGTCGTGCCCGAGCGCGCCATCGACGCGCGAAGCCTCGTCGCCCTCGCCGACCTCGTCGTCTCCGCCGGCGGCACGATGAACCGCGAGGCGGTCGCGCTCGGCGTCCCTGTCTACACCACGTTTGCAGGTCGCGTCGGCGCGGTAGACGAGATGGTCGTCCATGCAGGAAGGCTCGGGGTCCTGACATCGCCCGACGACCTGGCGCTCCGCAAGCGAGAGCATCGCGCAGAGCGCGTGGAGCGCGATCCGGCGGTGCTGCTCGATCTGCTGCTCGGCGCGCTCGAGCGGTAACGCCGAGTGTCACGAGCGCGTTAGGGTCCCCGCGTCAGACCAAGGGAGGGGAGATGAGAAAGCTCGCACCAGCACTCGCTGTCGGCGCGCTCGCGCTCCTGGCTGTCCTCGCGACCGGGGCGGCGGCAGGAAACAACGACAGCGGTTTCAAGACGTCGGCCGCGAAGATGCTCGACGGCCGGAACGGCTGGTCGACGGAGGCGATCATCTCCGTCGGCGACACGCTTCCGGGCGGCTACACGTTCGAGGCGATCCCCGACGGCATCGCGATCGGGAACGTGAACGGCCAGGGCACCGTCGACATCCTCGTCAACCACGAGCTGTCGCCTGTCCCGTTCCCGGCGACGAGACAGGACGGCCTCAACGCGACCGTCAGCCAGCTGCGCCTGAACCAGCACAGCGCCGGCGTGCTCAAGGGCGACTACGTGATCCCGCAGAGCGCCGGCTACCAGCGCTTCTGCTCGAACTTCGTCGTCGGCGCGGAGCACGGGTTCGACCGCACCCTGCTCTTCACGAACGAGGAGGCGCGCGACATCGTCCTCCGCCAGGCCGACCCGTGGCATCAGCCCGGCGTGCAGCTGAGCGAGCCGGGCGCCGAGCAGGCGGGCGTCGTCGTCGCGTACGACGTCAAGAGCGGCGCGTTCCGGTCCATCTACGGCATGGGACGCCACAACCACGAGAACTCGGTAGGGGTCCCGGGATACGGGTATCCGGTCGTCCTCTCGGGCGACGACACGTTCGACGCACCGGCGTCGCAGCTCTACCTGTACAAGGCAGCGAGCGGGACGGACGTGTGGAACGACAACGGCGCGCTGTACGCGTTCATCGCGGACGATCCGGCGATCAACGACTACGGGGACGTCACCGAGGCGATGGGCGCCGTGCCCGGCCACTTCATCCCGGTTCCCCGGGACATCGCGACCGGCAAGCTGGGCGGAGACCTCTCCGCCCGCGACATAACGTCGCTCGACTTCCCGGACCCGGATTACCCCACGCCGCCGGCCGGGATCCCCGATGGCCCGCAGTGGGTCCTCGAGCGCTGGAGCAACCTCAACAACGCGTTCCAGTTCATCCGGATCGAGGACACCGCCTATGACCGGAACAACCCGCGCGTCCAGTATCTCGCGGACAGCGGTGAGCCCCGTGCGCTCCCGGATGCGACCACGGGCCGGCTCCGCCGCGGGCCGTCCGGAACCGAGGGGCCGTACCCGAACGGGCGCATCTGGAAGCTGACGCTCGGATCGAACCCGCTCCAGGGCGCAACGCTCGACATCCTGCCGGGCGCGAACTTCGACGCTCTCGGCTACCGGAACCCGAACGCCGTGCACCAGCCGGACAACGTGGAGACGACGAGCGAGGGGCTCTACATCCAGGAGGACACGGGCGGCCACAACGCGCAGTCGCCGTCGTTTCCCACCGCGACGAACGCCCGGGTGTGGCGCTACGGCCTGCCCGCCGGAGGCCTGACGACCGTCGCGGAGGTCAACCAGGCGGTGCCCGGCGCGCCGGCCCTGAACCGGGGATCGTGGGAGTCGAGCGGGATCGTCGACGTCTCGTCGGTCTTCGGCCGCGGCGCGTTCCTGCTCGACGTGCAGGCGCACGGGTGGGACGAGACGCTGAGCGGAGGAAACGACGCTCCGGCGGTCCCGAAGCGGGAGCACGGCCAGCTCCTGCTCCTGCGCGCGCCGAGCTCGTAGCGCGCGGGGTCAGGCAGGCTCGGATGCGGGCGCCGTCTCCACGGCGCCCGCGCCGACCTGTGGCGCGGTCGTCCGCCGTGGGGCGCCGACAAGCGAGTGCAGCCGGCCGACGAGCTCGAGCGTCTCCCCCGCCTCGACGAGCCCCCGGAGAGCGTCCAGCTCCTCCTCGAGCCAGGGCGCATCGATCGGCGGGCGCGTCAGCAGCAGGATCGCCTCGTGGACCGTCGGCGTGACGGTCTCGGTGTCCGACCACAGCTCCTCGTGGAGCTTCTCGCCGGGGCGCGCCCCGACGAACTCGATGTCGACGTCCGTCCCCGGCTCCTTGCCGGAGAGGCGGATCATCGTGTCGGCGAGGTCGACGATCCGCACGGGCTCGCCCATGTCCAGGACGTAGACCTGGCCGCGGCCTCCGATCGCGCCCGCCTGGATGACGAGCTGGACGGCCTCCGGGATCGTCATGAAGTAGCGCGTCATCTCCGGATGGGTCACGGTGACCGGCCCGCCGCGCGCAATCTGCTTGCGGAAGATCGGGATGACGCTGCCCGAGGATCCGAGGACGTTTCCGAAGCGAACCGCGCAGAAGCGCGTGCCCGTGTCCTCGCGATGCCCCCACGCCTCGACGATCCACTCGCAGAGCGCCTTCGACTGGCCCATGACGGTCTTGGCGTTCACGGCCTTGTCCGTGGACACGAGGACGAACCGCTCGGCGCCGAACTCGACGGCGACGTCGGCGACCGTTCTCGTCACGAGCGCGTTGTTGCGGACGGCCTCGAGCGGGTTCGCCTCCATCAGCGGCACGTGCTTGTAGGCCGCGGCGTGGAACACGACTCCCGGGCGGTACTTCTCGAAGACCTGGCGCATCTTCGCCGCGTTGCCCGCGTCGGCGAGCACGGCGGCGGTCGCGTGGAAGCCGCGCTCGTCCACGAGCTCGCGCTCGATCTCGAAGAGGCCCGGCTCGCCGTTGTCGACGAGGACGAGGCGCGTCGGCCCGACGCGCGCCAGCTGGCGGCAGAGCTCCGAGCCGATCGAGCCGCCCGCGCCGGTGACGAGGACGACCTGGCCCGTGACGTAGCCGGCAATAGCATCGATGTCCACGTCGACCGGCTCGCGACCGAGGAGGTCCTCGACCTCGACCGGGCGGATCTGCCCAGCGAGGTTGTAGTCGCCCGCGATCAGCTCGGGGAGGCCGGGCAGCGTCTTCACGGGGACCCGCTCGGCGCGGGCGACCTCGACGATCCGCTCACGCACCTCGCCCGCCGCAGAGGGGATCGCGATCAGCAGCTCGTCCGGACGCAGGTCGCGGAGAAGATGCCGGAGCTCGCGGGTCGTCCCCAGCACGCGAACGCCGTGGAGCCGGAGGTTCTTCTTCCGCGGGTCGTCGTCGACGAGCCCGATCGGCGTGTATCCGAGCGCCGGGTTCTTCTGCATCTCGCGCAGGATCAGCTGCGCGGCGTCGCCGGCGCCGACGATGATCACCTCCTTGCCTCGGGCGACGAAGGCACCAGCGGACGGGCGCTCGATCAGCGTGCGCGCGAGAAAGCGCGAGCCGGTGACGAAGGCGAGCAGGAGGAGCGCGTCGACGATCCAGATCCCGCGCGGAACGGACGCGGGGTGGAAGTCGAGCAGCGTGAACACGAGGAAGGTCGCGACGACCGCGACGAACACGCCGCGCACGGCACTCCACATGTCGCTCGTCGAGACGTACCGCCACCAGCGGTTGTAGAAGCCGAACGCGACGAAGACCGGGAGGGCGACGCCAACGACCAGGACGACGACGTCCCACTCGAGGTAGCGGTCGTAGTAGACGGGCCCGGTGTCGCCGTCGAAGCGCACGTACCAGGAGAGCATCCAGGCGGCCGCGATGAGGACCGCGTCGACGACGACCTGCCAGAGCCTGTGTCTCGTGACGGGCGACCGCATCGCTACGCGGGGACGCCGAGCGCCGAGCGCACCGTCTCGACGACCCGCTCCTGCTCCTCGGGCCCGATGCCGCCCCACATCGGGAGCGCGAGGTTCTCGGCGGCCGCGCGCTCGGTCTCCGGCAGCGAGCCGCGCTCCCACCCGAGGTGCGCGAGAGCCGGCTGAAGATGAAGCGGGGTCACGTAGTACGAGGCCGACGCGATGCCTGCGGCCGTGAGCGCGGCGGCGATCTCGGCCCGCTGCGCCGAGCGCACGACGTACATGTGGTAGACGTGTCCGGGATCCTCGGGCGGCAGGTCGACGAGGTCGCCGAGGCCGAGGTCCGCATACCGGGCGGCAGCTTCGCGCCGGGCCGCATTCCAGCCGGTGAGGCGTGGCAGGAAGACGCGCAACGCGGCCGCCTGGATCGCGTCGAGGCGCGAGTTCGTCCCGATCAGCTCGAACGTGACCTTGTCGCGGGACCCGTGGAAGCGGAGCATGCGCACGCGCTCCGCGACGTCGTCGTCGAGCGAGGTCACGAGGCCGCCGTCGCCGAGCGCGAACAGGTTCTTCGTGGGGAAGAAGCTGAACGTCGAGCAAACGCCCGTCGTCGCGACGCCGTCGGCACCGAAGGCCTGCGCTGCGTCCTCGACGAGCGGGAGCCCGAGCGATGCGAGCTCCTGGAGGGGCGCCGGCCGGCCGAAGAGATGGACCGCGAGGATCGCCTTCGTGCTGGGCGTGATCCGCGCGGCGACATCCTCGGGATCGAGATTGAGGGAGCCCGGATCGATGTCCGCGAACACGGGGGTCGCGCCGGCGCGGGCGACCGCCTCGGCGGTCGCGAAGAAGGTGAACGCGGGGCAGATCACCTCGTCCCCGCGGCCGACGTCCAGCGCCTCGAGCGCGAGAACGAGCGCGTCCGTCCCGTTCGCCACACCGATCGCGTGCGGCACACCGAGGAACGCCGCGGCCTCGTGCTCGAAGGCCTCGACCTCCGGCCCGAAGATGAAGCGTCCGGACTCGAGGACGGAGTCGAAGCGCTCCCGGAGCTCCGGGATGAGCGGCGCGTACTGCGCCTTGACGTCCACGAGTGGGATCGGTCGAGTCACGGGGGCGAGTGTAGCTCCGGCACGTCCGGCCTCCCCATCCATCAGGAGGCTCTTCCTTCGTTCCTCAGCCGCCCTGAGTCTCCTCGGCGAGGCGCCGGCGCTTCCGTATGCGCCGCACGGCGAGCCACGCGACCGCGGCCACGATCGCGGCGCCCACGAGGTAGTCGAGGTAGCGGAAGGCGTGGTGGAAGTCCTCCCAGTTGTCGCCGGCGAGGTACCCGGCCCCGGCGAACGCGAAGCACCAGATCGCCGACCCGGCGAGCGTCAGCAGCGTGTAGCGGACGAAGCGGGCCTCGAGCACGCCCGCGGGGACCGAGACGAACGAACGGACGACCGGCGTGAGGCGCCCGAGGAAGACCGCCCAGTCCTCCCAGCGCTCGAACCAGCGCTCGGCCCGGTCGAGCTTCTCCGCGTCGAGGTGGAGCCAACGACCGTGACGCTCGAGGTAGGGGCGACCTCCGTACAGCCCGATTGCCCAGCCGATGACCGCGCCGATCGTGTACCCGATCGTCCCGGCGAGCGCGATCGCGAGGTATGCGGGGAGGCCCTCCTCGATCGTGCTCCCGAAGAGCACGACCTCGTGGTCCGCGAACGCGCCCGCCGCGAGCGCGCCCCCGTAGACCATCACGAGCTCGCTCGCTGCGGGGAACACCGCGTCGACGAGCATCAGCGCGAAGACGGCGTAGAGGCCGTAGTCGCCGATCGCGGAGGTGACGACCTCCGTGATCCCGCTCAGGATCGAGGCGACGAGCACGCGGAGACTGTAGTCGGGGCCCCTGCTACCGCTTCGGCTTCGCCGTTCGCCGGACGGTGAGCGGGCCGCTCAGGTCGACGGTCCCCACCTCGTTCGTCGCAGTCACCCTGACGACGTACCGCCCGCCCGGAGCGAGCTTCCCGCTCGGAAGCCTGCCGTTCCAGGCCACGGCCGGGGTCCCCGCCTCGAATCGCCGCGCCGCGACCGTGCGGAGCACGACTCCCTCGGGCGTCTCCACCGTGACGCGCACGCGTGCCGCCCGGGACTGCGTCCAGCCGACCGTCGCGCTCGCGCCGGCGGGCGGAAGCAGGAGCCGTGCCGGTGCGACCCGCAGGAAGCCGAGCGTCGAGTTGACCCAGAACCGCCGGGTCGCGGAGGACGGCAGGCCCTGGTCGTCGGTCGCGGAGACGGTCAGCGTCCAGCGCCCTTCGGGGGTCTGGCCCGGCTCGGCGGGCGGCGCCTGGGCCGGGCTCGCCCCGGGTGGCGGGAAGGCGACGCCATAGCTCCCGGGCTCGCGCGGGAGGCTCTCCTGGAACGCGACCGAGCCGTCGGGCGCCGTCAGCGTCGCCGTCACCGTCGAGGGGCGGACGACCTTGAACGAGAGCCGCTGCTCCTCGGCCGCGCCGTCCCCGTTCGGCGAGACGACCTCCTCCGCCGGCTGCGGTGCGTAGACGCCGAAGTACTGCAGCATCAGCGCCGTCGAGATCGCACGCTCTCGCCCGGCCGAGGGGCGGTTGAGAAGGGCGCCCTCGAAGGCGAGCGTCGAAGAGCCTCCGCTGTCCAGACCCATGCCGGCGACGGCTCCGAGCCGAACGAGGGTCTGCGCCATCTCGAACGTGGTCATCCCGACCGAGTAGCCCGCCTGGCGGCCGTCGACGACGACGAGGACGATCCTCCCGTCGGCGAGCTGGCCGACGGCGCTCCGCGGGTTGCGCGGAGCGATCTGCGAGGTCGTGAACGCCTCGTTCGAGCGGTAGACCGGCCTGCGCTGGCGGACGAGGACCGGCCCGCCGCCGATCGCATCCGCCACCGCGGTCCAGTCGGGCTGCAGGATGAGCCGGTAGACGACGTTGGTGCCGATCTGCGCCTCCGCGAGCAAGCTCGCCGCCGCCGTCCCGCGGGCGAGGAGGACGGACGTCCCCGCGGCGAGCGGCGCCGCCCCGCCGCGAACGACGTTCGCGACCGGCGCGGAGAGATCGACGTTCGGCGTGGCGGCCGGGGCAGGCGCGAGCACGACGGCGACACCGTCCGGGTAGCTCGGCGTGCGACGCCCCCAGTCGGGGGTGAAGAGCGAGATTCCGTTCTTCGTCGGCTCCTTGTTGAGCCGGTTCAACATGCGCCGCTGCCCCGTGCCGCGCCACGTCCCGAAGTACCTCACCCGCCGCACGTCGAGCAGCCCGTCGAGCGTGATGCCCGCGCTCGAGCGATTCGGGTTCGGCGCGTTCGAGAGGATCCCGTCGCGCAGCAGGATTCCGCTCGGGCGCCCGTCGGCGAGCGCGAAGAGGTCGCCGTTGACTCCGACCGAGGTCGCCTGGCTGGAGAGCCGCCGCTGCATCGCGGTCAGCGTCTCGCGCCCGGTGATCGTCTCGTTGGAGAGGACCGGGCGCAGCCGGTAGAGGCCCACCGGCCGGGGCCCGCGCACGATGTGGATCGCGACCGGCCCGTGCGGCGTGAACTGAACCCCGGTCTCGTAGGTGACCCCCGGCAGGAGCTGCGTGGGCTGGGCAGAGGCGACGCCGGCGAGGCCGAGCGCAGCTGTCGCGCCCGCGGCGGCGAGGGTGGCGAGGCGGAGCACGGCCCGGACGAGGGTACCCGAACCCGAAGCGGCGATTTGCAGGGTCTTACACGATTCGAACACGCCCCGCTGCCGGGCTGCGGAGTCGAGCGCGCGATCCGCCGCCGGGCGAGCACGCGCCGATGTTTGGACTCGGACCCGATCGGCGTATCCTGTTGTCACTCCGCCCGGACAGTCGAAGGCGGGTGCAAATACACGGCATCTCGAGGAGGTGTGTGCGCGTGCACAGGATCTTCAGAGTGTCTGCGGCGTTCCTCGGTCTCGTACTCTTTTCGGTTCTGATCGTCGCTTCCAGCGCTCAGGCGACGACATCGGGCCGAACCCAGGCGACGACGGTGACGCTGTCGGGCTGGTCGGCCGGCAAGACGGAGGACGACATCTTCCGGACGGTGGTCGATGCGTTCAACAGAACGCACCGGAACATCCGGATCGAGTACTCCGTGATCAACGGTGACTACGCACCTGCGATGACGGCGCGCTTCGCGGCGCGCAACCCGCCCGACATCTTCTACGTCGACTCCGCCGTTCTGCCGACGTGGGCCAAGCAGGGCGTGCTGCAACCGCTCAACCCGTACATCGCACGGAGCAAGTTCAACCTCAAGCCGTTCTACCCGGGCTTGCTCAACGCGTTCAAGGTCGGCAAGACGTACTACGGGTTCCCGAAGGACTGGTCGCCTCTCGCGACCGAGATCAACACCGCGATGTTCGCCAAGGCGGGGATCAAGACCGCACCCCGCACCTGGGCCCAGCTGACCGCTGCGGCGAAGAAGCTCGCCGCCGCGAACGCAGTGCCGGGCGGCAAGCCGATCTGCCTGCCTCCCGACTGGGCCAGGATGCTCGCGTTCGTCTATCAGAACAAGGGCTCCCTCACGAACGTCCAGTCCCGTGCGGTCACCCAGGCCGTGAACTTCTACGTCGGCCTCATCAAGCGGGGTCTCGCAGCGACGCCGACCCAGCTCGGCGTCGGCTGGCCCGGCGAGGCGCTCGGGAAGGAGAAGGCCGCGATCGTCTTCGAGGGGAACTGGCTCCTGCCGTACATGAAGTCGACCTTCCCGCAGGTGAAGTTCAGCGTCGCGCCTATGGTGAAGGGCAAGGTCAACGCCAACCTCGGGTTCACCGTGTCCTACTCGATGGCGAAGGACGCGAAGAACAAGCAGGCGGCCTGGACCGTGCTCAGCTGGCTGACGGGCAAGGCCGGGATGACGGTCTGGATGTCGAAGGGGCTCGCACTCCCGTCGCGCACCGACGTGAAAGCCCTCGGAGGCCGACAGGCCTTCCTCGCGTCAGGGCCGTTCTCTCGCGGCTGGAGCTTCCCGAACTTCACCGCGACGTACACGATCATGAACAACGACCTGCAGGCGGTGATCAACGGCAGCATGACGACGTCCGAGATGCTCGCCCACGTTGCCGCATCACTGAAAGGTTGAACAACGACATCTGGGCTCTCCGGCGCGGCGACGCGCCCGCCGGAGGGCCCCTGGACGGATGACGAGCGCAAGCGAGACCACACCGGTCGCAAGTCGCGGTTCGCTCTTGGGCGCGCGGGTTCGCGAGGCCGGCTGGGGTTACGCCTTCGTGCTGCTCCCCATGGCCGTCTTCGGGATCTTCTTCATCTACCCACTCGGCTACGCGGTCTACATCAGCTTCCACGAGTGGGGGATCCTCGGAAAGGTCCAGGGCGTCGGCACCGAGAACTACCACACCCTCTTCGACGACCCGGTCTTTCGCCGGGCGGTTCGGAACACGATCGTGTACACGCTCGTGGTCGTCCCGCTCGAGATGGCGCTCGGGCTGGTCATCGCGCTCGTGATCAACGCGAGGATCCGCGGGCGGGTCTTCTTCCGCTCGGCGTTCTACTTCCCTTCCCTCGTTTCCTCGGCTGCGATCACCGCAATCGCCATCTACATCCTCAACGCGAACGGCCTGCTGAACGCGATTATCGGCAGCAACCGGTCGTGGTTCGGCGACCCGGACACGGCCCTCTGGTCGATCGTCGGGCTGAACGCGTGGACGACCGCCGGCACCGTGATGCTCTTCTACCTGGCCGCGCTCCAGGCCATTCCGACGGACGTGTACGAGGCGGCGGCGATCGACGGCACGAGCCGGTGGCGGACGTTCTGGCGAATCACGTTTCCGCTGCTCAAACCGGCCCATTTCTTCGTGCTCGTCGTGTTCGGGATCGGGGCGCTCAAGGTCTTCGACCAGGCGTTCATCGTCTCCGGCGGCACCGGCGGCCCCGTCTACTCGACGTACACGGCGGTCCTCTACATCTACAACGAAGCCTTCAAGTCCGCGAACTTCGGAGTCGCCGCATCGGCGGGCGTCGTCCTCTTCGTCGCGATCTTCATCTTGACCGTCATCCAGCGCGCGACGATCGGCCGGACGGAGATTGGGTGACGGTCGACACCTCCGTCGCGGCCGCCGAGCCGTACGTCCCGCGCCGCGCGCGCTCGGCGGTCCTGGGCAAGGTTGTCCTCTACGGCCTGCTCGTGGCGATCGCCCTGCTGTATTTCGTCCCGTTCGCCTGGAGCGTCTCGACCTCGTTCAAGACGCTCCCCGACACCGCGAACTTCAACTTCATCCCGGACCCGTTCACCACGTCGGCCTGGAAGAGCGTGTGGACGGACTACGACTTCAAGCGGTACGCGCTCAACAGCCTCTTTCTCGCCGTCGTCGTCACCGCGCTGAACCTCTTCCTCTGCTCGCTCGGCGGGTACGCGTTCGCACGGCTGCGCTTCCCCGGCCGGGAGATCCTCTTCCTGCTCGTGCTCGGCACGCTGATGATCCCCGACCAGCTGAGGCTCATACCCGTGTTCGTGATGCTCACGAACTGGCACCTGATCGGGAACTTCTCGGGCTACATCCTGATCAACCTGGTCACGGCCGTGAACCTCTTCTTCATGCGCCAGTACTTCCTCACCATCCCGAAGGACTTCGAGGAGGCGGCCAAGCTCGACGGCGCGGGCTACTTCAAGACCTTCTGGCGCGTGATGCTGCCGCTCGCCGCGCCGGCGATAGCTGCGCTCGCGATTCTCCAGTTCCAGGGGACGTGGAACGACTTCTTCTGGCCGCTGATCCTCTTCGGGCAGGGGAACGAGGATCTCTACACCATGCAGCTCGGCCTCGCGCAGTTCACGTTCACCTACCAGACTCTGTGGCCGCAGCTGATGGCAGGGAGCCTCATCGCGATCATTCCGATCCTCGTCATCTTCCTGATCTTCCAGCGCTTCTTCATCGCCGGGGTCACCGCCGCGGGGGTCAAGGGATGACCTCTCGCGAGGCGATGTGGCTCGCGCTTCGCGACTTCTACCAGCACTCGTGGCGACTCGTCGCCGTGAATGCGGCGCTCGGCGGCGTTCTCGTCGCGGGCGTCCTCGCGGCTCTCGCCTTTCCGCCCGCCGCCGTGCTGCTGCTCGCGTCGGGGCCCGTGGCGGCGGCGCTCGTCCACTGTGCGGTCACGCTCGTGCGAACCGGAGACCTGACCTTCGTGGACGCATGGGACGGTCTCCGTCTCAACTGGCGGCGCGGTCTCGTTCTCGGCGCCGCAGGCGCAGCGCTTCTCGTGCTCGGGGTCGTCGCGATCCGCGTGTACGCCGGGTCGTCCCTGTGGCCGCTCGCCTTCCTGGCTCTGTACCTCCTCCTCCTCGCCGGCGTCTACGAGCTCTTCCTCTGGACGCTCGCCGTCGCGCGCCGCGAGCATCCTCTCGGCGAGGTCGCTCGGGAGGCCCTGGGAGTCGTTGCGACGAGGCCTGGTGCGACCCTCGCGCTCGGTCTGGCGCTGCTGCTCGTCAACGCTGCGGGAGTCGCAGCCGCGGTCATGCCGTTTCTCACACTGACCCTCTCGTACACCTTTCTCGCCGCCGCGCGCTTCGTGCTCGAGCCCGAGCCGCTCGAGGAGGAAGCCGTCTGATGGCCGCGATCGCCTACGAGCACGTCACGAAGCGGTTCGACGACACCGTCGCGGTCGACGACCTGAACATCGAGGTCGCGGACGGAGAGTTCCTCGTACTCGTCGGCCCGTCCGGGTGCGGCAAGACGACCGCACTCCGCATGCTCGCCGGGCTCGAGGACGTCTCGGAGGGTCGGATCCTCATCGGCGATCGCGTCGTCAACAACGTCGCACCGGGAAAGCGCGACATCGCCATGGTCTTCCAGTCGTATGCGCTCTACCCGCACATGACCGTCCACGACAACCTCGCCTTCAGCCTCAAGAACTTCAACGTCCCGAAGTCCGAGATCAACCGGCGAGTGCGCGAGGCGGCCGAGATCCTCGAGCTCGGTGCACTGGTGAAGCGCAAGCCGAAGCAGCTCTCGGGTGGTCAGCGACAGCGGGTCGCGCTCGGGCGTGCGATCGTGCGAGAGCCGGCCGCCTTCCTCATGGACGAGCCGCTCTCGAACCTCGATGCCGCGTTGCGAGTGCAGACCCGAGCCGAGATCCTCAAGCTCCAGAATCGGCTGGGAACGACGACGATCTACGGCACCCACGATCAGGTCGAGGCGATGACGATGGGCGATCGCATCGCCGTGATGAACCTCGGCATCCTGCAGCAGATCGGCACTCCGAGGGAGCTGTACACGAGCCCGGCGAACACCTTCGTGGCGACGTTCATCGGATCGCCGGCCATGAACGTGCTCCCCTCCTGCGCGCTGGGAGCCGGGATCGCCGGTGCGGAGAGGCTGGTCGGTTTCCGTCCCGAAGACGTCCAGCTCAGAGACGGCAGCGGCGGCGCCGGGCAGAGCGCGTACTACGAGGCCACGGTCGAGGTGATCCAGTACCTCGGGGACGAGCAGCTCGTGTACTTGCGGCTCGGGGACGACGAGGTCGTCGCGAAACTGCCACTCGACGCGGAGCTGGAGCCGGGCCGCCGCAGCTCGTTCGCCGTGCCGCTCCGGAAGCTGCATCTGTTCGACAGCGAGACCGGTGACGCCGTCGGCACAGCGGCCTGAGTTGCGGGCTGGGAGGCGGACGCTAGGCGAAGACCTCGACCTCGCGGTACAGCGTGTCGCGCTGCACCGGGATCTTCCCGAGCGAGCGGATCAGGTGGACGAGCTCGTCCGTCGTCGTCCGATGGGTCGTGCCCGCCGCGGACACGACGTTCTCCTCGATCATCACCGAGCCCATGTCGTCGGCTCCGAACGAGAGCGCGACCTGACCGATCTTCATCCCCTGCGTCACCCACGAGGACTGGATGTGCGGGATGTTGTCGAGGTAGATCCGCGAGACGGCCTGCGTGAGCAGGTAGTCGAAGGAGGTCGGGCGCGTCTCCTCGGGCACGAGGTCGTCGAGCCGGTTCCCGTCCCGCTGGAACGTCCACGAGATGAACGCGCGGAAGCCGCGCGTCTCGTGCTGCAGGTCGCGGATGCGGCGCATGTGCTCGACGCGCTCCTCGAGCGTCTCGACGTGCCCGTACATCATCGTCGCCGTGGTCGACATGCCCAGGCGATGGGCCTGCCGCATGACCTCGAGCCACTCGTCGGACTTCGTCTTCTTCGGGGCGATGATCGCGCGCACGCGGTCGACGAGGATCTCGGCGCCGCCGCCGGGGACCGAGTCGAGGCCGGCGTCGCGCAGGCGCGTGAGCGTCTCGGGGATCGTCAGCTTCGAGCGCCGCGCGACGTGCTGGATCTCCGGAGGCGAGAGCGCGTGCAGGTGAATTCTGTAACGCGCCTTGATCGAGCGGAAGAGATCCTCGTAGTAGTCGATCCCGAGGTCGGGATGGTGGCCGCCCTGCATCAGGAGGCCCGTCCCCCCCAGCGCGAGCGTCTCCTCGATCTTCTTGAAGATGACGGGCTTCGGCAGGAGATAGCCCTCGCGCTGGTCTCCCGGCCGCCGGTAGAAGGCGCAGAAGTCGCAGTCCGTGACGCACACGTTCGTGTAGTTGAGGTTCCGGTCGACGATGAACGTGACGCGGGAGGGGTCGGTCAGTCGGTTCCGGACCTCGTCCGCCACCTGCCCGACCGCGACGAGGTCGCGCGAGCGGAGGAGGGTGACGGCGTCCTCGTCGGAGATGCGCTCGCCTCCGCGCGCCTTCTCCAGCACCTCGTCGACCGAGAGCTGCGGCTCGGCGAGCGCGGTCACGCAGGCACCTCCTCGCGGACGAACCGGAGCTCGGGGACGTGCGCGAGCTCGCCCGCGTCGCGCGCCATCTCCAGGAACGTGTACAGGCCGGCGCGCTCGCGCGGCCCGAAGCTGTAGCGGAGCTTCTCGAAGTAGCGCGCGAGGAAGCCGGGCGGGTAGCCGTACGTGTCGCTCGCCTGCTGGGCGAGCCGCTCGGGCTCGGAGCGCGCGAGCCGAACGGAGGCGACGAGCGCGTGCTCGAGATCGAGCAGCCCGTCCGCGACCGGCTCGGGCGCCGCCCAGACCGCGAACACCATCGGGAGCCCGGTCCGCTCCAGCCACAGTCGTCCGAGGTCGAAGTGCGGCGTCGGGTCCTCGAAGGCGCTCCGCAGCGCCGCGTCGCCGATCAGCAGCGTCGCGTCGGCATCCATCCCGAGCGGGAGGATCTCCGCCCTCGGCAGGAGGACACGAACGAGGACGACCGAGGTCGCGCTCTCCGGCGTCACCGCCACCGAGCGCACCTGCCCGAACGGCAGGCGCGTCACGAGCTGGATCGAGTCGACGGCGCCCTCCGAGGACACGCACAGACGCGGCAGGATCCGGAGCCGGTCGGCGTTCCTCGCGTACTCGATGGACGGGATCGGTGCGATGTCGAGCTCGCCCTCGAGCAGCATCCGGCTGAGGTCGGTCGGCACTCCGGGGACCTCCTCGACCTCGGCTTCGAGCCCGTGGAAGACGGGGGCCATGTTCACGTAGGAGATGCGACCGAGGCGGATCACTGCCCGCCTCCACGGCGACGCCAGACGAGGACCCCGGCGGCGACCGCGACGATCGCGCCCCAGAGCACGAAGGCAGGAACGTTCACCTCGAAGTCCGAGTCTCCCGAGGCGTAGACGACCGCGGCGAACGCGAGCGAGAGGACGATGATGCCGCCGGCCATCAGCCCGAGGGCATAGACGATCATCACCCAGATCGGCGTACCGCCGGTCTCGACGGGCGCCTTCGGCTTGGCGAAGCGGCTCACGACCAGCGCCTGAGCTCGTTGTAGAGCGTGTCCCGCTGCACCGGGATCCGGCCGGCCTCGCGGACGAAGCGGACGAGCTCGTCGATCTTCTGCTCGGTCTCCGTGCGCGCGCCGGCCGCGTGGAAGATCTCTTCGCGAACGACCGTGCCCTGGACGTCGTTCGCGCCGAAGTGGAGCGCGACCGCCGCGAGGGGCATCCCCATCATGATCCAGTACGCCTTCACGTTCGGGACGTTGTCCAGCATCAGACGCGAGAACGCGAGCATCTTCAGATCGTCCGCGCCCGTCGTGTGCCTCCAGCCCCGACGCTCGAAGACGGTGTTCTCGGGATGGAACGCGAGCGGGATGAATGCGAGGAAGCCACCCGTCCGATCCTGCTGGTCGCGCAGCCGGAGGACGTGGTCGACGCGCTCCTCGTACGTCTCGACGTGGCCGTACAGCATCGTGCAGTGCGTCGGGATGCCCAGGCGGTGAGCCGTGTCGTGGACGTGGAACCAGATGTCCGGATGCTCCTTCCCGGGGGCGACGAGCCGACGGACTCGCTCGGCGAACACCTCCGCGCCACCGCCGGGGAGCGAGCCGAGGCCGGCGTCCTGCAGCTCGCGCAGCACCTCCTCGTGCGTGAGCCCGGAGAGGGTGGTCATGTGGTGGATCTCCGAGGCCGTGTAGCACTTGAGATGCACGTCCGGGAGCGCCGCGTGCAGCGACGCGATCGTGTCGCGGTAGAACGCGAAGTCCACGTGCGGGTTCTCGCCGTTCACCATGTGGATCTCGGTGAAGCCGGTGACCTCACGCTGGCGCAGCACGTCGTCGACGAGCTCGTCCGCCGTGATCGTGTAGGCCTGCGCCTGCTTCTGCGTGGCGGCGAACGCGCAGAACTTGCACTTCACCCGGCACACGTTCGTCTGGTTCACGTACAGGTTCTGGACGAAGTACACCTCGTCCGTCCCGCCGCGGAGCCGCCGCGCGCGGTCGGCGAGATCGCCGAGCGCCAGCAGGTCGTCGGACTCGAGGATGGCGAGGCCGTCCTCGAAGCCGAGGCGCTCGCCGGCCTCGATCTTCTCGGAGACCGGCTCAAGGGTGTTCGGTGCCAGAACGGCGATCAGAAGCTCCTTTCCACGACGGCGCGGGTCAGCGCCTCGAGCTCCTCGCGGCGCCCGGCGCCGTCGAGACACGCCCGCGCGCGCGAAGCGTAGTCGAGCGCCAGCGCCCGGGAACGCTCCAGCGCGCCCGTCGCCGCGACGCGCACGAGGACGCCGTCGAGCGGGCCGCCCGCGAGGGCAGCGTGCACCACCGAATCCTCGCGCGCCGCGAGCAGGAGCGGCAGCGTTGGCGTGCCGTCGCGCAGGTCCGTGCCCGGGACCTTGCCGGTCTCGATCGTCTCGCCGGTGCAGTCGAGGACGTCGTCGGCGATCTGGAACGCGAGGCCGAGCAGGAGCCCGTACTCGCCACTCCCTCCGGCGAGAGCGCAGGCCGCCTCGAAGAGCTTCCCCGTCTTCAGCGCACAGCGCTCGAGATAGGCGTCGATCGAGGTCGAGGGGTTGTGCCGCTGCGTCCGCTGGAGCGCCTCCCCGCGCGCGAGCGCGAGCGAGGCCTCGGCCAGGGTCCTGACCGCGCCCGGGTCCTCTTCGGCCGCGAGCACCGCGAAGGCACGCGCGAAGAGGTAGTCGCCGGCCGCCTTCGCAGCCGCATCCCCGTGCGCGCTCCAGGCGGAGGCACGCCCGCGGCGGACCGCGGCCCCGTCGATCAGGTCGTCGTGGACGAGCGTCGCCATGTGCACGAGCTCGACCGCGACGCCGGCGGCGACGGGCGGCTCCGCTCGGAGCGGCGCGGACAGGAACGCGAGTGCGGGTCGCAGGCGCTTGCCGCCGGCCGCGAGCGCCCCGGCGCCGACGGTCGCGACGAGGCCGGGATGGCCCGAGACCGACTCCTCGAGCCGCCGTTCGACCTCGTCGAGGAACTCTTCGAGGCCCGACGCCGCGCGAACGGTCTCGAGCGCGCTCACTCGGGTCGTGCCCCCACATGCAGCGCGACGCTCCCCCCGCCGAAGAGGTCGTACCGCACCTCGGCGAAGCCGGCCCGCTCCAGGAGCGCCGACAGGTCCTCCGGCCCCGGGAAGCGACGAACGCTCGCCGGCAGGTATGTGTATGCCTGGCCGCCGGGGAGCACCTTGCCGGCGAACGGGACGAGCACGTCGAACCAGAGACGGAAGAAGGGACGCAGGAGGCCGCGCGGCCGCGTGATCTCGAGCACCGCGACCCTGCCGCCGGGCCGCAGCACCCGGTGGAGCTCCCGCAGCCCGCCCTCGAGGTCCTCGAGGTTGCGGACGCCGAAGCCCACCGTCGCCGCGTCGAACTCCGAGTCCGGGAAGGGCAGTGCGAGCGCGTCCCCCTGCACCCACTCGATCGTGCCCGACTTGCGCCGCGCGCGCTCGAGCATCCGCTCGGAGAAGTCGAGGCCGACGACGCGCCCGCCGCGCCGTTCCGCCTCGAGCGCGAGGTCGCCTGTCCCGCAGCACGCGTCGAGCACCCGGTCCCCGGGCCAGACGACCTGCGCGGCCGCCCGGCGGCGCCACCGTCCGTCGAGGCCGGCCGTCATCAGGCGGTTCATCAGGTCGTAGACCGGCGCGATCCGGTCGAACATCCCGCGGACGGCCTCCGGCTCGAGCGTGCCCGCCTCGTGGGTCACGGCTGACCCCATCGAGCGACGAGCGCGTTGTCGATCCCGATCTGGTCGAGGCAGCGGGCGACGAGGAAGTCGACGAGGTCGTCGATCGTCTCCGGCCGGTGGTAGAAGCCGGGCGCCGCGAAGAGGATGACCGCGCCGGCGTCGTTCAGCGTCGCCAGGCCGCGCAGGTGGATCGAGGAGAGCGGCGTCTCGCGCGGGACGAGAACGAGCTTGCGGCGCTCTTTCAGGGCCACCGACGCGGCACGGTGGATGAGGTTCTGCATCGCGCCCGCGGCGAGCGTGCCCACCGTCGCCATCGAGCAGGGGCAGATCACGTACGCGTCCACCCTGGCCGAGCCGCTCGCGTACGGGCTGCGGAAGTCGTTCTCGCCGTAGACGGTGACCTGCGGCGCGGCGGCGCCGACGAACCGCTCGAGCACCATCTCGCGCGGTAGCGCCGGGTCGCCGTAGAGCTCCGTCGCCAGCACCTCGATCCCCGAGCGCGAGGCGACGAGCCCCACCTCGCAGTCGACGGCCACGAGCGCGCGCAGAAGGCGTTCGGCGTAGGGGGCGCCGGACGCGCCGGTGACGCCGAGGAAGACCCGCACGGCCCTAGGCTACGGGTTAGCCGCCCTGCGGCCCGTCACTCGCGGCGAGGAAGGCCCCGAGCGCGGCGAGGTTCTCCTCGCCGAGGTACGCGTACGAGCCCATCACGGTGTTGCCGAACTGAGCGGGGTTCGAGAGGTACTGGATGAAGTAGGCGGCGTCGTTCGTCTTGCCGATCTCGGTCAGATCGGGTGCGCCCAGGTTGCCGGCCCCCGTCCCCATGTAGGTGTGGCACTGCAGGCACCCGGTCTCTGCGAAGAGCCTCGCGCCGGCGACGGCCTGCGGGTCGTCGGCGAAGCCCTGCTCCTCCGACCACTCGGGCACGAGCGCGATGAGCTCGGAGCCGAGCGCCTCCGTCGCCGTGGCGCCCTTGTAGGTGAGGACGCCCATCGAGATGATCGTGAGCACGGCCGCGACCATCGCCACGGGCCGCCGCGACGGCCTGCGCTCGCGCCGCCGGTCGTAGAACGGCAGCCCGATGAGAAGGATGAGCAGGATCGTCGGGATCCCGACCGTGGCGATGAACACCGTCTCCGGCCACTCGAAGATCCGCAGGAGGTAGAAGAGGAAGTAGAAGTACCAGTCGGGCCGTGGGACGAAGTTGGTCGTGCCGGGCTCTGCCGGCTCCGTGTACCAGGGCCCGAGGATCCCGGCCTGGACGCCGTCGGCGTCGAAGTACCAGATGCAGGCGAGGGCGACGATGACGGACACGACGACGAGCGACATGACCGTGTCGGCCAGGATCGCGTGCGGGAAGAACGCCTTGCCCTCCTTCTTGACGTCCGCCTTGTAGCGGTCGAAGTCCTCCCGGTTGAGGTCGCCGCGGTCGCGCGCCATCTACTCCTGCCCTCCGGACGTGTCGCGCACGAGCCCGGCCCGGGTGCCCGCCGCGACGACCGTGCCGCGGTCACGACCCGCGCCTTCGCGCGACCAGGGCGGCGAGACGACGCCGAGCCGCGTGACGAGGTAGATGTGCACGAAGATCAGCCCGATGATCGCGCCCGGCAGTACGAGCATGTGCAGCGCGTACCACTTCGCGAGCGTGTCCGCTCCGATCTCGGGCCCGCTCGCGAGGAACTGCGCCAGCCACGGGCCGGCGAACGGCGCAGTGCCGTTCAGGTTGATGCCGACGACCGTCGCCCAGTACGCGGTCTGGTCCCAGGGCAGCAGGTAGCCCGTGAAGCCCATGAGCATCCCGGTCGCGAGCAGCAGCACGCCGGTGATCCAGGTCAGCTCGCGCGGGTACTTGTAGGCGCCGAAGAGGAACACGCGCCCCATGTGCAGGAAGAGGAGGATCACGAAGACGCTCGCGCCCCAGCGGTGCATCCCGCGGACGAGCCAGCCGAGCGTCAGGTCGTTCGTGATGTGCTCGATCGACGAGTAGGCGATCGGCTTGCCCGTGATCGGGTCGATCGCCGCCGACGGCTGGTAGTACATCGCCAGGATCACGCCCGTGAGCGTCTGGACGATGAACGCGGTCAGCGTCGCCGAGCCGAGCGTCTGCGCCCAGCTGATGTCGCGCGGCACCTTGCGGAAGAGGAACCACTTCGTCCCCGTGACGGCGAGCGTGCGGTCGTCGATCCAGTCGAGCGGAGCGAGGACCGCGGTGTCCACGAGCGTCTGGCGCTTCGACTTGGCCGCCACGCGCTACCCCGTCACCTGGCTCGGGACGATCGGGTAGAGCCAGGCCTCGACGCCGTCCACGTGGGTGCCGGGCACCGACCACGGGTACCTCGAGATCTGCGCCGTAGCGCCCGTTCCGCTCACGTTGCCGACGGCGAAGAGCTCGCCGAGCACGAGCCGGCCGTCCTTGATCGAGAAGGTGTACCGGTCGAGGGAGCGCACGGGCGGGCCGGCCGTGCGGTTGCCCTCGGAGTTGTACTGGCCTCCGTGGCAGGGGCACCCGAAGGACTGCGCGAGCACGGGCCGGAGCTCGACGCCGCCGTCGACCTCCTTGCGCGCGTCCTCGTCGATCGGCCCGTTCGGCTGCACCGGGCAACCGAGGTGCACGCAGCGGCTGTACAGGATCGTGAAGCTCGGCACGTCCTGCTCCGTCGTCCCGTTGTTACGGACGAACACCGTCCTGCGCGTGACCTCGCCCTGGCTGGGGTTCGCGAGGTAGGTCGCGATGACGTACTCGCCCTCCGGGAAGTTCTCGAGGGGGCCGAGGTCGACGTCGTCCTCCTCGACGTTCGTGAACGACGGGAGCACCATGAACCCGAGCACGGGCACCGTGACGACGGCGCCGATCGCGGCGCCCAGCCCGAGCGCGGTCGCCTCGAGGAAACGGGAGCGCGTGTACGCCGGGAGCGGAGCCTCGACGGCGGCCGCCGATGCGCCCGCGGCCGGGGCGTCGGCGACGGCGCGTGTCTCGGGCGTTACCTCCGGGACCTCGCCCCGGACGTCACGGGTGACGTCGCGCGCCCACAGGAGCCCGAACACGACCGCGAGCGCCGCGCCGATCGCGGCGACGATCCAGCTGATGACGAGGCCGAGCAGCAGGCACGCGACCCCGACGGCGAAGCCGATCGGCCAGAGGCTCGGCCCGGGAAGGTGCGGGGTGTCGTGACCGGGATCGCTCAAGACGGGACTGCCGGGGATTCAATCGCTCGGCCGTCTCGCCTGTCAACGACGTGACGACTGTCGCAACGCGGGGATTCTGCACGTTGCGGAGGACGCGTGTCTCAGGTGGGACGACACGACCGACGTCACACGAGCGCAGCGGCCGCGAAGCGGACGCCTTCAGGGATGTCTGCGTGACCGGAAACGGACGCTAGTCGGTTTCAGGTCCTGCGCCGAGACCGTACTCGGCCCAGCGGCGCGTCACGAGGTCGCGGACCTCCTCGCTCATGACGATCTCCTCGGGCCACGGGCGCGCGTCCTCCTCGGGGAGCTTGTGCGTCGCGTCGATGCCGAGCTTCCCACCGTAGAACTGCCGGCCGGGCGCGTGGTCGAGGTGGTCGAGCGGGCCCTCGCTGATCAGGACGTCGCGCTTCGGATCGACGTTCGCCGTCACCCGGAAGAAGACGTCGGCGTAGTCGTGGACGTCCACGTGGTCGTCGACGACGACGATGGACTTCGAGAGCGAGAGCATCCCGAGGCCCCAAAGCGCATGCATGACCTTCTGCGCGTGGCCGGGGTAGGCCTTGCGGATCGAGACGATGACGCAGTTGTGGAAGGCGCCGGCGACGGGGAGGTCGTAGTCGACGATCTCGGGCAGCGTCATCCGCACGGCGGGCAGGAAGATCCGCTCGGTCGCCTTCCCGAGCCAGGCGTCCTCGGCCGG
>Ga0075419_10000585_pt1 | contig 23148 bp, 18 predicted proteins | sample SoiMetdeltSBSDD3_FD_76900 | JGI IMG/M metagenome (GOLD analysis project Ga0075419, IMG submission 76900) | Bulk soil microbial communities from a Populus tree surrounding site in Tennessee, USA - Soil MetaG P. deltoides SBSDD3 | ecosystem: Environmental > Terrestrial > Soil > Tree plantation... | reverse complement strand
TCCAGCCCCGAAGTGGCGTACCGCGCCGCCGTCGCCGCGAGCTCGGACTCGGCAGCCGCCGCGTCCTCCAGCCGCCCCGCGGCGAGCGCGATCTCCACCACCGCCGCGCAGACCGGTGCCCGCCGCAGCGGGTCGGCGCCCACCGCCGCGACGGCCGATCGCGCCATCGTCGCGGCGCCGGCCGCGTCGCCCTGCTGGAGCCGCAGCAGCGCCCGCCCCGGTTGCGGGTCGCGTCCGCGGGCGTGCGCCTCGTCGTAGGCGTCGGCGGCGCTCGGGTCCCCGCGCAAGCGGCGCACCTCGGCGACGACGTACCAGGCCTCCGCGGCGTAGTCGACCCGGTTGGTGTCGAGAAGCGCCACCACCCCCAGCGCACCGCGCTCGACGTCGTCCCACTCGCCGCGCAGGAGCTGCACGTGCGCTCGGTGGACCCGGCACATCGCGTTGAATACCACCGCCGCTGTCAGCGATGCTAGCCACCGCTCGGTCAGCTCGGTCCACCGCGTCATCCGGCGCATGTCGCCGACGTCGTGACAGGCCGCGATTGCATTGCAGTAGAGGGCGGTCGTGAGAAAGGGGTCGAACTGGCCGTGCAGGATGGCCACCATCGCCTCGTCGAGCAGCGCCAGGCCGTCGATGACCTGGCCCGACTTGATCAGGGCGCGACCCTCGCCGTGAAGGCCCGCGGCCACCAGTTCGGGGGTGTCGAAGCGGCGGCCGATGTCCTGCACCCGACGGGCCGCGTCGACCACCGCGGCGGGTTCGCCTCCTGCGAAGAGGCGCAACTCCACCTCGGTGAAGCTGGCCACGTACCCGTGCAGCGCGCACTCCGGAATCCCCGCTGCCAGGCGTCCGGCGTGCCCAAGCCAGCCGGAACCCTGCTGCTCGTCGCCGCGCGCCACGTGAAGCATCCCGAGTCTCATTGCGCTCATGGCGGCCTCGAGCCGGCGGGAGTCGGCCAGGAAGGCGTCGTACGCGGCAGCACCGAGGCGCAGCGCATCGTCGGTGCGCCCGAGCCACCACACGGCGTCGGCGTGGGCTGCGAGGTCGTCGGCGGACAACTGCTCGGACTCGAGAAGGTCGAACTGCACGGCGGCGGTGGGCCAATCTCGTGCCGCAGCGGCCCGCCGCGCCTGCGCCAAAGCGTCACCGTGCTCGTCCATCCGATGCCTCCGTACGGGCCCCCGTTTCCGCTGGTCAGGCGCACCACTTCGGGCTCATGGTACGTGGCAGGGCTCCATGGTTCTGTCGTGATGTCGGTTTCATCCGGATCTGATCCCAAGGGTGGCCAGGGGTCGATGTGGGTCGCGGCGTGGCGGCGGAGCGCGGCAGCGAGGTTGACCGGCCCCGCCTGGCATAGCACTCCGATGATCAGGTTGCGCAAGGTCGCCATGATGTGAGGGCCGGCGCCGGTGCGGACCTGGGAGGCGTCCTCGGCGAAGGTGACATCGCGGAGGTGGTGCAGCGCCTCGATGCCCCGGTGCCCCCGGATGAGGTCGGCGAGGCGGGCGGGGCTGGCCCGGGCGTGCGGGAGGCTGGTGACCACATAGACGTTGACGGTCCGCCACCGCCGGGTGTGCAGCTCCCGGGTCTTGCGGGTGACCTGGATGACCTGCGCGGTGTGCGGGAAGCCGAAGTGGTTGACCCAGACCGCCTTGAGGGTGCGCAACTCGATGCGGCCGTGGCTGCGGTCGCGGGTGCGATCCAGCACAGGCACGCGCCGCCAGGGCAGGCGCTGGCAGCGGTCCAGCAGGGTCGGCTGGTTGGCCTTGACCACCAGCAGGTAGTGGGCCTGCTTGTCGGTGACCAGGAACTCGGCGGTCTGCGGGTGGGTCTGGAGCGCGTCGGCGGTGACCACCACATCGGCCAGGTCGAGGTCGGCCATCAGTGGCTGCAAGCCGGGGACCTCGCCGGGGGCGCCGTCGACCTGGCGTTGGGCCAGCACCGCACGGCTGGCGTGATCCATACAGGCCAGCAGGTGGCCCTGGTGGCCGTCGTGGCGGGCGCCGCGCAGCGTCTTGCCGTCCACGGCCACCGCCCGCGGCCGCCGCGGTGGTTGCGGTTGCGGTCGGTGAGCCAGGCGCCGATGGCGCCGGCGAGGGCCTCAGGGTCCAGGCGGGCCAGGGTCCGGCGGATGGTGGCCTCGGCCGGGACGGCGAGGTGGCCGGGGGCGTGGTGGCGGGCACCGAGTGCGGCCCGGACCGGCTGGGGCGCGTCGGCGGCCCACTCGGCAATCGCGGTCACCGACCGGGCGCCGGCCAGGACCGCGGCGGCGGCGATGGCTAGGATGGCGGTGAGCGGATGGCGGCGGCCACGGGCAGCTCTGGGGTCGGGGACGGCGGCCAGGTAGGCGAGCAGGTGCCGGGGAGGAGCGCCGTCTTGGAGGGGGTCGGCGTGGGTGAGTTGGGCCAGCGCCGGGGGGATCGGGGATGATGGGTCGGCAGGCACAGGCGTCCGTCGAGGTCATGAGGCGTTGAGAACCGCATGATCGTGGACGTTCGTGCCTGCGCCGCGCTATCCGGCATTACCTATCCAACCAGCCGAACTCTCAGAACGACGGAACCCTGCCCACCACCGAGGGGCGGGTGCTTCACTTGTTAGGCTGCATCCCGAGATCAAGAAGATCCAAGCACCGGGGCCTCGACCCGTCTCCTCGGCGTGGGATCAGCCTGACACGGAGGCCGTCGCGACGAAACGGCGGCTCCAGGACGCAGGCGACCGAGCTACTCGGATCAGGGCCAGAGTTCGTCACGCGCTGCGTCATCGCGTGACAGACTCATCGAACCGCAAGACTGCGAGGCTACTCTCCACGCTTGGTGACGAAGAGCCAGTGTGGACACCACTCCGCTGGCGGGCTCGCCGCCCCAGAAGGCAACCACGACCGGCGACACTCCACGATCGGCGTGACGGCACCGGTCGACTACGGCAGAACTTCTGGCGGCCTGCTCAGGCGGCCAGCGGCAGGACGCCGGTCGCGGATGGGTCGCTGAGCCGCCGGGCGAGGTAGGTGCTCCAGCGGCGGCAGCCCTCCCGGGCGATCGGGTCTGGCCCGGGCCGCTCGATCATCTCCCGCAGCACCCCGGCCAGCACCAGGACCTCGATCGGCGCCATCAGCTCCCCCAGCTGCTCGCGGCAGTGGTCGAGCCGGCAGCGGTCCTCGTCGTCGGCGCCGGCGGCGGTGACGGTCAGCAGGTCGATGAGTTCGGTGACCTAGACGGTGGAGAGGCTCACGGTGGTCATGGCCGGTCCTCCAGACAATCTCGGTGCTTCCATTGGAGAGTCCGGTTCCAGCCGGTCACGAAAACGACGGTCAGTGACATTTCACGGACGGCGCGAATTGATTACGCGTGCGCCTCGTCCAGGACACGCGAATTGTTATCGACCCCAAGCCCCTTCCCTTCAGGAGAACACGCCGGGGAAGACGACCAGGGGCGCGGTCCGGAGCGTGACCGAGTTGAACTGCATCCACACGATGCCGGGCTCGAGGGTCATGACGAACTCCGGCGGAGCATGGCCCGCCCGCTCAAAGGTGAAGTCCAGCGTGTACTCGGTGTCGCCGCCCTGGATCGGGAAGCGGACCACGTCGGAGGGTAGCCCTCCCTGGTGGACGGGGACCCACCCCACCGAGACGTGCCCCGCCGCCGGGGCCGACACCGCCGAGGCCACCAACGAGATGGTGAGCAGGGACCGCTCGGCCGGGAGCTGGGAGAAGTAGCAGGTCAGGTTCCGCGGGTTCTGTGGGCTGGGCGGCGATGTCCACTGCATCCCGACGAAAGGGTTGAAATAGTCGATCAGGGCCGTCACCCAGGACTCGGGCGATGCCACGTAGGGGATCTTGCTGGTGAGGACGAACGTGGGGCCATTGAAGATCGTCGTGCCACCGAGGGAACCGAGCCGCGACAGCCCTTCGATGCGGGACCGCGACGTCGGAGGCTCACCCAGCACCGAGGTGTGGACCTCACCGGTGTTGAGGTCCGCCACATGATGCGCCCACTGCCTGACCTCGGGCCGCCGGCGCAGCGGGCCCGCCGTGGCCGGACGCTCGTCTGGTGTGCTCATCCTCTGCTCCCTTCCCCGCTCCAGGGCACGACCATTGCCAGCGGTTCCGCAGGCTCACACCGTGGAGTGTCCCATATGCCGGTTCCGGACAAGCTCACCATCGCCCGCGGGTAACGACCCGACGCCTCGGCCAGGCCCTCAGAAGCCCCGTATTGGCAGCGCGTTGGACACGGGTGAAGACGAGCCCAGAACATCCGCGGGACGAAACCAATTCGGACCCGTCAACCACTCCTCAGGCGTAGTTGACGGGCAATTACCACTCTTAGAATTTGATTCGTGCCCTCGTAGATTTGCGTAATTTTACTGTCCCTCATCATGCGCTCGAGGGGGAACTCCTTGACGTACCCGTACCCACCAAGGAGCTGGACCGCGTCGGTGGTGACCCGCATGGCGGTGTCGGAGGCGAAGCACTTGGCGGCGGCGGCGGCGAAGGTGAGGTCGGGGTCGTCGCGGTCGGCCTTGGCGGCGGCCTGGTACACCATGGTGCGGGCGGCCTCCAGCTGCATGGCCATGTCGGCCAGCATGAACTGGATGCCCTGGAAGTCGGCGATGGCCTGGCCGAACTGCTCGCGCTCCTGGGTGTAGGCGAGGGCGTAGTCGAAGGCGCCCTGGGCGATGCCGACGGCCTGGGCGCCGATGGTGACCCGGCTGTGGTCCAGGGCCCGGAGGGCCAGCGGGAAGCCCTGGCCCTCCTCGCCCAGGCGGTTGGTGGCCGGGGCCCGGACGTCGTTGCAGATGACCTCGGTGGTGGGCGAGCCGCGGATGCCGAGCTTGTCCTCGTGCTTGCCGATCTCGAAGCCGGGCATGGAGTCCTCCAGGATGAAGGCGCTGATGCCCCTGGACCCGGCCTCGGGGTCGGTGACGGCGTAGTAGATGTACAGCTTGCTGATCCCGCCGCCGGTGATGAACCGCTTGGTGCCGTTGAGGAGGTAGTCGTCGCCGTCGCGGACCGCCTGGGAGCGCAAGGCGGCCGCGTCCGAGCCCGACCCGGGTTCGGTCAGGCAGTAGGAGGCCATGGCCGACCCGTCGGCGATCTGGGGCAGGAACTGCTGCTTCTGCTCCTCGCTGCCGGCGAACAGCAGCGGCAGGCTGGCCAGCTTGTTGACCGCCGGGATCAGCGAGGTGGAGGCGCAGACCCGCGCCACCTCCTCGACCAGGAGGCAGTGGGTGATCGAGTCGGCCCCGGCCCCGCCGTAGGCCTCGGGGATGTTGATCCCGGCCAGGCCGGCCTCGGCCAGCACCTTCAGGTTGTCCCAGGGGAACTCGCCGGTCCGGTCGATCTCGGCCGCCCGCTCGGTGAACTTGTCCTCGAACAGCCGCCGCCACTCCCGGCGGAACAGTTGCTGGTCCTCGGTCAGGGCGAACGCCTCCGACATCTCTCCACCCTCCCATGCGTGGCGGCCGGATCCTCCCATTCTAGTGATGCTGCCGAGGCCCGATAGCATGGAGGCGATGAACGGTGACGAGACACGGGTGGCCCTGCTCGGCTACGGGTACTGGGGGCCGAACCTGGCCCGGAACCTGCACATGCGCCTGGGCAGGGACTGGGTGGCCTGCGTCGACCCCGACCCGGCCCGGCGGACCGAGGTCGCCCGGCGCTATCCGTGGGTCCGGGCCCTGGCCGACCCGGCCGAGGTCATGGCCGACCCCGAGGTCGACGCCCTGGTCGTCGCCTCCCCCGCCCGCACCCACGCGCCCCTGGTCATCGACGCCCTCCAGGCCGGCAAGCACGTGCTGGTCGAGAAGCCTCTGGCCCTGTCGACCGCCGAGGCGGTCGGCCTGGCCGAGGCGGCCGACCGGGCGGGCCGGGTGCTGGCCGTGGGCCACACCTTCGAGTACAACCCGGCCGTGACCCGCATGCGGAAGCTGCTGGAGGCCGGCGACCTCGGCGACCTGTGGTACCTCCACTCCCAGCGGGTCAACCTGGGCCGCATCCAGACCGACATCAACGCCCTGTGGTCGATCGGCCCCCACGACATCTCGATCGCCAACTACCTGGTCGGCTCGGCCCCCCGCTGGGTGGCGGCCCGCGGCGCCCGCTACCTGCACGCCGAGGTCGAGGACGTCGTGTTCGCCACCCTCGGCTACGACGACGGCGTCCTGGCCCATCTGCACGTGTCCTGGCTCGACCCGTCCAAGCTGCGCCGCACCACCCTGGTCGGCTCCCGGCGCATGGTGGTCTTCGACGACCTCGACTCCGAGGCCAAGCTGCGCGTCTACGACAAGGGCGCCGACCAGGTGGGGGGCGGCTTCGGCGAGTTCCAGTTCCGCCTCCGCCGCGGCGACCTGCACGTCCCCCGCACCGACCTGACCGAGCCACTGGCCCTGGAGCTGGACCACTTCCTCGAGTGCTGCCGCACCGGCGCCCGGCCCCGCACCGACGGCTGGAACGGGGTCCGGGTGGTCGCCACCCTGGAGGCGGCCCAGCAGTCCCTCGACAAGGGCGGGATCCAGGTCGAGGTCGAGGCGACCGCGCCAGCGGGCCGATGACCGTCCGGCGGTAGCCGCCGGGCCACGGCCCCTCAGATGGGGAGGCCGGCCGCGACCGGCGGCGGGCGAGGACCGGGAGGTCGCCGACGTCGACGCCGTGGTCCAGGTGCCGCGCGGCTCGGCCCGCGTTGACAGCTCGCCCTTGACCCTTCACCATCCCAGTGGATGGTAAGGGGATGGTAATCGTGCCGGAGACGGAGAAGACCGAGAAGATCACGGTCAACCTTGGCCTGGTCGACCTGGGCCAGATCGACCTGCTGGTCCAGGAGGGCTTCTACGCCAACCGGACCGACCTCATCCGCACCGCGATCCGGGCCCAGCTGGCCACCCACGCCGAGGCCGTGCACCACACGGTGGCCCGCAAGACCCTGGTGCTGGGAGTCCAGCACTACTCGCGGCGGGACCTTGAGGCGGTCCGCGACGCCGGCCAGCGTCTCGAGATCCGGGTCCTGGGGCTGGCCAGCATCGCCGAGGACGTCTCCCCCGACCTGGCCCTGGCCACCATCGAGTCGGTCGAGGTGCTGGGCGCCCTGCGGGCCAGCGCCTCCGTCAAGGCGGCCCTGGCCGGCCGCATCGTATGACCCCCGAGCGAAGGAAGCTGCACATGCAGGACGACATGGCCGAGGCGACCCGCCTCACCCGCGGCGGGCGCCTCGCCGAAGCCACCGCGCTGATCCAGCGGGCCCTGGGGCGAGGGCCCGGGCCCACCGAGACGCCGCCCCGGCCGGACCCTGCTCCGCCGCCGGGGCGGCCCGGGCCCGGGGGGCGGTTCCTTGACGGGACCTACCGGAACGCGGCCGGGACCCGGAGCTACAAGCTGTACGTCCCGAGCGGCTACGGCGGGCAGCCGGTGCCGCTGGTGGTGATGCTGCACGGCTGCACCCAGACGGCCGCCGACTTCGCCGCCGGGACCCACATGAACGAGCTGGCCGAACGCGACACCTTCCTGGTCGCCTACCCCGAGCAGGCGGCCTCGGCCAACGGGCAGCGCTGCTGGAACTGGTTCCTGCCGGCCCACCAGCAGCGCGACGCCGGCGAGCCGTCGCTGCTGGCCGGCATCACCCGCCAGGTCATGACCACCCACCGGGTCGACCCCGGGCGGGTCTTCGTGGCCGGGCTATCGGCCGGCGGGGCCATGGCCGCGGTGCTGGCCGCGGCCTACCCCGACCTGTACGCGGCCGCCGGGGTCCACTCCGGCCTGGTGGCCGGGGCCGCTCACGACGTGTCGTCGGCGTACGCGGCCATGCGCCAGGGACCGCCGGGCGGAGGCCGGGCCGCCGACGCGAGCGTCCCGCTGATCGTCTTCCAGGGCGACCGCGACACCACCGTCGCCCCGGTCAACGCGGCGGCCCTGCTCGGCCCCTGGAGCACGACCGCCAGGCCCGAGGTCGTCCAGGGCCGCGGCTGGACCCGCCGCGTCTGGCGGGACTCCGACGGCAGGGTGGCGGCCGAGTGGTGGGCGGTGCACCAGCTCGGGCACGCCTGGTCGGGCGGCAGCCGCGAGGGCACCCACACCGACCCGGCCGGCCCCGACGCCTCGGCCGAGCTGGTCCGGTTCTTCCACGACCGGTCCGGCGGCGACCAGGACCGGCCCCGGGGCCTGCGGGCCTGGCTCGGCGGCGACCGCTGACCCCGCCGTCCTGGTGACCCGGGGCTCAGATCGCCGACCAGCCGCCGGCGGAGGGCAGGATCGCCCCGTTGACGTCGCTGGCGTCGTCGCTGAGCAGCCAGGTGATGGTCGCGGCGGGCTGGTCGGCGGCAGGAAGGCGTCCACCCGGCCGCCGGCGGCGGCCACGACCGCCTGGGTGCCCTCCCTCCCTACCGGCTTTCCCGGTGCCGCGCCGATGGATACGCTCGGTGGTGAGGCCCAGGGTCGAGGAGGAGGCAGGGCGATGGCACGACGGCTCCGCGGGCGGCACGGCGGCCCTGCGCCGCGGGAGCCGTGACCGCCTCCCGGGTCGAGGTCCGCAGGGGCACCTACCACGACTCGGTGACCCTGATGCAGGTGTCCCGGCAGGCCGAGGAGCTGCCCGGGGTCGAGGCGGCCGCCGCCGTGGCCGCCACCCCGGTGAACCTGGAGCTGCTGGCCAGGCAGGGGTTCGCGGTCGACGGCGCCGGGCTCGGGCCGAGCGACCTGGTGGTGTGTGTCCGCGCGGCCGACGAGGCGGCCGCCGACCACGCCCTGGAGCAGGTCTCGGCGCTGCTGACCGGGGCCGGAGGGGGCGCGGGCGCCGGGTCGGGCGGCCCTCCGCCGCGGTCGGTGCGGGCCGCGGCCCGGCGCGACCCCGAGCTGAACCTGGCCGTGCTGTCGGTCCCGGGCCGGCACCTCCGGTACGAGATCGCCGAGGCGCTCCGGGCAGGGCTGCACGTGTTCTGCTTCTCCGACGGGCTCGACCCGGCCGCCGAGGCCGCCTGCAAGCGGTCGGCGGCCGAGCGTGGCCTGCTGCTCATGGGCCCCGACTGCGGCACGGCCATCCTGGACGGGGTCGGCCTGGGGTTCGCCAACGCCGTCCGCCGGGGCCCGGTCGGGGTCGTCGGCGCCTCGGGCACCGGCATCCAGGAGGTCACCTGCCTGCTGGACGCGGACGGGGTCGGCACCTCCCATGCCATCGGCGTGGGCGGCCGCGACCTCTCCCCCGAGGTCGGCGGCATCATGACCCTGCGCGCCCTCGACCTGCTCGCCCGCGACGGCCCCACCGAGCGGCTGGTCGTCATCTCCAAGCCCCCCGATCCCCGGGTCGCCCGCCGGGTCGCGGACGCCGCCGCCGCCACCGGCAAGCCGACGACCCTGGCCTTCCCGGGTCTGGACGCCCCGCCCCCCCTGCCGCCCGGGGTGGAGTTCGCGAGTTCCCTGGAAGCCGCGGCCGCCTGGGCAGCCAGGACCGCCCCGGCCGCCCCGGCCGGCTCCCCCGTCGTCACCCCGGGGGCGATCCGGGGGCTGTTCAGCGGGGGGACCCTCTGCTATGAGGCGATGGCGGTGGTGGCCGGGGCGGTGGGGCGGGTCGTCTCCAACATCCCGCTGCGACCGGAGTGGCGGCTGGCCGACCCCAACCGGAGCGAGGGCCACACCTTCGTCGACTTCGGCGAGGACGCCATGACCGAGGGCCGGGCCCACCCGATGATCGACCCGGGGCTGCGCAACGAGCGGTTCCGGCGGGAGGCGGCCGACCCCGGGACCGGGGTCGTGCTGCTGGACGTGGTCCTCGGCTACGGGGCCCACCCCGACCCGGCCGGCCAGCTGGCCCCCCTGATCGGGCAGGCCCTGGCCGCACGCCCCGGCGGCCTGTCGGTGGTGGTGTCGCTCTGTGGCGCCGCCGCCGACCCCCAGGGCCTCGACGCCCAGGCGGCGACCCTGCGGGCCGCCGGCGCCCAGCTCACCCGCTCCAGCGCCCAGGCCGCCCGCCTGTCCCTGGCCGCCGCGGGTCTCGACCGCGCGGCCGCCCGGCCCACGCCGGTCAGACGACAGGCGCCCCTGCCGGGCGGGCTCGACGGGATGACGTTCCGGCCGGGCCCCGGGCCTGGCGGTCCCGGGGCCGGGCTGGGACGCCCTCGACCGGCCCGGCCGGGCGGCGAAGGCGGCGGGCGACCGTGAGCGGGCTGCTGGGCCGGCCGCTCAAGGCGGTCAACGCCGGGGTGGAGCTCTTCGCCGGGGAGCTCGAAGGCCAGCAGGTCGAGGTCGAGCGGGTCGAGTGGCGGCCCCCGGCGGCCGGGGCCGAGGAGGCGCTGGAGCGGCTGGCCGCCCGCGCCGAGGAGACCGCCGCCGCCAACGACCGGGCCGTGGCGGCGATGCAGGCGGCCGAGCCGCGGGTGGTGGGGATCGGGCGAGCCGGCGACCTGCTGCCCGACCTGGACGAGCGGACCCTGCTGCACGCCGGCCCGCCGATCGGCTGGGCCGACATGTGCGGTCCGCTGCGGGGGGCGGTCATCGGGGCGGCCGTCCACGAGGGCATGGCCGCGGGCCCCGAGGAGGCGGTCCGGCTGGCCGAGCGGGGCGGGCTGCGCTTCGGCCCCTGCCACGAGCGCGGCGCCGTCGGCCCCATGGCCGGGGTGGTCAGCGCCTCCATGCCGGTGTGGGTGGTGGAGAACGGCGCCTCGGGCGACCGCGCCTTCTGCACCCTCAACGAGGGCCTGGGCAAGGTCCTCCGCTACGGCGCCTACGACGAGCAGGTCCTGGACCGCCTGGCCTGGATGCGCGACGTGCTGGCCCGGGTCCTGGCCGCCGCCCTGGCCCGGTTGGAGGAGCCGCTGGACCTCCGGGCCCTGATCGCCCAGGCGCTCCAGATGGGCGACGAGGGCCACAACCGCAACCGGGCCGGGACCTCGCTGCTGCTGCGGGCGCTGCTGCCGGCCCTGCTGACCGTCGAGGAGCCGACCGCCGACGTGGTCGCCGCGGCCGAGTTCATCTCCGGCAACGACCACTTCTTCCTCAACCTGGCCATGGCCGCCGGCAAGGCCACCGCCGACGCGGCCGCCGGCACGGCCGGGTCCTCGATCGTCACCGCTATGGCCCGCAACGGCACCGAGTTCGGGGTCCGCCTGGCCGGCACCGGTGACCGCTGGTTCACCGGCCCGGCCGGGGTGATCGACGGGCTGTACCTGCCCGGGTTCGGTCCCGAGGACGCCAACCGCGACATCGGCGACTCGACCATCACCGAGACCATCGGGATCGGCGGAATGGCCATGGCCGCCGCCCCGGCCATCGTCCGCTTCGTCGGCGGCACCCCCGAGGACGCCATCGCCGCCACCCTGGCCATGTACGACATCACCTGGGCCGAGAGCGCCTCCTACCAGCTCCCGGCCCTCGGCTTCCGCGGCACCCCCCTGGGCATCGACTGCCGCGAGGTCGTCCACACCGGGGTCCTGCCCACCGTCAACACCGGCATCGCCCACAAGGACCCGGGCGTCGGCCAGGTCGGCGCCGGCCTGGTCGAGCCGCCCATGGAGGCGTTCGTGTCCGCCACCCGGGCCCTGGTCGCCACCCCGGTTCCGCCCCAGCCTGGGGCCCCGGCCGGGTCCGTCTGAGCCGGGACGCCCGTGCCCACCCTCCCCGCCCACCTCGTCGCCACCCCGGTCCTGGAGCGCCTGACCGGCGAGCGCTCGGGCGTGGTCCTCGGCGCCGGCGCCACCGCCGCCTGGGTCGACCTCGACGGGTTCGTGGTCGCGATCACCACCCGCGAGGTCCCCCTGCTCCCCAACGCCGTCGCCCTCGCCACCGGGCCCACCGGGACCGTCGGCTCCCAGAGCCTCCAGCGAACCGGCGTCGTACAAGGGAGCGCCGCCCGGTTCGCCCCCGGCCGGATCGACCTCGGCACCCTCCGAGTCACCTGGGACCCGACCGCCCCCCCAGCCTGGGACCCGACGGTCCCGCCCCCCATTGGCTCGGCCATCGAGGCGGTGGCGGACCGCGGAGCCGCCCTCCTCCGCGCCGTCGGGATCGCCCCCGTTCCAGACCGCAAGCCACCGGAGCCGGTCGTGCTGGTTCGCGAGCTGGCCCGGGCCGGGCTGGCCACTGCCGCCGACCCCGAGGGGGCGGCCGGGCTGGTCCTGCTGCTGCGGGCCGTGCGGGAGCGCGACCCGGAGCCCGCGGCGGCGGGCGCGCGCGAGTTGCTGGGGCGCGGGCCCGGGCTGACCCCTGAGGGGGACGACCTGCTGGCCGCGGTCGCCGGGACGCTCGCCGTGCTCGGGCAGGCGACCGGCCTGGACGGATCGGCCCGGGACGCGCTCGTCGGCGCGCTGGCCCCGAGGCCCGGGCGGACCACCGCCCTGTCGGCGACCCTGCTCGAGCTGGCCGCCCGGGGCATGCTGGCCGAGCCGGCCGGGCGGCTGCTCGACCTCGGTCCGGGCGCCGAGGCGGCCTGGCCGGCGGCCCTGGCGCGGCTGGAGCGGCTGGGCCACGGCAGCGGCCGGGCCTACGCGGCCGGGATCGCCGCCGCCGCCAGCCTGCTCGCCGCCGGTTCCCCCGGTCGGGTAGCGTCGGGCTTCGGTGGACGGTGACCGAGGAAGGGAGACGCGCCGTGGGGTTCGAGTCGATGCGGGTACTCGACCTATCGCAGGACTTCAGCATGCACACGCCGGCCTTCGCCAGCTACGACGGCCCGTCGATCAAATGGGTCAAGCGGCTGGCCTTCGACAAGGTCGGCGGGCAGGAGATCACCTCGACCCTGCACGTGGGCACGCACCTGGACGGTCCGGTGCACTTCTGGTCGGCCGGCCGGACCATCGGCGAGCTGCCCCTGCCCTGGCTGGTCGGGACGGCGGTGGTGGTCGACCTGGAGCGGATGGGCGTCGGCGACTACCAGCTGTACGGCCCCGAGCACTTCGAGCGCTGGGAGCGGGACACCGGGCTGCGGGTCGAACGCGACGACATCCTCATCATCCACACCGGCTACCACCGCTTCTACAACGAGAACTGGGTCGACCGCGGCCAGGTCGACGAGACCCGCTACTTCGTCCGCCACCCCGGCCCGACCCGCGAATTCGCCGAGTGGGTGCTGGACCGCGGGGTGCGCTGGCTGGCCGTGGACGCCGGCAGCGCCGACCACCCGATGAACACCGTCATCCGCAAGATCCGCCCCGACGAGGCCGAGGACGCCGAGGCCGCCCTGGGCCGCCCGCTGGACGAGCTGTTCCCCCGCCAGGACCTCCAGATCATGCACACCCTGCTGTTCCCCCACGACGTCATCCATATCGAGAACCTGGGCGGCCAGATCGACGAGGTGCTGGACCGGCGCATCCACTTCGGCTGCTTCCCGTGGAAGTTCGTCGGTGGCGAGGCCGCGTTCTGCCGCGCGGTCGCCTTCCTGGAGGAGTGAGCACATGAGTGGGACCGACCACGCGATCCGCTTCACCTACCTGTCCCAGGAGGACCTGCTGGAGGCGGGCTGCCTCGACTTCCGGCTGGCCATCGAGGCCGCCGAGTCGGCGCTGCTGGCCCACCGCAACGGCGACGTCCTGTTCCCAGAGAAGATCGTGCAGATCTTCAACCAGGAGACGCAGGAGCGCATCAACTGCCTGCCGGCGACGCTGCTGCTTGAGAAGGTCTGCGGCGTGAAATGGGTGTCGGTCTTCCCGCCCAACGTGCCGAGGTTCGGCCTCCAGAACCTCACCGCGCTGTTCATCCTCTCGGAGATCGAGAAGGGGTTCCCGCTGGCGGTGCTCGAAGGGACGCTCGCCTCCAACATCCGGGTGGGGGCGATGGGGGCGCTGGCCGCCAAGCACTTCGCACGCCAGGACGCCCGGGTGATCGGCTTCATCGGCAGCGGCGAGCAGGCCAAGATGCACCTGCTGGCCATGAAGACGGTGCGCCCGACGTTGACCGAGTGCCGGGTCTCGGCCAAGACCGCCGAGGAGGAGCAGCAGTTCGTCCGCGAGCTGGCACCGCTGGTCCCCGACATGGAGCTGGTGGCGACCGGCACCGACGGCGCCCGGGCGATGGAGGGGGCGGACATCCTGGTCACCGCGACCAGCGCCCAGGCGCCGCTGCTCAAGGCCGACTGGATGAAGCCGGGGGCCTTCTACAGCCATGTCGGCGGCTGGGAGGACGAGTACGCGGTGGCCGGGCAGTGCCAGAAGATCGTCTGCGACGACTGGGAGACGGTGAAGCACCGCACCCAGACCCTGAGCCGGATGTACCAGGACGGGGAGCTGCTCGACAGCGACATCCATGGCAACCTCGACGAGGTCGTCGCCGGCGCCAAGCCGGGCCGGGAGACCGACGACGAGCGCGTCTACTTCAACGCCGTCGGGCTCGCGTTCGTCGACGTCGCCATCGCCCTGGCCATGTACCGGCGGGCCGTCGACGCCGGCAGGGGCCGGGAGCTCACCATGCAGGAGACGACGGTCTTCGACCATCCCGGCATGGCCGAGCACATCCGCTGGTGAGGTCCTCGCCGGCCGGGGCGGCGGTCTGCCGCGTGGCCGCATTCTGGAGGAACGGACCGCGCGGCAGCCGCCAGGCGGGCGGGAGGGGGGCGTTAGCCGCCCGCCGTGCCGGTGAAGTAGGTCTGGGCCCTGGCCCAGGCGTTCTGGCCGACCGACGCCCCCAGGTCGCGGCCGTTCAGATCGGCGTCGGGGAAGTGGATGCCGCCGTAGCGGCGGGACATGCCGGCGTCGTCCCTGGCCGAGCTGAAGGTCGGCCAGACGAGCGGGGTCGGCAGCAGCGGGGTCGCCCCCGGCTCGATGAACGAGCTGCCGGGCCTGATCGTCACCCTGGCCCCGAACAGGTCGCTGCCGGTGAACCGCTGCAGGACCCTGGCCCCGGCGCCGCTGAAGGTGGAGTGCCCGGAGACGTACTCGGGGAACGGCGGGGTCGGGAAGGTCGAGGCCTGGTAGGGGCTCCAGGTCTCGCCCCTGATGAGCCGGGTGCCCTTGTAGGGGCCGGCCCAGGCCAGCACCAGCCTGCCCTTCATGCGGGTCCGGACCGCGGTGATGGGCCGCACGTAGTCCCAGTGCAGCTTGGCGTCCCAGGCGGCGATGCTGGCGTCCAGCTCGGCGTTGGCCAGGGCGAAGGTCAGCTTGGCGCTCTGGTCGAGGTCGTAGCCCCTGGCCCGGCAGGCGGCGGCGCCGAACAGCAGCCAGTGCCCGGGCGGGGTCTCGCTGTGGGGGCCGTCGGCCCAGTACTCGGCCCGGACCTTGGTCAGGTCGGTGAGGGTGGCGCTCATGGCCAGGGTGTCGGTGACCTCCTCGTCCAGCAGCCCCAGGGTCTTGTAGGTCGGCCCCGGCGGCAGGAACTGGTCGTGGGAGGTGAGCGCGAACGGGGTGACCAGGCCCCACTGCGGGGTCAGGTACTTCTGGACCACGGTGGTGCCGCTGGCGTCGACAAAGCGCAGCGGCTGCCAGCGGAACGGGTCGTTGACCTGGTCGGGGGTGTTGACCGGGACGTAGCCGGTGGTGTCGGCATAGCCGTTGGCCTGGTTGGCGCCGTCGTCGGCCCGGTCGGCGAGCACGGCCGCGGCGGCCTGGTTGCCGACCCCGGTCGGCGAGGCCGGGTCGGTCGTGACGTCGTCGGGGTCGTAGCCCATGGCCGAAAGCAGCCCGCGGAAGTCGCCGGCCCGGGCCGGGAACAGGTTGAGCAGGGCCCGGTAGGCGGCGTAGCTGACGGCCTGGCTCTTGTAGGCGTCGTTGCGCTCGGCGGCCGGGCGGCGCAGCGACCCGCCCGGGCGGGTCCCGACCGCGGTCGGGTCGTAGGCCGCCCAGGCGTCGTACATGGCCGTGTGCACGATGGCCAGGGCGCGGGCGTTGATGGTGGGGCCGGTCTTGAGGGCCCGGATGGCGGCGAGGGTCTGCTCGCCCCAGCGCAGCGCGGCGTTGTCGTCGGCCCGCGGCCCGTAGCTGTCGAGCGGGTACAGCGGCCCGGGGCCGAGCGGCAGGGCGGGCAGCGGGAGCCGGACCTCGAGGCTGACGTCCGCGCCGACGTCGGCGGTGGCGGTCGCCACCACGGTGGCGCACAGCGCGACGACCAGGGTGAGGACCAGGACGAGTCGGCGGGTCACGGCGATGCCCCCTCGTTCGTATGGTCGTTCGACAGCGCGGGACCATACCAAGCACGCGAGCTGCCGGACAAATCTGTCCGGACAGTACTATTGCCGAGTTTCGGCTCCCTGGCCTGGGGGAACCGCGCCGACCCGGATTTGAGGGATCGGGACCGGCGGTGCCACCATGCGGGGCCGGACCAGCCGACACCAGGGAGCCGACAGCGTGGCCGACGCCGTTCCGCTCGTCGACGTCCGGGCCGCCTACCTGGCCCAGCAGGCCGAGCTGGACGCGGCCGTGGCCGGGGTCGTGCGGTCGGGCAGGTTCATCCTGGGCCCGGAGGTGGCGGCGTTCGAGGCCGCCTTCGCCCGCTTCTGCGGGGTCCGCCGGGCGGTCGGGACGGCCTCGGGCACGGCCGCGATCCACCACGCCCTGGCCGCCCTCGGGGTCGGGCCGGGCGACGAGGTGGTCACCGTCGCCCACACCTTCACGGCCTCGGCCGAGGCGGTCGCCCACGCCGGCGCCCGGCCGCGCTTCGTCGACGTCGACGAGGCCACCGGTGGCATGGACCCCAAGGCCCTGGTCGGGACCGTGGACGGCGCGGCCGCGGTCCTGCCGGTCCACCTGTACGGCCTGCCGGTCGACCTGCCCGGGGTCCTGGCCGTGGCCGGCGAGGCCGGCGTGCCGGTGGTCGAGGACGCCGCCCAGGCGCACGGGGCGACGCTGACCACGGCCGGCGGCGAGGTGCGGCGGGCCGGCGCGGTCGGCCGGCTGGCCGCCTGGAGCTTCTACCCGGGCAAGAACCTCGGCGCCTTCGGCGACGCCGGCGCGGTCACGACCGGCGACGACGAGCTGGCCGAGCGGGTCGCCCGGCTCCGCGACCACGGCCGCACCTCGAAGTACGAGCATGCCGAGGTCGGCTGGGGCGAGCGCCTGGACGCCCTCCAGGCGGGGGTGCTCCGGGTCAAGCTGGAGCGGCTGGAGGCCGGCAACGCCGCCCGCGAGCGCCTGGCCCGCCGCTACGACGAGGCCCTGGCCGGGGTGGGCGACCTGGTGCCCCCGGCCCGGGTCGAGGGCCGGGCCAGCGCCTGGCACCTGTATGTCGTGCGGACCCGGCAGCGCGACGAGCTGCTCGCGGCCTGCCGGGCCGCCGGGGTCGGGGCCGGCGTCCACTACCCCATCCCCCTGCACCTCCAGCCGGCCTGGCGGCACCTCGGCTACGCCCGCGGCGACCTGCCCGTCACCGAGGCATGGGCCGCCGAGTGCCTCTCGCTCCCCCTGTACCCGGAGCTGACCGAGGCCCGGCAGGACCGGGTGGTCGAGGTCGTCCGCGGGTTCTTCGGCGACCGTTGAAGCCCGCCCGGGCAGGGTGCTTTGACCGGTCTGTCCGCCGGGGAGGTGGTCGGTGTGACCCGGGCTTGGCATGATGCGAGCATGCGCACATGCGTGAGGCACTGGTGAGGGAGGCCAGCGAGGCTCTGGTCTCGGTCGTCGTGCCGGCCAACAACGAGGTCGCCACCGTCCCGGCACTGGTCGAGAGGACGGCCAAGGTGTTCGCCGACCTCGGCCGCCCGTGGGAGCTGGTCTACGTCGACGACGGCTCCAGCGACGGCACGGCCGCCGCCGTCGAGGCCGAGGCCGCCCGCGAGCCCAGGGTCCGCCTGGTCCGCCAGCGGCGCCGCCTCGGGCTCACCGAGGCCCTCAACCGCGGCTTCCGGGAGGCGCGGGGCGAGATCATCGTGTTCCTCCCCGCCGACCTCGAGTCCGACCCCGAGGTCGACGTCCCCCTGCTGCTCGGCCGGCTCGACCAGGGCTACGACGTCGTCGCCGGCTGGCGCCAGGGCCGCCGCGACGGCAAGCGGGTCGCGAGCAGGATCGCCAACGTCGCCTGCCGGCTCCTGTTCGGCCTCCGGGTCCACGACCTCAACTGGATCAAGGCGTTCCGCCGCGAGGTCACCGACGACCTGCACCTCCGCTCCCAGTGGCACCGCTACATCCTGGTCATGGCCCACAACGAGGGCTACCGGATCGGCGAGGTCAAGGTCCCCTACCGGCCCCGCGAGGCCGGCCGGTCCAAGTTCGGCCTCGGCCGCCTGCCGGTCTCGGCCATCGACGTCGTGACCCTCAAGTTCCTGCTCACCTTCCAGCGCAAGCCGATCATCTTCTTCGGCGGCCTCGGCTCGGCCCTGATCGGCGCCGGGCTGCTCGTCTGGGCCTACCTTGGCTGGCTGTTCCTGGCCACCCAGACCCAGCGCCGCCCCCTCATGCTGGCCGCCGGCATCGCCATCGTCTCCGGCCTGCTGATCGTGCTCGTCGGCTTCCTGGGCGAGCTGGTGGTCAACGTGTCCGAGCGGGTCGAGCGCCTGGAGCGGCGGCTCCAGCGCGACCTCGACCCCGATCCTTGAGCGCCAGCCCTTGAGCGCCACCGAGGCCCCTCCCTCCGGCTCATCGGCGGCCAGCCCCACCCCCGCCGCGCCGGACCCCGGGCCTCCCCGCGGTCGGGCCCTGACCTGGGTGGCCGTCGCCCTGGCCAGCCTGGCCGCCTTGGTCGTCCTGACCTGGCCGCTGGCCCTGCACCCGGACCACTTCTGGACGATGGCCGGCAACCGCGGCGTGGCCGCCGAACCGAACTTCGTGGCCCGCCCGGGCGGCATGCGCGGCGGCGACCACCTCCAGAACGTCTTCATCCAGTCGGTGATCGTCGACAACGCCCGCGCCCTGCGGAGCCCCTACCTCGACCTGCGTGAGGGCGCGGCCGGCCCCGCTCCGCTCAAGACCACCTCCCTGGACGTGCCCTGGACGGCCCTGCTGGCCGTCACCTGGCCGCTGGTCGGCCTGGTCCCGGCCTACAACCTCTCCCTCGCCCTCTCCTCGGTGGCCACCGGGCTGGCCGCGTTCGCCTGGCTGCGCCGCCACACCCGCTGGCCGCTGCTGGCCGCGGCCGGCGCCCTCGCCTACGCCTGCACCCCCCACCGGATGTTCCAGCTCACCAGCCACTTCAACGCGGTCATGTGGTGGGCCTTCCCGGCCGCGCTGCTGGCCTTCGAGACGATGGTCGAGCGGCGCCGGGCCGGGCGGCCGTGGCGCTGGCCGGCGGCCGGACTGGCCGCGGTCGTCCTGACCGTGGCCACCGGCGGCGAGTTCCACCTCATCCTCTACATGACCGGGCTGCTCGGGTTCCTGGTCGTCTGGACGCTGGTGGCCGGGCTGGCCGGCCGGGGCCGGGTGCCGTGGGGGCCGCTGGCCACGACCGTGGTGGTGGTGGGGGTGGGCTGCGCGTACGTGCTGCTGACGTTCCACCTCGTCTTCAAGGGGTCGGTGGCCGGCGAGAACGGGAGCTGGCAGCAGGTCGTGCTCTACTCCCCCAGCTCGGTCTGGGCGATGGTCCGCAAGGCCTTCGGCACCCAGGGCGAGGGGCTGATCTACGTCGGCTGGCCGCTGCTCGTCCTGGCCGGGCTGGGCCTGGTCGCGGCCGTGGTCCGGCGGCGGGCCGTGCTGGCCTACGCCGTCCTGGCCGTCCCCCTGGTCATGCTCACCTACGGGGCCCGGACCCAGGTCGCCGGGGTCCGGGTGTACCGGTCCCTGTTCGACCACCTGCCGTTCCTCTCCCTCCAGCGGGTCCCGGAGCGGCTGATGGTGGTCACGGCCCTGGTCCTGGTCCTGCTGGCCGTGACCGCCCTGGACGCTGCCGGCGAGCTGCTGGCCGGGCGCCGCCGCGCCCTGGTGGCCGCGGGGGTCGTCCTGTCCCTGGCCACGGCGGCCCTCCTGGCCGACTACCGGGTGTCCAGGAACCGGCTGGAGCCGGACCGGGCCGACAACCGGGTGGTGGCCACCCTGCGCGCGGCCGGGGACCGGGCCGGGCCGGTGCTGGGCGTGCCGGTCATGCCCCAGGCCGTGACCTGGAACTCGACCAGCACCTATCTCGCGGCGCAGAGCCGGCGGCGGACGCTGAACGCCTACAACCAGACCCCGGCCCCCTGGCTGGCCGACCGGGTCGCCCGGCTGGACCCGCTCAACCACGGCCAGGCCGCCCCGGCCGCCCTCGAGGTGCTGCGCCAGACCGGCACCAGGCAGGTGGTGGTCGTCGACGAGCCCCGGGTCTTCGCCCCCGGCGAGTGGCAGGCCACCGTCGACGCCCTGGTCGCCAGCGGCCGGTTCCACCTCGTCACCCGCGACGGCCCCCTGGCCCTGCTGGAGCTGACCGGCGCTTGACTGGCGCCGCCGGTGGCCGGCCGCGGGGCCGCGCCCCCTCCCGGCTGGGCCTTTGTCAGAGGTCCCGGCGGCGGAAGGCGGCCACGGCCATGGCCAGGCAGGCCGCCGGGTAGGCGAGGGCCCAGGCGAGCATGGCCGGGGCGATGGGGGCGGCGGAGGCGAACGGCAACCCGACGTCCTGCCCGTTGGCGAGCGAGCTGGCGACCAGGAAGCTGGGCGGCAGGGCGTGGAAGGAGGCGCCGCGCCAGACGGCGTCGGCCGGCAGCAGCAGGCCGACGGCCGTGCCCAGGTTGGCCATGAGCTCGTTGCCGGGCGGGATCGACCCGATGAACCCGATGATCCCCCCGAGCCAGGCCAGCCCGAACAGGGCCAGCATGACGACGCCGTTGGCCAGGGTCGGCAGGACCGTGCTGCCGAGCAGGCTCACGGCCAGCAGGATGAGGACCTCCAGGATCATCAGCCCGACGACCCGGGTGACGTCGCCGGGCTGGTAGCCGGCCACCACCCGGGCGGTGAGCAGCAGCGCGCCGCTCATCACCAGGACGTAGGCGGACAGCAGCCCGGCCAGGGCCAGGAAGCGGCCGAGGAGGTAGTCGAGGCGGCTGAGCGGGCGGGCGAGGACGGCGTGCAGGGCCCCGGAGTCGATCTCCGGCGACACCGAGGCCACGCCCAGGAACAGGCCGAGCAGCGCGGCCAGGAACTGGACCCCGTAGAGGCCGAGGACGACCAGGATGGTCGACATGGCCAGCAGCTCCTCGCGGACGTCGAGGGAGCCGGCCGGGCCGATCCCCTGGGCCTGGGCCGACAGCAGGCTCCGCTCCTGGGTGTGGTAGAGGAGGGTGAACCCGACCGCGAACAGGGCGACGAAGGCGGCGCTGAGCACCACCCCGGCCAGCAGCAGCCGGCGGCGGCGGGCCTCCAGCACCGTCCAGCGGGCCACGACCAGCATGCTCACCCCTCCCGCACCTCCCCGACCAGGTCGACGAAGATGTCCTCCAGCGACTGCTGCACCGGCACCAGCCCGTACAGCCGGTAGCCGGCGGAGATCAGCTGCCGGGCCAGGTCGGGGGCGACGTCGAGGGTGTCGACGGCCAGGGTGACGGCGGTGCCCTCGGCCCGGACGACCTGGCCGTGCCGGCCCAGCAGGGCGAGCAGCTCCCGGTCGACGCGGTCCAGCAGCACCCTGAGCTGGGCCACCGCCCCGGCCAGGTCGTCCAGCGGCCCGCTGGCCACCACCCGCCCCTGGTTGACGATCGCCACCCGGTGGCAGACCGCCTCGACCTCGGTGAGCAGGTGGGAGTTGAGGAACACGGTGACCCCGCCGGCGGCCAGCTCCCGGACCAGCTCGCGCACCTCGCGCCGGCCCACCGGGTCCAGGGCCGAGGTCGGCTCGTCGAGCAGGACCAGGTCGGGGCGGTGCAGCAGGGCGAGGGCGATGCCGAGGCGCTGGGTCATGCCCTTGGAGTAGCGGCGTACCCGCTCGTCGCCCCGGCCGGCCAGGCCGACCCGCTCCAGCAGCTCGGGGATGCGCTCGGCCCGCTCGCCGGCGCCGAGGCCGGACAGGCGGCCGTGGAAGTCGAGCAGCTCGGCCCCGGTGGCCCACTCCTGGAAGCGGAAGTGCTCGGGCAGGTAGCCGACCCGGCGGCGGGCGGCCGGCTCGGCCGGCGACCGGCCGAAGATCCGCGCCTCCCCGCCGCTGGGCCGGACCAGCCCGAGCAGGATCTTCATGGCGGTGGTCTTCCCGGCGCCGTTGGGCCCGAGGAAGCCGAAGACCTCCCCGGGCTGGACCGTCAGCGTCAGGTCGTGGAGGGCGACCCGCGGCCCGAAGGCCTTGCGCAGCCCGGACGTGGCGATCGCCGGGACCGAGCCTCCGGTCCCGGCGATCGCCCCCTCATGCTCAGCCGACGACGGCCCAGCCGGCGGGGGGCGCAGCCCCGAGACCGGCCGTGGGCTCGGGTCAGCCGAGGCTCTGCGCGACATCGCGTGCCTCGTCGGCCCCGAGGACGCCGGCCACGCCCCAGATGTGCCCGTCGCGTTGCCAGAGCAGGGCGTGGAGCCGGCCGGTCTGGTCGGCGAAGCTGAGCCCCTCGGCGCCGTTGACCGTGGCCGGCCGCGACCGGACCTGGTCGGTCGGGACCGGGATGGGCAGGGTGGTGCGCCAGTCGCCGATGGAGCGGAGCTGGGCCACGGTCTCGGCCGGCAGGCCGGGCAGGCCGAGCACGACCTCGCGCAGCTCCTCCAGGGTGGCCCCGCCCTCGGTGTCCACGCCGAGCATCCCGGCCTTGCCGACCAGCACCGCCGGCCCGCCGTCGCGTCCCGCGAACTGCTGGACGACGACCGTGGGGACCCGCACGACCAGCTGGGTGCCGTCGAACCGCTCGGGCAGCCGGGCGTCCGGGCGGCCGTGGCCGCGGAGGTAGGCCAGAGCCCGGTCGCGGTCGAAGGTGATGCGGGTCTCCAGGGCCCGGCTGACCAGGATCCGGCTGGGCGTGCGCTCGACGCCGCCGGGCAGCACCGAGGGGTCGACCGCCGGCACCGCGAACCCGGCCAGCCGGCCCGCCTCGGCCGGGTCGGCGGCGACCTCCGGGTCGTCGAGGCCGGTCACCTGGTGGGGGTCGCCGGTGAACACACCGGAGTCGACCAGCCCGGTGAGGACGTCGCCGACCTGGTTGGCCTGGCCGGCGTCGAGGGGGACGGCCTGGAGCCGCTGGCTGCGGAACTGGCCGAGGAAGCTGGCGGCGGCGGCCCGGCCGCCGGGCGTGGCCACCAGCCCGGTCAGCGCCAGGGTGGCGACCAGCGCGGCCGCGACCGCGCGGCCCCTGGTGCCCAGCCAGGCCGGCCGGCCGCGCCGGGCCAGCGGGACGGGCGCGGGCGCCGGGTCGGGCCCGGAGGGGGCGGTGGCGGTCGCCGTGGCCGCCC
>Ga0075419_10000584_pt1 | contig 23167 bp, 19 predicted proteins | sample SoiMetdeltSBSDD3_FD_76900 | JGI IMG/M metagenome (GOLD analysis project Ga0075419, IMG submission 76900) | Bulk soil microbial communities from a Populus tree surrounding site in Tennessee, USA - Soil MetaG P. deltoides SBSDD3 | ecosystem: Environmental > Terrestrial > Soil > Tree plantation... | reverse complement strand
GGTGGTCGCTGACGTGCAGGCGGCCGCCCGGGGCCTGCACCATCTGGTTCACGGCGCCTGTAGTAGCCCATCAGGAACTGGGTCCCGGTGACGCCGCTCGCCGCGGCCAGGCGCCCCCCGGCACCCAGTCGCCGGCCAACCAGCCACCGATCGCGGGCGGGGCAGCATCAGTGGGGCCAGGGCAGCCAGCAGGTACTCGGACGATGAGAGGGCGGGGGTGACCGGTGAGGTCTGACCGGTTGCCGCAGGTCGTCCGGGCGAGCCGGTCATGCGACCGCCCCCCGCACGGCTACAACGACCTGACGCTGTCAATCATTACCGGTGTCATGGACACGCCGGTCGAGAGGGTGCGCGGGAGGGTCAGGTGATTCATGCCTTCTCAGCTTCACCACTCCATCGGAGTCGCTGTGCCCAATACGTGCCCGCGGCCTCGACAGCGGGTCACAGGCTGGCGGCGAGCTGGAGGTCAGCAAGCCAACGCGTCAGCTAGCGAATGCTCCATCTCAAAGGCGGTAGCGCCGGTCCAGGCTGCGGGCACGCATGGGCCACAACGTCCCCTGCCTCTCGGCCGGTGCGCCCGTGCCGGCAAGGCCGTCCGGTGGGCCGCGAAACAGCCCGTGGGCGCGAGAAGCCTCCGCAGCGGCCCGTTCGGTGACTGCCGGCGCCAAGCCGGCATCGCGCCATCGCACCTACGGGGCGAACCCGTTGTCGATCCAGGTGCGAAAGCGCTGGACGTTGTCCGCCGGCCATGGTCCGTAGCAGGGCATGGTGCCGTCGGCGAGGCGCCGGTAGATGCGCTCGGCGTTGGCGCGTACGTCGTCATAGGACGACAGGTCGAAGAACCTGGACATCGAGCCCACATCGCGGTTGCTGAACAGCGGCCGGATGTCCCGCGCGAACGCGACCTCCTCATCCATCCCTTCTCCTTCCTTCCGACAAGCGAGCTACGAACGACCGGCCTTGAGCATAGCGTCGGCGGACGCGCCCGGCGCTTCTTGTGGGAGGTCGTGGCCGATGCCGCCCTCGATCGTCCGAGCGGTGACGATATTGCGATCCTCACCGACTCCCGAGAGCCGGTGCTGCCCGATTCCAGCGACCGCAGGCTGCGCAGGCTTCGTTGGACACCGCTTGTTGGTCGGCATCAACACCACTCGGGCGCGGCCGTGGGGCAATGTTGGTGGACGTGGACATCGCAGAGCTCGGGGCCGTGCGGCAGTCCCCCTGATCGTCATCTGCCTGTGTGCGGTGGTGCGGCGGGTAGTTGCACCGTGACGCGGAGCCCGCCAGCGTCCCGGGGGGTGAGGGTGAGGGTTCCGTCGTGTGCTCGGGTGATGCTTTTGACGATTGCCAGGCCGAGGCCGACACCTGCATGGTCGGTGCGTATGCGTTTGCTGCCGCGCTGAAACGGCTCGACAAGCGTCGAAGCTAATTGTGGGGTGAGCTGCTCGCCGGTGTTCTCGACGGTGAGCACCACATTCTTGGGGTGAACGCTGGTCGCGACCCACACGGTGCCCTGTTCAGGCAGGTTGTGGACGATCGCGTTGTGCACGAGGTTCGTCGTCAGCTGCAGCAGGAGCGCGTGTGAGCCGATGGTCGGGGTGATGTCGCCGGAGGTCTCGATGGTGAGGCCGCGTTGTTCTGCGAGGGGGAGCAGCGTTTCGGTGGCTTCTTCCGCTATGAGGGACAGGTCGAGGTGTTCTCGGGTGAAGGACCGCTGGTCGGCGCGGCTGAGCAGGAGCAATGCCTCGGTGAGGTCGATCGCTCGGGTGTTGACGACGTGGAGGCGGTCGACAAGTTCGCCGTTGCCGCGGCTTTGATCGTTGCGGGCCACGTCGAGCAGTGTCTGCGTGATCGCCAGCGGGGTGCGCAGCTCGTGGGAGGCGTTGGCTGCAAATCGCTGCTGTTCGGCGATGTGTGCTTCGAGCCTTGCGAGCATGGTGTCGAAGGCGTCGGCGAGTTCGCGGAACTCATCTCTGCGGCCCGGTAGCCGGATTCGGTGCGAGAGCGATCCGTTCGCCGCCACGCGTGTGGCGCCTGTGATGCGGGCCAGCGGGGCGAGCATGCGGCCGGCGAGAAGCCATCCCCCTAAGAGACCGAACACCAGGAGGAACGCCAGAACGATGGCCGCGGCCGGAGCGAAAGCACGCAGGAGGAAGGAGTTGTTCCCGGGCACTAAGCCACCGAGCGTGCTGATCACATCGTCGGGTACGTATCGCAGCAGGAAGTCGAACGATTGCCCTGGCTGGCCGGCGAGCCACGCGGCGGCGAGCAGCAAGACGCCGGCGAGCATGAGGAAGCCGGCGTAGCTGAGGGTGAGCTTGAGGCGAACACTCAACCCAGGCGCTCTATCCACGATCCCCTCCCTCACGCCCGGTGCGGGGTGCGGTGTCGATGCGGTAGCCGACGCCGGCCACGGTGGCGATGATCCAGGGTTCGCCGAGCCGTTTGCGCAGTGCCGAGACCGTGATGCGCACGGCGTTGGTGAACGGATCGGCGTGCTCATCCCACGCCCGCTCCAAGAGTTCTTCGGCGCTGACGACACCGCCTTCGGCAGCGACGAGGACTTCGAGCACCGCGAACTGCTTCCTGGTCAGCGCCACGTAGCGGCCGTCGCGGTAGACCTCGCGGCGGAACGGATCCAGCCGCAGACCGGCGATCTCTCGCACGGGTGGCCTGTGGTGGGCACGCCTGCGGTCGAGCGCTCTGAGCCGGAGCACGAGTTCTCGGAGCTCGAAGGGCTTGGTGAGGTAGTCGTCGGCGCCGAGCTCGAACCCGGAGGCCTTGTCGTCGAGCCGGTCGGCAGCGGTGAGCATGAGGATCGGCATGCCGCTGCCGGAGTCGACGACGCGTCTGGCGATCTCGTCACCGGAGGGCCCGGGGATGTCGCGGTCGAGGACGGCGATGTCGTAGGCGTTGACGCTCAGCAGCTCCAGAGCGGTGTCGCCGTCACCGGCGATGTCGGCCGCGATCGCCTCCAGGCGTAGGCCATCGCGGATGGCTGCTGCCAGATAGGGCTCGTCCTCAACGACCAACACCCGCATGCTCGTCCATGCTACGAGCCGGCGCCTATCGTCGGCATATCGAAAACCACATACGTGCTGACAGCACCGCGCTGGCTTGACTGGCGGCATGACCTACAGCAAACCAGCACCTACAGCAGCCCGCCGTACCCGATCGACCATCCTCGCTGCCCTTGTCGTCGTCGTCAGCGCGGCGCTGATCGGCGTCCTCGGTTACCAGTCGTTGGCGGTCTGGTCTTCGTCGGCAACGTCACCCATCGCCCTGGAGCCGCGCGCGCAGCACCCGCACGACAGTCTGCACGGCGACCGCCATGGTGCACTTGGCGAGGCTGACGGTGTCGTCCCTGACGGCGTGACGGTCTTCGACGACGAATTCCCGGCCGTGGCCAACCTCGATCCAGCTCTCCTCGGTGCCCTCCGCCAGGCCGCAACGGATGCCGCAGACGACGGCGTCGAGCTCTTCGTCGATAGCGGCTGGCGTTCCCCGGAGTACCAGGAACAACTACTCCGTGAGGCGGTCTCGAAGTACGGCTCAGAAGAGGAAGCTGCCCGTTGGGTGGCCAGCGCGGACACGTCTGCTCACGTGTCGGGGGACGCGGTCGACATCGGGCACGCCGATGCCACGGCGTGGCTGTCCGGACACGGCGCCGAGTACGGGCTGTGCCAGACCTACAGCAACGAACCCTGGCACTACGAACTGCGCCCCGAAGCCATCGATCACGGTTGCCCGCCCCTGTACGCCGACCCTACGCACGATCCCAGGATGCAGCAGTGACCAGCACGCTCGGCCTCGAACCGGTGTCAACACATTCACCACACGCTCGGGCACGCCCACACCGACACCGCCATGGACGCGGGCACGAATAGGGCACAGATGCTCGCCCACGGCCGGACCTGACCGGATACCGTCGGACACAACACGGCTCCCTACCTTCATTCGTACGGTCAGAGGCCGTGTTCGACTGGTGCTGGATGGTAGCCCCGACCGGATTCGAACCGGCGCTACCGCCTTGAGAGGGCGCAGGCGCACGCTAACGCGTTGGTCTGCTGACCTGCGGCTTTGTCGTCATCCCGTGTGCGCCCGTCCAGGTCGCGGACACGCATTGAACACAATGCTCCGCCCACCGGCCGGCGCGCTCGCGCCGTCGCGGAGGCTTACCGGCTCTTCGTCATGAAGCGTGGTGCTAGGTGTTGGTGACATTGGCGTAGGCGACTCGGTGAATACCTGAGGCCTCGCCATCTTGCGGATGTCTCACGTCCAGCAAGAAGGAGGCCCCAGGTGGGTCAACACGGTAGTGTGTTAGGGTCGATCCTGCTCGGCCTTGACGGATTCGAGGTCACCGCCGCCGAGGTCATCGACGACGAGTGGCGGCTGGAGGTCCAGACCACCGCCACCGCGGTGGGCTGTGTGGCCTGCGGCAGCCAAGCCCGACTCCATGCTCGCCGCACGGTGCGGATCCGGGACCTGCCGATCGGCGGTCGCCCGGTGGTCCTGGCCTGGCGCAAACGGGTGTGGCGTTGTGTCGAGCCGGCCTGTGCGGCCCGGACCTGGACCGAGCAGACGGTCGCGATCGGACCGCGGGTGGTGCTGACCGAACGGGCCCGGGCCGAGGCGTGCCGGCGGGTCGGCAAGGATGCCCATGCGGTGGCCGCGGTCGCCCGAGACCTGGGGGTTGGCTGGGCGACGGCGATGCGGGCGGTGCGCGATCATGGCCAGCGGCTGGTCGACGACCCGGCCCGCCTTGACGGCGTGACCGTCCTGGGCCTGGACGAGACCAGCTTCCTTCGGGCCACCCCGACCGCGCCCACCCGGTATGTCACTGGCCTGGTCGACGTGGAAGGTGGCCGGCTGCTGGACGTCATCGCTGACCGCACCGCCCGGGCCGTGACCGCCTGGCTGGGCGCGCGTCCGCGGTCCTGGCTGGCTGGGGTGGACACGGTCGCGCTGGACCCCTGGCGCGGGTATGCCAGCGCCCTGGTCGCCCCGCTGGGCCATGCCACTGTGGTCGTGGACCACTTCCACGCCATCAAGCTGGCCAACACCGTGGTCGACCAGGTCCGCCGGCGGACCCAGCAGGCCACCTTCGGCCACCGCGGCCGCAAGCACGACCCGTTGTACCGGATCCGCAAGCTGCTGTTGACCGTCGCCGAACAGCTCACTGGCCGTGGCCGAGCGCGGCTGGGCGTGGGCCTGGCTGCCGGTGATCGTTTCGGCGAGGTCGCCGCCGCCTGGCAGGGCAAGGAACTGCTGCGGGCGGTTTACGCCGCCGGTGACCTGACGGGCGCCCGGGTCGCGTTGGACCGCTTCTACCGCTGGTGCGACGGCGTGCAGATCCTCGAGCTGTCTCGTCTGGCCCGCACCGTACGGGCCTGGGAGGTCGAGATCCTGGCTTGGCACCGGACCGCCGGCTGCTCCAACGGACCCACCGAGGCGATCAACCTGCTCATCGCGAAGGTCAAGCGGGTCGGCCACGGCTTCCGGAACTTCGCCAACTACCGGCTGCGGCTGCTGTTGCACTGCGGCGTCAGGTGGCAGACTCACCGCACCGCACGATTGCGAGGGCGCCCCCCCGTGCTTGGTGGCGTGGAGCCGTCAGAGGAACCCGCACGACTTCCCGGCGCCGAACAGACAGTTGGTCCTAGCGACAGCATGAGCTGCCGCAGGTGAGGCTGATGTTGGTCAGGGTGTCGGGTTGAGTCCCGCGAGGGCTTCGCGGAGCCGCGCCGCCTGCACCATTGCAACCTTGAACTCGTGGGCGTCGGCGACGGACCTGAGGTAGCGGAGCTGGTCGTCGAGGTCGTTCCCATCGGCGCTGTCGAGCCGGATTCGGTCGCGGATCCACGCCAGCGTGGTGACATCGCCGTGAACCGCGGCGGCGTTGTTGGCTGCCGCGTCGACCAGGAGCCGGCGGGCCCAGAGCTGGAAGCGGGCGAGGTTGATCTGGACCGCAGCCCGGTAGCGGAGCTGCAGGTCGAGGCTGGCGTCGGCCACCTCAAGAGCCGCTTGCTGGGCTTGTTGGCTGTTGTGCGCGCTGACCGCCGTCGCCAGGGCGTGGAGGGCTTGGCTCATTTGGGCGCCGAGCCGCTGCGGGACCCGGCCCGCCCGGAAGGTGGTCCAGGTGCTGATCATGTGCTTGACGGTGACCGACGCCGCGTTCCAGTCCTTGGACCGGGCGGTGTCCACGAGGTGGTCGGCGTCGCTTGACAGCATCGTGAGCTCGGCCGGGGTGGGGACCGCGAGGGCGTCGGCCGGGACGGCCAGGGCGTTGGCCTCGAAGTCGTGCCCGCCGCCCGAGAACCACTCGCCATGGCCGGGGGCGAACGTCTTTGGCTCCAGGGCCGTCTCGTCCTGGTGGAGCTCTTGGCCGACCATCGCCCCCGGGATGGGGCCGCTGGGGCCGTTGACGGTGACGCCGACCTGTTTGACGGTGACCTGCTCGAAGGCGACCCCGGGGATGTTCTCGGTCCGGTAGACGTCGCCGACCCTGGGGTGGGCGGGCATGATCATCGCGGCCGGGCCGTCGACACCTACGCGCCAGGTGCCGGCGGTGGTGGCCGCGACCCCTTGCTCGTAGTCGACCACGTCCTCGCCGAGATACCAGACCGAGCCGTCGTCGGCCTGGGCGTAGAGGTCGACCGCGACCTCGGTGATCCGGTCCTTGAGGTAGGCGCAGAACTGGGACTGGAGCGCCTGGATCCGCTGGCCGTTCCACTGGACGGTCTTGGTCTGGGGCAGCAGGGTGGTCTCGATCTTCAACGGCGCACCGTCGACCTCACCGAGAATGACAGCATTCAGCGAGCTGATGGGGAACAGCGCGTTGGTGACCTTGGTCGGGTTGGAGAACGACGGCATGACGAGATCGATCCGCTCGCTGTCCGGTGCCAGCCGGCCACGGGTGAGCTTGCTCAGCTTGCCGAGTGGCGGCTGCGGGATGGTCTTGGGACTGGAGTCTGTGGTGCCTGCGCTGGTGGGAGCCGAGCGTGCCGCGGGCGAGCCGCTGTGGCCGGTACACCCGGCGGTCACCAGCACCGCCAGCATGACGGCGAGCAGCATCACGGCCGGCCGGCGGGCGGCTGTGGGTGGTCGAGCCGGCCCTGCTGCCCGGCGGTGCATGTCGCCCTCCTTGGTTGGGATCCCCCGAGATCAATCGTTGCCGGGCTCGTCGTGATCTCTTGGGCAGCCGTTGCCGGTCACCGGTGGCGAGGGTGTCCAACCGCAGACCCACCCACCGCCGCCTCGGGTCGCGCCGGCGCCACCAGGCGGACAAGGCCAGGCCGGTCGGGGGCCTGGCGATCTGCCAGACCACCCCACCCAGGGTCGCCGCATCGGCGAGGCCGCGACCGCATCGGCGCGGGTTCGGGTCAGGAGATGATCTCGACGAGCTTGAACTCCTCCCGTGGGCCCCTGACCGCCAGCTCCGCGACCTCACCGATGCCCCTGACGTAGTACTTGTTGTCCAGGACGCCCGGTTCCAGGGCGGTGGTTTCCGCGGTCCGCAGGGCGTGGCGGAACGAGCCGTAGGGCACCGTCACCGGCGCCGAGTGGTCGATCACCTTGAACACGTCCTCGGCCTGGCCCTGGTACCACTCCTGGCGGAAGCTGCGGCCAAGCTGTGGGTGGGCCTGCATGAACACCCCGGGCTGGGCTCCGTCGACCCCGGCATGCCAGGTGCCTTCGGTGTCGACCACCCGGCCGTGGCGGTCCAGGGTGGCGGTGTCCTCGCCGAAGTACCAGACGTTGCCGCAGCGGTCCTGGGCGTAGTAGTCGCTGGTCCGCTCCTCCAAGACGTTGTCCAGGTAGCCGCGGTCCTCCACCACCCGGGTCCGCACCCCATCGATCACCCGAGTCCGCGAGCTGGGAGCGAACAGGTCCAGCGCCTTCTTCCCATCCTTGATGCCGCTGTAGACGAGCAGCTTTCCCGGCGTGAGCGGGAACCAGCGGTTGTCGACCTGGGGGCTGAAGTCGGCCGGGCGGATGTGGGGATGGTAGGCGGGGCCGGGGCCGAACCTGGGCAGGGGGCACGAGGACCCCGCGCCGGCCGGTGATGGAACGACCCACACCGCGGCGGCCACCAGCCCAACCACGCCCGCGACCCTACCGACGCGTCTTATCATGGCCCTGCCTCCCGTAGTTCACTAACCCTCTGCTCGGGCAGCGGGATCAGACCACACCGAACCTGAGGCGAACCTGAACGGCGCCAGGCCCTCCTGACCGTGGGGACAGCGCCAGGGACGGCCCGGTACCCAGGATCACCACAGCGCTCACCAGCAGAACTACAGGCAGACTTCCCGAAAACGCTGAACCTGCCCGTCAGGAGGTCAAGGGCGGGCAGCCACACTCCCCAACTCAGCAACGAGCGGCAGCGCCCGCCACTGCAGTGCGCCCTCACATGGCACACTCACCGAACCGCACGATTGAGAGGTCGCTACCACGCCCGGTGGCGCAGAGCCGGCTTACCTTCGCAACCAGAGCCACGTAGAGTGCTCGGAGCGCTACGCTGAGCGTATGACCGTACGAGACATGCTGACGCGCTCCAGATGCTCCCGCGGGATGCCGAGCTGCTGGCCTTCGAGGCCGGATGCGAGGACTACTGCGAGCGCGAGGTCGATGACGTGGAAAGGCAGGGCGGCCGGGTCTACTTGCACCTAGGTATCCGCCGGGACGACTCACCGCGAGGCTAAGTGGTCCGGCGCGTAGGTTTGTGCGGGGTCCTGGCGCACGTCAGGCTTGTGTTCCTGCCTAGTCCGGTGAGAACAGCCAGCAGGCGCGATCCATAGCTTGTCGGGACGCGGTCGTCGGCCTCGCTGGTGCCACCGAAGCCAGCTGCCGATCTGGGGCGGAGCGACACTCGCCGCGCAGGTTGCCCCGCTCATAGGATGGCGGCGGCATGAATGCGCTCTCGGCATCGGGACTTGCCGACCTCGCCGGCACCACACAGGCCGAGGTCGAGCGGCTGGTCGAGCTCGGCATCCTGGTGGCCCGGCCCGGCCCCGCCCCGTTCCTCGCCAGCGATGTGCAGAAGGTCCGCCTGGCCGAGGCCTGCGAGCAGGCCGGGCTGCCCATGGACGGGATCGCGTCGGCGATCCGGGCAGGTCGGCTGTCGTTCGCCTTCCTGGAGGCCGCTCCCTACCGGCGGTGGGCGCTGCGCTCGGCGCGGACCTATCGGCAGGTCAGCCAGGAGACCGGGGTGCCCCTCGATCAGCTCCGCAGCACCCTTGAGTCGATGGGGTTCGCCCGGATGGGGCCCGACGAGCCGATCAGGGAGGACGAGCTGGAGGTGATGCCGCTGCTGCAGCTGGGCCTGTCCAGTGGGGTCTTCGACCTGGCCTGGCTGGCCCGGCTCGGCCGCGGCTACGCCGACGGCCTGCGGCTGGCCGCCAACGTCGAGCACGAGGTCTACCGGGCGCGGTTCAGGGAGCCGGTGCTGGCCTCCGGCGCCGACCAGCGCACGGCGATGGAGCTGGCCTCCCAGCTGGCCACCGACTTCCTGCCGCTGGTGGACCAGGCGCTCATGGGCATCTACCGCCGGCAGCAGGAGCTGGTGTGGACCGAGGACATGGTCGAGGACATCGAGACCGAGCTGGAACGGGCCGGCGTGCTGCGGCGGCCGGAGCGGGTCCCGGCGATGTCGTTCCTCGACCTGGTGGACTACACGCGGCTGACCGAGGAGCGCGGCGATGCGGCCGCCGCCGCCCTCGCCGAGACCCTGGCCGCGCTGGTCAACCGATCCTCGCGCGAGCACGGCGGCGTGCCCGTGAAGTGGCTGGGCGACGGGGTGATGGTGCATTTCCGGGAGCCGGCGGGGGCGGTGCTGGCGGCGCTGCGGCTGGTGGAGCAGCTCCCCGCGGCTGGCTTGCCGCCGGCGCATGTCGGGGTGGCGGCCGGGCCGGTGGTGGCCCAGGGTGGCGACTACTTCGGCCGCACCGTCAACCTGGCCGCCCGGATCGCCGCCCACGCTAGACCCGGGCAGGTCCTGGTCAGCCAGAGCGTGGTCGAATCGGCCTCGCCCGAGGGCGTGCGCTTTGTGGAATTGGAGGAGCTGCGGCTCAAGGGATTTGCCCGTCCGCTGCGGCTGCTGGAGGCCTGCCGGGCATAGACGGCTGCTGCCTCAAGCGAGGCCCCGCCGAAGCAGCAGGTCGAACAGACCAGCCACGCCCGCAACCACGCACGAACTTACAAACAGGAGTAGGACCTCCGGCTTACCAATGGCACCTGATCGTGCTGACCGACTTCCCCGCTCAAGGAGCAATTGCGCATGAACGTGCGCATCACTCTGAAATCCCGCCCACGAGCGATATCGGCTACGGCGAGGGCAGGTTCCCACCAGCCGGCCGCTGGCGGAGCCTCGATGCTCGGAGGTCGGCCGGGGGATCTGCCCCCCGGACCCCCCGCCGGCCCCGGCCCGAGCGAACCAGGCCCGGAGGGCGACCGGGTTCCCGGTCGACCGACCAACCCGCCACGGCCTTAGTTAGCGCCGGACTGACCTGAGGTCGCGGTCTAGGTCCGACAGCTCACCGGCGACACGTTCTCCCAGGACGTGAAGACTACGTATCAACTCGGCCAGGGCACGGGCGGCCCGCATCGCAGACGGCTCGGTATTGACGGCCTCAATCAAGGCGAGAATCTGCAGCTGCTCGGTATCGGTAAGTCGTTGTGGCTCGCCCATCATCACCTCCCCTTTTGGGGGATTTGCGTGGTCGACATGATCGACCAGCCGCCGGGCTGGGGCAAATCTGCCCCGCGACCACTGCCCCGGCGTGCACTGGGATGCCAGGTGTCGATCTGGCGATGCAGGCAGTAGGGCTTGCTAGGGCAGCCGTGGCCTAGTCCGCCGGCGCGTCGAGGCGGCGCTCGGGTGCGCCGACACTGACAATGACTAGGGCTTGGGTCCGAACCCTGTCGCGCCCACCACGCCCACCCGACCAGGTCGTTCCCCTAGTCGTAGCTGCCCATCGGGTCGTCCCCTCTCGGCGAACGAATGGCTAAGAATGCATACCGAGCCGGATGCTTCGCCGGGTTCAAGTGGCTTTCCCGCCCCACAGCCACAGAAGCGCGACAACCTGCTGCTGCTTCGTGCGGCCTGACGGAGCGAGCAGGGCATCCTCGGATGCAGTGCTGTCCTCAGACGATTACGGGTCGAGCGTAGAGCGAACGGCGAACCTTCATCCGTTATGGCGTGAGCGCACGGCTGGATAGGCACAGAGCTGGAGTAGGGCAAGGTCTGTCGTGGAAGTTGGAGCCCTGGAGCTGCGCTTGATAACTCGGGGACAACAGATCAAGGGCAGTGTTTGCGCGCGATGGGAGGCCGTTCCGGCGTGGTCCGTCCGATGACGACCGGCGGTCTACCTTCGGTCAGGGGTCGTGTCGGAGCCACCGGCGCTCTACAGTAGGCGCGGTCGGGCTTGTGCTGGTTGGAGGTCAGCGTGACAAACGGCTGGTTCCTCGTACACGCTCCGAGACCGCTCGTCGAGGCCCCGAGCGGGACGGCCGAGCGGCTGGCGTCGACCGGCGGGTGGTGCCGCGGCGTCGTGGAGGCGGCGTAGTGTCGGTGCCGGGCCGATGGCGACCTACCGGCCGGCGGCGACCTCCCGCGGACCTGCGGGACCGGCGCCGCGAATGCCACGTGCTCGACCAGCTCCTGGATGCTGCTCGCGCCGGTGAGAGTCGGCCCCTAGTGGTGCGCGGGGAGGCGGGCGTGGGCAAGACGGCGCTGTTGGACTACCTGGCCGAGCAGGCGACGGGCAGTCGGGTGGCGCACGCCTCAGGTGTCGAGTCGGAGATGGAGCTCGCCTACGCCGGGGTCCACCAGCTGCTGACGCCGATGCTGGACCGCCTGGAGCGGCTCCCGGGCCCCCAGCGCGAAGCGTTGCGGACCGCGTTCGGCCTGAGTGCCGGGCCGGCGCCGGACCGCTTCCTGGTCGGCCTGGCCACCCTCAGCCTGCTGGCCGACGCTGCCGAGGAGCACCCGCTGCTCTGCCTGGTCGACGACGCGCAGTGGCTGGACCGCGCCTCGGCCCAGGTCCTTGGGTTCGTCGCGCGTCGCCTGGTCGCCGAATCGGTCGCGCTGGTGTTCGCGGCTCGCGTTCCTGGCGACGAGTTGTCGGGGTTACCGGAGCTGGTGGTCGAGGGACTGCCGGAAGGTGAGGCGCGGGCGCTGCTGGCGGCGGCGCTGACCGGGCCGCTGGACGCGCCGGTCCGGGATCGGCTGGTGGCCGAGACCGCTGGCAACCCGCTGGCGCTGTTAGAGCTGCCCCGGGGGTTGACGCCGGCCGAGCTGGCTGGTGGGTTCGCCTTCCCGGACGCGATGCCGCTGTCGGGGCGGATCGAGGCGAGCTTCCGGCGGCGGCTCGAGGCCCTCCCTGCGCAGACTCGTTCGTTGCTGCTGGTCGCGGCGGCCGACCCGGTGGGGGATCCGGTGCTGGTGTGGCGGGCCGCCGAGCAGCTGGGGATCCGGGCTGCGGCGGCGACCCCGGCGGCCGCGGCCGGCCTGCTGGAGATCGGCACCCGGGTGCTGTTCCGGCATCCCCTGGTCCGGTCGGCGGCCTACCGGTCAGCATCGCTACAGGAGCGCCAGGACGTGCATCGCGCCCTGGCGGACGTCACCGATCCGGCGCTGGATCCTGACCGTCGCGCCTGGCACCGGGCTCAGGCCACGCCGGGGCCGGACGAGGATGTCGCCGCCGAGCTGGAGCGGTCGGCCGGCCGTGTGCAGGCTCGCGGCGGAGTCGCCGCGGCGGCCGCGTTCCTGCAGCGCGCGGTCGCGCTGACACTCGATCCCGCGGGGCGGGCGGAGCGGGCGCTGGCCGCCGCCCAGGCGAGTCTTCAGGCGGGCGCGTTCGACACGGCGCTCGGGCTGCTGGTCACGGCGGAGGCCGGAGCACTCGACGAGTTCCAGCGCGCCCGGGTCGACCTGCTGCGAGCCCACATCGCCTTCGCCTCAGGTCTTGGCAGCAATGCTCCCCCGTTGCTGCTGAAGGCCGCGAGGCGGCTCGAGCCGTTCGACTTGGAGCTCGCGCGTGAGACCTACTTGATCGCCTGGGCCGCAGCGGTTTTCGCCGGGCACCTAGGGGGACCGAACGACCTCTTAGAGATCTGCCACGCGGTCCGAAGACTGCCTCCACCGCCGGGTACTCCATGTCCTCTCGACCTGCTGGTCGACGGCCTCGCCCGACTGATCATCGATGGACACGCCGCCGCGGCGGCGACGTTGCAGCGAGCGGCGGACACCCTCACTGGCGTCACCATCCAGGACAGCCTGCGGTGGGGCTGGCTCGCGACGGCGGCGAGCGACGCCGCCTGGGACGCGGAGGGCACTCGCACGATCGCCGCGAGGCAAGTGCAGTACTTCCGCGACGCCGGCGCGCTCGCGCAACTCCCGATGCCCCTGCTTGCGCTGGGCACCGTCACCGCCTGGAGCGGCGACTTCGCCGGTGCCGCGTCGATGATCGCCGAGGCCGAGAGCGTCGCAGTTGCGACCGGGTCGCGCGGGCCACCGTCCATCGCGCTCAGGCTCGTGGGCCTGCGGGGCAAGGAAGCCGAGGCCTCCGCGCTGATCGCGACCACCATCGATCAAGCCACGGCCGGAGGGCAGGGGCTGGCGGCGACGAATGCGCACTGGGCCGCCGCGGTGCTCTACAACGGTCTGGGCCGCTACAGCGAGGCAGTGACGGCCGCCTGCCACGCCACCTCGGATACCTTGGAGCCGTACGTCTCGATGTGGGCGCTGCCCGAGCTCGTCGAGGCGGCCACGCGCACGGGAGACGCGGAACTCGCCCGCGATGCGCTCGAGCGGCTGGCGGGGACGACGCAGCCGGCCGGCACCGACTTCGCGCTTGGCATCGAGTTGCGATCTCGGGCGTTGCTTAGTGACGGCGTCATCGCGGAGGAGCTCTACCGGGAAGCGATCGAGCGGCTGGGCCGCACCCGGCTGCCTCCGGAGCTCGCCCGCGCCCACCTCCTCTACGGTGAATGGCTGCGCCGTGAGGGCCGGCGCATCGACGCGCGCGAGCAGCTGCGCACCGCCCACGACCTGTTCGCCACGATCGGCATGGAGGGGTTCGCCGAGCGCGCCCGCCGCGAGCTGCTGGCCACCGGCGAGAAGGTGCGCAAGCGCAGCCTCGAGACACGCGAGGAGCTCACGCCGCAGGAGACCCAGATCGCCCGGCTGGCGCGTGATGGCCTGTCGAATCCGGAGATCGGCGCGCAGCTCTTCATCAGTGCGCGCACGGTCCAGTACCACTTGGGCAAGGTCTTCACCAAGCTCGGTATCAGCTCGCGCAGCCAGCTGCGCCGGGTGCTGCCCCGCGACCCGGCCACCACCCCGCCCCGCTAACCGCTGGCCAGTCGGGCGTGCTGCCGGGCCGCGACTGGCCACTTGGACTGTCCAAACAGGCGGACGCGAACGCCGACCGGCGCCAACGACACTTGCTGGGCCGCATGCAGCGTGTCGACCCACCCGTTCAGACCAAACATTGGTCCGTCAAGTCCTGTGAGGGGGATCCGCATGAGTGCATCGTCCACCCTGCCGCCCGGCTCCCAATCGTCGTCACCCAACGCCGGGCGCTGGCGCCGGGGATACGCCTTGATCGGCGGCGTGGTTGCTGCTGCCGCCGCGGCCTTGGTGGGCAGCGTGCTGGTGCAGCCTGCTGCCCTTTCCGCCCCCGTGCCCACCCCAACGGGCCCCGGCTCGGTCTCGGGGGCGCCGAACCTCCCGCCCGGGTTCACCAAGACGTTCAAAAGCCGCTACATCGATGCCAATGGCCTGCGGATGCACGCGGTCATCGGCGGCGAGGGCCCGCCACTGCTGCTGATCCACGGCTGGCCCCAGACCTGGTACGCCTGGCGCATGGTCATGCCGGCCCTGGCCCGCGACTTCCGGGTCATCGCGGTCGACCAGCGCGGGATCGGGCTGACCGACAAACCCGCGGGCGGCTACGACACCGGCAGCCAGGCCGACGACATGGTCGCGCTGATGGCGGCGCTGGGCCACCGGCGCTTCGCCGTGTACGGGACCGACACCGGGATGCCGATCGCCTACGCCCTGGCCGCCGATCACCGGGACCGGGTCCAGCGGCTGGTCGTCGGCGAGGCGTCCCTCGCGGGCGTGGCGCCTTCACCGCCGCTGTTCCTTCCCCCGCTGCTCAACGCCCGGCTCTGGCACCTGATGTTCAACCAGCTTCCCGCCGAGGTCAACGAACGGCTCGTCAAGGGACGGGAAGACATCTTCTTCGGCAATGAGTTCGCCGTCTGGGCCGCGAGGCCACTGCCCGAGGACGCCGTCCGCTACTACATCGACATCCTCAGATCCGGCGAGCACGCCCTGCGCGGCAGCTTCGGATGGTACCGGGCGCTCGATGCCACCATCGAGCAGGAGTGCCAGCGCGCAACTCGGCGGCTGACCCTGCCGGTGCTGGCCATCGGCGGACAGTTCGGCGCTGGTGAAACGGTCGCGGCCGGGATGCGGCAGGTCGCCGACGACGTGCAGGGCGTGGTCATCGCCGGCAGCGGCCATTGGGTTGCCGAGGAAGCGCCCGAGGAGCTGCTGGCGGCGCTGACCGCATTCCTGGCCCCCGACCGGGACGCATCGGCCGTGGCACGGCCCTAGGCCGAGCGCTGCCGCTGGGGTTGGATCGCTGCGGTAGCCGGACACCGGGGACGGCGCGCACCACCAGCGCGCTGTCCCCCTCGCCAGGTGAGCCTGACAGGAGGGCATGGTCCTGAACCGAACCTACCGGCTATTACAAGCACAGGTCTTACGCGAGCCCTAAGGAGAAGGTTCCATGCCAGCACAGACCACGAATCTCTACCTCCTCGAGGAGCTCGAGAGCATCAGCAGGACGAAGGAGCTCGCCGAAAGCGATCTCGATGCGCTTCACGCTGTCGCCGGCTGGATCAAGACGTTCGTGGCAAGGCCTCATGAGGATCTCGGCCGCGCTGGGCCCGTCTGCCCCTTCGTGCCTGGGGCCCTGGAACGTAAGATACTTTGGCTTGCTCCAGAGCAGATCGCCGACCGGGACATGCCAGAGGTTGTCGAGCTTGTAAACGGCTACCAGCGACTGTTCCTGGACGCTCAACCTACTGACGGCGACGACGCTGACTACAAGGTCATCGTCGTTGTGTTCACCGACTTGTCGGCTGATCGTGCGCAAGGCGTCTTTGACGACGTCCTCCAGCAGCTTGCAGTTCCGTCGTATGCGGAAGATGGGATCGTGTTCGGGCCGTTCTATGAAGGCCATGAGGGGACTGCGCTCTACAACTCAAACTTCCGACCATTTGGATCGCCCGTGCCGTTTCTGTTTGTGCGGCAGGGGGTCATCAGCGACTGGAAGTTCTTCCTGGACAACCAGGACTTGTTCAACCTGTGGGCGCATCGCTTTGGAGAATCCGCAGTCCACGCTCTTGCTGAGGAACTACGCCACTTGCCGTGGCGCGTGAGGCGCGACTAATCCGAGCGTGGCCTCGCTTCGCAAGGAGCTACCTCATGACGCGTGGAGGTGCCGCAGGCGGACCCCAGCGCGCTGCGGCGGCGCCACACACTCGAAAGGAGCTGGCATGATGGACACCAACTATCTGCGGGATTCGCTCAAGGCCGCCGGCGCCGAGCAGGTCAGCACCTGCAAGCTCTGCGGCGCCCTCGTCAACAGCTCTTGGCTGGACACACACGGCCGCGTCCACCAGGCCGACCACGAGCCTGTCCTGTTCGACACCCACAGCCTAGAGGTCAGCACCTGCAAGCTGTGCGGCATCCTCGTCAACGGCTCCTACCAGCACGCCCACAACCAGATCCACCACGCCGACTACGAGCCATTCGCGACCGCCAGCCCCGGCGCAGCCGAGACCTGCAAGCTCTGCGGCGGCCTCATCAACAGCTCCTACCAAGACGCGCACAACCGCCGCGGTCTTAGGTAGCTGCCGAAGGCCGGCGCTCAGGCGGTGACCACTTACTGCGGTCGGTAATGAAGGACTGCAGCGACTGCTGGGGGGCGTTCCGGTCACTGCGCGAGCCGGCGCGAGGGAACGGTGTCTGGCATGACCTGCCGCAGGAAGCCCCTCAGGCCTTCACCGAGGCCGTGGTCGAGGTCGACGGCTACTGATCGGCGCGCCCCTGAGGGAGTGACAGATGGACCAGGGAACAAGCGAATGGACAGAGTTCCTCACCAGCGCCAACCAGCTCTTCGGCGCCACGATGCACCCGGCGGGGGTCCAGTTGCCCGTTGAAGGAACGATGCCGTCGCTCGAGGGCGCGACCGGGTGGCTGAACTCGCCACTGCCGACCGCCGAGCTGCGCGGCCACGTCGTCCTGGTCCAGTTCTGGACCTACACCTGCATCAACTGGCTGCGCACCCTGCCCTACCTGCGCGCCTGGGCCGACCGGTACCAGCAGTACGGCCTGGTGCTCGTCGGCGTGCACACCCCCGAGTTCGACTTCGAGCACGACCTGGACAACGTCCGCCGAGCCGCCACCGACCTGCGGGTCGACTACCCGGTCGTGGCCGACAACGACTATGCGATCTGGAGTGCCTTCGACAACCACTACTGGCCGGCCCTGTACTTCGTCGACGCCCAGGGACAGATCCGCCACCACCGCTTCGGCGAGGGCGACGACGAACAGTCCGAAATGGTCGTGCAACGACTGCTCACCGACGCCGGCGCCGAGGGCATCGACCAGAGCCTGGTTTCGGTCGATGCCCGCGGTGTCGAGGCGCCCGCCGACTGGGACAGCCTGTGGTCACCCGAGAACTACCTCGGCTACCAGCGCACCGACAACTTCGCCTCCTCCAACGGCGCGGTCCTGGAAACGCCGCACGTCTATGCGGCCCCGGCGCGGTTGCGGCTCAACCACTGGGCCCTCGCTGGTGACTGGACGGCAAAGCGGCAGGCCATCGTGCTTAACCAGGCTGAGGGGCGGATCGCCTACCGCTTCCACGCCCGCGACCTGCACCTGGTCATGGGGCCGGCACGACGGGGCAGATCCGTGCGGTTCCAGGTGCGGATCGACGGGGAGCGGCCGGGCGCCGCCCACGGCACCGACCTCGACGACCAGGGCAACGGCACCCTCACCGACCCGCGCCTATACCAGCTCATCCGCCAGCCCGGCCCCATCAGCGACCGCACCTGCGAGGTCACCTTCCTCGACCCCGGCGTCCAGGCCTACGCCTTCACCTTCGGCTAGGTCGGGGACGAACCGTCTCCGAGAACCCACCGTGGCTGCTCACGACCTTCCAAGGAGGACGCCATGGCCTCGAGCGGACATGGGTCTGAATCATTCCACCAGGCCCTACTGCAGCCAACCAGACCACACTCAACGGAATGCCGTCCCGACCTGAGCTGCCTAGTACTCCAGCCGTAGATCGTGACCTGGCCAGTCGGTCGGTGCGGCCAGGGCCGGCGAGCAGACCGGGGCGGCCACCGCTGATGATCCGGTGTTGTGAGTACAACCAAAGATCAGATGGTGACCGCAGGCCACAGCGTAGACTCCGCCCGATGGCAGACGGGCTTGGACGAGCTGCTGGGCCGGGTCGCGGGGCGGTTCGGCCGGGTGGAGCTGCGGCGGCGCGCCAGGGCGTTCGTGCGCGGCCTGCTGGCGGACCTGCCACGCAAGAACTGCTGGACGATCGCCGAGCACGCCGGGGATGCCAACCCTGATGGGATGCAGCACCTGCTCGCCCGGGCGGTGTGGGACCACGATGCGGTCCGCGATGACGTGCGCGGCTATGTGGTCGAGCACCTGGGCGACCCCGAGGCGGTCCTGGTGGTGGACGAGACCGGGGATCTCAAGAAGGGCACTAGCACGGTTGGGGTGCAGCGCCAGTACACCGGCACCGCTGGGCGGATCGAGAACGCCCAGGTCGCGGTCTACCTGGTCTACACGGCCGCTGCTGGGCATGCGGTGATCGATCGAGACCTCTACTTGCCCCGAAGCTGGATCGACGATCCTGCGCGCTGCCAGGCCGTCGGCGTCCCCGATCAGGTGGGGTTTGCGACCAAGCCGGCCCTGGCCCAGGCCATGGTCTGCCGCGCGCTGGACGCCGACGCCCTGCTCAAGCGGGTCCCGGCCAGGGCGTGGCAGCAGGTGTCGTGTGGCAAGGGCGCCAAAGGCCACCGCCTGTACGACTGGGCCTTCATCCGCCTCGACCATGACGGCTCTGCTCCCGATGACCAGGCAGGGCAGCGCTGGCTGCTGATCCGCCGCAACCAGCGGACCGGCCAGCTGGCCTTCTACCGCTGCTGGACACCCCGCCCGACCCCGCTGGCCACGCTGGTCAAAGTCGCCGGGGTCAGGTGGACGGTGGAAGAGCTTCCAGACCGGCAAGGGCCTGGTCGGCCTGGACCAGCACCAGGTCCGCCGCTGGCGCTCCTGGTACCGCTGGGTCACGCTGGCGATGCTCGCCCACGCCTTCCTGGTCGTGGCGGCCGTGACTGAACGCACCAAGCGGCCACCACCGTCCCGGCTCATCCCGTTGACCTGCAACGAGATCCAGCACCTGTTCGCGGTCCTGCTCGCCCGGCCGGTCGGCGATCTCGGCCATCGGTTGCACTGGTCGTTGTGGCGACGCCGACATCAGGCACGCGCCCGTACCTGCCACTACCGACGACAAGCCGCCCGGCAACCATGAAGATCACGATCCACGGCTGGAGTACTAGGCGCTCGGAAGTGAGCTGACCGGCAGCAGATGGGCGGCAACCACCTCAGGAGAACAGGTTCCAGACGGGCCTTCTCTGCGCCCAGGCCCGCTGGTTGAGCTTGTCATCAGCCTGTTCAGCTGCGCCTGACATGACCGACGCTCCAGCCCGAGCTCGTGCTGCCCTTCTCCGGCCATTAGTGCCGCGAACCAGGTCATCGCCGCGTTGGAGCCGGACAGCCGCCCGGACCCGCGCGCCAGCCGCCGCGGCGTGGCTCGTGGTTCCAGAATCTCACCGGCGTTTCATGCGGCGGGTGAGATGCTTGCGGGTACCTCGACGACGAAGGCGCTGCGGTGGACGACAAGTATCTTCTCGTGATCCTGGTGCTGGCGATTCTGTTGGGAGCCAGCCGTTTGCCGTCGCTTGGCCGCAACATCGGCCAGGGGATCCGGGAGTTCAGGAAGGGCATCGCCGAAAGCGCGCAAGGTGATGACCTCGACAAGGCGACGCCGGCGTCGCCAGCCGACGACAGCAGCACCGAGAGCTGAGAAGCCGACCCCGGAGGCTCCCGTACGGGGGCGACGGTGGCAGGCCATCGGTGGCGTGGCCGGGCTGGTGGCCGCGTTGGCGTACAGCTCGTTCCTGCTGGCCGGCCCGCTGGGATCCAGGCTCGACCCGACGACCTCGTACGTGAGCGAGCTGGGTGCCCGCACGCAGCCGGCCAGTGGGTTCTTCCGGGCCACCGACATGGTCGCGGGCGGGCTGATCGTGGTCCTCGCGGCGGCGCTGCGGTGGGACCTGGCGCGGGACTGGCGGCGCGACGTGGGCACGGCGGCGCTCGGACTGGCGGGGGTGGCCTCGGTCTTCGACGGCTGGAAGCCCATGGACTGTGCTCCGTCGATCGATCGGGCGTGCCGGCTACGCGAGGACGCCATCGGGCTCCTCGACCAGCTGCGCGAGCCCCATACGGTGTCCAGCGTGACCGGTGTCGTCGCCGCTATCGTGAGCATGGCGGTACTCGGCAGCCTGCTCGGCTCTGAGCCCGGGCGCCGGCGCCTCGGCCACTTCGGCCTGGTCGCCGCCTTGGTGACGGCGGGCCTGTCGCTGGCCGAGCTACCGCTGACCACCGCGGACCCTGGGGTGGGGCTCATCGAGCGCACCTTCGTCCTGTGCGTCTCCGCCTGGATCGCCGCGCTGGGGCTGCTGCTCCTCCCGCGTCGCCGCCACCGACCCGCAGGCTTGGCGGCGCTGGTGGGGTCAGGCTGACCCGTGGCCGCCCTGCGGCAGGTGCGCCCCGAGCCATTCGAAGGCGGCAAGGCTGGCCGCGTACCAGACTCGGAAGTTGTGGCCGCCGCTGGAGACGATCGCGGTGACCAGAGGGAACCTCCTAGGGGCTGCGCGACGCATGGCCAGCATGGCGCGCATCGCCTGGTGGTCGCCACGGCTGGCGACAAGGTAGAGGGGCACGCTGACGCCCGGGTGCGTGACCATCCACTGGGGGGAGTTCCAGCGCCTCGCCGCCACATCCCCCTTGTAGAGGTCGCCGGTGGTGCGATCTACGATGGCGTTGTAGTAGCCGGAGAGGGACGCCGCCGCGGCGTACTGATCCGGGTGGTGCAACGCGATGTTGACCGCGCAGAAGCCGCCCGTGGAGTACCCGGCCGTCGCCCAGCTACGGGGCGTGTTGAGAGCGCGGAAGTCCCGACCGATCTCGGCTGGGACGTCGACGGCGAGGTAGGTCTCGTCCCGCTGGCCCCCGACGGCGTCGACGCACTCGCTGTCCCGACCTGGATCGTCGTCGGTGGGGATGACCGCGATGACAGGCGGAAGGCCGCCGCTGGCGATCTCCGCATCCAGGACCCGCGCCAGGTGGAGCTGGCGGACCCAGTTGCTGGGGCCTCCGGGATAGCCATGGAACAGCTCCAGGACCGGAAATCGCCGCGTGGCCTGGGACGGCTGGAAGTAGGCGGCTGGGAGGTAGACCAGCGCCTCTCGGGTCATGCCGGCACCACGGGCGCTGCTGAGCCGTACCTGGACGACCCGGCCCTCCGCGCTCTCAGCGACGTGTAGGTCGGGGACCGGCCGGGCGGCGACGATCACCGGTGCTGGCACGCGTCCGAGCAGGTCGTCCAGTGAGCTGTAGAAGCCGTAGGAGCGGTTCACCACGTCGGCTGCCACCGCCACGCCGGAGGCCATGACGAGCAGCAGGCACAACAGGCGCATGGGAAATGCCCACCAACGCGGCCACCGGTTCCACAGCACCATCGTCGCCGCCACCATCGTCGCTGCCACCGCGATGAGCACGACCAGGAACGGCAGTCCGATGATCGTCATCCCAGCCTCCCCGACGAGTCACCGAGGAGGTCGCCGGCGCGCGGCGGGCCGGCCCGAGGCTGAGCGGGGTCCGGGGGCGGCGAGGACGGCGTCAACCCATCGGCGTCTGACGAGCCATGGACTGCGACCGAGGCGTGGCCGCCGGCGGGACGCCCACCGGCAGCGGGCGGGCCGGCCCGGACTCCCAGGCGAGCAGTTCCTCCCAGGTCTCCCGGCGGCGGGTCATGAGCGCCTCGCCGTCGGCGACGACCACCTCCGCCGGCCGCGGCTGACCGTTGTAGTTGGACGCCATCGCCATGCCGTAGGCCCCGGCGTCGAGCACGGCGACCAGGGCACCGGGAGCCAGGTCCGGCAGGGGCACGCCCGACGCCAGGATGTCGGCCGACTCGCAGATCGGTCCGACCAGCCACCCTGGCCCGGTCGGGCGGCCAAGCCGGACGGGCACGACGCGGTGTCTGGCCTGGTACAGGGCGGGACGGATCAGGTGATGCATGCCCGTGTCGACACCACCGCCCGGCCACCGGGCCAGGGCTTCACCGCCAGGACCTTGGCGACCAGGGCACCGGCCCGGGCGACCAGAAAACGGCCTGGCTCGACCTCGAGCTCGGCGCGAGCGCCGGCGACCAGCGGCGTGAGGGCGTCGGCGAACTCCTCCGCAGTCGGGACTGGGCCGCCGTCGTAGTCGACCGGCAGGCCGCCGCCGACGTCGACCCGGTCTAGAGGCAGCCCGAACCGCCGGCCCGCTTCGAGCACGCCGAGCGCGACCTTGGCCCCAGCGGCCAGATCGTCCGGGCCGGCGAGCTGGGAACCGACGTGGACGTGGACCCCGACCGGATCCAGGTCCGGGAAGTCGCCGGCCGCGACCCGCCGGAACAACTCGACCGCCGTGCGGACTGGCAGGCCGAACGTGGTCTGGTGGTGCCCGGTGCGAAGGTAGGGGTGGAGCCCCGCCTCCACGTCCGGGTTGACCCGCAACCCGAACCGGGCCCTCGCCCTCAGCCCGGCCGCCACCGCCTGCAGGGCCGCCAGCTCGTCGGCCGACTCGACGTGGAGCACCACCCCGCAGCGGACCGCGAGGGCGAGCTCCGCGGCCGTCTTGCCGACCCCGGCGAACCTGATCCGGTTGGGGCGGCCACCGGCCCGCAGGACCCGGAGCAGCTCGCCCCCGCTGACCACGTCGAACCCGGCC
>Ga0075419_10000579_pt1 | contig 23235 bp, 25 predicted proteins | sample SoiMetdeltSBSDD3_FD_76900 | JGI IMG/M metagenome (GOLD analysis project Ga0075419, IMG submission 76900) | Bulk soil microbial communities from a Populus tree surrounding site in Tennessee, USA - Soil MetaG P. deltoides SBSDD3 | ecosystem: Environmental > Terrestrial > Soil > Tree plantation... | reverse complement strand
GCGGCGGTCCGCCGGCCGCGGTTGGCGACCGCCGCCGTCAGCGCACCGGCGACCGCGTCGGCCACCGCCTGCGGCGTCTGCGAACCGCCCGGACCGTCGAAATGCGCCGCGCCCTCGGCCAGCGCCGGGAACGCGCGGCGTACGGCGGCGACATCGATCACGGCTGGCATGCTGCCCCCACACGGTCGCAGTCAACAGCTCCGACCCTCGCACCCGCGGGGTAGCCCGCCAGCCCCGCTCGCGGAACAATGGTGGACCAGCTGGCCGACTTCCGCGGACGCACGCTGGTCACGCTGGGCCGCGAGCCCGCGCCACACCGACTCAGCTCGACGGTCCGGCCGCAGGTTCTGCCGGCCCGAACACGAGGATGCGCACGCCCGTGTCGGTGCGTGGCTGATGCGAGCTGCCGGCCTGGTAGTACAGGTAGCTGCCGGCCGGGTACCTGCGACCATGGTCGAGCAGTTCCCCTGAGATCACGTAGATCAGTTCGTCGCGGTCATGCACATCAATCTCCGGCCACATCACGCCCGCTGCGATGTCGAACGTCCGGGCAAGGACCTGACCGCTCGATGGCAGGCCCCGCCGGGTGATCCCGGGTGCGATGTCTTGAGGGTCGAGCGCGTCGAGCTGAACGGCCTCGGGGCCTGGGTAGTCGGTGACACCTGAGTGCGGCGACCGGTTCTCCTCGGACATGGCTCAACCCTCTCCCGGCCCTGAGCACCCCACCAGGCACACACCGGATGGAGACCGGAACGATTCGGTCAGGTTCAGGAACGCACCCACCAGGGCCGTCCTGCCCTGAGGCTGTCGTCACGCCGAGATCACACGCCGCCCGGTGGGAGGCAGACCGGCGAAACGTGGACAACCGAGCGCGGCGACCTGCCAGCGGCGACACCGGAGAAGGTGCAGGTCACCTGGGCGCAGGAGTCGTCGCTGTACGGCCGCTTCATCCACCCCTGGTCGACGTTGCAGCCCTCCGAGCGACGCACCAGTGGGGTCCAGGCGCTGAGGCGCCTCGGTTCCGCGGCGCGCTGATGTTGGGCGTCCCGTGCTTCGGTACGACCACGCCGGGCACCACCTGCCGCGGAGATACGGACGCATGCGTCCTGCCTCCTGGCAAGGTGAGCACCGGTGCGGCCGCCGACGCCACGGTGCCGAGGACGCTCAGCGTCACCGCCCACCGTTGGTCCACACGCTCGACCCTTGTGTTTCAGCTCTCAAGCGCGATCAGTTCATGTGCCTGCGCGACGTACGGCCTTCGACAGCGAGACCGTCCGCACGGCGGTAGTCCGGGACTCGAACCTACGCCCAGGGATTATGAGAGCCACGGCAACTCCCCCACCAGCCAACTTCAGACTGCGGAAGTCAGCCGGCCGGCCTCTTCAGTCCACTCTGACAACGCTGTTCGACGTGATTTCGCACCACGACCGGCACCACGCCGAGCAGGTGCCACGCCTTTCTGAGCTGCTCATTACGAGTCCGTCCCGATGCGCGGAGATAGCCGCGCCTCCCAATCCTGAGCGGTGGACGTGCTCAGTGGTCTGGGGTCGTTGACGGCTGTTCATGGGCGTCGGGGGCCTCTCGGGGGGCCTCGATCATCTGATCTGTAGTCGAGTATCGCGGGGTCTCTCGGGTCCAGATCGATCACGCGCCGAGCCAGGTCCTGGGCTGTCGCGCATCGCCGTACCTGAGTTGCACGGGGTTAGTGCCCGGTGGTCGCCGAGTACGGGCCGCACGGCCACCGAGCCGCCGCCATACCCGCCCGGCGACTCGCGCCGACGCGCCTGAGCACACCCGCCGGAGGGGTACGGGCGGCCCGCGGCGGCTGGCGGCGGACCCGATGGTGCGAGGTCGCGCGTCAGCCGGTCGTCCAGGGCCAAAGCTTGTCGGGGTTGCGTACTGCCCAGATGTGCTTGATCCGGTCGGCTGCTAAGTCGAACGCGTACACCGTTATGGTGACGCCGTCTTGCTGGGCGACCAGACCGGGCTGGCCGTTGACCGAGCGCTCCAGAATCGTCAGGTTGGATACCCTGCCGGCGATATCGACGAAGAAGCTCGCGACCTGCTCGCCGCCTTCGACCGGGAGGAGCGCTGCGCTGACCAGGCCGCCGCCGTCAGTGATCGCCGTGGCGTCGGGGTCCAGCAGGCCGATGAGGGCGTCGATGTCCTTGGCTTCCCATGCCCGTTTGAAGTCCCTGACGATGCCGGCCTGCCGGGCTGTGGGGGTCGCGGGAGCCTGCGACGCGCGGATGCGGCGGCGGGCCGCGGAGGCCAGCTGGCGGCATGCGGCCGGCGTACGGCCGACGATCTCGGCGATTTCGGCGAAGGGGTAGCGGAAGACGTCGTGCAGGATGAATACGACGCGCATGGCCGGGGTCATCGATTCGAGCACGAAGAGGAAGGCCATGTTGACCGACTCGTCGAGGGTGACCCGGTCGGCCGGGTCAACCGTCGCGTCGCCCGAACGCCCGTTGATCCACTCGGTAGGTTCGGGCAGCGGCTCGGGGATCCATTCGCCCACGTAGCGCTCCCGCTGCGCCCGTGCCGAGCCCAGCAGGTTGAGGCAGATGCGACTGGCGACCGTGGTCAGCCAGCCGCCGGGGGATTCGATGGCTTCCCGCTGCTGTTGCGGCATGGCGTACCAGCGCGCGTAGGTCTCTTGGACGGCATCCTCCGCGTCGGCCAGCGAGCCCAGCAGCCGGTAGGCGAGATTGATCAGCCGACGCCGATCGCTCATGATCGCGCCCAGGCTGGGATCGGGCTGGCGGTGTCCTGACTCGGATTGGGTGGTCATGGTGACGCCTCCCGTGGTCTCCCTTGGTCGCAGCTGCCCTCACCAGTTCGACAAGACAGTGCACCGAACTGTGAGGTTGGCGCGTCGCCTGACATTTCGAGGTGTTGGGTTGTCGTACTGCTGAGACAAGCACACTATCCAGCGGGCCAGCCGTGACCGTGACCCCGGCTCCGCCAGCAGGCCAGCGAGCTGCACTGACACCGGGTGCGGTCCCGCCAGCACGGGTCCGCACTACAACCTCTACTGGGCGCACCGAGGTCGAGGACCAAGAAAGGAGGAGCGACGATGCTGAAGAAAGTGGTGTACGTGGCGCTGTTGGTGAGCGATCAGGACAAGGCGCTCGACTTCTACACGAATGTCATCGGTCTCGAGAAGCGGGGTGACTACCCGACACCCGACGGACCGCGATTCCTGACCGTCGGCGTCAAGGGGCAGGACTTCGACCTCGTTCTGTGGCCAGGCACACCCGGCAGGGCCAGGCCGGGTTCCGCGGTTTATACCATCGAGGTGGAAAATTGCCGGACGGCGTTCGAGACGCTGAAGTCGCGCGGAGTGAAGTTCGAGCCACCCGAGATCCTCGAGTTCCCCTGGGGTTTCGCCGCGAGGTTCCAGGATCCGGACGGGAATACGCTTCAGGTGCGAGAGGGTCGCGGGGAATTTCGGCCGTGAAGCCCATCGCAGGGAGCGACCCGGGTCGCGGCGTTGTTTCGTATCGGGCCCGGTTGCGTCCGGAATCGCCGTACGTGAGTAACCATTCAGGTGGGGCTGTTGTGACTGATGTGACTGTGTGAGCGTGTCGGCTTGACCGTGGCGGGCTGGCGGGCAGGGTCTTACAAGTGGTTCGGCCCGCACGTGGGCCTGGCGGTTGCGGAGGCTTGGACGGGAGGGAGTGCCGATGATGCGGTACACGCTGTTGGGCGAATCCGGGCTTCGGGTGTCCCAGCTGTGCCTGGGGACCATGACGTTCGGCACCGACTGGGGCTGGGGAGCCGATGAGGCCGAGGCGGGCCGGCAGCTGAAGGCCTTCGTCGATGCGGGCGGAAACTTCATCGATACAGCCAACACGTACACCAACGGCAGCTCAGAGGCCATCGTCGGCCGTCTGCTGTCCGGGCAGCGTGAACGGTTCGTCGTGGCCACCAAGTATTCACTTAGCACGCGTGCCGACGATCTCAACGCCGGAGGCAACCATCGCAAGAGCTTGGTGCAGGCGCTCGAGGCGTCGTTGCGCCGGCTCGGCAGCGACTATGTCGACATTCTGTGGCTGCATGCGTGGGACTACCTGACACCGCCCGAGGAGGTGATGCGGGCTCTGGATGACCAGGTCCGGTCCGGCAAGGTGCTCTACGTCGGCATCTCCGACACGCCGGCCTGGGTGGTGGCACACCTTCAGACCCTCGCGCGGCTACGCGGTTTGAGCCCGTTCGCGGGCCTGCAGATCCCGTATTCGCTCGCGCAACGGGAGGTGGAAAGTGAGCTCACCCCGATGGCGCGCGGACTCGGCCTCGGAGTCACCGCCTGGGCGCCGCTGGGCGGCGGACTGCTGACGGGCAAGTACAACCGGCCGGGCGAACGCGATCAGCCGCGCCGACTCGGCGAGGTGACCGAGGACGATCTCAGGATCGCTCAGGAGGTGGTCGACGTGGCCGATCAGCACGGCGTGTCCGCAAGCCGGGTCGCCTTGGCCTGGCTACTCAGCAAGAACGTGATCCCCGTCCTCGGCGCACGTACGAGCGACCAGCTGATCGACAACCTGGGCTGCCTGGACCTCGACCTACCTGCGAGCGATCTGGCTCGGCTCGACGAGGCCAGCGCCCATCCGCTCGGCTTCCCACACGACTTCTTGGCCAGTCGAGACTTCATCCACGACGGCGGCCGCCGGCTCCTCGACCTGCCCCCGGGGAGGCACGAGTTCGGCCGGTGAGGTCTGCCACTGACATTGAATAGCCACTGACACCGATAGTTGACCATCGAGGGGGCGTCATGCCTTTCATCACGTCTGACTTGACCGTACACACACACGCCGCGAGCGAACCGGGTCTGTTCGTGAACTCCTACCTGCTCGAGACGGCCTCCGGTGTGGTGGTGGTGGACACGAATCTGCTCGTCGCCGACATCGCCGCGCTCCGCGCTCGGGTGGCCGCCATTGGCAAGCCGCTGCGCGCCGTGTTCGTCACCCACGCGCACCCCGACCACTTCAACGGCGTGTACGACCTGGCCCACGACCGCGATGTGCCCGTCTACGCCACCACCGCGGTCGCGAAGGTGATCGAAGACATTGCCGAGGCCAAGCGGACGCAGTGGGCACCGGTGTACGGGTCGCAGTGGCCGGCCCAGACCGCCTATCCCACCGCGCACCTCGGCAATGGCCAAAGCTTCGACATCGGCGAAGTCACCATCACAGCCCACGACGCGGGACCGGCCGAAAGCCACGCCGACAGCTACCTGGTCGCCACCACCCCAGGCGGGCACCCGGTCGGGTTCATCGGCGATCTGGCCTGGCACGGCCCCCACGCCTACATGGCCGACGGCCACACCAGCGCCTGGCTGGCCACCCTCGATCAGCTCACCGTCGAGCTGGCCGACGTGCGCGTACTGTTTCCCGGCCACGGCCCGGCCGGCGACCCACAGCTGCTCGCTCAGCAACGCCGCTACGTGCTGTTTTACCGCGAAGTCGTACGGCGTCTGGCCGACGTCGCCGCATCGCTGACCGAATCGGCCAAAGCACAGCTCGACACCGAACTGCAACGATTCCTACCCGACGCGCCGCTGACCTGGATGATCCAGCTCGGCGCAGACGCCGTCGCCGCCGAACTCGCCGCCGAACTCGCCGAACACGGTGCTGAACACGGTGCTGAACACGGTGCTGAACACGGTGCTGAACACGGTGCGGAGGCCGGGAAGCGATGACATGGACCTGCAGCTGACCGGTAGACGCGCGCTCGTCACCGGGTCAAGCGGCGGCATAGGTGAGGCGGTCGCCTACCGGTTGGCGCAGGAGGGTGTCGAGGTCATCGTCCACGGCCGGCGCAAAGACGCGGTTGACCGTGTCGTCGCGGCCATCAGCACGGTAGGGCGCGCCTCGGGCGTGACCGGCGACCTTCGCAACGATGACGGCCCCACAACGCTCGCGACGGCCGCACTCACCGGTGGCGGGGTCGACATCCTGGTCAACAACGGCGGCTCCTACGCCAACCGCGGCTGGGACGACACAACACCGCAGGAGTGGCTGGACCTGTACCGCGTCAACGTCGTCGCCGCCGTACGCCTGATCCAGCTGCTGGTCCCGGCGATGCGCACGCGAGGCTGGGGCCGGATCATCCAACTCGGCACCGGCGAGGCCACGGCCCCGTTCGCGACCATGCCCGACTACGCGGCGAGCAAGGCCGCGCTGGTCAATCTGACGGTCTCACTCGCCAAGCACCTAGCCGGCACCGGCATCACGGTCAACACGGTCAGTCCAGGCATCATCGTCACCCACGGCGTCGAAGCGTTCTACCGGCAAGAGGCCGTGCGCCACGGCTGGGGCGACGACTGGGCCGAGATCGAAGCACATGTCCTGCGTGACGTGCTCGACGTACCGGTAGGCCGCCTCGGACGCCCATCCGAAATCGCCGACCTCGTCACGTTCCTGGCAAGCCCACGCGCCGACTACATCAACGGCGCGAACTACCGCATCGACGGCGGAAGCATCGGCACCGTGAACTGAACAACACCGACACAGGCTATCCACCACAATCCAGCAGTCGCCCGTTCCGACCCTCGACGGAGTGCTGATTGGCCCGATCGTTGTTTCCGGCCCGTTTTGTTGGCCAGACGGCGACAGCCGCGGCGGTCGTGACGACCCTGACGGCAGGTCATACGGCCGCCAGGCGGCGGGGATATCGGGGATATCAGGTGGCGTGCGTGTCGGAGCAGCCGGCGGTGTCGTGTGGCACGCTGACGCTTCCAATCGACTGGTCGAACCCGGGCGGCGCGACCTTCGAGCTCGCGGTGTCGCGGCGTCCGGCGGGCGACTCGGTCCGGCGGGTCGGCGCGCTGTTGGTCAATCCGGGCGGGTCTCGGCGGCTCCGGCATCGACTTCGCGTTCGCGGCCGCATCGCTTTTCAGCCCCGAGTTGCTGCAGCGCTTCGACATCATCGGCGTCGACCGCTCGGCGTCGCCCGCAGCCACTGTGTGGTCTGCTCGACCGAGGCGCTCAGCCGGCCCGGCGACACCCCGCTGCCGCGCAGCCAGGCCGACTACACCGGCCCGTTGTACGACCACGTCGACTCGATCTCGGTCGCCCGTGACCTGGACGCGGGCCGCGCCGCCCCCGGCGAGGCGACGCTGCACTGGTACGGCGCGTCGTACGGCACGCTGATGATGGGCCAGATGTACGACGTGCTGTTCCCTGGCCGGGCATTTGGTGCACCAAACCCGGGACGCTTCACCGACCTCGAGGCACTGGCCTGCGGCTTGCCCTTGATCATCGAGGACGGATGCCGCCGACCCAGGGTGAGTTCACCAACGTCTCCTGGCGTACCGCCGCCGGACTCAGCGTTACCGTGCCGAAGGTCGGCTCGGTAACGTCGAGTCGGAGATCTACTGGTTGTCCTGCGGGAAGAGTGCCGCCAGGGCGTGGATGGATTCGCCACCGTAGGTGACTCCGCCGACCGGCACCTTGCCACCGGTTGCGGCGACGACGTCGGCAACGACTGCCGGCCCGAGGCCACCGCACAGCTCGATCGACTGTGCGCCGTCGGCGACCAGTTCTTCGGCCAGCCGGGTCGCCGTCGCGCCGTCGGGCACGGCGACGATCGTTGTGGTGAGGCCGCCGGTTGTGATCACGGCCCGGTCGACCGCGGGATCCTCGTTGCCCTCGCCGAGGTAGATGAAGGCCCACTTGTTGAACGCCATGTTGCTCCTTTAGTTAACTTGCCTTGAAGCTACTTTAGCTCGATACCAAGCTAAACTCACGAGCATGGACAAAGATTCCGTCGACCGGATGATCGAGGCGTGGGCCGACGCCGATCCAACACTGGACCCGCGGCCGCTGGAGGTGGTCGGACGCCTGCTGCTGTGCGCCCAGCACTGCCAGCAGCAGCTCGTCGCGGCACTGCGTCCGCTCGACCTGAGCTTCGGCGACTTCGATGTGCTGAACACCTTGCGGCGCCGCGCCGATCCGCACGGTACGAATCCGAGCCAGCTCGCCCAGTCCTCGCTGATCACCACCGGGGCGATGACCGCGCGGCTGCACCGCCTCGAACGATCCGGGCTGATCACGCGGGTGCCGGACCGCGGCGACGGGCGAGCGGTCCGGATCAGGCTCACCGCCCGGGGCAGCAGACTGGCCAGGAAGGCGCTACAGGCCGTGCTGGAGGCCGACGAGGCCTTCCTCGAGCCGTTGCAGATGCAGCAGCGCGACACGGTGGCGTCGATACTGAAGCTGCTGCTCCTGCACAATGAAGCGACATGATCCGTTCCGCTCAGAGCCCGAGACCCACCTCGACGCCCGACGGTTCCCGCTGTTGGCCGCGAGCAGCCGACCGATCTCGCGAGGATGAAGCTCGCGAGACGCATGATCCTGGTCACTGGTGCGACCGGCAATGTGGGTGGCGCGGTGGTGCGCCCCCTGGTGGAGGCCGAACCTCGACCGCTCCGACCGCGGCCAGCGCTGCTGGCAGAGGCCGGGTACGTCAAGAACGACAACATCACGCCACTCCTTCCGATGCCGCCCACCGGCGATGCGGAGGTCTGCAGCCGAGGACCCGGGCCGTGGACCGAACGATGTTGTGGAGAACCAGCCGAACCCCACGTCGTACCTGAATTGCACAGGCTTAGTGCCCGGGCGCATTGATCGGGGGTAGCCGGTTGAGGATGTCGCGGGCGTCCGAGGTGATCCTTGGCGCCGCGGTGCTGACGAGGCCGTTGATGTCGAGCTGCACGGTGGCTGTTGGTGGTGGGGTAGATCGACTATCCGAGCGCGGCGAGGGATTTCTGCCTGCAGCAGATTGTTTTGCCGCGATCCGGTGGCGCTGGTTAGCGTCGGCTGATGTACTCCGTGATCACATCCGACGGCCGCACCCTGGCGGTTGAGCAGTGGGGCAGTCCCGAAGGCACGCCGATCCTTTACCTTCACGGCACGCCGATGAGCCGGCTGGCCCGGTACCCTGATGATCGCCTCTTTACCGATCTCGGCGTCCGGCTGTTGACCTATGACCGGCCCGGCTACGGACACTCGACCGCCCAGCCCGGGCGGCGCGTGGCCGCCGCGGCCGCCGATGTCGTGGCCATTGCCGACGAGTTCGGCCTCGACAACCTGCCGCTGATCGGCGTGTCCGGGGGTGGGCCACACGCGCTGGCCGCGGCAGCCCTGTATCCGGATCGGATCAGTCGTGTCGGCGTCTTGGCCAGCCCGGCACCACGTGACGCCGATGGTCTGGATTGGGCAGAGGGGATGATGGCCGCCAACGTGGTGGAGGCCGAGGCGGCCGTCCGGGGCGCGGACGCCGTTGTCGAGCTGCTGCGGGATTCGAGCCCCGCCGAGTTGCCCGAGTTGCCCGCCAACGAGCAGGCCATCCTCGACCGGCCAGAGGTGAAGCGGATGCTCACCGTGGCCTACGCCGAGGCGGTTCGTCCAGGCCTGGCCGGAGCGGCCGACGACACCGTGGCGCTGTTCGCGTTGCCGTGGGGGTTCGACCCCGCCGCGATCACGGTCCCGGTTCGGATCTGGCATGGCGAGCAGGACAGCGTGACCCCGGCCGGCCACGCCAGATGGCTGGCCGCACATATCCCGACCGCCGAGCTGACCATCCAGCCCGACATCGGCCACGTGGGCCATTTCGACGCCCAGCCAGCGATGCTTTCCTGGCTTGCCTCCCGCCCTGCAACGAGCCCGTTCGCTCCGTCAGCGGGAGGCTAAATTGAACGGTGGAGTGTCTGGTGTGGGGTAAGACGAGGACAACGTATGCAGCGGTGGGTCACCTTCGACTGTTACGACACGCTCATCGACTGGCAGACCGGCCTGCGGCGGGTCGTGCAACCGTTGGCCGGTGAGCGAGCGGCCGCACTCGTCGGTGCGCTGGCGCAACTGGAGCCGCCTATCGCGGCCCGCAAACCGCATCAGCCGTACCGGGAGGTACTCGCAACCACGTTGCGCGCCGCCGCCGAACGCGAGCTCATCCCGCTCGCCGACGGCCAGGCGCAGTTGCTCGCCCAGGAGTGGCACACCCTGCCCGCGTTCCCGACGTGCCCGAGGCGCTGGCCCGGCTGCATGCCGCCGGGTGGCGCCTGGCCGTGCTCACCAACTGCGACGACGACCTGTTCGCCCGGTCGATGCCGCGGCTGGGCGAGCTGCTCGACGAGGTCGTCACCGCCGAGCAGGTGCGCTCGTACAAACCCGAACTGGAGCACTTTCGGGAGTTCGCTCGACGCACGGGCGCCCGCCCAGACAAATGGGTGCACGTCGGCAACAGCTGGATGGCCGACATCGTTGCCGCGGCACGGCTGGGCCTGCCCCGGGTATGGGTCGACCGGGACCGCAGCGGCCACGACCCGTCCCTGGCCACCCTCGTGCGCCCTGACGTAACCGACCTGCTCGAGGCGGTCGCATGGGCAGCTGAGGCCGGTGCGGGACCCGCGATCGACCCGCTGCGGGACCGCGATGAGCCATGATGAGGTCACGCCGGTCCTGAGTTGCACGGGGTTGGTGCCCGGGCGCGTTGATTGGGGGTAGCCGGTCGAGCGTGCGCAGGAGCCGGAGTGTGCGGACCAGCTTCTTGATCGAGACCCCTGGTTTGTTCTCGGAGCTGACGGCTGATCGCGAGGGCGGCGAACACGACGGTCAGGTGGGCTTCGATGGAGTCCCGCTGATGGTGGAACACGGGCCGAGCCCCGAGGTCGGTCTTGTACAGCGCCGCCCCGCGACGCTACCGATTAGTGCCCCAGATCAGACCCCTGCACCCCTCCGACCAGCACAAACGCCAGACGGCGCCCGTTCACCCGTGCAACTCAGGTGACCGAGCTGACCGCTCAATATCTCCGCGAGCTGCAAGCCTGGGTAACCTCGAAGCGGTAACTGAGGATTAGCCGTCGCGCCAGCCAAGCCACTGACCTCGTTTGCGACCCGCAGAGACGCCAGTGCGCAGCTACTCGAGCGAGCAGTCAAGGGATTATGAGAGCCGTGAGGATCATGGCGTGCTGTCCCGGATCGCAGTTTGACCCGTATGAGAGCAGACCGGTGTGTCCTTCCTTGGATCTGTCGGCTGCGGCCCGGGCAGTGCTTGCTGCCACCGGCCCGGCGGAGCGTGTCCCAATAGGGGCCTTGCCGTAAACAAGGCGCCATCACAGCTTTGACCGCTCCTGCGGTCGCGCGCGTCGCTGCCGTCACTGCCTCCGGTGTTGTCGTCGTGCCGGTGCTGCTTGCCCATGGTGGGTGCTCCGGTTCTGCCAGGTGCTGAAGGGTGTCGTGCTTGGTGGTGCCCGACTGTTGTTCGCCCCTTCATGGCAATGGGAGATGCAGGGCTGGTGCGGCGGCACCGCACACGCCCGGGACCGGCCGGAGGAGAAGAACCTCGACCGGAAACTAGCGACCGCAGGGAGCGCCGGTCGTGGTTGTTCGACGGCCGGCCGGCGCCGCCAGGCGCGGGGGTTGCGGTGCCGCCGTGGAGGCCCAGAATCGGAAGGCCAGGAAGGGACGAACCCGAACGAGCTGCTGCGCCGACGCGGTCGGCACGCTCCACGGCCCGCCAGGGCCGGCTCGCATCATGTCCCGTCCTGTACCGCGGCGACGCGTACGCACAAGCGCGGTCCCGGCCGGAGCTGCCCAGAGCCTGCCCGGCCGGGACCGCCAGCCACGGTAGATCCCTCGCGGGTGATTCCGCGCTGGCGGGATCACTCGCGGCCGAGGGCCCGACGCCCGAGGACGCGACCACCCGCCGCTGCTCGCTGCCGGCGGAACGGTGGCCGGGCGGGGAGGCGGCCCCGTGGCTGGTGAGGCCGCCCCCCGATCGTGGACCTGGCAGCTAGTCCTCCTGGTCCAGGTCGTCCAGGTCGTCCTGGCCGTCGTGGTTGAGGGCTTCGAGTCCTGCGGCGAGGCGTTCGACGTCGCACAGGGTGTAGCCGAGGGTGTCGAGGTAGCGCAGGTAGTGCTGCTCGCTGCAGCCGTTCTCGTGGCGCCAGGAGTGGCGGTCCAGCGCCGCCTCATAGGCGGCCATCACCACCGCCAGCGTCACCGGCGTGAGCCGCTTGTCGCTCGCACCGTCCAGCAGCGTCGCGAGGTCGTCGCGGCGGGTGTACCCGGGGTAGGTGACCCGGTTCCCGTCCTGAGCGTCACCATCACCGGTGCTGGTGTTGCTGGCGCCGTCGATGCCAAACAGGGCGACCGCGAGCGGGTGGGTCTGCTCGAACGCGCGCCGCACCGCGTGATCCCCGGTCACGACGGCTCCGGCGATGAAGGCGGCGGCTCCGGTGGGTGGGGTCTTGCGCTGGACGAACTCCCGCAGCCACGCGCGGCGCACGGTCACCGCCGCGTCCCACGCCTTGTTCCCCGCGATCACCCGCCGCCGCTCCGCACTCGCCGCCTCAGCGCGAGCCGCTGCCCCGCCCTCGGCGGACTCCCCCGTGTCAGCCATCTCGTCGCTGCTGACCGGCGTGGCGCCGGGGCGGGGGTGGTGGGTGGCGGCGTCTTCGCAGCCCAGCACCGGGACCCAGCGCCGCGCCGTCTCGGTGTCCGGGCACTGGTCCTCGTCCATCGCGTCGAGGGGTGTCGTCGGCGTAGACCTGGCCGTCGGCGGCGACGTTGACCCAGTCCTGCTCGACCCACGCGACATGTCCAGGGCAGTCCGCGTGCTGCTCGGCGGTCAGTTCGTTGTCGTCAGCGTTGCGGACCGCCCAGCCGAGCCGCTTGGTTGGGCCGCTCCAGCCGGCGGCGTCGATGACCCGGACCCCGGTGGCGGCCAGGTCGGCCTAGGCCTGCGCCCGCTGTGTGGCGTCGTCGCGGTCTTGCCGTGCGCGCTCCAGCACGTGCGCGAACTGCCCCGTCTTCGCCGCCGCCACCAGAGCCTTCACCGTGTCGGGATCGTCCTCGAACTCCGCCACCCCGGCGGCCTGGTCGATCGTCAACTCGTACCGCACGCTCGCTGCCTTCGCCAGATCCGACCGCGCGACAGCGAGGGCCTGATCGACCTGGGGGCGCTTCATCCGGGTGCGCTTGGCGATCTGCGCCGCCGACACGTTCAACAGCGACAGTTGCTCGACCACGCCGAGCCGGTCTGTGGTGGCCAGGCCGGTGCGGTGCTCGTTCTCGGCGTACTGCCGCACGATCCGCTCCACCGTCCCCGCATCATCGGTCTGCTCGTCGGCGACCACCAGCACCGGCACCGTCGCCAGTCCGGCGTCGATCGCGGCCAGGGTGCGGCGGTGCCCGGTCTCCACCCGCAGCGCCCCGTCGGGGGTGCGGACGGCGCGGATCGGCTGCAGCACACCGAGATCCTTCACCGACGCCACGAAGTCCTTGTCCGCCACCGTCTCGGTCCGCACGTTCACATCCACCAGGAGCGTTGTCGGGTCGATCTGGTCGACCCGCACACCCTCGACATCCGGTGCTGCCGCTGCTGTGTCCGGTGTAGTAGTCGTTGTGGGGGTGGTGTTGTTGGCCTTGGCCATCTGGGTTGCTCCCGTCTGCCAGGTGGCGGGCCGGTGGCGCTCTGAGTGGCCGACCGTTCTTCGCCCCCTCCTGGCAACACGAATCACGGGCCGCCAACGGGCGCCTGGAACGCAACCCCCGGAACCGGCCAGCCGGGCGGAAGCTTCGGGGCGATGTTAGGGAGCTTGCGACCGCGTCCCGACGTTTGTGCCCGGCTGGGCGGCACCGCAGGTGCGGGGGTTGCGTGGAGGGCGCGGCGGCGCAGAATCGAGGTGCCAGGAGGGGGCGAACCCAACCAGCGCAGCGCCGACACAGTCGGCATCGCTCACGGCCCGCCAGGGCCGGCTCGCATCATGTCCCTCACCCGCACCACCGGCAACGACCCGGAGGTTCGGAAGTCGGTGGGTCGGCGGACACGACCGCCCGACTTCATCGGTGAGTCGAGCGGGGGTCTACAGGCCGCGTCGATCAGTGCTTCGGTGGCAGCGTCCACCGTCGTCACGACGGTCAGCAGCATCCCGCATGGCAGCGTGCCCGGGTCGATCATCTGGGCCGCCACGCCGGCCAGCTCATACAGCAAGACCGGACCCTCGTCGGTGACGGCCATCGGTGGTGCCTGCGGCGGATACACGCGCAGCCGGCGCAGAGCATCCCTGGCGTCGGTACGCCGATCCGCGGTGTCCAGGGCCCAGCCAAGGGGTGGATCAGCGTCGAGCACGGCGAGCTGGCGTTCCGCGGCGTGCACGAACACGGCGACCTGCTCGATCGCTGAGGCCGCGCACGGGTACATCTGCCCATCCTCGTCCTCAGCAGTCCCCCGTGGAGATCGAACGGGAGACGCTGGTGCCCGGCAAGCCCCCCTCGCCGGGCGGCGCCTCGCCGCTCCTGGTACCCCCTCTATCGGTCCCGATCAACGCCGCGTTACCGAACCGGGACTGAAGCCCGCACGTCGCGTCGGCCGCGACGAAGACGCTCGCCGGACAGGCGCTGCGCGACGCGGGACGTCACCTGAGTTCGTCGACGTCGCCCGGTTGCAGATCCGGGCGGTGGCGCAGGTAGCGCAGTGGGTGTCGCCATGCGCCGGCTTGGAGGGCGGCGTCGGCGGTGACTTCGGCGACCACGGTGGGTTCGACCTTGGTCAGAGGCACGGTCTTGCCGGACCTGGCCCAGCGGCCGACGCCGATTTCGTCCGGCCACGGATGCGCACGCCGAGCCGGCACGAGGACGGCGGCGAGGTCCGCGGCCTGCGCGTTAGTGAGCGCAACGGTGCGCCCAACCTGGACCAACTCGCCGTCGTGGTAGCGGCCGGCGATCACGACCTCAGGGTGGTCGATCGGGCCAAGGACGCCGCCGACGATGACCTCGACGGTGTCGCGGTGCTTCACCTTCAGCCAGTCCCGCCGCCCCGGCGCGTAGCGTGTGGAGACGCCTTTGACGACCAGGCCCTCGACGCCCATCGCGGCCGGCAGCAGGTCGAGCCATTCACGGGCCTCGTCGACGTCGCGGGTGACCGGTGACAGCTGCAGCGGGGGCTCCCAGACCGCGAGGGACTCCAGGCGGGCGCGGCGGGTGGCCCAGCGCTGGGTGCGGATGTCCACGCTCGCGGCGGCGAGCAGGTCGAAGGCCATGTAGGACGCCGGTGCAGCCGCGGCCACGCGGCGGGCGCTGGCCGGGGAGGTGACCAGGCGGCGCTGCAGCTGGTCGAACGACAACCGCCCGGACGCATCCAACGCGACCAACTCGCCGTCCACGACACAGTCGGCGGGCAGGATACGCACGGCGGCGGCCGCGATGTCGGCGAACCGGTCGGTCAGGTCCTTGCGCTGCCGCGACCACAACCGCGCCTCGTCGCCCTGGCGGACGATGACCGCCCGGTAGCCGTCCCACTTCGGCTCGAACACGCAACCGCCCGGCAGTGCGTGCAGCCCGGGGAGGTGTTCGACGGCCTTGGCCAGCGCCACCTCGACCGGGCCGGCCAGACCCGGCGGCAAGTTGCCCATAGCACCAGTCTCCCGCCCGGTCACCAGGCATTCGATCGCGGCGACGGTCACGCCTCGCCGGATGACTGCTGACCGCTGCGCGTGCAGGCGAGCCGCGGACCCACAAGAACCGGCTGGAGCATGCTCAACTAAATAGCCCGAACCGGCAACGCCGGCCTGGGGATTCGAGCCTCCGATCACCTGTTCCGTAGACAGCACCTACCCATAGACAACAGGGGACACGAGCGCGCAGCAGTGGCAGCGAGCAGGACTCCTGTGGACTCTCACAACACTGGTTAACGCTGCTTGATGCCCAAAGTGATGCCCACAGTTCCCACCACACGATCGTTGGCCCGGCACCCGTGCGCCCCGAGGCGTGGGCAGGGCCCGCCGCGGCGGGCAAGACTGCGAGCGCTTGGCGATGCTGCGGCTCGACCGCTTCACGGCCGCGCCGACACGCGACATCGGCCGGTGGGACGGCGAGCGCCGCCAGGCGCGGTGAGACCGGCTGGGACGGCAGCGACTCCGGGCCAAGACGGGTGCCGCAGTCAAGCAAAGCTCACCGCCGACTACGAGGCCGGCCACGGTCATGTTTCGCGGCGGGCTGCTCCTCGTCGCACACCGGGGACATGCGACGAGGCGCTCCGAGCGTGGCAGCGGTCGCCTGCGGCCGCTTCGCGTCGTGCGGTTCGAGCCACACGTAGATGCGTCGACGCGACGCACCCGACGTCAGCGCGGCGACCGCAACTGCCGCGACCCGCCCGAGCTCGTCTGGACTGGGCAGGCCGCAGGCTTGGGAGCTGCGCGTCGCTTCGGCGATCCGAGGCATAGGTTGGACCGCGGCGATGTGTCCGATCACTACTGGCGGTGGTCCACACGAGGTCGTCGTTACTGCGCGACGGATCGGGAGTTGGAGTGGAGCGCTTGTGAGGACGACACCAGGAGGAGTTCTCCGAGCGGGGTCAGCTGATGCCTGACGGACGGGCCGGTTCGGTGTGTGGTGATCAGCCCGGCCGACCGTAGGACCGCTGCATGTTGGCTGACGGAGCCGGCCGAGATCCCGACGTTCCTCGCGACCTGCGTGGTGCTGCGTCCGCCTGCCACGGCGGCGAGTACTGAGGCTCGAGTCCGGCCCAGTAGGTCGGTCAGCGGCTTACGCGGCGTAAGCTGCGGCGGCAGCTTCTCGATCGGATAATGCAGCACCACCGGTGCCCCGTCGACGTCCAGGAAGCTCGGCGAGGGATCCAGGTAGGTCGGCACCAAGATGACGCCCCGCCCGCTGGCCGAGATCTCGAGGTCGGTGCCGCCAGGGCACTCGTACGACAGGCTCGACGAGTTCCAACGCAGGTAGGGGCTGAGGGTGTGCAGCACACGCTCAATGCCTTCGTCGAGCAGCGTGCTCCCGCGCGCGGCGCGATCGGCATGCACGGCCGCGACGATCTGCGGCCAGTACGGTGCGACCGCCACTTCGTGGAAGGCTTCCATCGCGGTGCGCAGGCGGCGTATCGCTGCAGGGTCGCCGCTGGCCAGTGCGGCGGCCCGAGGTGAAAGCTGGCCACTCACGACCCGGGACTGCAGCTCTGCCCGGATCGCCGACGGCGGAGTGGCCATCACCTTATCGAGCGCGACGGCGAAGTCGTCGTCGCTTGACGGCGGATCAATGAAGTCTGGCACCCATCGCGGCACCGTGCACAGGTCGAGGTACGGGCGCATGATCGGGCGCAGCGACGCGCGAGTGCGAGCCGCCCAGGTCGTCAAGTGCGGCGGCATAGAGGACGGCTGCATCATCCGTTCCCCGGCCGCCGCGAGCTCCGTCATTGCCGACGGCACCGACCGCACAACCGTCCGGCTGATGTCCACGGCGTTGAGGTGCAGGGTCAGCACATACACAACCATATTGGATCCGACCACGACCAAGCCGGACGGCGTGGTCCCGAGGACAACCGGCAGCTCGGTGCGGCGTGGATCCCGGCCCGCGCGCGGCGCAATGCCCAATACGGCATCAGGCGGCGGAACAGTCGTCGTACCGGCCGTTGGCGACTTGTTCGGGGAAAGGGATATGCCTGCCGCCATGGCGCGCGCAGTCAGGTTCGGTGGTCGCTCCACCTCTCTTGACTAATCCGCGCAGCGCATATATCAGGCCGCTTTCAGCCGCGATCCGGGATAGTCACCATGCGTCCTCTTGCGAGTCAGGTTGTGCGGACGCGTGGATCGATGGCGGCGTAGACGATGTCCACGACCAAGTTCGCGACCACGACGGCGGTCGCACCGAGCATGGTGACGGCCATGATGATCGGCAGGTCGGTGCCGAGCACGGCGTCGATGGTGAGCCGCCCGATGCCGTAGATGCTGAAGATCTGCTCGGTGACCACCGCACCGCCGAGCAGCGTGCCGAGGTCGAGCCCGAAGGCGGTCACCAGCGGAGCCAGGGCCACCCGCATCCCGTGTTTGTACACGATCCTGCGCTCGCGGAGGCCCTTGGCTCGAGCGGTCCGAATGAAGTCCTCGTTCATCGCGTCGAGCATGTTGGCTCTGGTCAGCCTGGCGTACAGCGCCGCGTTGACCAGCGCCAGGGTAATCCACGGCAGGATGTAGAACTTCAGCCACGCTCCGGGCCCGACCGTGAACAACGCGGCGTTCTCCGTCGACGGGAACGGAAGCACCCCCAGCTTGACGACGAAGACGAACAACAACAGGTTGCCGAGGACCAAGGCCGGCATCGACGCACCGACCAGGGCCGCGGCGACGCTCACCTTGTCGGCGCGTCGGCCCTTGCGCAGCGCCGCATGGATTCCGAGCAGCACCCCACCGGCGAGCCACAGGACGGCGCCACCGACGGCGAGCCAGAAGGTCGGCCAGAACGCATCGGTGATCGAGTCCCACACCTGCAGACCGGTATGGATGGACCGGTCGAAGCACGGCCACGGGCAGTGGACCTTCGAGCCCTCGGAGCCGAGATCGCGCCCGTCCGGGTTGATCAGCCCGCTCATGTAGGTGCCGTACTGGACCAGGACCGGCTTGTCGAACCCGTACGTGCGGTCGATCTCGGCGAACGTTGCCTCGGTGCAGTGGTAGTTGCAGATCCCCCGCGCCGGCCGGGCCGGCCCCGCCCAGAAGATCAGGAACGTGACGAGGCTGATCACCGCGAGAACCACCACCGTCTGCAGCAGCCGGCGAACGATGTAGCGGACCATGGCATCCCTTCGATGCGGCCACCGGCACGGCACGGCGTTCAACGACGGCCTCCAGCGTGAGACCCGCCCAGCCGCGCGTCCAGGCCTTTCAGCCCAGCCCAAAAGGCTCCGCGCGACGAATGCTTACCGCGAGTCCCACCGCCAAACGGGGCAGGCTTGGATGATCCGTAAGGAAGCGACGCAAGTGTCGCGTAAGCGCGGCACGCGGCAGCTCGGACCATGCCTGCGTTCGCGGACCCCCTCATCCACATCACCTGGTCCGGCGCGCATGGCCAACCACCAGGGGGCCGACCATGGCCGACCAGGTGATCTAACGTGTGTGGTTGACCGCCACGGCCTTGGCCAGGGTCTTCTCGAGTGTTCGGTCGCGGCCGTAGGGGTCGCTGCCGGAGGGGTCGTCGAGCGAGCCGCAGGAGGTGACGGCCCAGGAGTCGTCTGCATATCGCCAGACCACGGCGCCGTCCACCACACCCGCGGACAGCAGCGCGTCGACCCAGTAGCCGGGGTTGCCGTTGATCGGCATCGGTGCGGCATAGTCCGGCAGTTCCCGCGGGTCGAGGCCACCGCGGACATAGACCTTGGCGACGCACTGGTGTCCGCCAGGCGCGGTGAACTCCATGCTCTGCGAGATTCCGGCCGGTGACGAGGAGACCTGCTTCCACCCGGCCGGGAGGTCGACGTGGAACAGGTCGCCGCTGGTCGCGCGGGGAGTCGCCGGCCGGTGCGTCCCGATCACCGAGGCCGGGACCTTGACCTTGGCCGGGGCAGTGCCGTGCGGGGTCCGCGGGCCGGTGCCGGGAACGACGGTGATGCCGGGCGTCTTCCCGATCGTTTTACGGTCGACGTCGCCGAGGTCCGGCGGGGTCGGGCTGGTGGCGGGCTCGATCGGGGCATCGGCCCGCAGGATCGACAGCGCCGCGGGTGCGGCAACCGCCGCGGTCGCTGTCGCTACCGCGGTGGCGGCGACGAGGACCCGGCGCCGGACTCGGGCCGGCGGCCGGTCGGCGGGGATCACCACGCCGCCGCGCTCGGAAGCGCGCGACCGGTCCGCGGTTGCCGCGACGGCGGTGAAGGCGTCGCGGATGTCGTGTTCAGTGCGCATGGTGGGCTCCTGTGTTCGTGGGTATCTCGGCGCCGAGTTCGACGCGCAGCTTGGCGAGGGCGCGTGACGCCTGGGTCCGTACCGTCACCGGGCGGCACGACAGCATCTCGGCGATCTCGACGTCGGACAGATCGGCGTAGTACCGCAGCGCGAGAACCGCCCGCTGCCGTGGCGGCAGCTTCACCAACTCGGCAATCAGTTCGGCATGCTCGGCGTGCCGCTGGGCCGGATCGGGCACGACGAGACCCAGGGAAATGTCGGCGGACGGGACATACCGCGACCACTTGCGCCGCCAACTCAGATACTCGTTGACGATCATGCGACGCACATACATCTCAGGCCGATCCAGGCACGCAATCCGATCCCACCGGCGGTGGGCCTTGATCAGCACCTCCTGCACCACGTCCTCCCCGACGCCAACATCGCAGCACAGCACCGTCGCGAACCGGAGCAGTCCAGCCAGGTTGGTCCGTGCCCAGGCCTCGAATCCCATGCCATCTCCCGCCTCTCAGCAGATACACGACCCGAGGCCGCTGACATGTTGCACGGCCCGCCCGCGCGACGGACGGGCGAAAAGCCAGCTCGTCGACCACGCGGTGCCTGCCTACATATGGCCCGTTTGTGGCAGGTCCCAGGCCCTCGACCGCGGCCGTCTCGTCTGGTGGCGGTGGCAGTGCGCGGCATTGCCGACGGCATCCAACTCAGGGACGGTACCGTCGCGCTGCGGTGGCGGCCACCGCACCCCTCCACCGTCGTCTGGCCGTCGCTGGAGGAGGTGATCGCTGTCCACGGCGACGACGGCGCCACGGTGCCGAGGTGTCTTGAGTTATGGCCACAGCTGCCGTCGTCGCGGCCCGCAAACCCGCTGAAGGCCAGGGCTGGCACCTCCTGGTGCGAGACGTCGTCGACCACCCTTCACCGCGGGGCAGCTTTGGGTGATGGAGTGATGGGGTGGCGCGCTCGGACGGAATGCGAACCCCGCCAACCTTCTGATCCGGCGGCTCAGTCGGAGTAGCGGTCGTAGGAGCGCCGGACGCTCGATCCGAGCCGGCCGATGTCGGCGCCGTAGACGTGGATGGAGATCGCCGTCGTCGTGCCCATGTTGCGGACCCGGTGGATGTCGTCGGGCGGGGTGGAACCGCTGACCTCGCCGACGTGATTGATGGTCTCACCGACCAGGCGGAGGTTCTCGACGAACAGTTCCTCGTACTCGATGCCCTGGATGACCCCGGACACGCACCAGGTGACGTGGTCGTGGATGGCGGTCGCCTGGCCGGGTTGCCCGACCAGCGCGACGATCGAGAACGAGCCGTCGGGCTCGATGTGCAGGATGTGGCTGCGGTAACCGTCGGCCGAGCCGAGCCGCTGTTCGGCGCTCAGCACGTCCGGGGACGGCAGGTTTCGCCGCAGCTTCTCGGCGACGCCGCGAACGGTCTGCTCCCAGTCACCGCAGCGCGCGACGACCCGGCGGATGCCGCCGACGAGCCCGGACAACTCGGACAGGCCCGGCGACCCAACCAGCCAGGTCGGGGTTGATGTACCCGGTCTCCCGCTCGGGTCCCGCCGCCCCGGCCCGGATGCCAGCACGGACCGCAGCACAGTGTCGCGCCGACCAGCCTCGACAGCCATGCTTGCGGCCGATGGCCTGCAATCGCCATGAAAGATCAGCCTGGTGGGCCACGGTCTGCCACCACAACGATCTCGCTGCGCCTGAATCGACCGAGTCACGCATCACGCGTTGATCCTCGGATCACTGACCGCCGACGACCCGACCAACGAGTCGCCGCCGCCTGGGCCCGCAAGGAACTTCCTCCGGCGTGAGCTGCATCGGCGGCTCCCACGCCGCCAGCGACTCAAGGCGGCCACGGCGGGTGGCCCAGCGCTGCATGCGGAGGTCGACCGCGTTCACGGCGAGCAGGTCGAAGGCCATGTACGACGCCGGCGCCTCGCGCACCAACCGCCGCGCGTTCGCCCGGGTGGTGACCAAGCGGCGCAGCAGCCGATCGAACGACAACCGGCCCGTGCTGTCCAGCGCGACCAGCTCACCGTCGACGACACAGCCCGCAGGCAGCATCCGCCTCGCCGCCGCGGCAATCTCGGGAAACCGGTCGGTCAGGTCGGTGCCCTGCCGCGACCACACCCGCGCACCGTCGGCCTGCCGAACGATAACGGCGCGGTAGCCATCCCACTTCGGCTCAAACACGCAACCACTCGGCAACGCGTACGGGCCGGGCAGCCGCTCCACCGACTTGGCGAGCGCGACACTCACCGGGCCAGCAAGGTCAGGCGACAGCCCGGCTGATCGCGCGTTGAATCCCCGTGCCATGGTCCCAGTCTGTTCCCGGGTGCGAGTACGCGCCGGTTGAGGCAGGGACCGGCTGATGCGCTGACTGATGCTGGGCTGATGGCTGGGCTGGTCTGAGGTCAGTCGACGTCAACCACGTCGGCCGAGGCTGCCGCGCGCCGGACCGCATCGACGCCATCCTTGGCCGCCGACTGGGGAGAGTCGTTCCGTTTAGCTGCGGACCAGCACGCTTCCGAACGCGGTGATGGCCCGTACACGTACGACCGGCGCCGTCTCCATGTCCGGACGTCCAGCTTCTTTCGACCGAACACCGAGAGCCCGGTCAGCTCGACGCTAACCCCGTCGGGGACGATGACCTCGATGTCCCCAAACGGGGCAACGGCCTTGATCTCCACCTCGCCGGATGGCACGACGGCCTGACGTAGATCGAGTTCGACGTCACCGAACAGGGACATGGGTGCGACCGTTCCCTCGGCACGCCACCAGCCGCTGCGCGTGACGTTGGCGAAGACCGAGACGATCCGCTGCGAACGTGCCAACTGCATCTCCGACCTCGGACCGGAGGGTTCGGGTAGATCGGCGGTTACCCTGGTGAGCTCGCCGCGTGTTTGGGCGGAATAGGCGGCCTCGGTCCGGTTGGTCAGCTCGTCCAGGGTGAGGCGTCCCTCGACCGAGGCTGACCGCAAGCGCTCGACAGCTGCTTCGCGTTCACGGTCGGAGGCACGGACGCTGTCCGGGTCAGTCACTTCACCACGGTAGCCAGCGCCAGCCGGTCAAGCCGCAGCGCCACGGGAATGAGCGCGTGTAGCCCGCGTGTGCCACGGTCGTGCCGATGAGCGGATGCATCGCCTCCTGCGAGAACGCACTCTCATCTGACGCGATCCGCGCGGTCATGCCGTCCCGTGGCGCGGGCCAGGTGGCGAGTGTGATCACACCGACGGATGTGCGCTGAGCCAGGCTGCCGCTCGGCGCGCTGATGCGCGGGACAGCCACGCGTCGTGGACGACCTCTGCCAGTTCCTCTCGGCTAAGCTCACCGATCCGACTGGCCCGCAGCAACACCGACGGGTGGCCATCGAAATGCGCGGTGGTGAAGAACGGCGACGCCTCGTCTTGAACCATCGCCTGCTTATCCGCCTCGGACGCAACCCAGAAGACGATCACATCCGGATAGCGCTCCCCGGTCCCGGGATCGACCGCATCCGGCCGCGGATTGCGGAAGAAGATGAACGACT